>Ga0156326_130_pt1 | contig 1593 bp, 2 predicted proteins | sample RifCSPlowO2_12_FD_107974 | JGI IMG/M metagenome (GOLD analysis project Ga0156326, IMG submission 107974) | Sphingomonadales bacterium RIFCSPLOWO2_12_FULL_63_15 | reverse complement strand
TGCGCCAAATGGGTAAGTACGTCGCGTTCGCGTGGCGTAAGCGAGGCTATTCGCGCCAGGGCCATGCGGCGTCGCTCGCTCCATGCGGCCCCTTCCGCGACTGCGGCGAGCAGCCGATCTTCATCAATGGGCTTTTCAAGGTAGTCTAGTCCGCCATAGCGGCGGATCGCGTCAACAGCGTTGGCTGTCGTGGGCCATGCCGTCATGAAGATGATAGCGGTCGCCTGATCGCGTGTTCGCAATTGCTGCGCCAATGCAAAACCGTCCATGTCGCCCATCATCACGTCGGTAACAATGCAATGTGCCGGGGCATTGGCATGATGAGCAAACATTGCAGCAGGACTGATAAAAGCACGTGCATCATAGCCATTGCGCGCCAGAAGCCGGGCCACTGCCTCACTTAAATCGCCATCATCGTCCACGACATGGACGACAGCACCGCGTTTCGCATCAGCCATTGAGCGCCTCCATCAAAGGCAAGCGAACGCAGTGGTGGACCGTGCCGTCATCCCCCTTTTTTCTGTCGAGATGCCCGCCATGCGCTTCTATGATGGCGCGGGCGACCAGGGTGCCGATACCCATTCCGGCATAATTAGGCGACGGGGGTTCAATGTGGTTGCTGATCCGAACGCTGGCGATCGACCCGTTAACGCTGATATCTATTAAGATCGTTCCCCCCGGCGATGCGTGCATGGCGTTGCGGACAAGGTTGAGCAGGGCTTGTGTCAGTTCCACGTCGTGCCCGCGCACCATCGGTTCGTCGGATGGCATTGTCTGCACAATCGTGCAGCGCGACGCGCGTGCTTCCCCTGCGATTAACCCAATGCTGTCATCGACCAGTCTATGTAGCGACAAGGCGGACGGTTCATCCACGGCACGCCCGCCGAATTGACGCAGGCGACGGACCATGTTGGCCAGCGTATTGGCCTTACGTTCGATCAGCGCTGCGCTTTGCGCCATTTCAGCGAGGTTTGGCTCGTCGGCACGGCCAATCGCGACAAGATGGCGGCTTTCAATAGCAAGTGTTGAAAGCGGCTGACTGATTTCATGGATCACGGCAACCGACATGGCGCGCAGCGTCTTCAACCGTTCGGCCTGAAATAATATACGGTCGCGCCGGGCGATATCCCGACGCGCGCGCGCCTGTGCATCGGCAAAGCTGCCTGCCAAATAGGCGGAGATGGCAACCCCGGCCAGTCCCATGTGCAGGGCAAAGCGCGTCGCCACAGACGTCATTGGTGCAGACCATGGCAGGATGATCACTGCACACAGCATGATCGCAACCCACGCCCCATGCCGCCCACAGCGCAGGCCGACCCATGTGGCTGCAACGAGAACAGGGGTGAGCGAGATTTGCGGGTCTACGCTGGCCATCGCCATCGCCAGTGCCCAACCGATGGAAAGGATCAGGCCCGCTTCGCCAATCCGTGTCGGGGAAGGCCATCGGGCAAGATCAGGATCATTCACGCCGTCAATCCATGCTGCGAGCCATAGCAACGGCGGCGCGACCAGCAACACGCCTAGCCCGCCTTATTCACCAAAAGTGTCCTGAAGGGTTGGCGGGAGTGGCGTAAGCCTCTGATCTGAATTAGG
>Ga0156326_160_pt1 | contig 3391 bp, 5 predicted proteins | sample RifCSPlowO2_12_FD_107974 | JGI IMG/M metagenome (GOLD analysis project Ga0156326, IMG submission 107974) | Sphingomonadales bacterium RIFCSPLOWO2_12_FULL_63_15 | reverse complement strand
CAGCCGCTGCCCGCCAATCAGGAATAGGGGTTCAGTCGCGCGTGTCGAACCGGGCGCGCGCGGCTTCCACCGTGGCGAGGTGGGTTTCGGCCCAGGTCCACACGCCGCAAAAGGCGGCGCTCAGGCTGTTGCCGAGCGGGGTCAGCGCATAATCGACATGCGGCGGCACGACCGGATGGACGGTGCGGGTGGCGAGGCCATCCCGCTCCATCTGCCGCAGGGTTTGGGTCAGCATCTTCTGGCTGATCCCTTCGACCTGGCGCGCGATCTGGGTGAAGCGGAGCGTGCCTCTTTCCTCCAGCAGTTCCAGCACCAGCAGCGTCCATTTGTCGGCGACGCGGCCGATCAGCTCGTTGACGAGTCGCTCGACGCGGGGGTCGATGGGGGCGGCGTCCTCCGAAAAATTATCGTTGGCGCGGGGGAGCGGGTGGCCTGAATTTTCCATTTCTTACCCTGTGGTGCGTATAGCACTTTGTGGTGCCTTCTTTCCAAAAGAGAGCATGGCGATAGGATGGCGGTCAACCCATTAAGACAAGGAGTGACCATGCAGACGACAGGCAAGACCATCCTCATCACCGGCGGCGGATCGGGCATCGGCGCGGCGCTGGCGCATGAATTTCATGAGGCGGGCAATCAGGTGATCATCGCGGGGCGGCGGCAGGCGGCGCTGGATGCGGTGGTGGCCGCGCATCCCGGCATGGCGGCGATGACGCTCGACATGGAGGATGCCGCCGCGATCACCGCCTTTGCGGACAAGTTGATCGCGGATTTCCCGGCGCTCAATGCCGTGGTGCTGAACGCGGGCGTGATGATCGCGGAGGAGGGCATTGATCTTACCGTCGCCGAGACGACGGTGGCGACCAATTTGCTGGGGCCGATCCGGCTGAGCCATGCGCTGTTGCCGCATCTGCGGGCGCAGGCGGCGGCGAGCCTGATCACCGTATCGTCGGGGCTGGCCTTCGTGCCGCTGGCGGCGACGCCGACCTATAGCGCGACCAAGGCGGCGATCCATAGCTGGTCGCTGGCGATGCGCGCGCAATTGGCGGGGACGAGCGTCGAGCTGATCGAGATCGTGCCGCCGGGCGTGCAGACCGACCTGATGCCGGGCCATGCCGAAAATGACCAGATGATGCCGCTGGCGGACTATATTGCCGAGACCATGGCGTTGTTGCGGCAACAGCCGACCCCGGCGGAGATCCATGTCGAGCGGGTGAAATTTCTGAGCGAGGCGACCCAGCGCGGTGAATTCGATCAGGTGTTCGCGATGCTCAACGGCTAGGACGGATCCGCGACGGTCGAGGGTGCCTTGGGCGGCAGGGGGAAGAGGCGGACGAAGCGGTCGGCCAGCGCCTGGTCGCCCTCGATCGTGAGGGCCACGTCCGCAAAGGACGCGCCGCCATAGATGACCGCGACCAGCGCATTCGGGTCGCCGGACAGGATGACGTCCGCCCCGGCCGCTTCGCCCCGGTCGATGGTGAAGTCGCCGTGGCGCAGCGTGGCGCGGAATTGCTCTTCGCCAAGGTGCAGGCCGATGGTCGCGTCCATGTCGCCGATGGCGCTGCGGTCGATCATGGTGCGCAGCGACAGGATCACCGACACCTGGCTCATCGGCTTGCCTGGTTGAATCGTCGGGGAGCGGCAGGCCCAGCGGCCCAGCACCCGGAACAGGATTTCCGACTCGCGGCCCCAGTCGGTGAGGTCGTAAATCTGGCTGGCGGCGGGTGGAGGCAGGCGGCGACGGATCACGATGCTCTGCGCCTCCAGTTCGTCCAGCCTTTGCGTCAGCACATTGGCGCTGATTCCGGGCAGCCCGGCGCGCAAGTCGGTGAAACGCTTGGGGCCGAGCATCAATTCGCGCATGATGGGGAGCGCCCAGCGATCCCCGATGATGTCCAGCGCATGGGCGACGGCGCATCCGTCCTGATAGGCTCTTTTCCGGCTGGCTGTGACCATTGGTTATCTTTTCTAACTATGCAGTTGCTTAATATAATCATCGCGGGCATCTTGTGCAAGGCGGCGAGTCGGACCGGAATCGCCGACGACCGGAGGGAGAGACGCGATGGCCGACATGAACGGGCAGTTTTTCTGGTATGAACTGATGACCAGCGATCCGCAGGCGGCGCTGGCTTTTTACGGCGATGTGGTCGGCTGGACGGCGCAGCCCTTTGGCGATGCGCCGGGCGATGAACCCTATATGGTGGTGTCGGGCAGCACCGGGTCGGTGGGTGGCGTGATGGCGATCCCGGCCGAGGCGCAGGATTGCGGGATGCTGCCCTGGTGGGGCGGCTATGTCGGGTCGGGCGATGTCGATGCCGACGCGGCGCGGCTGGTGGCAGCGGGCGGACGGGTGCAACGCGAGGCGGAGGATATTCCGGGCGTCGGCCGGTTCGCGGTGATGGCCGATCCGGGCGGCGCGACCTTCATGCTGCTCAAGGGCTCCAGCCCCGACGAGATGGACCCGGTGCCGCCGATGGCGATGGGGCATGTCGGCTGGCACGAACTCTACAGCAGCGATTTCGATGCCGACCTGGATTTCTACACCGGGGCGTTCGGTTGGACCAAGGGCGAGGCCATGGATATGGGCGAGATGGGGCTGTATCAGCTCGTTTCGCAGACCGGGGGCAGCGATTTCCAGAGCATGAGCGGGGGCATCATGCCGCGCCCCAAGGAAATGCCGGTGCCGCTGTGGCTGTTCTACTTCATCGTCGGCGATATCGACGCGGCGGTCGCGCGGGTGACGGCAGGGGGCGGCACCGTGCTGAACGGGCCGATGGCCGTGCCGGGCGGTGGCTGGATCATCCAGGCGCTCGACCCGCAGGGGGCGATGTTCGCGCTGGTGGGGATGCGCGCGGGGGAAGAGTCATGAGTGAGGATATCCATGAGTTGTCCGTGCCCTGCCATATCGCCGCACCGCCCGTGACATGCTGGCAGGTGTGGCGCGATCGCAAGGGCGAATGGTTCTGCCCCGAACCCTGGCGCGCCGAGGTGATCGAGGAGGATATGCGCCCCGGCGGACGCAGCGCGGTGCGGATGTTCGGGCCGGACGGCGCGGATAGCGGGCCGATGGAGGGCGTTTTCCTGGAGGTCGTGCCGCACGAGCGGATCGTCACGACCGATGCCTATGCGGTCGGCTGGGTGCCGCAGACGCCGTTCCTGACCGCGATCTGGTCCTTCGCGCCGGAGGGCGAGGGTACGCGCTTTACAGCAACGGCGCGCCATTGGGATGCAGAGGCCAAGGCCCGGCATCTGGAGATGGGCTTTCATCCTGGGTGGGATGCGATGATGGCGCAGTTTAAGGCGTTGTGCGAGGCGGTGGATGGCGATGCGGCGCTGACCGCGCGCAAAGGCAGCAGGGCACGCATTATGGCTACAAGGTCCATATCGGGGTCGA
>Ga0156326_150_pt2 | contig 3471 bp, 4 predicted proteins | sample RifCSPlowO2_12_FD_107974 | JGI IMG/M metagenome (GOLD analysis project Ga0156326, IMG submission 107974) | Sphingomonadales bacterium RIFCSPLOWO2_12_FULL_63_15 | reverse complement strand
GCAATGCGCCGGCTACATCCGACCGACAATGCGGCCGCTACCGGAGGCGTACGACGACGATATCCTCAGCCTCGTTCTTCCACGCTGACGGGGTATGCAAGCGCACGTGGGGAACGGCTGGCGCAACGGGGTCTTGCAGAATTGCGCTGATAAGCTCTCTGCCGCTGTCCTCATCCTCAATGTATGTGTGGAGGGGATCGCGCTCATATGGCGCTGAGAGGGGCGATTTTGGGCTGTTTCGTAGGGCGCGGCGCTCAATTGCACGTGGGTCGCATTTATTTAAGCTGTCTGTCATACAGCTATTTAGCAATTCCATCGACGGGGGATTCAGTGGAGTTTTACGACAGCTACGCGATCTTTATCGACAAACGGTGGTCGCTTGAGGACTTGTATAAGTTTCCTCGCGCATATGAGCAGGTGTATTTCGCCTATGAGGCTGTCCTTCCTGCGCCAGACGAACAAACTAATGAACGCATCAGTTCAGCGTTTTTAGCGTTTCCTTGGCGTGGCGGCTACAGCGCGGTTAACTTCTACAATCAGCTAAAGTCCGCGACGCCAGTGAGGCAGCGGCCAGTTATCAAGGCCATTCAATATGCCTCGCCCGGCTTCATAGAGCTAATATTAAACCTACCACTAGCCGTCCAGATTGCAGGATACGTAAGCAGTGTCGCCGGTTCGATTGGAGTTTGCAACAAGGTATACAATGCCATTTACACCGACTTGCAGAAGCGAGAGTTGCTTAGGCTCGACGTCGAACGGAAAAAGATCGAACTGACTAGGGAGCAGTTCGATCTTGTAGTTTACGCCAATCATCAGATGGCGACGATACTTGGACTTCCTTCCGCTGAAACAATCATGAAGCGGACAAATGATCCTTTGATCGCGCTCAAAATTCTCTTGAGCATTTATCGCCGCGTAAGGACGCTGGCGGAATACAAGAACAAGGGCAAGGCAAACCTCGCTGAACGCATAGGACCGGACGAAGATGGCGAATTCTACTGAGGGCGAAGCGGCAGAAGAAACCGCAAAACCAGCCCAGCCAGAAAAAGCGCATTGCCCCACGTGCGACCGTTCTCAGAACTGCGACGTTCATGGTCGCACAGATAAAGAATGGAGCCATTCTGATCGTAGTGGTCAATATTATAGCTTTGGCAGCGTTATCCACACGCTTTTTGAATGCAGGGGATGCAATACCGTCTTCTATGAAACCAGTTCGTGGGACGACAACGACTTAGACTACTGGGACGACGAAAGCGGCGAATCGCAATGTGAGGCAATTCACACGAAAGCGACGTATCCTAAGCCGCCCTCTCGAAAGCGACCAGATTGGTTCGATAATATCGGGACCATAGATCGTGCTATTCATCGCATTCTTGATGAGGCTTACAAAGCTTATGAAATGAAATGCTACGTTCTAACCGCCGTTGGCTTGCGGACGGCATTAGACAGTTGCGTAGCCGCTGTGAAAATTGACCCTGCCCTGACATTTGTTGAGAAGTTGGATGCCCTTCTCAAGGGCGGCTGGATAGGCGAAACCGAACATGCCTTGCTCAAGGTGCTGACCGATGCAGGCAATGCTGCGGCTCACCAAGGATGGTCGCCAGATGACGAAGAGGTAAGGCACCTGCTCGATCTGCTGGAGAACTTCATTCAGCGCAATCTGGTCAACGGAAAGCGCGCTCTGGCTATGCAGGCAGGCATACCCCAAAAACAAAAGCGCCAGAAAAGGGCGGAAGCGAAGCTTAGAAATCTGGAATGATAATACCTTTGGTTGTCTCGTACATTACGGACCTTGGCCGCGACATTGGTTCAAATTCACCCAGCACAGTCCGCATAGTCAGCAGTTTGTGGAGGTAAGCAGTGTTCCAGCCAGCCGCGTTGCGCTTTGCTCCGTAACCCCAAGTGGGTTCCTTACGGGCGTTGAGCGTGTTCACGATCCACGGCAGGCCGCGTCCGTCGCAATACCAATCATAAATCTCGTTCAGGACCGCAACGCGATGTGGAATGACCGCCATCTTGTTGTCTTTGGTACGCTCTAGCCAAGCTGGGAGGATTTTGGTCATCGCCGTGCGGTCGCCGTTCTGCGCAGCTTCGATCTTGTTCATCCAACTAGCGCGGATGCGTTTGCTCTTTTTGTCGCTTTCCTCACGGGCAAGCTCTGCCTTGAGGATGATCGACAGGACTTTCATCATATCGATTCGCTCGTTGGCGAGATAAATCTGATTGTCGTGCCACGTGGCGACGGTGACGCCGTTCGTGGTGAGCAACCTCAGAAGGTCGATTGCCTCTTCGTAGCCTTGGCGCGTGATGCGATCCAAGTTCTCTACGACAAGCACAGCGCCTTTGCTGAAATGACCTTCGCGGGCCTTTTGCTCGAATTCGTAGAGGCCTGAACCCTCAGCGCGATTCGCGCCGTGGTAGGCGGACTTGCCCTCATCAGCGATTTCACGGGCAGGAGAATGCTCCCATCCCATTTGCTCAATGTAGGCTTTGCCGTCCTGTAGCTGGCGCTCTAGAGAGTGTCCCTTGCTCTGCTCTAGGGACGAGAATCGGGCGTAAATCCAAGCAGGCTGCGTCATATTTTCTCCGTAAACGCGGGGCGTTAACAGAGTGTGCTACTGTATACGGACTGATCAACTGGTTGCATCCCTGCGCGCGCGGGTCGAGCGGGGAGCCGGGCACGGCCATCACCTCGCGCCCAGCTTCGCCCGCCAGCCGAGCGGTGATGAGCGAGCCGGACTTGGGCGCGGCCTCCACGACCACAGTCCCCAGCGCCAGTCCGGCAATGATGCGGTTGCGTGCCGGGAAATGGCGGGCCAGTGGCTGGGTGCCGGGGGGATGTTCGGTCACCAGCAGGCCTTCGTCCGCAATCTGCGCCTGCAGGTCGCGATTTTCCGGCGGAAATACGACGTCCAGCCCACAGGCGATGACGCCGATCGTCCCGCTCGCCACAGATCCCTGATGCGCCGCTGTGTCGATGCCGCGCGCCAGGCCCGATACGACCACTGCGCCGCGCTGCCCCAGATCCTGCGCCAACACCCGTGCAAAGCGCACCGCCGCTGCCGACGCATTGCGCGCGCCGACCATCGCGATACATTGGCCCTCGGCCAGTGCCGCATTGCCGCGCACGATCAGCGCAGGCGGCGCGCCCTCCATCTGTTCAAGCAGCGCGGGATAATCCGCATCGCCCATCATCAGATAGCGCGCGCCCAAAGCCTGCGACGCCGCAATCTCCCGCTCCACCGCGCCCGCGTCCGCGACGCTGGCCTTGCCGCCACCGCGCGCCGCGAGATCAGGAATGGCACGCAACGCTGCCCCGGCCGTGCCGAAGCGGGCGAGCAATTGCCGATAGCTGACCGGGCCGATCCGGGGCGATCGGATCAGCCGCAGCCGGTCGAACCGCTCCCCCTCGCTCATTCCTTCGCGGCCCCGATCTTAGGCTCTGTGCCCTGCATCAGCCGCGCGATATTG
>Ga0156326_114_pt2 | contig 3875 bp, 6 predicted proteins | sample RifCSPlowO2_12_FD_107974 | JGI IMG/M metagenome (GOLD analysis project Ga0156326, IMG submission 107974) | Sphingomonadales bacterium RIFCSPLOWO2_12_FULL_63_15 | reverse complement strand
GAGAATGAGGCGCGCGCCCGTGAGGTCGCCGCCTATCGTCAGGAACAGATCACCCGCAAGCGGACGGCATCGGTGCCGACCAACTTCGAAAACATGTTCTCGGCGCTCAGCACCAAGGTCATCGAATATCCGGTGGTCATCCGCGGCGATGTGCAGGGATCGGTCGAAGCGATCGTCAGTGCGCTGAACCGCATTTCGACCGACGAGATTAAGGTGCGTATCTTGAGTTCTGGCGTCGGTGCGATCACCGAAAGCGATGTCACCCTGGCGTCCGCCAGCCGTGCCCCGCTGATCGGCTTCAACGTCCGTCCCAATGCCAAGGCGCGTCCGCTGGCGATCCGCGAGAAGATCTCGTTGCGCTATTATGATGTGATCTACGATCTGCTCGAAGAAGTGCGCAACGAAATGGCGGGCCAGCTCGCGCCGGAACGCATCGAAACGATCGTCGGTCGCGCCGAAGTCCTGCAGGTCTTCCCGGCCGGCAAGAAGGACAAGGCGGCAGGCCTGCTCGTCATGGAAGGCATCATCCGCAAGGGGCTCAATGCGCGCCTCACCCGCGACGATGTCATCGTGTCGAAAACGGTCATCCACTCGCTGCGGCGCTTCAAGGACGATGTGTCCGAAGTCCGCGCGGGCATGGAATGTGGTGCGGTGTTGCAGGACACCAACGACATCAAGGCTGGCGACACGCTCGAACTGTTCGAGGTCGAGGAACGCGTTCGTACGCTGTGATAGGAAAGACGTGGCTCCGGCTTCGGCCGGGGCCATGAGGATGATATATGTCCAGTCAGAATGAAGGTCCAAATGTCCGCGCGCTGCGCGTGGGCGAACAGGTGCGGCACATCCTGTCGGAAATCCTGCAGCGCGGCGACGTGCATGACGATGTGCTGGCCAAGCATGTCGTGAGCGTCACCGAAGTCCGCATGTCGCCCGACCTGCGCCACGCCACGGTTTTCATCAAACCGCTGCTCGGCCGGGAAGAGGAGGCGGTGCTAAAGGCGCTGCGCACCAACACCGCCTATTTCCAACGCGAAGTCGCATCGCGCACCCGGCTCAAATATGCCGCCAAGATCAAGTTCCTGGCCGACGACAGTTTCGACGAAGGCAGCCATATCGACAAGCTGCTGCGCGATCCCAAGGTCGCGCAGGACTTGGTCAAGGACGACGCGGACGAGGATTGACTTGGCTAACGGTAAGACGCATCTTACCGACATGAACGCAAAAACGACTCTTTCGGCCAAGGGCCAGATTGTCATCCCTAAGGATGTGCGGGACCAACTCGGCTTTACGTCTGGGCAGGTGTTCGACGTCGTGCCAATGGGCGGGGGCGTGCTGTTGAATCCCCAGCACAAAAAGTCCGGTCGCAGCTTCGAAGACATCATGGTGGGTATCAAGGCCCGTTACCAGCATCAAGGGCCGCCCGTTTCTATTGAAGATATGGACCAGGCCATCACGCAGATGTTCCGCGACCGCCAGGACTGATGGCAGCGGCGATCGATACAAATGTGCTGGTGCGCTTCCTGACGGGCGACGACTTGGCGCAAGCGGCTGTCGCGGCTGACCGGATCAGGCAGGGGTTTATCTTATTGCCGACCGTATTGGTCGAAACGGAGTGGGTATTACGCGCGAGCTACGGATGGCCGCGCGAGCGTATCGCGGCAGCCTTGCTTGACGTAATCGATTTACCGGAAGCGTTGGGGCAACCGGCCCGCATAGACTGGGTTCTGGATCGCTTTGCGGCTGGTGCTGATTTTGCTGATATGATGCATTTATCTATGGCTGCCGAGGCGGACATGTTTTTGACATTCGACCGGCGGATAGAGCGGACGGTAGGGGATTCGCCTCCCGTCGCCGTCATGACGTTGACATGATATCGGGGAATCCAACCATGCGGGCGTTGCTGCTGTCCAGTGCACTTTTGGCATGCACCTTTATCCCGGCCAATGCCAAAGAACCCGCCATCCACCCCGCCGTCACCAGCGATCCCTCCCCGGACGCAGCGTATCCCGCAGGCATGAGCGCCTTCGTCATCCCCTCAGGCGACGGCGCGATGAACGCGGTTCTCTACACCGCTGCGGGCGGAGGGCTGCACCCCACCTTGCTGCTCCTCCACGGCTTTCCGGGGAACGAACAAAATCTGGACCTGGCCCAAGCCGCGCGCCGGGCCGGATGGCACGTGCTGACGCTCCATTATCGCGGGTCGTGGGGCAGTCCCGGTGCATTCTCCTTCGGCGGTGCTTCGGACGACGCCTTCGCCGCCCTCCAATTTCTGCAACAGCCCGCCACCGTCGCGAAATATCGCATCGATACCAGCGCGATCGTGGTCGCCGGGCACAGCATGGGCGGCTTCATGGCCGCCGATGTCGCCGCCGCCGAACCGCGCGTGGCGGGCCTGTTCCTGATCGACCCATGGGATCCCGCGCAAACGGTCGCCTCGCTCGCCACGGCCGAAGGCGCGGCGGCCTGGCAGGCGGAGGTGGCCAGCGACCTGCCGCCGCTCCAGGGGGCGACCTATGACGGGTTGACCGGCGAAATCCGCGATCGGGGGGACAAGTTCGACCTCGGCCGCCGTATGGCCGCCTATGGCCGCCGCCCGCTCAGCATCATCGGCGCGGAAAAGGGCATCGGCGATCAGGCGCGCAAGGCAGCGGCCGACGCGCAGGGCGCCAATCCGCAGGCACGGCTGACCGTCTGGCCGACCGACCATAGTTTTTCCGACAGCCGGATCGCGCTCGCCGATGCGCTGGTGCGCTTCCTGTCGCGCGTCGCCCCGACGATCCGGTAAGCGACCATGGCGAAGCTCTATTTCTACTATAGCTCGATGAATGCGGGCAAATCGACGACGCTGCTGCAATCTGACTTCAACTATCGCGAACGCGGCATGGAAACGATGCTGTGGACGGCCGCGGTGGATGATCGCTATGGCCGGGGGCGGATCGTGTCGCGGATCGGGCTGGAGGCGCAGGCGCATCTGTTCGAGGCTGACACCGATATGTTCGCCGCCATCGCCGCGCGCCATCACGACACGCACCTGTCCTGCGTACTGGTGGACGAAGCGCAATTCCTAAGCCGCGCGCAGGTCTGGGCGCTGGGGCGGGTGTGCGATGAACTCGGTGTGCCGGTGCTGTGCTATGGCCTGCGCACCGATTTCCAGGGCGAATTGTTCGAAGGCAGCGCGCAGTTATTGGGGCTGGCCGACAGTCTGAGCGAGATCAAGACGGTGTGCGATTGCGGGCGCAAGGCGACCATGAACCTGCGCGTGGACGGGGAGGGGCGGCCGATCCGGCGCGGCGAACAGACGCAGATCGGCGGCAATGATCGCTATGTCGCCTTGTGCCGCCGTCACTTCATGGCGCAGATGCGGGCTGACAGCGCGCGCGCTGCCCTATAGGGGCGCACAATGCACGGCTGGATCATTCTCGACAAACCTCATGGCCTTGGCTCGACGCAGGCCGTCGCAGCGGTCAAGCGCGCCCTGCGCGACAGCGGCGCTGGCAAATGCAAGGTCGGCCATGGCGGCACGCTCGATCCGCTGGCGACCGGCGTCTTGCCGATCGCGATCGGCGAAGCGACCAAGCTCGCCGGACGGATGCTCGACAGCGACAAGATCTACGATTTTACGATCGCCTTTGGCGCGCAGACCGACACGCTGGACCTGGAAGGGGCGGTGATCGCGACCAGCGATGTGCGACCGACTCTGGCGCAAGTAGAAGCGGTGCTGCCACGCTTCACCGGCCCGATCGACCAGGCCCCGCCCGCCTATAGCGCCATCCTGATCGACGGCCAACGCGCCTATGATCTGGCGCGGAAGGGGGAAGATGTCGAGATGAAGACGCGGTCGGTGACGATCTATTCAATCCTCCCCGGCACGGGGA
>Ga0156326_135_pt1 | contig 4478 bp, 5 predicted proteins | sample RifCSPlowO2_12_FD_107974 | JGI IMG/M metagenome (GOLD analysis project Ga0156326, IMG submission 107974) | Sphingomonadales bacterium RIFCSPLOWO2_12_FULL_63_15 | reverse complement strand
CCGCCGATCCGTTTTTCTTAGTGCTGCATCGAATGCTTGATGTCGCGCATTTCGTCATGGCCTGCCTTGACCGAGCTATAGCAGCCTTCGATCACGCTGCGGACGGCGGGCGAAAGCTTGGTGTCGCCCAGCGCGTCTTCGAACTTGGCCTTGATATGATCTTCGCCGGCTTCGACTTCGTTGACGATCGCCTTGTCGTCATGGCCCGTCATCATCCCCTTGAGGTTGAGGAACATGCGGTGTGCGCCAGCAAGGACGGTGCCGTCGTCTTCAGGATTGCCGCCGAGACGAGTCACTTCCTGCTGCAGGCGGGTGGCGACTTCGCGGCGTTCGGCGGCGCGGCTGGTGAAGAGGGTCACGAAGCGACCGCCTTCGCTGTCCTTGGCGGCTTCGGTATAGCCATCGGCGCTGTCGATCGTGGTGGCGATCAGGCCATTGAGGGTCGAAATATCGTGGCTGTTGTCGGACATGATGGTTCCCGTCTTGAAAGATGAAAACCGGCGCCATTGGCAACCGGATACCCCCTTCAACGACGAGCGACTGGGAAAGTCGCAAACAAATGTCGGTCCTTAACCTCCATCAATGCGATTGATAGGAAAGCCCTCAGTCGCCTGATGCCGCGAGCATCCGATAGTCGCGGATGCCGAGTTCCAGCAGCCGCGCCTCAGCGCGCAGCAAATGCGTGCGGCCCAGGGGATTGGGCGCGTGGAGCGCGTTTTGCAGCGTCGTATCGGTCGTGACGGTGACGATACGTTCAAGCCCGGTCATCAGCGCCGTCGCCATGCTGAATACCGGCGATTGCGGTTTGCTAAGGTCGCCATCCATCTGTTCGACCATCAGGCGCATGACCGGCAGGGCCGCGCTGATACGATGCAGCATCATCCGCTCATTCTGCGCGTCGGCCATGCGGTTGCGCAGATGGAGCAGGCGGGAATTTTTGACCCAGAAGCCATGATAGGCCGTCACCAGCGCCAGACTATGCTCGCCCAGCGAAGCATCGTCCCAGCGCGTGCGGAGCAGGCCGACATATGCCTCTTCGGCGGTCGCCATCACCGGTTCCAGCACGGCCAGGAGCAATTCGGTCAGGTCGTTGAAATAATTATAGAGCGACGTCATGCCAAGCGACGCCTGACGCGCGACGGCGCTAAGCGACAGTTCGATATCGGCGGGGCCAGCGAGCAATTCGTTGGTGGCGGCAAGGATGCGGTCGCGCGTATCCCGCCCCTTGCGCCCCAAGCGTTGTCCGTTGAGATTATGGCTGAGCGTCTTGGTCGCGGCGGACGGGCGCGAGCGTGGCGATTTGCCTGCCGCCTGCCCTGCCTTCATGTCCGCCTTTGCGCTCAAGAGCCGATCCTTGCTATCCTGTCATGCGCGCCATGCGATCAATTTGGTTTCGAGAAATTCCTCGATTCCCTCAAGACCCCATTCGCGGCCGATTCCACTGGCCTTGTAACCGCCAAAAGGCAAGTCCCCGGCAATGCACATGCCGCCATTCACGCTGACGGAGCCGGTGCGTATCCGCCTCGCCACCGCAATGGCGCGATCGAGATCGGCCGAATAGACCCCGCCGCACAGGCCATAGTCGCTTTCATTGGCGATGCGGACGGCGTCGTCATCATCCTCGAACGGTATGACGACCAGCACGGGGCCGAAAATTTCCTCCTGGGCGATGCGCATGTCGTTGGTGACATCGACAAAGCAGGTCGGTTCGATGAAATAGCCGCTGCCCTTGTCGGGCCGTGCCTTGCCACCCGCCAGCAGTGTCGCGCCTTCGGCCTGGCCAATATCGATATAGGACAAGACCCGTTCCATCTGCCGCTGCGACACGACCGGTCCCATGATATGCGCGGGATTATCATAGTCGCCCCAATTGTCGCCGAAGCTGGCATAGGCATGTTTGAGGACCGCCTTGGCTTCCTCATAGCGGCTGCGCGGGACGAGCAGGCGCGAATGGACGGCGCAGCCCTGACCCGCGTGGAACACCAGCATCGACTGGGCGACGTCCATCGCGAAATTGGCGCTGTCCTCCAATATGATCTTGGCGGACTTGCCGCCCAGTTCGAGAAAGACGCGCTTCAATGTGGCCGCGCCCTGTTCCATGATGCGCTTGCCGACATTGGTGGAGCCAGTGAAGGAGATAAGATCGACGCGCGGATCAGTCACCAGCATCTCCCCGGCCAGAGCCGGATCGCTGCCGAAGATGACGTTGAGGACACCGGCGGGGAAGCCCGCTTCCTGGGCCAGTTCGCCGAAGATTGCGCCCATGCCCGGCGTGTTGGGCGCGGGTTTGAGGATGACGGTGCAACCGGCGAGCAGTGCGGCGACGACCTTGCCCACATTCACATAAAGCGGGACGTTCCAAGGCGTGATGGCGCCGACGACGCCGACCGGTTCATAGACCGCCTTGCGCTGCGTTTCGAAGCCATAGCCGGTGCGGCCGCCATAATCCTTGTCCCACTTCAATTGCGGGAAGAGGCGCAGATAATCGTCCCAGCCGTCGAGCGCCATGTCGACATGGGCGCGGCCGACTGCGCCCATCGCTGCGCCGGCTTCGTCGCGCGCGAGGTCGGACAGGCGTTCGCGGTTCGCTTCGAACAGGGCACGCAATTTGGTGACCAGGTCGACGCGCTTTTCGACATTGGTGGACCAGTCGGTCGTGTCGAAGGCGCGGCGCGCGGCGGCGATGGCTTCATCCACATCGGCGGCCGAAGCATCTGCGGCCTTGCCGATCGGCTCGCCGGTCCAGGGGCTGATGACGTCGAAGGTCTTGCCGCCCTGCGCGTCGCGCAGCACGCCGTCGATGGTGAGTTTGGCGTCGGGGAGAGTGGCCATGGCTAGGGTCTTTCTGTCGATATGCGGGGATAAGGGGATCAGCGGCGGCGCGCCGTCAGTGCGACCGTGCCGATGTGCAGGTCGGCGGGCATGTCGATGACGGCGCGGAAAGCGTCGGTGACGGAATCATAATGGGTGATGGGCCGCTCACGCGGGTTGAGGCCGATCTTGGCATTGTCCTGCATGAAGCGCATGGCGACATCCATCGGCCAGTTGGTACCGGTCTTGGTTTCGTCCATCATTTGCCCGGCCTGGACCACGGTGACGCGCACATCGTCCGCCGCCAGTTCCCGTCCCCACATGTCCGACATCAGTTCCAGTCCTGCCTTGCCGCCGGCATAGAGCCAGAGCATCGCCATCTTGATCGCGACGGATTCGCTGCTGACGTTGATGATATGCCCGCCGCCCCGCAGCAGCGGCAGCGCTTCACGGGCGCAATAGATCGGCCCGGCGACATTGATGGCGAGGGACGACTGGATCTGGTCGTCGCGCACCTCGGCGAGGGTAAACGGTTCATAGATGGCGGCGTTGTTGATGAGGACGTCCACTTTGGGATGGCGCGTGGCGATCTGCGCGAAGGCGGCGCGGACGGAGTCGGGATCGCCGACATCGCATTGCAGGGCCAAATGCCCCTCGCCCAGTTCGGCGGCCACGACTTCCAGCTTCGACAAGGTGCGGCCGAGCAGGATGACGGTTTCGCCGTCACGCGCAAAGCGCCGCGTCAGGGCGCGACCGAGGCCGTCGCCCGCGCCGGTGATGATGATCGTCTTGCCCATGTCCTGCTCCATCCTTCATCTGTTGTTGCATCATCCCATTCCGCACTGGCGCGCGCACGGCAAGGGGGACGGCCATCGCGCGCGCGATGGCTGTTCAGGCGCTGGCAGCGGGCCGCGCGAAATCGGCGGGGTAGACCGAGAGATCGCCATCATAAGCGATGCCGCCGGGCCAAAAGGCCGGGCCGCTGACTTTGCCGAAATAATGGACCGTGCGGGCGACCGAGCCGGAGGCGGAGCGTGGGGCAAAGGCGACGCCGCTGGGGCTGACGCCGCGGGCGCGGGCGCTGAAATCCTTGACGGTGAAGAGCAGATCGTCGGTCTGCTGCGCGCAGAGGACCAGGTCGCTGCCAGGGCAATAGCGTTTGGGTTCGAGCTGCACCGGCGACAGGCGGCCGCGCTTCATGCCGACCTTGCCGGGAACGCGCGTCACTTCAGGGGAATGCACCGTATCATACCAGTGATGATATTCCGCTTCGCGCCCGGCGACGAAATTGGCGAGAATGATGCTGACGCCCGAAAAGGGCTGATCGGCCCGGTGGTTGGGGCTGAACGCCCAGTCGGCATACATGGCATAGCTGTGGATGCGCTCGCTTTCGTCGCTATCGTCGATTAGCCCGGCGTCGCGCGCCTGGGCCAGGAGCGGGGCGAGGGCGGGCAGGTCGATTTCCGGGGTGGCGGTGTCATGTTCATAGACGCTCAGGAACCGCCACGGCTGGGGGATATCGGGCATGATCTGCTGCGGCGTAATGGCATAGCGGTCGGCCGAGCGGAAACCACGCAAGCGGCCGAGGTCGTCGCGATGGGGGCCGTCGAACCAGGCGGCATAGTCCGCTTCCCGTCCGGCCGGGACGTTATGGAGGTGGATGGTGG
>Ga0156326_120_pt2 | contig 5310 bp, 5 predicted proteins | sample RifCSPlowO2_12_FD_107974 | JGI IMG/M metagenome (GOLD analysis project Ga0156326, IMG submission 107974) | Sphingomonadales bacterium RIFCSPLOWO2_12_FULL_63_15 | reverse complement strand
GCCATGCTCAATACCTCCGAACAGCCGGAGGGCACGGTAGCCCAAGTGAGACATCTCTACTTTGCGCAACTGTGACATTTGAACGTTGCTGCTACAATCATAAAGTCCGATAATAAGGATTATGTTAAATATGGTGCGACGTTGTCTCAGTTTTCCTGGATCTGGCTATGCGCCTGGGTGTCGCGCATCCGTACATAGACCACGAGCGAAATGGCGATCATCACTGTGACATAGATGTAGAAGGCTTCCTCCATGCCCGCCTGCTTGAACCACAAAGCGACGAATTCCGCCGTCCCGCCAAACAGCGTATTGGCCAAAGCGTAAGGCAATGCCACGCCCAGTGCCCTGATGTGCGCCGGAAACAGCTCGGCCTTCACCACAGCGTTGATCGAGGTATAGCCAGTGACGATGATCAGCCCGGCCATCACCAGCAGACCGGCGATCAGCGGGTCTTTGGTCACGGCCAGCGTCGCGAAGATCGGATAGGTGCACAGGACACCCATGACGCCAAAGCCGATCATCAGCGGCTTGCGCCCGATCTGGTCGGACAGCGCGCCCGCGAGCGGCTGGAGCAGCATGAAAGCGAACAGGGTCACCGCATTGATCTGCGACGCCGTTTCCCGGCTGAGGCCACTCGTGTTGACCAGGAATTTCTGCATGTAGATCGAATAAGCGTAGAAAGCGATCGTGCCGCCAGCGGTCAGCAGCATAACCGTCAGCGTTTCGCGCGGATGGTTGGTGATGAGTTCGACGAAGCCGGACTTGGGCGCGCCTGCCGCTTTGGCCACCGCAAAGCTCTGCGTTTCGGCCAGGCCGCGCCGCAGCCAGAAGACGATCACCGCCAGCCCGCCGCCGATGAAAAAGGGTATGCGCCAGCCCCAGGCATCCAGTTGCGCTTCGGTGAGCGTCGCCTGTAAGATCAGCAGCACACAGATGGCGACCAACTGCCCCGCGATCAGCGTGACATATTGAAAGCTGGAGAAGAAGCCGCGCCGGTTCTTGCCCGCCATTTCCGACAAATAGGTCGCGCTCGCGCCATATTCGCCGCCGATCGACAGACCCTGCATCAGGCGTGCCAGCACCAGCAGCAGCGGTGCGGCAACGCCGATCGTCTCATAGCCCGGCGTCACCGCGATCAACAGCGACCCGGCGCACATCAGCGCGACCGACAGCGTGAGGCCGCTCTTCCGCCCATGCCGGTCGGCATAGACGCCCATCAGCCATGCGCCGATCGGCCGCATCAGGAAGCCGACCGCGAAAATCCCGGCGGCGCTCAACAGTTGGGCGGTGCGATCCTGGCTGGGGAAGAAATGCGGCGCGAAATAGAGGGTGAAGGCGGCATAGGCATACCAGTCATACCATTCGACCAGATTGCCGGTGGACCCGCCGATGATGGCCTTGAGCCGCTGGCGCTGGGTGGGTGGTGCAAGCGATGGCGTCATGGCGTCAGCACCATTTCACCATTCTGCACGCCCCAACTTTTGAGGCGGGACAGCATGTTCATGCCGATGACATTGATTTCGCCGAACGCGGGCGATACGACCACTGGCAGGTCGCTGGCGATCACCGGGCCGATCGCCAGCGTGGCGATGCTCGACCGGCGCGCTTCGACCTTACCGTTTGCGGTGGTCATGACGACACCGGGCTCGCCGATGTCGTAATTGAGGCCTGCCGCACGGGCGGTCGGTTCCGACAGCGCGGTGACGGTCGCGCCGCTGTCGATCAGGAAGCGTGCGGGTGTGCCATTGATGCTGGCTTCGATCCAATAATGGCCGTCGCGGGCCACGGGAATGCGGATGGCTTGTCCTTCGGCGCGGACTGGAGGCAGCGTGGGCGGTGCATCGCCGACCGCCCCCCCCTCCTCCGCCCAGCGGCCGGTGAGATAGCCCTGCTGCTGCGCCAGTGTAAAAAGACCGAACAGCCCTGCGAAGATCGCGATCCATAGCAAAGCCAGGCGCAACAGCGATCCCCAGGCTAGCCTTCGCCCGATCAGCGCCGATCCGACCAGCACGAGCGCGAGGACATACCAGAGGGTCGATGCTGCCTGATCGCCGTCCATCAATCCCCCTGCTCTGCCGTCGCCAGTTCCACGGTCATGCCGTCATAGCCGGGTTCGACGCCGCTGGGGAGTGTCCGCCGCAGCGTCGCATAATCCATGCTCTGGTCCATATGGGTCAGGATGGCCTGGCCGGGTTTGGCCTGGGCGATGCCGTCCAAGGTAAGCGCAAGGTGCGGATGAGTCGGGTGCGGTTTTTCGCGCAGGGCATCGACCACCCAGACATCGAGCCGGTCATAGAGTGTCAGCATTTCCGGCGTCAGCGCATGAAAATCAGTGGCGTAGCCGATCGACCGCCCGCCATGGGTGAAGCGGAACCCGGTAGACCAGATGTCGCCATGGGGCTGATCGACGCAGGTGATGTCGATGTCGCCGATCCGCAGTCTGTCGGTCAGGATATGTGGCGCGATGGTCGGATGATAGCCGTTGCGCCCCTCAAAGGCATAGGCGAAGCGCTGTGCCAGCAGGCGGAGTGTCTGTTCGCGCGCATAGCCGGGCACGGGCGAGCGGCGATGGTGGAAGAGTTGGCGGACATCGTCGATGCCATGGCTGTGATCGGCATGGTCATGCGTCCACAATATGGCGTCGATCTGGATCACGTCGGCGGCGAGCAATTGCGCGCGCATGTCGGGCGAGGTGTCGACCAGGATACGGGTGGTCGGGCTTTCGACCAGGATGGACACGCGGCTGCGGCGGTTCTTCGGCTCGGTCGGGTCGCAGGTGCCCCAATCATTACCGATGCGGGGAACGCCGGAGGAGGTGCCACTGCCCAGGATGGTCAGTTTGAAGCTCATGCCACCTTCTTGAACAAGGTGCGGAAATTGGCGGAGGTGGCGGCGGCCAGTTGCTCGATGCTTTCGCCGCGCAGGGTCGCGAGGAAGCGCGCCGTGTCCGCGACGAAGGCCGGTTCGCACGGACGACCGCGATGGGGCACGGGGGCGAGGAAAGGCGAGTCCGTTTCCACCAGCAGCCGATCCAGCGGCAGGCGCGCCGCCGTGTCCTGCAGATCCTTCGCGCTCTTGAAGGTCACGATGCCCGAAATGCTGATGTAGAAGCCCAGCTCCATCGCGGCATCGGCGAAGGCGCCGCTGGCGGTGAAACAGTGGATGACGCCAGGATAGGCCCCCTTCCCCATTTCGTCGCGCATGATCGCCAGCGTATCTTCTTCCGCATCGCGGGTGTGGACGATCAGCGGTAGGCCGGTCTCGCGCGACGCGGCGATATGCGCGCGAAAACTCTTCTGCTGCCGGTCGCAGTCGCTATGGTCGTAATAATAATCGAGGCCGGTTTCGCCGATGCCGACGACGCGCGGATGGGTGGCGCGCTCGACCAGCTTGGCGGTATCGACATGGGGATGCTCGTCGGCTTCATGCGGGTGGATGCCGACAGTCGCCCAGACGTCGGGCGCACGGATCGCGGTTTCGAGGACGGCATCCCACTCGCTTTCGCGGGTCGCGATATTGAGCATAAGGTCGATGCCGGCCGCGCGGGCGCGTTCCAGCACATTCTCCTGATCCTCGATCAAGCCCTTGTAATTCAAGTGGCAATGGCTGTCGATCAGCATGACGATCAGGCGTCCGCTTCGGTCAGTTCGAGGCGGGGGAAGAGCGGTTTAGGGGCGGCGAGAATGAAATCGCTTTCTGCCAGCGGCGAATACCAATGATCGCCAATCGCTTCATAGGTCCGCTTGTCAGCGGGAATGCCCATGTGATCGAGCAACGCCGTAGCGCTCGCCGGGACAACCGGCAGGACGGCAACAGCGAGTTGGGCGATCGCTATATAAAGCGTCGCCAACACCGTTTCCATCCGCTGCGGATCGGTCTTGCGCAGGCTCCATGGCGCTTGCGCGTCGATATACTGGTTGCAGGCAAAGGCTGCGCGCAGCCAGGCATCAATCGCGACCGACGGCGCCAGGTCCTCCATCGCTGCTGGCATGTCCGTGCGCACAACGCGGTCGATCAAGTCGATCAAGTCGGTATCGGCGGCGTCATGGCCATGGATTGCCGGCAGATAGCCGTCCAGATTCTTCGCAATGAAGCTCAATGTGCGCTGGGCCAAGTTCCCAAAGGCGTTCCCAAGATCGCTGTTCGACCGCTGGACAATCGCTTCCGCGCTGTAGCTGCCGTCATTGCCGAAGGTGACTTCCGACAGCAAGAAATAGCGCAACTGATCGACGCCGAAACGCTCGGCCAGCGCGATCGGATCGGCGACATTGCCGACCGACTTGGACATTTTCTCGCCGCGGTTGAGCAGGAAGCCGTGACCGAATATCTGGCTGGGCAAGGGCAGCTTTGCACTCATCAGGAAAGCTGGCCAGTACACGGTATGAAAACGCACGATATCCTTACCGATGATGTGCGTAATGTCACCCCCCTCGGCCCAATAGCGCGCCATCCGTGTCGCATCGTCAGGATAGCCGCAGCCGGTCAGATAATTGGTCAGCGCATCGACCCAGACATACATGACATGGCCCTCGCTGCCCGGCACCTTCACGCCCCAATCGAAGCTGGTGCGCGAGATGCTGAGGTCGCTCAGACCGCCTTCGACAAAGCGCAGGATTTCGTTGCGGCGGCTGTCGGGCTGGATGAAGCCGGGCTGGCTTTCATACAGGGCCAGCAACCGATCCTGATAAGCGGACAGGCGGAAGAACCAGCTTTCCTCGACCGTCCATTCGACCGGCGTGCCCTGGGGCGAAAGTTTGGCGCCCCCTTCCCCCTCGACGATTTCCTTCTCGTCGTAAAAGGCTTCGTCGCGGACCGAATACCAGCCTTCATAGCGGCCAAGATAGAGGTCGCCATTGGCCTCCATCGCCTGCCAGATCGCCTGGCTTGCACGGTGATGATCCGGTTCGCTGGTGCGGATGAAGCGATCATGGCTGATGTTAAGAACTGATGCCATGTGCTGGAAATGTGCGGCCATTTCATCGGCCAGCGCGCGCGGTTCGATGCCGCGTGTGCGCGCGGCCTGGTCCATTTTCAGGCCATGTTCGTCGGTGCCGGTCTGAAAAAACACGTCACGGCCCATCATCCGCTGGAAGCGGGCGATCGCGTCGGTGGCGATCACCTCATAGGCGTGGCCGATATGCGGACGGCCATTGGGATAGCTGATGGCGGTGGTGATGGTATAGGGTTTGGACATGCGGCCTTCCCTAGCGGCTGTTCGCCTGCGCGCAAAGTCGCTTTTCAGGCGGCGCGCGGTGCCAGCGCCGCGACATGGCCCGCCAGTTCGAACACGACCGCCGCCGGATCGAGCGA
>Ga0156326_120_pt1 | contig 5728 bp, 6 predicted proteins | sample RifCSPlowO2_12_FD_107974 | JGI IMG/M metagenome (GOLD analysis project Ga0156326, IMG submission 107974) | Sphingomonadales bacterium RIFCSPLOWO2_12_FULL_63_15 | reverse complement strand
GCCAGCCGCCGCGCTTCCTCCCAATGGTCGAGCGCCACGCCAAGGGCGGGACCATTGCGGTGCCGGGCCGCTTCGGCGAGAAAAGCGGGCGCGCGTTCCAGAAAGGCTTCATAGCGGGGACGGGCTGCCTTGGTCGCCAGCGTTTTGGCGAGCAGGAGCCGCTGCCGGTTGCCGGGATCGCCATCGGTTGCGATCGACATCAAGGCTGCCTCGATTTCGGCCAGATTGAGCCCGGCATAGCGCAATGCCTTGCCCGGCGACCCTTCCCCTGCGCGCACCAGCGCGTCCATTTCCGCGGGCGACAACTCCCCCTCTCCCGCGCGCAATACCGATCGCATCGCCGTATCGTCCAGCGGATCGAAGCGCAGCGTGCGGCAGCGCGAGCGGATGGTCGGCAACAGGCGGCCGGGTGCATGGCTGACCAGCAGGAACAGCATATCGGCGGGCGGCTCCTCCAGCGTCTTGAGCAGCGCATTGGCCGCGCCGCGTTCGAGATCGTCGGCGCTGTCGATCACCACAATGCGGCGCGTCGACAAGGACGGGGCCGATTGAAGCAGCCTCCCCAGCCCGCGCACCTGATCGACGCTGATGTTGCGTGCGGTGACGCCATCCTTTTCCAGCGGCGCAAGTTCGGCATAGTCGGGATGGGCACCGGCGTCGATCAGATGGCGAACCCGATGGTCGTCGGGCACGGCCAGCCCCTCCCCCTCGACCTTCAGCCCGGCGGCGTCGGCAAGCAGGCGCAGCGCGAGCGCGCGCACAAAGCTGCCCTTGCCGATGCCGCGTGGGCCGCTCAAGATCCAGCCATGATGCATCCGCCCGCTGGCCGCCGCGCCGATCAGCAAACGGGCCTGCGCGTCATGGCCGATCAACGACTTCATGGCAGCAGGTCGGCCAGCGCTTCGAGCAAGCGGGCGGTGACGGCATCCGCTGCGCCCGACGCATCGATAGGCCGGAAACGGGCGGGTTCTTCGACGGCAAAGCGGGCGAAAGCGTCCGCGACAGCGCGATGGAAGGTGCGATCCCGCCCGCCGATCCGGTCGGATATGTCGCCATCGCGGGCGCGGGCGCGCGTTTCAGCGTCCGACTGCGGCAGGGAGAGGAACAAGGTCCGGTCGGGGAGGAATCCGGCGCTGCCGATCCGGTGCAGCGCTACTATGTCGGCATCGGTCAGGTCGCCCTGTCCCTGATAGGCCCTGCTCGAATCGAGATAGCGGTCGGACAACACCCAGGCACCCCGCGCCAAGGCGGGACGGATCGTCTTTTCGCCATGGTCGGCGCGCGCGGCGGCGAACAGCAGGGCTTCGGCGCGCGGGCTCCAGCGATCCGCGCCGCCGGTGAGCAGCAGCGCGCGGATCGCTTCCGCGCCTTCGCTGCCGCCCGGCTCGCGGGTTTCGACAACTTCCAGTCCGCGCGCGCGCAGGGCAGCGGCGAGCGCGCGAAGCTGGGTCGATTTACCCGCACCCTCTCCGCCTTCCAGCGTGATGAAGCGGCCCGGACTCACCCGAACAGCGACTTCATGCCATTCCAGATCCGACCGAACATACCCGCTTCCGCCACATCTTCACCGGCCACCAACGGCATGACCTGCGGCGGGGTGTCGGGCGTCTGGACGATGAGCTGGGCGATCTGCTGACCCTTGGCGATCGGTGCCTTGATCGGGCCGGTATAGACGACCTTGACCTTGACGTTGGATGAGGCGGTGCGAGGCAGCGTCACCGCCATATTATGCGGCGCGACCAAAGGCACGGTCGTCGCGCTGCCCAGTTGGACCTCGGCGGTTTCGACCACCGCGCCCTTCTTGAACAAAGGCTGCGCCTTCCACGCCTTGAAGCCCCAATCCATGAAGCGCACCGATTCGCCGATGCGGCCATTGAAGCTGGTCAGACCGGCAACGACCATGACCAGGCGGCGGCCATCCTGTTCGGCCGACCCGGTGAAGCCATAGCCCGCTTCCTGCGTGTGCCCGGTCTTGAGGCCGTCTGCGCCAGCGATCTTGCCCAAAATGGGGTTGCGATTGCCCTGGCTGATGTCGGCCCCACCCATCGTCTTGCCCCAGGTGAAGGAGCGCGCGGCGTAGAAGCGCTTGTAGAGATCAGGCGTTTCCTCGATCGTCGCCTGGGCGAGGCTGGCGAGATCTTCGGCTGTGACATAGGTCACGCCTTCATCCGGCCAGCCATTGCTGGTGCCGAAATGGCTGTTCTTGAGGCCCAACCGCTTGGCTTCCTCGTTCATCTGCGCGACGAACGCCTGTTCGGTGCCTGCAATCCCTTCGGCCAGCACGACGCAGGCGTCATTACCCGACAGGGTGACGATGCCATGCAGCAGATTTTCCACCGAGACTTGCTCGCCCGCTGACAGGAACATGGTCGATCCGGCCTGCGGCCCGTGCCACTGTTTCCAGGTTTCGGGGCGCACGGTGAACATCGTGTCGAGCTTCAATTCGCCGCGCTGGATCAGGCGGAAGGCGACATGCGCCGTCATCATCTTCGCCATGGAGGCGGGCGGCATCCGCGTCTGGCCACCCTTGTTAAAGAGAACCGCGCCCGACGACAGATCCTTCATATAAGCGATCGGCGCTTCGCTGGTGTAGGGCGGCGCGGCGGCAGTCAGGGGCTGGGTCAACAGCCCGGCGAAGAGGAGGACTGCAACGGACTTGTTCATGACACTGCCTTCAATGGAATGGAATCGTGCGGCGCTGCGCCGGGTCTATCGGGCGTCATTAGCGATGATGGGCGCATTCTCAAAGCCCCCTGCTGCGGCGGCCCGGACGCCCGCCTGCGCCGCGGTTCGGGTAGGATAGGGGCCAAAGCGCACGCGCCAGAGGCTGCCGCCCTCGATGGCGGTTGCGCCTATGCGTTTGGCGAGCGTTTCTGCGCGGTTGCGGGAGGAGAAGGCCCCGACCTGGACGACATAGCCGCCCTTGGTCGTGACGGGTGGCGCGGGGGACGTCGCGGGCGGTTTGGGGGATATGGGTGCGCTGGCGACTGACTGGCGCGGCGGCAATTTGGCCCGCAAAGGCGCCAGCAGCGCGGCGGGCGTTTCCAGTCGTTCGGCGGCGCGTTGGTGGGCGCGCAGCAGAGCGCGATCCTGCTCCGGCGGATTGACGCGGCGCACCCGTACGGGCGCTGCACCGGCTCCGATGATCCCCAATTGCTCCGCCGCGCCGCGCGACAGGTCGATCAGCCGATCATTGGCGAATGGCCCGCGATCATTGATGCGCACCAAAATGGTCTTGCCGCTATCGAGCGCGGTCACCTCGACATAGCTGGGCAAAGGCAAGGTCTTGTGTGCGGCGGTGATCGCCATAGGCATGAAGGCTTCGCCGTTGGCGGTCTTGTTGCCCTGCAATTCTTCCCCATACCAACCGGCATAGCCGACCGCGTCATAATTGGGCGCGTCTTCGGGTGTGTAGGTGACGCCCGCCACGGTGTAAGGTGCCCCGATCGTGACCGGCTCGTCGGCGACCATCGGCATCTGTGGCACCGGGCGCGGCGTGGTCGTCGGTGGTGCCAGTGGTGGCTCTGTGCCACAGGAGGCCAGCACCAGCAGCATGCCGGCTGCCGCTGACGGCGCGCCTGCCCTATTGTTTGACCGCATCGGCCAGCAACCCCACGGACAGGGCGTAGAAATTGGAGCAATTATAGTCGAGGATCGCGCGGTAATTGCCGGTCAGCAGATAGGCCGTCTTGCCCGGCCCATCCGGCTCCAGCAGCGTCGCCATCACATTATCGGCCGGCCAACTGTCCCGCGCCAGCGACATGCCCATCTTGCGCCATTCCGCGATGGTCAGCCAACGGCTATGCCGGTTGAACACGCGCGGGCAGCGCGCTGGCTGCGTCCGGGCCGTAACAGCCGCGCGATTGAAACCGCTCGGCACATTGACCGCCACGCCCCAGGGCTGCCCGGCGCGCCAGCCCGACTGCACGAAATAATTGGCGATCGACGCCAGAGCATCGGCCTCGCTGGTCCAGATGTCGGCCTTGCCATCGCCATCGCCATCGCGCGCCAGGCGCAGATAGACGCTGGGCAGGAATTGCGGATAGCCCGTTGCGCCGGCCCAACTGCCGACCAGCCGACTGCGCGGCACACCATTGTCCAGCATCTTGAGCGTCGCCAGCAATTCCGGCTCGAACAGCTTCCGCCGACGCCCTTCCCACGATAGGGTCGCGAGCGAACGGATCAGATCAAAGTCGCCGGTGTAGGAGCCATAATTGGTTTCATGGCCATAAATGGCGACCATAATCTCTTCAGGCACGCCGGTTTCCGCCTCGATCCGGGCGAGACGCGCGCGATTGTTGCGATAGGCGATCCGGCCGCGATTGATCCGCGCGGAATCGACATGCTTGACCCGATAGGGCTCGAAATTCGGGATCGGCGAATAAGCGCCGCCACCCGGCTGGCTCTGATCGAGTTCGATGACGCGCGGATTGGGGGCCAGCGTGGCAAACACGCTATCGAGCGTTGCATCCCGGATCCCCATCGCCCGCGCCTTGGGCCGCATGCTGTCCAAATAGGCGCGGAACGCCGCGCTGTCCTGCGCCACGGCCGGGGTCGGCGCGACGCTGCAGGCGGCAACGCCGGTCAGGCCAAGCAGCAGCGAAAATATGGATGTACGCAAAGAATCTCCCATGGCCCCGTTGTTGCACAGGCGGGAGGCGAGGTGAATCCCTTAATGGCGCGTCGGCCCCAAGAAAGGGATGAACCGATCGATCGACGATTTTTGCGCTTGGCAACGGCGTCCGGCGCGCTAGGAAGCGGGACAACGGAAGTGTGGCCGAGTGGTTTAAGGCAGCGGTCTTGAAAACCGCCGTGGGTGCAAGCTCACCGTGGGTTCGAATCCCACCGCTTCCGCCAAGGCGCGGTCGCATTGGATTGTTCTGGATATCATCGAGCAGTTACACGTCAGACCCTTGTGTCATATCCAGTCTATGCCGTGCGACCACCCCTAGCCGACAGGCCGATCCGGGCTCGCGCTGGAGGCCACTGCACCACCATATTCCAGTTCATCGTCGTCCGGTGCGTGTTCTTCGTCCTCGGCAGGGTCGGCAGCGGCATTAAGGGTCGCAGCATTTCCACTGGAAATGGGGGGTGTATTGCCATGGCTTGACGCGCGCGGAGCCGAGGTGGCCCCGGTCATGTCACGCTCATTCTGGGCTTTTCCAGCGGGCGCAGTGGTCGGGGGTGTCGCCCGTTTTCCAGTCAGACCGATGCTCGACAGGAAATCGGCAGCCAAGCGCTCGGTGAAACCGGCGGCGAACGCAATGATGAACAACCCTTCCGAACTTGTTCGGACGGCGGTATTGGAAAGCGAGACTTCCACGAACTGCCCCAGGAACAGAGCGGTCAGCAAGGTAGCGGAGGTCCCCCTACAAAAACACGCAGGACGGCATCGCTGATATTGTCCCATGGCTGCGTGTCGACGCGAACCTCGCGCGCGCGCAGTTGCAGCGCTATCGAGAACAAGGCCCCCAATGCGCCGACCGCCGCCGCATTCCAATATTTCGGCCACCCGTCGCCGATTTTTGGAATGCCAAAGGCGTTCACGAACCATGAACTGCCGATGATCCAGGCGAGGATGATCGTGGCGAACGTCGCCGTTGCGGCCCACAGCAGATACCAGGTGCGCGTGTCGGACGCGCGATCTTCTGTCAGATTGACCAATATTTTCTCTAGCCCGGAAAATTCATGTGACTTGGTGCCGTAGCGCAGGATTGACGGTTTGAAC
>Ga0156326_146_pt2 | contig 6104 bp, 6 predicted proteins | sample RifCSPlowO2_12_FD_107974 | JGI IMG/M metagenome (GOLD analysis project Ga0156326, IMG submission 107974) | Sphingomonadales bacterium RIFCSPLOWO2_12_FULL_63_15 | reverse complement strand
CGCGGACCACATGGTCCGCGCCCTTTTTTGTGTCTTGTCCAGCCCTTACAATTTGCTGGTCAGCTCCGGCACGATCTTGAACAGATCACCCACCAGACCGATGTCGGCCACCTGGAAGATCGGCGCATCCTCATCCTTGTTGATGGCGATGATGGTCTTGCTGTCCTTCATCCCCGCCAAATGCTGGATCGCCCCGGAAATGCCCACGGCGACATAGACTTCCGGCGCGACGATCTTGCCGGTCTGCCCAACCTGATAGTCGTTGGGCACATAGCCCGCATCGACCGCGGCCCGGCTCGCCCCGACCGCAGCACCGAGCTTGTCGGCGAGCGGATAGATGACTTCCTCGAACGTCGGCCCGTCCTTGAGCGCCCGGCCACCCGACACGATGATCTTGGCGCTGGTCAGTTCCGGCCGCTCCAGCTTGGCGATCTCCGCCCCGACAAAGGACGACAGCCCCTTGTCCCCCGTCGAAGCCACCGCTTCCACCGTGCCCGAACCACCCTCACGAGCCGCCTTCTCGAACGCCGTACCGCGAACGGTGATGACCTTCTTGGCATCCTTGCTCTTGACCGTGGCAATCGCATTGCCGGCGTAGATCGGACGGGTGAACGTGTCTTCGCTCTCGACCGACAGGATATCGCTGATCTGCATCACGTCGAGCAGAGCGGCGACGCGCGGCGCGATATTCTTGCCGTTGCTGGTGGCAGGCGCGATGAAGGCGTCATGATGCCCCATCAGCTCAACGACCAGCGGCGCGATATTCTCCGCAAGCGCATGACCATAGGCGGCATCGTCAGCGACATGCACCTTGCCCACGCCGGAGATCTTGGCGGCTTCGGCGGCAACGCCATCGACGCCTTCGCCTGCGACCAGCAGATGCACTTCGCCCAGCTGCGCAGCGGCGGTGATGGCGGAAAGCGTCGCGTCCTTGACCGCGCCGCCCTCATGTTCAACCCATACAAGCGTCTTCATGCGGCAACTCCCATGGCCTTGAGCTTGGCAACCAGTTCATCGACATCGGCGACCTTGACGCCAGCGGTGCGCTTGGGCGGTTCAACGACCTTCAGCGTCTCCAGCCGCGCCCCGATATCCACGCCATAATCGGCGGGCGTCTTCTGCGCGAGCGGCTTGGATTTCGCCTTCATGATGTTGGGCAGCGACGCGTAGCGCGGCTCATTGAGGCGCAAATCGGTGGTGATGATCGCCGGCGTCGACAGCTTCACCGTCTCCAGCCCGCCATCGACTTCGCGCGTCACCGACACACTGTCGCCCTCAACCTCAATCTTGGACGCGAACGTGCCCTGGGGCAGGTTCAGCAGCGCAGCCAGCATCTGGCCGGTCTGGTTGCTGTCATCGTCGATCGCCTGCTTGCCCAGGATGATCAGGCCAGCGCCTTCTTCTTCCTGCACCTTGGCGAGCAGCTTGGCGACGGCCAACGGCTCGACCTCTTCATCGGTCTGGATCAAGATGGCACGATCAGCGCCCATCGCCAGCGAAGTCCGCAGCGTTTCCTGCGCCTTGGCGAGGCCGATCGACACGGCGATCACCTCGGTCGCCACGCCCTTTTCCTTCAGGCGGATGGCTTCTTCGACCGCGATCTCGTCAAACGGGTTCATGCTCATCTTGACGTTCGCCAGATCGACGCCCGTGCCGTCCGCCTTCACGCGCGGCTTTACATTATAATCAATGACCCGCTTCACGGGCACAAGGATCTTCATGGCTCGCTCCATTTTTATAATGGTCCGACCATTAAACAGTGATAGGCGTCTGTCAATCCTATTCGGTCCGGCCATTGCGCCTTTCTAGGCGTCCGTTATAGATTTGCGCATTCCTATCGGAGCGCACTCTATGGCATCGTCCCCGTCCCCCAAGCCCAGTTTCGCCCCTATCAAGACGCGGCGCGCGTTCGAGGTGATCTGTGAACAGATCCGTGAGCAACTGGCGTCGGGTACGCTCAAGGCGGGGGATAAGCTGCCCGCCGAACGGGAATTGGCAGTTGAATTTCAGGTCAGTCGCAGCGCGTTGCGGGAGGCGCTGCGCAGCCTGGAGGTCGCGGGGATCATCCGTAATGTGAAGGGGGCGAAGGGCGGGGCGTTCGTGCAGACGGCTGAGCCGGACCGGATCGTGCAGGCGATGCAGGATTATGTCCATCTGGGCGATATTTCGCTTGGCGAACTGACCGAGGCGCGGCTGGCATTGCAGGATATCATCGTCCGCCTGGCGTGCGCGCGCGCCACGGAAACCGACCTGGCGGACTTGGAGGCGATTGCCGAGCGGACCAAGCGGGAAACCAGCGTGGAGGCGCGCTATGCCTGTGCGGTGGAATATTATGCCGTGCTGGCGCGGGCGACCAAGAATCGCATCTTTGGCATCTTCGTGGATTCGCTGTCGGCGATCCTGCACGAATTTGTGCGGGGGCCGGACTATGAGACGTTGCAGCAATCGCTGATCGAATCCCGGTTCAAGCTGGTGCGGCATTTGCGGGCGAAGGATGAGGAAGCGGCCGTCGGGGAAATGCGCAAGCATCTGGAGCGGGTGCATCGCCATGTCCGCAAGAACAGCAAGGCCGCCGCCAAGGGCTGATTGACCGCGCCATCCTCGCCGTGCAATAGGTAGGACCATTGAATATATGGCTTCATAGGTAGGTGCGGCATGGCGGATGATGGCAAGAGAGTGATGGCGGGCGCGCTGGACGGCGTGCGGGTGCTGGATTTCACCAGCGTCATGGCCGGGCCGTTCGCTACCCGGATGCTCGCCGACCTTGGTGCGGAGGTCATCAAGGTGGAATCGCTTGAGGGCGACCAGGTCCGTGCGCGGCCGCCCAAGCGGGACGGACACAGCGCCTATTTCGGCAATCTGAACGCGGGCAAACAGTCGATCGCCTGCAACCTCAAATCGCCGGAGATCATCGACCTTATCAAGCAACTGGTCGCCACCTGCGACGTGCTGGTGGAGAATTTCCGGCCCGGCGTCATGGCGCGCTTCGGTCTCGACTTCGCGGCGCTGGCGGCGATCAACTCGCGGCTCATCTATTGCTCGATCTCCGGCTATGGCCAGACCGGGCCGAAGGCGCTGTTCCCCGCCTATGCGCCGGTCATCCATGCGGCCAGCGGGTTCGACATGGTCAACCTGCGCTATCAGGACGGGGCGGACCGGCCCGCAACCAGCGGCATCTTCATCGCCGACGTGCTGGGCGGCACCCATGCGTTCGGCGCGATCCAGGCCGCGCTCTATCAGCGGGAGCGGACGGGGCAGGGGCAGCATATCGACCTGTCGATGCTGGAAGCGATGGTCGGCATGCTCGTGTTCGAAACGCAAGAAGCGCAATTTCCCGGCGACGCGCGGCGGCCGCTCTATACGCCGCTCAAGACCAATGACGGCTTCATCATGGTCGCGCCGACCAGTCCGCGCAATTTCGAACAATTGTCGGACGCGGTCGGCCATCCCGAATGGCGCGACGATCCGCGTTTCCTGACCAATGCGGATCGCAATGCCAATTGGGCGACCTTGCTGGCGCTCACCGAGGAATGGACGCTGGAGCGCAGCGCAGCGGATGCCGAGGCGATCCTGTCGCGCCATGGCGTGCCCTGCGCCCGCTATCGCGAGATTGGCGAGTTGCTGGACGATCCGCAATTGGCGGCGCGGGGGGCGTTCGCACAAGTGCATGACGGTGCGGGTGCTTTCAAGGTGCCCAATCCGCCCTTCCGCATGAGCGGATCGCGGGCCGAGGCGCGGGATCATGTCGCGCGGCTAGGCGAGGATGGCGCGGCCGTGCTCGGCGCGCTGGGCGTGAGCGCGGACGCGGTGGCGGCGCTGCGGGCACGTGGCGACCTGGGCTGACCAGCCCCGCTGCAAAGGCTGCGAAGTTCACGCCGTTGGGGTAGCGCTATCCCGCCATTGGCCAGAGCTGTCGGCGCGGGTGGGGCGATGTGATCCCTTTTTTTTCGTTCACTGACGAGGTCCGCCGGATCATCTACACCACGAACGCGATCGAAGCTTTGATCTCGAAACTCAGGCGGGCTGTCAGGGTAAGGGGTAACTTCCCGAGCGACGGGCCACCACCAAGCTGCTCTATCTCAGCTTGAATCGGTCGGAGAAAGAGTGGAAGATGCCGCCACGTGAGTGGATCATGGCGAAGGCACAATTTGCCATGATCTTCGGCCAACGTGTCATCAGAGCCATGGCGGCCTGATGATGAAGCGCCCACCCACACATGGAAATACTGACAGTCTCATCCGCACCTTCCGCAAAACCTCTATGTCCAGTCAACATACATCGTGTTCGAGGACAACAGGCCGCCCCTCCCGGGTCGCTCGCATACGGCTCGCCTTGTCCTCGACGTCGGACGTCAGCACGACATGATCGTTATGCACTTCCAACAGGACGCCCGCGAACGGAAAGCCCTCCAGGCTGCCGGTCACGCGGTAACTCACGCTGTCGCCGACCTTGAAACTCGTTGGATCGGTGTTGAAATTGAACGGACAACTGCCGTCACCCATACCCTGCACTATCTGTCTCCTACGCCATGGGACTAGTCTATCTAAAGTATCGCCTGTCTATTAAGGCCTTAAAAATCGCTGCCAAAGGCAGCATGCTTTAACCAAAAATTTTCTACTGGGTGCATGTACATTATTTAAACACAGATTCACGGTAGCGCCACCCTGTAAAGCTGTCGGTCGACCGTCGATCATTACCGGCCGTTCCGAACTGGAATTTTCTTTCCTAAACCCCGTCAGTCTCGATCTGATACCAAAATTGTTGTCAAGGATTCTGCATTATAGCTGGTTTGCCATTTCCTGGGCAGGCCTGCCCCCCTGGGATCATATGAAAGCGCGGTATGCGTGTTGGAGAACCCTCTATTTTTGACCACCTTCCAGATGTGCATTTTCCACATGTTGCGCATTGGGCCAGACGCGACGCTGGAACTCGCCGCTTAGTCTGTCGCACTGGGATTAAGCTGGTCACCGGAGCCAAGGCGCTCTAGGCCCGCAAACAACCGATCAAGCCGACCCCGTATGTCTCGCCGATAACCTGACGTGTCTACCGGACGAGGCGCACAAACAACAATCTCGTATGCTATTGAGATTTTAATCCGGTTCAAAGCATCGTTATCGATGATGCCTGCGCGCCGCAATTCGACACAAAGCTGCACTAAACCTGCCGCTGTGGCTTGGGCCCTTAGTCCAACATTTGTTAGATCATAATGCAGCTTCTTGTCTCTGCTTGCGGCAGTTGTCATATTTAAATCCTCTCGAGTCACAACATAGGGTTTTTGGGTCAAATTCAGACCTTTCACGAGAACCCTTGTCGCTTGTTTATATTTTCATACCCTATGTTTGCTTGCAAATACAGCAAGGTTTCGTGGACAAACAGTATCGATTGCAGAATTGCCACGACGCTGACGAAGCCGATGTTGAAATTTTTGATATTGTCGTAACGCGTGGCGATACGCCGCCAGTCGTTGAGTTTGTTGAACAGGCGCTCGACGAGGTTGCGCCAGCGGTAATTTTCGCGGTCTTGGGGGATGGGTTCGCGTCGGTTGCTCTTGGCCAGGATGACGATTTCAACTTCAGCGTTCTCCAACTCTTCACGGAGGGCGTCGGCATCATACCATTTGTTGGCCAGTAGCGTCTCGATCTTGTCGGTGATCATGCGAAACAGCGGACCGACTGCTTGAAAATCGTGGACCTGTCCTGGCCTAGAACGAAGCCGAGCGGGCGGCCTTTGGCGTCACACCGCGCGTGGAGTTTAGTGCTGAAGCTGCCGCGCGATGGGCCAAACGCCTCGGTTTCGCGAGTCCCTTTTTTATGCCGATTGCACAATGATGTGCCCGGACGACGGTGCTTTCGATCATATCGGCGCGGGCATCTCGCTCCACCATTTCGGCAAGCGTTTCAAGCAGGCCTCAAACATGCCAGTCGTCATCTAAAGCCGATAGCAGCGAAAAACACATTTCCACTTGCCATCTCGGTCTGGCAGGTGTCGCCATTGCGAGACGGTCCGGTTGATCCACATCATCCCTTCGAAATGCTGTCGGTTATCCAGCGAGGTCGGCAGCATCGGCGCGACTCGCTGCTTCCTTAGCGCCAATAAATTGCGGG
>Ga0156326_140_pt1 | contig 6555 bp, 7 predicted proteins | sample RifCSPlowO2_12_FD_107974 | JGI IMG/M metagenome (GOLD analysis project Ga0156326, IMG submission 107974) | Sphingomonadales bacterium RIFCSPLOWO2_12_FULL_63_15 | reverse complement strand
CCGCGCTGCCATTTGCGGGTGCGACCGATATCTGGGCGCGTTGGCCGCCGAGGAACAGTTGGCGCATCGTCACGCTGCCGCCGGGCACCAGCGACCCGCGCCGATAGGCCGGGCCAAGCGCGCGGCCGCGAAAGGCGAGCGTGGACGGGGCCGCACCATGGGCCTGCGCTTCATGCGTCCAGCGCGCGGCGAGATCCTCCTGCCCCTCGGCCGGGGTGGCACCAAGCGCCTTCAAGGCCTGAACCGTGTCGAGCAAGGCGGCGTGGTTGCCGCTGGCATTTGCGGCATCGCCCTCCAGCAAGGCCCGTAGCACGGGATCGGCAGGCCGCATGTCCGCCGCGGGCGCGGCAGGTGCAGCGCCAAGCAGCAAGACGGGCAACAGCCTGATCATCAATCATCCTCCGGCTGGACGACGAAACGCGCGCCGGGCGCGGCGTCCTCCACATGAAGGGAAAGGTCATGCCGCTGTGCGATCGCTCTGGCAAGCGACAAGCCGAGGCCATGCCCCCCGCCCTGCGCGCCATCGAGCCGGACATAGCGTTCGAACACGCGATCGCGATCGGCGGCAGGGATGCCGGGTCCGTCATCCTGTACGACGATATGCGGTCCTGCCGACAGGGTAAGCGACACGGTGCCGCCGCTCGGCACATATTTGAACGCATTATCAAGCAGGTTGGAGAGCAGGCGCGTCATCTGCATCGGGTCGGCGCGCAGCATGATGCCGGGCGCGATGCGGGCGTGGAAGCCAATCCCCAATTCCTCCGCGCTGGCGCCATAGAGATCGGCCAGATTGTCCGCAATCTCGCTGAGATTGGTATCGAGCAGGCCGCGCAAGTCGCCGCGCATCGCCTGCGTCCCCGCAATATCGAGCAGCGAATCGAGCAGGCGCACGACATTGCGTATCTCGCCGCGCGACTGGTCGAGCGTGCGCAGCAATTCCTCGTCCTGCGTCCCCTGCATGGCTTTGAGGATGCGGGTGTCGAGATGCATCAGCGGGGTGCGGATTTCATGCGCGGTCTGGTCCGACACGGCGCGCTGCGCCTCGATCAGCCGTTCCACCTGATCGAGCATCGCATTGGTGTTGGCGGCCAGTTCGGCCAGTTCGTCATTTTCGCCAGCGCCCGGCGCGCGCGCGGTGATGCGCCCGGCGCGCACGGCGGCGAAGGCGGCGTTGACCGTTTCGACCCGGCGACGCAGGCGGCGCGCCGCGAAATGCCCGGCGGCAAGGCTGAGTAGCGCGATGACCGCGCCCGCCCCGGCAAAGGCCATGGCCAGCCGCGCCAGCAGCGCTTCCCCGCGATAATTGCTGCGCCCGACCAGCAGCCGCGTGTCCCCGCCCAGCCGGGTCGCGCGCGCGAACATCGTGTCGCCACCGGGCAGCGCAACGAAGCGCGCCTCCGACACTTCGGGCGCGATGGCAGGCCAACGGTCGAGATTGCCCGCCAGACCACGCCCGGCCCCATCGACGAGCAGATACCAGCCACGCTCGCCATCCTCCCGCTCCACCGCCATCCGATCGGCGATGCGCGCGCGCAGTTCGGCGGTGCCGCCGCTGACCTGAATGTCGGCCAGTCCCGCAAGGTCAGTATCGACCTCGCGCGCCAGCATTGCACGACCGTCAGCCGCGACGATATTGCGCACCACCAGGAACAGGGCCAGCGTGGACAGGAGGCTGACCAGCAAAGCGGACAACATCACCCGGCCAAAGACCGAGCGGAACAAGTCGGGTCTAGGCACCCTGCAACCCCGCCGAACCGGCAGCGATCAGGCGATAGCCGGTGCCCCACACGGTTTCGAGGACCGGGCCGTCAAACCCCTCCTCCAGCTTGCGGCGCAGGCGTCCGACATTGACGTCCACCACATTGGTCTGCGGATCGAAGCTGAGTTTCCAGACATGGCGCAGCAGCATCTCGCGCGTCACCACTTCGCCGGCATGGTCCATCAGATAGCGGAACAGCTCGAACTCCTTGGGCGAGAGCGCGAGGTGACGACCTTGGCGAAAGGCGGTGCGCGCCTTCACATGGCATTCGAGGTCGCCGAACAGCAGCACCGGATCATGGGTGGAGCGGCTGGCCCGGCGCCAGAGCGCGCGAACGCGGGCGACCAGCTCATCGGGTTCGAACGGCTTGGCGAGATAATCGTCGACGCCGCTTTCCAGCCCCTCGACCCGATGTTCGCTGCGGCCGAGCGCGGAGAGCATCAACACTGGCGCGCCGATCCCGGCGACTCGCAAACGGGTAACGATGTCGATGCCGGTCAGATGGGGGAGCATCCGGTCGAGGATGATGACGTCGTGCGCGCCGCTACCCGCGCGGTGCAGGCCGATGCGGTCATCCTCCGCCTGATCCACGACCATGCCTGCCTGGGTGAGGATAGCGGCGATGTTGGCGCGCGCTGCGGCGTCATCCTCCACCACCAGCACATTGATCGATTCCTGTTGCGCCATATCGTCCCCCGCCTCGCAAATACCGGCAAAGGCCGCCAGTTACAAAGGCTGTTATGGGGACGAGATGAAGCGCGGTGGTCAGATTTTGAGGGCGTTGCGGAACATGACGAAGGCGATGACGATCAGATAGACGCCAAAGATTTTCTTGAGCGGCTTGGCGGGCAGGGCATGGGCGACGGCCACGCCGAGCGGCGCGGTCAGCACCGACATGGAGGCGATGGCGAGCGTGGCGGGCACGTTGACATAGCCAAGCGATCCCCAGGGCAGGCCGCTTTCCTTGAGGCCGATGAGCGCGAAGCCGATCGCGCTCGGAATGGCGATCAGCGTGCCGACGCCCGATGCGGTGGCGATGGCGCGGTGGATGGAACGGCCGCACAGAGTCATCACCATGATCGCGATCGTGCCGCCACCAATGCCGAGCAGCGCGGAAAAAGTACCCAGCCCGCCCGCGATGCCGACACGAGCGATGCCCGATGGCATATCCTGGCTGATCACCTTGTCGCCGACCTTGGGCAACAGGAAGTTGAGCGACATCAGGAACACGCCGCCAGCGAAGATCATCGTGAGGATATGGCCATCGACATGGCCAGCCAGCAACACGCCGACGCCATCGCCCAGGATGATCCAAGGCGCCCAGGTCTTGAGGATTTCAAACTCTACCGCGCCACGCTTGGCATGGGAAAGGAGCGACCGGATCGAGGTGACGATGATGGTGGCGGCCGATGTCCCGATGGCGACATGGGCGATCGCTTCGGGCGTGCCGCCCAGCAGCGGCAGGACGACGAACAGCGCAGGCACGACGACGAAACCGCCGCCAATGCCGAAAATCCCCGCCGCGAAACCCGCAAACAGGCCAGCAGCCAGCATCGAAAGGAGCGGCACCAACCAGGTCATGACATCGCCGTTCATCAGCGCGCTCCCATGGCTGGCGTGAGGCCGGTGGCCAGGCTGTCGGTGCCCCGGACAAACAAGGCGGCGAATGAAACTAGATCGACCATGTCGTAAAACCATGCCTCTCTTCGGCGGAACCAGAGCAAGGGGCTGACAGGACAGGTCCCTTGGCTGGCTAGACGAACAAGGTCGACAAATCCGCACCTTGTCCGACACAAGTCGGACAAGGTTGGCGGACGGGCCGGGTCAGCCGAGCAGATCTTCGGCCGGGGTATAGGGCAGGTCGAGCGCGTCGGCGACGGCGCGGTAGGTGAGTTTGCCCTGGGCCACATTGAGGCCCGCGCGCAGGTGCGGGTCAGCGCGCAGCGCGCCCTTCCAGCCGAGGTCGGCGATCCGCAGCGCGTGGGGCAAAGTCACATTGTTGAGCGCATAGGTGCTGGTGCGGGCGACCGCGCCGGGCATGTTGGCGACGCAATAATGGACAATGCCATCGACGATATAAGTGGGGTCGGCATGGGTGGTCGCGTGGCTGGTTTCGAAACAGCCGCCCTGGTCGATCGCGACATCGACCAGCACGGTGCCTTTCTTCATTGTCTTGAGCATAGCCGCGCTGACTAGCTTGGGCGCGGCCCCGCCGGGGATCAGCACCGCGCCGATCACCAGGTCCGCATCGGCCACGCAGTCGGCGAGGTTGGCGCGATTCGAAAAGCGCGTCTTGGCCCGTGCCTCGAAATACATGCCGAGTTTTTCCAGCACTTCGGGGCTGCGGTCGAGGATGGTGACGTCCGCGCCCAGCCCCGCCGCCATCTGCGCCGCGTTGAAACCGACGACACCGCCGCCGATCACCGCGACCTTGGCAGGCAGGACGCCGGGCACGCCGCCCAGCAAGACGCCACGCCCGCCATGCGCCTTTTCGAGCGCGGTCGCGCCCGCCTGGATCGCCATGCGGCCTGCAACCTGGCTCATCGGCTTGAGTAGCGGCAGGCCGCCATGCGCGTCGGTCACGGTTTCATAGGCGATGCCGATCGCGCCGCTGGCGATCAGGTCGCGCGTCTGATCGGGATCGGGGGCGAGGTGAAGATAGGTGTAGAGGATCTGGTCGGGGCGCAGCATCGCGCGCTCAGCGGCCTGCGGCTCCTTGACCTTCACGATCATGTCGGCACGGGCGAAGATGTCGGCGGCGGTGGCGACGATCTGCGCGCCCGCCTTTTCATAGAGGGCGTCATGCGCGCCGATCCCCTCCCCTGCCCCGCTTTCGACCAGCACCGCATGGCCATGGGCGGTGAGTTCATGGACGCTTTCAGGCGTCAGCCCGACGCGATATTCGTGATTCTTGATTTCCCTGACGGTGCCGACGATCATGCAATGTCTCCCGATGGCGCGGCGCGTTGCGAGGCCGCTTGCCTACAGGATGACATAGCGCGGCGGCGGGCGCGAAGGTTCCCTTTAGGGAGCCGGACGGACCGGCACCCGCGCATTGCAGATGTCGACCCCGCCCGCAGGCAGATCGTAGAAATCATCCTTCCGATTGGCGCGCAGGCGCAGATAGGCGGCGAAGCTGGGCGAGGCGACGTCCATCGCCTCGAAACGAGGCTGGTCCGCGGGTGCCAGGTCGCTGGCGAGGCGGACCGAGAGGATCGGGATTTTATGTTCGGTGGCGGTGTAGAAACCAAGCTCACCGCTGCCGCGCGGCAGGCTGGACAGATGGGCCATGCCATCGACCACCCGGCCGACGACCGCGATATTGCGATCAAGCTGGCGCGGGGCGTGGCCGATGACAGTGTAGAGTTCGGCCCCCGTGCCCGCATCGGGCGACAGGTTGCGGCCGACGCCGACAGAAGCATAGCAATGGGGCAGCCAGGCCGCGTCCCCGTTCATCGCCATCGGCCAGCCATCGACATAGCCGGTCGCGGGCGCATAGGCATCAGGATGGGGCAAGGGCGTGATCGCAAGCCGCACATTGGCGAGCGAGCGGATATAGTCGGCCGCGCTGGTGGGTGCGAGGCCGGGCGGCATCGGCTTCTTCTCGGTCGCGTCGCCCCATTGGGTGACATAATTGTCCTGCACCCGGTTGATGCTGGTCCCGTCCCACCAATGCGCCCGCGCCAAAATGCGGATATTGCCGACATGGCGCGGCGCGAAAGCGGGCGCGAGCTGGATCACGACGCGCTTGCCCCCTTCGATCGTCATGACGAGCAGGTCTTCGAGCGGAATCGCGCGCCAGGCGTCGGCAGGCGCTGTCGCCACGACGGCAGCAGGCGTCGTCGGCGGATCAGCCGCGATGGCGGTGGAGGCAAGGAGGGAAGCGAGCAGCGCGGGCGCGAAAAAACGGATCATGCCGCAATCAGAGCGCGGCCGCACAGGAAAGTAAAGCATCCCCTTGCCTAGCCGCCCGCGCCGCGATAGGGAGCGCGACTTCCAGTGCAATGCGGAGCGGTGGCCGAGTGGTCGAAGGCGCTCGCCTGGAAAGTGAGTATACGCCAAAAGCGTATCCAGGGTTCGAATCCCTGCCGCTCCGCCACCAACCTGTCCTTACACATCCGTTCCGAATCACTAAAAGCCCAGCATTTATGCGGCTTTCAGCGTGATTCGTATCCACTTGCATCCCTGCCCGTCCACCGGTGACCGATTGGAAATGTGGGAAAGAATGTGGGAGAATTGGTGGCATGGGAAAGCTCTCCGCTACCCCTGTTAAAGCAGCAACGCGCCCCGGACGGCTTGGCGATGGCGACGGCCTGTTTCTTGTGATTCAGCCCAGTGGCGGCAAGAGCTGGGTCTGTCGGGTGCAGAAGAATGGCACCCGGCGCGACTTTGGTCTGGGCAGTGTATCCAAGGTTTCGCTGGCGACAGCCCGGGAACGGGCACGGGAAATCCGCACTTGGGTCGAGCTTGGACTGGACCCGATATTTGAACGGCGTAAAGTGCGGGGAATTCCCACTTTCCGGCAGGCGTCCGCCAGAGTGATTGCCGCCAACAGCAAGACATGGCGGAACGAGAAGCATGAGAAACAGTGGCTTCAGACGCTCGAAGCCTATGTGTTTCCTCAGATCGGCGACTTACAGGTTCATGAGATCACCGGCCCGATGATCCGGAACCTGTTATCGGACATCTGGCTCGCCAAGCCAGAGACAGCGCGGCGGGTCCGGCAGCGTATCGGCACCGTTCTCGATTGGGCTTACGCTTCGGGCTATCGTGAGACAGAAGCGCCGATGCGCGCG
>Ga0156326_117_pt1 | contig 7454 bp, 6 predicted proteins | sample RifCSPlowO2_12_FD_107974 | JGI IMG/M metagenome (GOLD analysis project Ga0156326, IMG submission 107974) | Sphingomonadales bacterium RIFCSPLOWO2_12_FULL_63_15 | reverse complement strand
CGCCAGCGATGCCGGTCGTCCGCGCAATACAGCCAGCCGCAGCAAATGCCCAGAGCGGGCCCGAAACCGAGCGTCGTGAATAAGAGAGGCTAGATAGAGTTTTGGAAACTTCCCGCGTGCTATCCGGGTAAGTATATGGTCATCATTGGCGGCAAGAGAATGGCCGAAAATGAAAAAGCAGTGCTTTCTCTGCTTCACGTTGGCTGTAAACTGCTTAAAGCCTTGGTAGAGATAAGCGTTGTGGCGGATCTTTGCTTTCTTCTGGCTGCTCAATCCCTCGGCGACGAATAGTGGATAGGCATTACTATTAATTGCGGATCGAGCCTGCTCTATCAATGGAATACCCCTGCGGACCCAGGTATACTTCTTAAGTTCCGATCCTGAATCGAACAGGTGTAGTGCACCATGGAGAAAATGGACGCGAGCATCATGGGCACCGACTTCACCTTGCCACACGACATACTCGGCGTCAGGCGCATCTTCGTCATTGCCGAAGCCGTCGTTACGAGCAAGGTTGAGCGCCTCATCGACCGGATTGTCTTCGTGCATCAGTGCCCAGTAGAGCAGCAGATCATAGTTTAGTGTGAAAACCTGCCCGTCTTGGCCCAAAAAGTGGTTGAGGAATGTTCGGCATGCCCAAAATTCCGCATCGGCGATCTCGGATGGTATCGCGGGATGGTTACCGGCAATCGTCTGGATAAGAATCTCCTTCAACGCCGCTGCGTGCAATTGCATTTTGTCAATCGCTCCGGCGCCATCCGGTACATATGCCGGTAAGATGCGCGCGGCGTTTTCCAGCGCGCGAATCGCGGCCTCGAAGTCTTGAGTGCCAAGCGCCTCGAACACGGACTTCACTTCAGGACAAGCACTGAAGTCGGCCTGCGCAAATAATGAACCGTAATGAAAGATGCCATCCCGGCAAGCGATGCTGAAACCATTACCAAGAAGAAGATGGCGCTTCGAGAATTTGGCGGAGTCGGCAATGGCCTCTTCGAACGTAAACAATGGCATTGTTATTCCCCCTATCCTCTGGGATACCCAGAGGGTCATAGAGAGGAACGGATGCGAAATTTTCTATATGTGCAAGACTTATGTTGCTGCTCTTACTTTTTGTTTGCTTGTGGGCCGTTACACGTCCCTACCAACGGGCTGAAAGAACAACCACTTTCGGGCTCCTTTCGATAGCGGCTCCACGACCAACTTTAGCGCATGTCGGTCGAATAGTCGCCGCCCCATCCGCCACGGTAGCTTCTCCGCTCCGCTCCTCTATGGGTGCCATGATGACCAAGATGTGGAGCAAATCATGAGCGAGCCGTCGACAGCGTGGGATGGGGCGGTGGTGCGGCACTGGTTGGCGCGGCGGCTCGATGCGGCGCGGCTGGATCAGGCGGCAGCGGATCGGCGCGGGTATGAGTCGCGGGATGAATATGACAAGGCCGCCGCCGAGGAATGGGTGTGCCGCGCGCTGCAATTTCCCGATTGCATCGAGACGCAGGCGCTGTTCGCCCAGCGGCTCAAGGATCTGATCCGCCAGGAAGACTATGCGGCGACAGGCGTCTATGACGATGGGCGGTTCGAGCGGCATGTCCGCAGCCAGCTGCGCAAAATCGCCAAGATGGCCAAGGCGAATGAGGGGTTCGACAAGAAACTGCATTATCAGTGAGGCGGTATCCGTAAGGCGATGGCGGTTGGCGGCGCAAACGAGGGTCCGTTCAGGGCTTGGTTGACGCCACACCGATCGGCCGACGCTCACCCCCATGCAGCCTAACGCCCCGATCGCGCGTTCACCCGCCATGGACGACACGATCGAAACCCTGTCGCGCAAGATGGCGGCGGCTGCCGAAGCGCTCGATTTCGAGGAAGCGAAGCGGTGCCGCGACGCGATCAGCCTGATGCGCGGCGGCGCCAGCGCGGCGGAGGCCAAGGCGGCCGATCTGTCCGGGGTGGAGCGGTCCCGCCCCGGCGCGATGGGCCTTGGCACCAGCCAGCAACGCATGACCCCGCCGCCGGGCTGGACCCCGCCGACGAAGCCCGATCCGATGACGGCGGCGCGGGGGAAGCGGGGGAAGAGGCGCGGGTCGTGAAGGTGTGGGTGCGGCGCTGTTGGCGGTGCGCCTCGGTTGCGCTCTAAAAGCCCCTCCCCCTTGAGGGGGAGGTTGGGTGGGGGTGTGCCGCCGCCAGCGTGGACGCTCGGCTTCGCCTCGCTCCCCCTCCCCCGGACCCTCCCCGCCGGGGAGGGGAGATTAAGAGGCGCGGATAATCTTATAGGGTGCCCATAATCACCCCCACACCCCCCTTGCTCCCCCGCGCCCGTCCGCTATGGCGCTGCGCATGGGTCGCCTTATCCGTATCGTCAGGGGCTTGGGGGTCGCGCTGTTGTTCGCGGTGGTGGGGCTGTGTCTGGCGATCACCATCGTTCCGCCCTTTCTCGACCGCATCTATTATGACGGGCCGGTCAGCCGCCATTATGATGGCGCGCATTTCTTCAATCCCGACGGGGCGATCGAACCGCCCGCGCCGCCCGGCACCAGTCGGCAGGGGTTCATCCTGCGCTGGCTGCTGGGCGATGACGATCGCCCGGAATGGCCGGTCGGGATTGCGGTCAAGCCTGCCAGGCCAGCGCCCTTTGCCGCGCCGCGCGGCATGGTGGCGACCTGGGTCGGGCATGCGAGCGTGCTGGTGCAGGCGGCGGGGCTGAACATATTGACCGATCCGATCTGGTCGGACCATGCCAGCCCCCTGCCCCCCTTTGGCCCCAAGCGGGTGGCGGAACCGGGCATCCGCTTCGACGACCTGCCCAAGATCGACCTGATCGTCATCAGCCATAATCATTATGACCATCTCGACCTGCCGACGCTCAAGCGCCTGTGGGCGCGGGACAAGCCCAAGATCGTCACCAGCCTGGGCAATGACGCGCTGCTCCGCGCGCATGGCATTCCCGCGACCGCGCTCGATTGGGGCCAGTCGGTCAGCGGCGCGGCGCTCAACGGGCTGGTGCCGGGCGCGGTGCTCCAGTGCGGTAATTACGAACATTGCCCCGATTATCGCGTCCATGTGACCCGCAACCATCATTGGAGCAGCCGCTGGGGCAGCGACCGCAACCGGGCGCTGTGGTCGAGCTTCGTCATCGCGACGCGGGCGGGCAATATCTTCTTTGCAGGCGACACCGGCGCGGGCGACATGGGCTGGCCGATCGAGGCCGCGCGGATCGGGCCGATCCGGCTGGCGCTGATCCCCATCGGCGCGTTCCGCTTCTGGAAGGGGCAGATGCAGTCGGACGCGCATGTGGGGCCGATCCAGGCGGTGGAGATGTTCAAGCGGCTGGGCGCATCGACCGCCATCCCCATCCATTGGGGCACGTTCCGCCTGTCCTACGAACAATGGGATACGCCGCCGCGCATGCTGGAACTGGCGCTGCGCTGCCAGGGGATAGCGCGCAAGCGGTTCGCGCCGCTGCGCATCGGGCAATCCTTGCAGGTGCCCGGCGTCAGCCCGGTCGAGCGGGTCACGCCCACTTGCGACGAACGGGCGATCCGCCGGCTGGAGTGAGGCGCGGCCTTTCCATTTGCAAAAGTCGTCCGAAATGGGGAGAGCGGGGGCATGAAATCTCATGCCCTCCCCGCCATCCTGTTCTTCCTGCCGACGATCGCGCTGGCGCAACCGGCGGCGGGTGATCCGGCCACCATCGTCGTGACCGGCGCGGGGCTGGACCTGCCGCCCGGCACGCCCGCTTATGGATCCGTGGTGATCGACCGCCAGCGCTTGCAGGACAGCGCGTCGGGCCGGATCGAAAGCGTGTTGGGCGATGTCGCGGGCTTCCAGCAATTCCGACGGTCCGACAGCCGATCGGCCAACCCCTCGGCCCAGGGGGCGACGCTGCGCGCGCTGGGCGGCAATGCGTCGAGCCGGACGCTGGTGCTGCTCGACGGGGTGCCGATGGCGGACCCGTTTTTCGGCTATATCCCGTTCAGCGCGCTGGTGCCCGACCGGCTTTCGGTGGTGCGGGTGACGCGCGGCGGCGGCATCGGCGCGTTCGGCGCGGGCGCGGTGGCGGGGACGATCGAACTGGCGAGCGCGACGCGCGACCAGTTGCCGGGCTTTGCCGCCAGCGCCTTCTATGGCAGCCGCGATTCGACCGAGCTGTCCGCCAGCGTCACGCCTGATCTCGGCGATGGCTATGTCTCGCTATCGGGACGGTGGGACCGGGGCGATGGGTTCCAGACCACGCCGAAGGACCAGCGCGTCGCCGCGACCGTGCCCGCCGCCTATGATGGCTGGTCCACCAACCTGCGCGCGGTCGCGCCGATCTCCGCCACGTCGGAGGTGCAATTTCGCGCGACCCTGTTCGAGGATAAGCGCACGCTGCGCTTTGCCGGGGCCGACAATAGCAGCCAGGGGCAGGACGCCAGCATCCGCTATATCGATCGCGGCCGGTGGCAGGTCGATGCGCTCGCCTATGTGCAGGTGCGCAATTTCTCGAACATCGTCATCTCCTCCTCCACCTTCCGCCGGACGCTGGACCAGCGCAACACGCCCTCGACCGGGATCGGCGGCAAGATCGAGCTGCGCCCACCGGTGGGGGAGGCGCATGTGCTGCGCGTGGGCGTCGACAGCCGCTTTGCGAGCGGCGACATGTTCGAGGACGCCTATAATGCGAACAGCGCCAGCAATCCCGCGACCTTCCGCCGCCATGCCGGGGGCGAGCAATGGACGCGCGGGATTTTTGTCGAGGATGACTGGACACCAGGCGGGCCGGATGGGCGGCTGGTGCTGACCGGCGGCGTGCGCGCCGATCGCTGGTCGATCAGCGACGGCTTCTACCGGCAGGTCAGCGCGACCAGCGGCGTCGGCACGTCGAGCGACTATGCCGACCGGTCGGACTGGGAAGTGTCGGGCCGGGCGGGCGCGCTCTATCGGGCGAGCGACGTGATCGCCCTGCGCGGCGCGGCCTATAGCGGCTTCCGCCTGCCGACGCTCAACGAACTCTATCGCCCCTTCGTGGTGTTTCCGATCACGACGCAGGCCAATGACGCGCTGACGCCTGAAAAGCTGAAAGGCGCGGAGGTCGGCATCGATCTGACCCCGGCACCGGGCATCAGCCTGTCGGCGACCGGCTTCATCAACCGGCTGGACGATGCGGTCGCCAATGTGACGCTGACCGCCACCACGCGCCAGCGCCGCAATATCGACCGGATCGTCGCCAAGGGGGTGGAACTGACGGCGGACGCGACGCTGGGTGCCATGCGCCTGTCCGCCTCCTATGCCTATAGCCGCAGCCGCGTTCATGCGCCGGGCGAAGCGTTCGATGGCCTGACCCCGGCGCAAAGCCCGCGCCATGCCGCCAGCGCCACCATCGCCTATAGCCCCACGCAGGGACCGACGCTGTCGACCACGTTGCGCTATGTCGCGAAACAATATGAGGATGATCTGCAAAGCGACGTCCTGCCGCACGCGATCACGGTCGATGCCATCGCCCGGCTGCCGTTGGCGGGCGGCGTGACGTTGGTGGCGCGGGGCGAAAATCTGCTGGATGAGACGATCGTGACGCGCAACGCGGGCGGATCGATGGATCTGGGCACGCCGCGCACGCTCTGGATCGCCGTCAGCTTCGGCGGCTAGAAGCGGATCAGAGCGGAGGACGGGACTTATGGCAATCGCCTATCTGAACGGCACCTTCCTGCCGCTGAACGAGGCGCGCATTTCGCCGCTCGATCGCGGCTTCCTGTTCGCCGATGGCGTCTATGAGGTCGCGGCGGTGATCGACGGGCGGCTGATCGACAGCGCCAGCCATCTCGCACGGCTGGAAAGGTCAGCGGACGCGCTCGGCATCCGCCTGCCCGTGTCGCTGGCGCAGGTCGAGGCGGTGCAGACGCAACTGGTCGCGCGCAACGGCGTGAGCGAGGGGCTGGTCTATCTCCAACTGACGCGCGGGGCGGAGGCGGGCCGCGATTTCCTCGCCGCGCCCGATATCGAACCCACGCTTTTCCTGTTCGTCGCGGACAAGACGGTGCTGGACGTACCCGCCGTCCGCACGGGCATCGCCGTGGCGACCATGGCCGACCTGCGCTGGGCGCGGCGTGACATCAAGAGCGTCGGGCTGCTGGCCCAGGTCATGGCCAAACAGGCCGCGCGCGACGCGGGCGCGCAGGAGGCGTGGATGGTCGAGGATGGCTTCGTGACCGAAGGCGCATCCTCGACTGCCTTCATCGTCACCGAAGAAGGCATCGTCACCCGCCCCTATAGCCAGGCGGTGCTGGCGGGTTGCACCGGCGCGGCGCTGACCGCCTTGGCGGAGGAAAGCGGCCTCGCGGTGGTGCATCGCCCCTTCACCGTGGCGGAAGCGCTCGCCGCGCGGGAAGCCTTCATCGCCAGCGCCTCGACGCTGTGCCAGTCAGTGGTGCGGATCGACGGACAGAGGATCGGCGACGGCACCCCCGGCCCGGTCGCGATGCGGCTGCGCGCGCTCTACATCGCCTTCGCGCGCGCCACCGCTATCTGACACCCATGCTGCCCAGCAAATGACTCCATAATGGAGGGATGGGGCGACTCCCCCTCTCCTCCCGCCAGATCGGCGCGAAGATGGTGGAAAAACACCCGTACAGAGCCGGCATCCCACCCCTTTGCACCAGATTATCGTCACTATGGCGACAGATGCGGCTGCTTTGATCCGTTCTTGCTTTATTCCCAGGAACGAAGCTAGAACGGGGCGGGGCAATAATGGAAGATTTTTCCTACAGCATGGGCAAGGCGGATCATCTGCGGCGCGATCATCGGTCAGGATTGCTCGTCATCGCCGACCGAATCGATGTGGCGGACCTGACGCCGGTGGCCGATGCCGCCGGGTTGCGACTGCTCGGCGTTGCCCCGCTCGCCGACGCTCCGGCCCGGCTGGATGGCCAGTTGCAATGCGACGTTCTGCTGCTCTTCTGCCCAGCATCGACCCCCGCACTGGAATCCCTCTTGGCGCAAGTGGAGGCACAGGCGGTCCGGCAGGGGATGGCCGTCATCCTGGTCGCGGGATGGGAGACGATCGACCTCGCCTTTGCGGCTGCCCAAGGATCGAACACCCAATTATTGTGCGACCCCGACCATAGCGACCTGGCCGCGGCCCTGGTGACGGCAGGCGAAGAACGCCCCGCCCCCGGTCAGGTCCACGACCGGGATGGCGACAGCAGTCGGCTCGAACAATTGAGCGCGGAAGTCAGCCGCCTCGCCCGCACGCTCGATGCGCTGACGCAGCGGTCGCACTTTGCCGCACCCTCCTTCGACCCCGGCCCGCGCATCGCCGACCGGCCGAGCGACTATATCGGCATGCCCGCGCTCGCGCCGATCGGCACCGCCACGCCCCCGGCCTATGTCCCGACGCCGATGTAATACCAAGACTCTCTGATCAGAACCGGTGCGCCCATCGGCGAAGTCCGATTGTCATGATGCGCCAGGGCTGATCAATGAGG
>Ga0156326_115_pt1 | contig 7632 bp, 8 predicted proteins | sample RifCSPlowO2_12_FD_107974 | JGI IMG/M metagenome (GOLD analysis project Ga0156326, IMG submission 107974) | Sphingomonadales bacterium RIFCSPLOWO2_12_FULL_63_15 | reverse complement strand
GATCGCACCGAAATCCGGCACGCGATCGTGGTGCCCGCCGAAGCCCTCGACTTCCCCGGCATCGCGGCGGTGGGGCAAGTGGAAAAGTGCCGCCGCAACGCTGGTCGCGACGAGCCACCGGTCAAACGCTGGTTCCTTCTGTCCCGGCCTTTGACCGCCAAACGGCTGATCGAAGTCGCGCGCGCGCATTGGACCATCGAAAACCAGCTGCACTGGGTGCTCGACGTCGCCTTCGAGGAAGACGCCGCCCGAAGCCGAAAGGACTATGCCCCGCAAAACCTCGCGCTGATCAGGAAACTTGCGCTCAACATCTTGAGAACCCACCCGGAAAAGGGATCAATCAAAGGCAAAATCAAACGGGCGGGCTGGAACGATGCATTCCTTCTCTCAATGCTTGGTCATATGCGATAGCCCTGCCTTACAGGGGAGGATTTAGGCCCTCCTCACCCCAACGGCTTGACCGGCAGATGCTCGGCGCCCGGCGCTTCGTCCGGCACCGCCACCTCGATCCACCCGTCCGCGCTTTCGCGCCAGGGGTAGAGTTTGAGCGCCTTATAGCCCGCCCCGCCGAGACATTCACCATTGTCGAGCTTGAACCGCGCGCCGTGCAGCGGGCACATCACCGCGCCGCGCCGCACGCGGCCGCCTGGTGCCAGTTGCGCGGCGGCGTGGCTACACCGGTTGATGAGGGCGTGAACCTGCCCCTCATCCTTGCAGAGCAGTACCGGCCAGCCATTGACGATGAAGGGCATCATCGCCCGATCCTCGATCGCGCTGGCCTCGACCACCCGATGATAGCTTTCGGTCATGCGCGCGCCTGATCCTCTCGTGCGGCCTTGGTCGTCATCGTCCTATAGGCGTCCATGTCGTGATCCACATCGCCGAGCAGCGTGACAAGCGCCATCACGCGCTTGAACGCCTGGCCCACCAATAATTCTTCGGTCGTGCCGATGCCGCCATGCAATTGCACCGATTCTTCGCCGATATGCACTGCGCTCTGGGCGATATAGGCCTTGGCGCCGATGATCGCTGCCGCCCGCCCGTCCGCGCCAGCCCCTGCCGCGCGATACAGTTGCGACCGGCTGAGTTCGAGCCGCGCATAGCAATCGGCCATGCGGTGCTGCAACGCCTGGAAACTACCGAGCGCCTGGCCGAATTGCTGCCGCGTCTTGAGATAGTCGAGCGTCGCGGCGAACATCATTTCCATGAGGCCGAGCAGTTCGGCGCTGACCGCCAGCCGTGCCTGATCCATCACGCCTGCCAGTTCCGCCTCGCCACCCGCCATCGGTTCTGCGGGCGTATCGGCAAAGCGGACATCGGCGGCGTGGGAGCCATCGACCAGCCGATAGGGGTCGATGCTGACCCCCGGCGCCCCGGCCTCGACCAGATGCAGCGTCAGCGGTGCGCCTTCTCCGGCGCGCGCGGCGACGATGAACCGATCGGCATGGCCGCCGCCCAGCACCATCTGCTTGACCCCGCTGATACGGCCGCCGGTCACCCCCGTCCGCAATCGGTCCAGGCCAAAACGCGCCTGCGTCTCGAACAGCGCCAGCGCGACGATCGCTTCGCCGCCGGTAATGGCGGGCAGCAGCGCATCCTTTTGGTCCTGCGTGCCAGCCGCCGCCACCAGCCCCGCGCTCAGGATCAGCGCGGGCAGCACCGGCTCCACCGCAACGAAGCGCCCCAGCGCTTCCATCACCGTGATGATATCCACCGGCGAACCGCCGAAACCGCCCGCCTCTTCGGGCAGCGCGAACGCCAGCAGGCCCGTTTCGGCCAGCATCGCCCAATTGGCGTCGGCAAAGCCGCGCGGTTCGCGCAGATAGGCCAGCCGCTTGGCCGCGTCATAGCGATCCGCCCCGAACCGCTGCACAAGGTCGCGAAGCATGGCCTGCTCATCGCTGAGATCGAAATTCAAGCCACCATCCCCCGGATTGTCATGGCTGGACCGCGCGCTGCGCCGTCCGGCTGTTGCTGTTTCATGACGTATTTATGCACGGGCAGCGGGCAGAGCGTGGACTGGATATTCCGCTAGTTTCACCATGGGCACCCTGCGCCCCGAAAACCTAACGCTAGTCATAGGTTTTTGTCGCTTGCCCGCACCCCCTGCCCATAATAGCATCCAGCGCATGGAGAGATCAGGTGACACGCTCGTCGCCCCCCGCAAGGATACCGGACAAGCCGCAAAAGTGGCGACCGATTTCCGTTCGGGCAGGCAGGTTCCAACCGCTATTTTCGCGCCCGCCGACATAAGGCCGGCGGCGGAGGCGTTGCGCGATATTGCCCGCGACCTGGGCAATTTCCGCGTCGCGGCCTGCGCCAATATCGCGTCGCGATCGCCGATGACCGATGCGGAAGGCGAAGTGCTGGCCAGCGCCGTGTTCGGCTGGCCCTCGACCAAGGAACAATGGTGGCAAAAGCCGCTGCTCGCGCTCAGTTCGCCCCTGCCCTTCGCCTGCCGCTACGAAAATGAACCCTTCTGGGCCAACGCCAATGGCATCCATACCCGCGCACCCAATCCGCTGCTCGACCAGATTGACCTCAGCCTCTTCGAAGGCGAAGTGAATGCCAAGGCCGTGATCGTGGTGCCGGTGCATATGTCCTTTGGTCAGATCGCCGCGATCAGCTTTTCGCCCATCAATGACAAGCGCGACGACCTATCGCGCGAGTTTGACCTCTATAGCGACCAGCTCGAATATCATGCCCGGCGCTTCGTCAACGGCTATACCCGCGTCAGCAGCCAGCGCCCCTGGATTCCCAAAAATTGCCGCCTCTCCAAGCGCGAAGTGGAATGTCTGCGCTGGGCGGCGGTGGGCAAGACGGACGCCGAAATCGCGATGATCCTCAGCCGTAGCTGCGCCACCGTGCGCTTCCATATCCATAATGCCGCGATCAAGCTGGAGGCGGTCAACCGCAGCCAGACCGTATTCAAGGCGACGCAGCTTGGCTATCTCGGCAATGTCGCCGCCGTCATGGTCCCGCATCTGCCGCATGAAACGCAGGCGTCGGCCGCCGCGAAATAAGGTTTCTCCCCCTGAGAAAGTGTGCGGCCAGCCGGGCGACCGGCTGGCCCTTTTTTTGTGCCCTCGCGTCCGACGACGCTGCCAACCTATGCTTTCTTACAGAAGCCTTCGCCCGTTCCGCTTCCCATAGTGGCTCCACACAAGAATGAGAGGGCTTAGACGTTGGGCGCATCAGCGATAGCGCAGGGACTGTTTCGGGAAACACCCGAACCGACCCTGATCGGCGGGCGGCACCGGGATACGGGGCGGATCGTCTTTCCCTGCCCGGACGATGCCGCGCGCTGGGAGCCGATCGACCTGCCACGCCGGGGCACGCTCTGGTCCTGGACGGTCCAGCGCTTCCGTCCCAAATCGCCACCCTATATCGGGCCAGAGGATTTCACCCCCTTCGCCATCGGCTATGTCGAACTGCCTGGTGCGACGATCGTGGAAACGCAGATCGTCGTCGCGGACTTCGATAGCCTGACGATCGGCATGACGATGAAGCTGGTCACGACCGACTTCGCCACCGCCGCCAATGGCGATGCGATCCGCCTCTACGCCTTTACCCCTGCCACGGAGGCCTGAGCGATGCAGGACGTCTATATCGTCGGGATCGGCATCCACCCCTTTGGCCGCAGCGAGGGCTTGAGCGGCTTGCAACAAGGGGCCAATGCCGCCCGCGCCGCCATGGCCGACGCAGGGCTTGAGTGGCCCGACATGCAGTTCGGGTTCGGCGGATCGGATTCGGCGGGCAACGCCGACACGATCGTCAACGAACTGGGCCTGACCGGGCTGCCCTTCATCAATGTCAAAAATGGCTGCGCCACGGGCGGATCGGCGCTGATCGGCTCCTGGCAGGCGATCGCGTCGGGCGCGCATGATGTCGGCATCGCCATCGGTTTCGACAAACATCCGCGTGGCGCGTTCAACGCCATGCCCGCCGAATATAGCCTGCCCGAATGGTATGGCGAAGCGGGCTTCATGGTCACGACGCAGTTCTTCGCGATGAAGCTGCAACGCTATATGGCGCTGCACGGCATCAGTCCGACGTCGCTTGGCCGGGTCGCGGAAAAGGCCTTTCGCAACGCGGTCCATGCCGACCATGCGTGGCGACGGTCGCCGGTCGATCTCGACACCATCCTCAACGCCCCGATGATCAGCGACCCGCTGACCAAATATATGTTCTGCTCGCCCGCCGAAGGCGGCGTCGCGCTGGTGCTGGCCAGCGCCAAGAAGGCGCGCGAACTCGGCCGCGATCAGGTGCGGATCAAGGCGGCGGTCATCCGCACCCGCCCGCCCGGATCGTTCGAGGTCTTCGCCCCGTCGATGGACATCGAACGCGGCGGCGCACCGACCCTGCTCGCCAGCAAGGCCGCATACGAGATGGCGGGGATCGGCCCGGAGGATATCGACCTCGCCCAATTGCAGGACACCGAATCCGGCGCGGAAATCATGCACATGGCCGAAAACGGCTTTTGCGCCGATGGCGATCAGGAAGAATGGCTGGCCAATGGCTGGACCAATATCGACGGCCGTCTGCCGGTCAACACCGATGGTGGGTGCCTCGCCTGTGGCGAGCCGATCGGCGCGTCGGGCCTGCGCCAGGTCTATGAAAATGCGCTGCAACTGCGCGGGCTTGGCGGCGGGCGGCAAGTCCCCGGTGATCCGCGTACGGCCTATTCCCATGTCTACGGCGCGCCCGGCATTTCCGGCGTGACCATTTTGGAACGATAAGATGGACCTTGATTTCTCTCCTCAGGATCAGGCCTTCCGCGCCGAAGTCCGCCGCTTCCTCGACGATAATCTGCCCCAGCATCTGCGCGAAGGCATGCGCGCGACGCCGGGCGTGTTCGTGGAGCCTGACATTGGCGGCGAGTGGCAGGCGATCCTGCGCGCTAAGGGCTGGCTTGCCTATAATTGGCCGACCGACTGCGGCGGCACCGGCTGGACGCCGATCCAGCGCTATATCTTTGAAAAGGAATGCGCGCTGGCCGACGCGCCCAGCCTGCCGGTGCTGAGCCTCAAGCTGCTCGGCCCGGTCATCTGCCATTTCGGCACCGAGGAACAGAAGGCCTATTTCCTGCCCCGCATTTTGGATGGCACGGATTTCTGGTGCCAGGGCTTTTCCGAGCCCGGCTCCGGCTCCGACCTCGCCAGCCTTAAGACGCGCGCGGAACGCAAGGAGGACCACTATGTCGTCAACGGCCGCAAGCTGTGGACCACCCACGCCCATCACGCCTCGCACATCTTCTGCCTCGCCAAGACCGATCCCACCGCCAAGCCGCAACGCGCGATCAGCTTCCTGCTGATCGACATGGCCCAGCCCGGCATCGAAGTGCGGCCGATCATGGGGCTGGCGGGCGACCATGAGGTGAACGAAGTCTATCTCGACGATGCCGTGACCCCGCTCGACCATCTGGTGGGGGAAGAAGGGCAAGGCTGGACCATCGCCAAATTCCTGCTCGAAAATGAGCGCGGTGGCGCGTGCCACGCGCCCAAATTGCTGTCGGACATCGCCAAGCTGCGCACCGCAGCGCTGACGGAACCCGACGGCAAGGGCGGCTGCATGGCCGATGATCCCCTCTACATGGCCCGCCTCGCCCGCGCGGAACTGGAGGCGCAGGCGCTCGAAATGACCGAGATGCGGGTGCTGGCCGAAATGGCCAAGGGCTTGCCGCCCGGCCCACAAACCTCGCTGTCCAAGCTGGTCGCCTCCACCCTGCGCCAGCAGGTCGATGGCCTCGCGGTCCAGCTTTACGGCTATGCCGGCATCGCGCTGGAGGAACAGCGGCCGCTCTATGGCAATCAGGCACCGCCCGCGCTCCATGGCAAGCCCGCGCAGCTTGCCGCGCCGCGTTATCTTAATTCGCGCGCCTGGACCATCTTTGGCGGGACCAATGAGGTTCAACGCAATATCATAGCCAAAACGGTGCTGGGGCTGTGACCGCCACCAGAGTCGATCGACCAGGAGAGAAAAGATGCAATTGAGCCGCGAGGCACTGATCCGGGCCTATCGTCAGATGAAGACGATCCGCCTGTTCGAGGAACGCCTGCACGATGAGATCGCGCTGGGCGAAATCGCCGGCTTCACCCATCTCTATGCGGGCCAGGAGGCCTGCGCGGTGGGCGTATGCGAGCATCTGGGACCGACCGACTATATCATCTCGACCCATCGCGGCCATGGCCATTGCATCGCCAAGGGCTGCGACGTCATGGCGATGATGAAGGAAATCTATGGCTCGCGCGATGGCCTGTGCAAGGGCAAGAGCGGATCGATGCACATCGCCGACATCGGCGTCGGCATGCTCGGCGCGAACGGCATCGTCGGCGCAGGCGCACCGATAGCGGTCGGCGCGGGCATCACCGCCAAGAGCAACGGCACCGTCTCGATCGCCTTCTCCGGCGATGGCGCCTGTAACCAGGGCACGACATTCGAAGCCATGAACATGGCGGTGGTGCTGAAACTGCCGGTCATCTTCGTGTTCGAAAATAACCATTATTCCGAACATACCGGCGAAGCCTATGCCGTCGGCGCGGAAAGCATGACCGTCCGCTCCGCCGCCTTCGGCATGAAGGCGATCAAGGCCAACGGCATCGACTTCTTCAGCGTCTATGACGCGATGCGCGAACTGATCGACTATTGCAAGGCAGGCAACGGCCCCGCCTCGATCGAGCTGGATTGCGAGCGTTTCTACGGCCATTTCGAGGGCGATCCGCAACGCTATCGCGGCCCCGGCGAACTTGACCGCATCCGCGAGGAGCGCGACTGCCTCAAGACCTTCCGCACGCGCGTCACCGAGGCCAAGCTGCTAGACGGGGCCGAACTCGACGCGGTCGATGCCGAAGTCACCGACCTGATCGACCGCGCGGTCGCCGAAGCGCAGACCGCCGCCCGCCCCACCGCTGCCGACGTCCTGGAAGACGTCTATATCAGCTACTGACGCCAGAGGGATCGACACATGGCTATCAAGATGATCCGCGACGTCATTCGCGACACGATCGATGCGGAAATGGAACGGGACGACAGCGTCATCATGCTGGGCGAGGATATTGTCGGCGGCCATGGCGCCCCCGGCGGCCCCGAAGCGATCGGCGGCATATGGGGCACGTCGGGCGGGCTATGGGCCAAATATGGCTCAGACCGCGTGATCGACACGCCCATTTCGGAAAGCGCCATCATCGGCGCGGCCTCCGGCGCGGCGCTGACCGGCAAGCGCGCCATTGCCGAAATCATGTTCGCCGACTTTATCGGCGTGTGCATGGACCAGATCTGGAACCAGGCGGCCAAGTTCCGCTATATGTTCGGCGGCAAGTCCAAATGCCCGCTGGTCATCCGCATGCCCTATGGCGCGGGCTTCAACGCCGCGCCCCAGCATAGCCAGGTGATCCATCAGTTCGTCACCGCCATGCCGGGGCTGAAGGTCGTCATGCCCCCCCCCCCCGCCGATACCAAGGGGCTGCTGATCCAGGCGATCCGCGACGACGATCCGGTGATCTTCCTTGAACATAAGGCGCTTTATGGCGTGAAGGGGGTGTAGCAGCAACGTTCAAATGTCACAGTTGCGCAAAGTAGAGATGTCTCACTTGGGCTACCGTGCCCTCCGGCTGTTCGGAGGTATTGAGCATG
>Ga0156326_121_pt1 | contig 7785 bp, 8 predicted proteins | sample RifCSPlowO2_12_FD_107974 | JGI IMG/M metagenome (GOLD analysis project Ga0156326, IMG submission 107974) | Sphingomonadales bacterium RIFCSPLOWO2_12_FULL_63_15 | reverse complement strand
AACACCGCATGCTGCGCATCGGTGCCGACCCCGCCCCAGGTGATGGCAGCAGTGGGACCATCCACCGGCGATCCGTCGAGTTGCACCGCCTTGCCGTTGCTCTCCATCTCCAGCTGCTGGAGGTAGGAGGGCAAGAGCGCCAACCGCTCGTCATAAGCGAACAAAGCGCGGGTCTGGCAATGCATGACGCGGCTATAATATTGATCGATGAAGGCGGCGATCAGCGGGATATTCTCATTTGGAGCGGAAAGCCGGAAATGGCGGTCCATTTCGGCCGCGCCCTCCAGCAGGCTTTCGAACGCATCCCAGCTCAGCGCCAGCGCGGCGGGAAAGCCGATCGAAGACCAGAGCGAATAACGCCCGCCCACTGATTCGGTGAAGGGCAGGATGCGGGTTTCATCAACGCCCCATTCGATCGCCTTGTCGGGCGCGGCGGTCAGCGCGATCACCCGGCCATAGGGGTCTTCGACTCCGCCTTCGACCATCCAGTTGATCGCGCTCGCCGCGTTCAGCAGGGTTTCGCTGGTCGTGAAGGTCTTGGAGGCGATCGCGATCAGCGTGGTGTGCGGGTCGAAGCCTTCGATCGCCCGCTCCAGCGCTGTGCCATCGACATTGGAGACGATCCCCACATCATAACGCACGCCATCGCCATCGAGCGCGTCGACGATCAGCTTGGGACCGAGCGCCGACCCGCCAATGCCGATATGCAATATGTGGCGGATTTCGCCCAGCGCGCCCGCTTCGATCGCATCGATCAGCGCGCGCATGCGGTTATGCAGCGCCTTGGCCTGCGCCACGCTGTCGGCATTGCCCTCGCCCCGCTCGGCGGTATGTTCAGCCGCGCGGCCTTCGGTGTTGTTGACCGCCTCACCCGCGAACAGCGCATCGCGGCGCGCGGCGAAGCCCTGATCCTGCGCCAGGTCGAGATAGTGCGCCATCAGCTCGTCGGTCAGATGGGTCTTGGACCAGTCGAACCGGATCGGCCCCTGCGACAAGACAAACTTGGACAAGCGGTCGGGATCGGTCGTGAAAATGGACTTGAGATCGGCGATAGGCAGTGCGGCGATGGCCGCCAGTGCAGTGCTGGGCATGCGATGGTCCCCTATGACGTTGGTCGAGATCGACGCTGCACCGGTCGATTCTTCCTGTCCTTACCCAATTTTTGCGCGCTTTGCATGGTCAAGGACATGCTTGACGTCCCCGACGCCAGGCTTCACAAGCCGCCACGGCCGCGTTGTCGGCGCATCCAAGGGACAAGACGACCACCCATGACTGCAAAATCGGAAACGCGGGACTTCCTATGGTTCCTCGCCAGGCTGGGCCTGTTCGTCTTCATCCTGCGCAGCTTCATCATTTCGCCATTCAACATTCCATCGGAATCGATGCAGCCCCGCCTGCTGATCGGCGACTATCTGCTGGTGGCGAAATGGCCGTATGGCTATTCGCGCTACTCGCTGCCGTTCAGCGTCCCGCTGATCCCCGGCCGCATCTTCGCTTCCACGCCCGAACGCGGCGACGTGGTGGTGTTCAAGGCGCCACCGACCCAGAAGAACGATTATATCAAGCGCGTCATCGGCCTGCCCGGTGACATGATCGCGGTGCGCGGTGGCACGGTCTATCTGAACGGCGCGGCGGTGCCCAAGCAGAAGGTCGCCGACCTCGTCATCCCGGTGACTCCGAACATGATCGATGCCGCGGCCAAGGAAGGCGCGGTCTCGCCTTGCTATCGGCCCGATTTCGAGGAATCGGCGGCGGGCGGCGGCAAGCAGTGCCGTTACCCCCAGTTCCGCGAGACGCTGCCTGCGGGCAAGGATTATCCCGCGCGCAGCTATAATGTCCTCGACCTCGTGCCCGACGGCGCGGCGGACGATCGCGACACCGTGCTGGTGCCCGAAGGCCATCTCTTCATGATGGGCGACAATCGCGATCGCAGCGCTGACAGCCGCTTCCCGGCGGTCGAAGGCGGCGGCATCGGGCTGGTGCCGGAGGAGAATCTGGTCGGCAAGGCGATGATCTCGGTCTTCTCCACTGATGGCAGCGCCAATTGGCTGCTGCCCTGGACCTGGATTTCCGCCGCGCGCTGGAGCCGCATCGGGGAAGGCTTTTGAAATTGAGCGTCCATGGGCCGGATACCACCGGCTGGCTAAAGGCGCTGATCGGCCGCGCGCCGCGCGACCCTGCGCCCTTCCACCAGGCGCTCACCCATGGCAGCGCCAAGCCGGATAATTATGAGCGGCTGGAATTTCTGGGCGACCGGGTGTTGGGCCTGCTCGTGTCAGAATGGGTGTATGAACGCTTTGCCGGTGAGCCTGAAGGTAAGCTGTCGCGCCGGTTCAACGCGCTGGTGTCGGGCGAAACCTGCGCCGAGGTGGCGCGTGCGGCGGGCGTGCCAACGCATCTGGTGCTGGGCAAGCAGGCGCGCGACGATGGTGCCGCTAATAGCGACAATGTGCTGGGCGACGTGATGGAAGCGCTGATCGGCGCGCTCTATCTGGAGGGCGGGCTGGAGGAAGCGCGCACGCTGGTCCGCCGGCTGTGGGCCGACCGGGTCGATACCCAGACCGCCGCTCCACGCCATCCCAAGTCGGCGCTGCAGGAATGGGCCGCCGCCAACAAGCGCAAGCCGCCTGAATATGTGATGATGGACCGATCCGGCCCGCACCATGCGCTGCGCTTCACCGTGACCGTCAGCATCAAGGGCGCGGGCGAGGCAAGCGCCACCGGCGGGTCGAAGCAGGAAGCGGAAACGGCGGCAGCGGCGGCGCTGCTGGAGAAGTTGGCGGGCTAGTTTCCTCGCGCATCAGACCCCGCTACTATAAGCATCTTCCGTCATCCCAGCGAATGCTGGGATCTCGCTTTCTCCATAGGGGGCAGTGAGATGCCAGCTTTCGCTGGCATGACGACAACAATCATGACTGCGCCTTTGGACGCAGGGCGAACGGAGTAGTTTTGACAAGCATTACTGAAAATCAGCGCTGTGGCGTCATTGCCGTTGTCGGTGCGCCCAATGCGGGTAAGTCCACGCTGGTCAATGCGCTGGTGGGGCAGAAGGTGGCGATCACCAGTCCCAAGGCGCAGACGACGCGCACCCGCGTGATGGGCGTCGCGATCGAGGGCAATGCGCAGATCGTGCTGGTCGATACGCCCGGCATCTTCGCGCCCAAGCGCAGGCTGGACCGCGCGATGGTGCAGGCGGCCTGGGGCGGCGCACAAGGCGCGGACCTGATTGCGATGGTGGTGGATGGCAAGGCCGGGCGCGGCCCCAAGCTGGAGCCGATCATCGAATCGCTCAAGCATCGCAGCGAACGCAAGTGGCTGATCCTCAACAAGGTGGATATCGCCATCAAGGAAAAGCTGCTCGTCCATACCGAGAAGCTGAACGAGACGCTGGGCTTCGACGAAATCTTCTTCGTGTCGGCCGCGACCGGCGACGGCCTGCCCGAACTCAAGGCCGCGTTCGCCGCCGCCATGCCGGAAGGTCCATGGCATTTCCCGGAGGACCAAGTGTCCGACGCAACCGACCGGATGCTGGCGGCCGAAATCACGCGCGAACAACTCTATCACCAGTTGCACGCCGAACTGCCCTACGCCACCGCCGTCGATACGGAGCAATATAAGGAACGGCCGGACGGGTCGGTCGAAATCCACCAGCAGATCCTGGTCGGCCGTCCGACGCAGCGCGCGATCGTGCTGGGCAAGGGCGGTCAGCGATTGAAAGAAATCGGGTCGAAGGCGCGCGAGGAACTGGCGGCGTTGCTGGGCGTCAAGGTCCACCTGTATCTGCATGTGAAGGTCAAGGAAGACTGGGAAAATGATCGCGGCATCTATCGCGACATCGGGCTCGACTGGGTGGAATAATAGTCCTTACCTTAACGGAAATGGGTTATTTACCTTCTCTCGTTACGCACCCGTTCATGGGTCCGAAACAGAAATTCGCCTTATGTGTCAGTATCTCCGTCATCGGGACGGTGGGCATCATGGTCCTGGTCTCGGCGATGCCTGGCATGTTCATTCCGCCACGCTATTTCCTCGTCGGGATATTCTGCGCCAGCAGCCTGTCGATGCCGGTCTGCCTGCTCCTGATCCGTCAGGCAGAGGAGAATCGGCGGCTGCGCGAAGAATTGGAACAGCGTGTGGCCGAGCTGGCGCGATTGACGCAGATCGACGGGCTGACCGGGCTACTAACCCGCAATGCCTTCTTCGATCGCGCGAGTGCGATTCACGATCGGCCCGGCAACTGGTATCTGCTGATCGACATCGATCATTTCAAACAGTTCAATGATGATCATGGCCATCAGGCCGGCGATGCGGTGTTGCAAGCGGTAGGCCAGGCGATCCGCGACGTGCTGCACGATGACCCTATCTGTGGTCGGCTGGGCGGCGAGGAATTCGCCATATGCCTGACCGACTGCGACAGCATACAGGCAACCCGACGCGCAGAACATGTCCGCGCTTCCATTCAGGCGCTGCGCGTCCGCGCGCCATAGGGCCGGATCGTGCGCGCCACCGCCAGCATTGGCCTGAGCGCGGGCGATCCGGCGGTGCCGATCGAGGTCAGCCTGCACCGCGCGGACATCGCCATGTATGCCGCCAAGACCGGCGGCCGCAACCAGGTGCGCCTCGCCGCCTGACAGTGCGCGCTTATTCGGCCGCCGCTGCCTTTTTCTTGGCCGGTGCCTTTTTGGCAGCGGGCTTCTTCGCTGCCCCGTCCTTCTTGGCCGCATCCTTTTTGGGCGCTGCCTTCTTAGCCGGAGCTTTCTTCTTCGCGCCCTTCTTCGCCGGAGCCGCCGCCGCGCGGGCGTCGATCAGCTGTGCGGCCTCCTCCAGCGTCAGTGCATCCTTGTCCATCGTCTTGGGCAGGGTCGCATTGGTCGTGCCATCCGTGACATAGACGCCATAGCGCCCTTCCATCAGCTTGATTTCCAGCTCCGTGCGCGGATGCGCACCCAACACCTTCAAAGGCTCGCGCCCGGCGCTGCGCGGCCCGCGTGTCGCGGCCTCCGCCAGTTTCACGACCGCGCTGTTCATGCCGACTTCGAAAATCTCGGCGGTATTGGCCAGGCGACCATATTTGCCGTCATGCAGCAGATAGGGACCAAAGCGGCCGATATTCGCCACGATCGGCAGTCCGGTTTCGGGATGCAAACCGACTTCGCGCGGCAGGCTGAGCAGTTTGATGCCCCAATCGAGCGTCAATTCGCCATCGGGCAGATCCTTGGGGATCGACCCGCGCTTGGCCTCCTTGCCCTCGCCCATTTCGATATAGGGGCCGAAGCGACCGACCTTCTTGACGATATCCTGCCCGGTTTCGGGATGCTGGCCCAGCACCTCCGGCCCTGTATCTTCGCCATCCTTGCCGCCCGGCTGACCGAATTTCCGCGTGAATTTACATTCGGGATAGTTGGAGCAGGCAATGAACGCCCCGAACCGCCCACCGCGCAGCGACAATTGTCCGTCCGCGCACAGCGGACAGGCGCGCGGATTGCTGCCATCGGCCTTGGGCGGGAACAGCATGGGTTCGAGGAACTTGTCCAGTTCGGCGGTGATGTCCGACGGCTTCTGCTCCATGATTTCGGCCGTCTTGGGCTTGAAATCGCGCCAGAAGGCTTCGAGCACTTCCTGCCACTGGGCACGGCCGCCGGAAATATCGTCCAGCTCGTCCTCCAGGCCCGCGGTGAAATCATAGGACACATAGCGTTCGAAGAAACGCTCCAGAAAGGCCGTTACCAGCCGCCCGCTTTCCTCGGCGAAAAAGCGGTTCTTCTCGATCCGCACATAGTCGCGGTCCTTGAGCACCTGCAACGTCGAGGCATATGTGGACGGACGCCCGATCCCCAACTCCTCCAGCCGCTTGACCAGCGATGCTTCGGAATAGCGCGGCGGCGGCTGGGTGAAATGCTGGTCCGCCATGACCTTCTTCTTCGCAGGCGCATCGCCTTCCGCCATGCGGGGCAGCAACTTTCCGTCTTCGTCGTCGCTGTCGTCGCGCCCTTCCTCATACAAAGCGAGGAAGCCGGGGAAGATCACCACCTGGCCTGTCGCGCGCAGCGTATGCGTGCCGGTGGCGTCGTTCATGTCGATCGTCGTGCGTTCCAGCCGCGCCGATGCCATCTGGCTGGCCAGCGCGCGCTTGAACACCAGGTCGTAGAGGCGCGCATGGTCGCCGCTGCCTACCTTGTCGCGCGAAAAATCGGTCGGGCGGATGGCTTCATGCGCTTCCTGCGCATTCTTCGCCTTGGTCTGATAGATACGCGGCTTGTCCGGCACATAGCCGCCATCATAGCGCTGCGCGATCGCGGCGCGCGCGGCGGAAATGGCGCTGCCGTCCATCTGCACGCCATCGGTTCGCATATAGGTGATCGCGCCATCTTCGTAGAGCTGCTGCGCGATCCGCATCGTATGGCTGGCCGAGAAGCCGAGCTTGCGCGCGGCTTCCTGCTGAATCGTCGAAGTGGTGAAAGGCGGCGGCGGGTTGCGGGTAAGCGGCTTGGTCTCGACCCGTTCGACGGTGAAGCGCCCGGCTTCGACATCGGCCTTGGCGGCCATCGCGTCGCCTTCCTTGCCGATCGTCAGCCGCTCGATCTTCTCGCCCTTCCACCGGACGAGGCGCGCGATGAAGGCGGTACCGTCCTGCTCCATCTCGGCCGCGACCGACCAATATTCTTGCGGATTGAAGGATTCGATCTCGCGCTCGCGCTCGACCACCAACCGCAACGCGACCGATTGCACCCGGCCCGCCGACTTGGCGCCAGGCAGCTTGCGCCACAGCACCGGCGACAGGGTAAAGCCCACCAGATAGTCGAGCGCCCGGCGCGCGCGGTAGGCGTCGATCAGATCCTCGTCCAGCGCGCGCGGCTTAGCCATCGCGTCCAGCACCGCCGTCTTGGTGATCGCGTTGAACGTCACCCGGTCCACGACGGCAGGCAGCGCCTTCTTGGCGCGCAGCACTTCCTGCACATGCCAGCTGATCGCTTCCCCTTCGCGATCAGGGTCAGTCGCGAGGATGAGGCGCGTAGCCTTCTTGGCGGCATCGCTGATGGCCTTGAGCTGCTTGCCCTTGTCGCCATAATTTTCCCACGACATCGCAAAGCCGTCGTCCGGGTCCACCGACCCGTCCTTGGCAGGCAGGTCGCGAATATGGCCATAGCTGGCGAGCACATGGAAATCCCCGCCCAGATATTTTTCGATAGTCTTCGCCTTGGCCGGCGATTCAACGATGACAAGCTGCATTTACGGCCCCGAACTTTGATGCCTCACACGTACGCGCGAGTCTGGAAGGCGATGACGGCGGGCGTCAAGCGGTGCGTGTGATTAGGGGAGATGACGGGGGATGGCCAGTACTGATCGCGCATCACCGCAGCGCAAAAACCCCGTCATGCCAGCGAAGGCTGGCATCTCAGGCCCCTAGACGGTGAGGTCGAACAGATCGCGCCATTCCGGGTTCGCCTCTTCGATCAACCGGATTTTCCATTCACGCTTCCATGCTTTGATAGCTTTTTCACGCGCTATGGCCTCCGTGATATGATCGTGGCGCTCGACCAAAACAAGACGATGCAGATTATACTGACGGCAGAAATCCGATCCAACCCCGCGCCGATGCTGGTCCACGCGCGCATGGAGCGAACTGGTCATGCCAACATACAGCACGCCATGCGGCTTGTTGGTCATGATATAGGTCCAGCCTCCGCGGATAGGGCATTCGCCCCGGCTCATGAGTCTGGCGGAAGATCACTTCCTGTTCCGGGCCATGAACGGCCCGCCAGGCACGGATACGACGCTCCATCG
>Ga0156326_144_pt2 | contig 8521 bp, 10 predicted proteins | sample RifCSPlowO2_12_FD_107974 | JGI IMG/M metagenome (GOLD analysis project Ga0156326, IMG submission 107974) | Sphingomonadales bacterium RIFCSPLOWO2_12_FULL_63_15 | reverse complement strand
AATATCGGTAGCGATACTCCTATGAGGTCTTACCTCAAAAATGCTGCGCGCCTGCGGTCCACACCGGATGCGTACTAATCATAGAGCTTGCCCAGATCGAGGCCTTCTTCGCCCAAATCGGTGGTATAGACGTTGAAGCCTTCGGTCGTGAGCATCAGCTCAATCGCCTTGGCCGTCGTCGGTTCGTCCTCAATCAGCAGCACGCGCATGTGAAGCCCCTTTGCGTCGCAGGTCCGTTCACCCCACCAGAACGGCTTCTGTCCCAATTCATTAACCAAAAAACTTCTGAACGACAAAGGTTAATTTTTGGCTAACCGGCAGAAATCCACGAGTCGCGGAAATACGAATCCGTTTATAAAGGGTTGAAGCCGAAACGACCGGCCACGAGTCAAGATATAGCCGTGCGCGAAACGAGGTTCAGCAGGCGTGGTGCCGGGTGATGAAATCCAACAAAGCCTCTACCCGCGCGGGCCGCAGCCGCGATGGCGGCGTGACCAGGTGCAGCCCGAAGGGTGCCGGGCGCCAATCCACCAATATTTCCTCCAACTCGCCTGCCGCCAGCGCGTCGCCGACGATGAAGTCGGGAAGTCGGGCAATGCCCACCCCCAGCCGCAACGCAGGCAACATCGCTTCGCCGCTGTTGACGGTGATGCGCGAGCGGACCTGCACCACGACATTCTGCTGCCCCGGCCCGGCGAAACGCCATACGTCGGGCGTCGTGACGTTGGAATAGCACAGGCAGTCATGCGCCCCCAGGTCGGAGGGATGCTGTGGCCGCCCCCGCACATCCAGATAGGCGGGCGACGCAACCAGATGCAGCGTGACGTCGGCCAGGCGTCGTGCGCGCAGCGAACTGTCGGGCATGTCGGCGATGCGGATCGTGGCATCCAGCCCCATTTCGACAATATCGATATGCGCGTCCGACAAGTGCAGATCGACATCGACCAGCGGATGGGTCTTGGTAAATTCCGCAACCAGCGGCGCGATGCGAAGCAGGCCGAAGGTCATCGGCGCGCCCAATCGCACGACGCCCGATAACTCCGCCGTTTCGTCGCGCGCCGCTTCCTCCGCCGCCTGCCCCTCGGCCATGATGCGATGGGCGTGATCGGCGAGCCGCTTGCCGCTTTCGGTCAAGGCCAGGCGACGGCTGGTGCGGTTGAACAGGCTGGTGTCGAGATGTTCCTCCAGCCGCGTCACCGCCTTGGACACGGTGGCCTTGGACACGCTGAGCGCCTTGGCCGCATCGGTGAAGCTGCGATGTTCGACCACGGCGGCGAACATCGCCCAGGCCTCAAAATCCGGTAATCGCATAGGGAAACAATCCGTTTCGATGCTGCTTGTTTCAGAAACGATACTGATGACTAGATTGGCGGAAAGCAAGCCGGAACCTCCGGCGCTTGGTCAAAAGGCACCCGAACTATTGAGTTCGAAACCGAAAGGCAGAGCATATGAACACGACTACAGCGAGCCGCATCGAGCGCCGCCCCTTCGCCTCACTCGGCCATGCCAATCATGGCTGGCTGAATGCGCGCCATCATTTTTCCTTCGCCGACTATCATGACGAAGACCGCATGCACTGGGGCGCGATCCGGGTGTGGAACGACGATGAGATCGGCCCGCGTTCCGGCTTTCCGCCCCACCCCCATGCCGACATGGAAATCATCACCTATGTCCGCACCGGCGCGATCACGCATCAGGACAGCCTGGGCAACAAAGGCCGCACGGAGGCTGGCGATGTCCAGGTGATGTCGGCGGGCACGGGCATCCGCCATGCCGAATATAATCTGGAGGATGAGACCACCACCCTCTTTCAGATCTGGGTCATTCCCCGTGCTCGTGGTGGCTCCCCTAGCTGGGGAGCGAAGCCCTTCCCGCGTGGCGACCGGTCGGGAAAGCTGGTCGTTCTCGCCAGCGGCTATGACGAGGATAAGGAAGCGCTGCGTATCCGCGCCGATGCCCGCCTGCTGGGCGGGACGATCAAGGCCGGAACGAGCGTGACCTATGACAGTGCCGAGGGTCGTCACCTCTATCTGGTTCCAGCCACTGGTCGGATCGAGATCGATGGACAGACGTTCGAAGCACGGGACGGCGCGGCCATCATCGGTGGCCAGCCCATCACCATCACGGCCCATGAGGACGCCGAAATCGTCCTGGTGGACAGCCTGTAACTTTGGTCGATCCGTTCCTTCCCTTCTGGACGGATCGACCCGCCTCCCGCGCCTCTCCCCTCCCCCGCGCGCGGGCGGCACCCCCTTCAATCCCCTCATATAAGGAGACGCATCATGGCTAAGGTTCTGGTTCTCTATTATTCTTCCTACGGTCATATCGAAACGATGGCGAAGGCCATGGCCCAGGGCGCAGCCGCCGCCGGCGCGCAGGTCGATATCAAGCGCGTACCCGAAACCGCACCGCTGGAAGTCGCCAAGAGCGCCCATTTCAAGCTGGATCAGGACGCGCCGGTCGCGACCATCGCGGAGCTGGCCGATTATGACGCGATCATCATCGGCACCGGTACGCGCTTTGGCCGGATGTCGAGCCAGATGGCGGCGTTCCTCGACCAGGCGGGCGGCCTGTGGGCGCGCGGTGCGCTCAATGGCAAGGTCGGCGGTGCCTTCACCTCGACCGCGAGCCAGCATGGCGGGCAGGAAACGACGCTGTTTTCGATCATCACCAACCTGCTCCATTTCGGCATGACCATCGTCGGCCTCGATTATGGGTTCCAGGGCCAGATGGGCGTGGACAAGGTGCGTGGCGGATCGCCCTATGGCGCGACGACGCTGGCCGATGGCGACGGCAGCCGCCAGCCGAGCGAGGAAGAACTGGACGGCGCGCGCTATCAGGGCCGTCGGATCGCGGAAACCGCGATCAAGCTGCACGGTTGATCGAAGACCGCGCCGTCTAGATGGCGCGGCTTACCGAGCCTTTGGGTCATACTAAGGCTAAGGCATGTCGCAGGGGTCGATGCACCGGGACTGTGCATCGACCCCTTTTGCGTTCCCCTAAAGCAGCCAGCGGGTCGCGCGCGGCGACAGGCGGATGAGCCGGTCCAGCGCGAAGGGCGCGAACACGGCCAGAGCCAGCAAAGCCCCTTTGCCAAGATGAGGCGACAGATAATGGATGACGGCGACGTGCAGATACATGATCGTCAGCGACGCCCGCCCGATGATCGCCAGTGGCCAGGCGACAGGCGCGATCCGCGTGGATAAGCGAAACAGAAGCAGCGATGTGGCGACGGCTGCGCCGATCGACAGCAAGGGCCAGCCATAATCGGCAGCTTTCATGTTCAACGTGGGGAAGAGACCAGCAAGGCCCGCCGCCGCCAGCAACGCCAGAGGCAGGGCCATCCACCCTCGCCAACCGATGCGCGACCAGATCGCGCCGATCCATAGGAGGATGAAGGCCATCGGCACGGTGATCAGGCCCAGCGGAGAGTGCTGCGTCCATTGGCCCGGGCCGTAAGCCAGCAACAACACCGGCGGCACGATCAGCGCCCAGCGCCGATCAAACGGATCAGGCCAGCGGCATAGCAGGGCATTGAAGGCGATCCGCGCCATCATCAGACAGGGTACGAACCAGAAGATCGTATAAGGCCCCCGCAACCAGGTTCCGCCGAGCAGTATGAGCAGGAGGTCCTGCGGCCATTGGTGAAAGATCGGCCGGTTGCCCTTGAGCGGCTCGATAATCTGGTCTGCGACGATCAGGAACAGCAGAAACAGGGCGTAGGGCCGCATCTGGCCGATCATCTGGCGCGTCGTGAAGCGCCCGATGGGCTGCGGGCGCGAGAGCATGCCCGACAGCAGAAAGAAGAGCGGCATATGAAAGCTGTACATGGCATCGCGCACCGGCCCGCGCGTCCATACATGGCCGATTACGACGGCGATGATGCCGATGCCGCGTGTCACATCCACCCAGTCCAGCCGCGCAGGCGATGGCGGCGCTACACCCCCGCTATTTTCCCCACTATGTTCCATCGGCCCCACCGCCTATAGGAAGCGACGCGCGCGTCAATTCCACACCCCTTGCTGCCCCGATCGGATTTCTCTTTTGTCCCTGCTTACCGACCATGTTTTGTTCATCGATGGCGAAGCCCTCATTCTCGACAAGCCCGCCGGGCTGCCGGTCGATGCGCCGCGCGACGGGTCGATCGCGCTGGAAAATCATCTTCAGTCGCTAACCTTCGGCTTTCAGCGCTGGCCGCTGCCGGTCCACCGGCTCGACCGCGACACCAGCGGCTGTCTGCTGCTGGCGCGCAACCCTAAGGCGCATAAGCGCTTCGCCCAGGCATTCGAGGCCGGCACCGTCGCCAAACGCTATGTCGCGGTGATCGAGGGCGTGCCAGCGGAAGACACTGGCCTCATCGAACTCGCGCTCAAGAAGGTCAGCACCGCCGAGGAAGGCTGGCGCATGATCCCGGCCAAGGCGGGTAAGGTCGCCATCACGGAATGGCGCAAGATCGCGGAAAAGGACGGCCGTTCGCTGATCGCCTTCACCCCGCGTACCGGGCGCACGCACCAGATTCGCGTCCATGCGCTGCATGGGCTGGGCTTTCCGATCGTCGGCGATCCGGTCTATGGCGAGGGCGGCGTGCCGATGCTGCTGCACAGCCGGTTCCTGAGCATTGCGCGCGGCGAAAAGCCTGCGGCCGAGGCGACAGCGCCCATGCCTGCGACCTTCACCGCCGCCGGTTTCGGCCCGGAGCTGCTGGACGATGCCGGGATTTGAGATTCCCGATGACGCGCTGGAAGAGCGCTTCATCACCGGAGGCGGTCCGGGCGGGCAGAATGTCAACAAGGTGGCGACCACGGTGCAGTTGCGCGTCGACCTGTTCCGGCTCGGCCTGCCGCCCCATGCCTATCGCAAGATCAAGGAACTGGCCGGATCGCGCCTGACGTCGGGCAACGAGATTATCATCGAGGCCTCACGCTTCCGCACCCAAGGTGCCAATCGTCAGGATGCGCGCGAGCGGCTGGCCGAGATGATCGCCAAGGCCCATCAGCGCGACGCCCGCCGCATCGCGACCAAGCCGGGCAAGGCCGCCAAGGCGCGGCGGGTCGATTCCAAGAAAGCGCGCAGCACGGTGAAACAGGGGCGTGGCAAAGTGTCGATGGATTAAGGAGCGATCAACAGTCAGAGACCGCCTTAACCAATTAACCATCTTCCCATGTCATGCGTGGGCGCCAGCGCGATTGCGCCTAGCAAGCTAGACCGAGGATGGCCATGCCCCAACCAACGCCGACAACGAGCCTTACAACGCCCCTCAAATGGCTGTTGTGGATTGGCGCGATAATCATCGGCGCATTGCTCTATTATTATGACTTCAGGCAGTTAGACGGGCTGAGACTTACGCAGGCGCGCCTCGTTGTCGGCCGGGACTTTTTCAATGTGTGGAGCGGCGGCAACCTCGCACTCGCCGATCAACTTGGCAAACTATATGATTATGAAGCCTATATGCAATGGCAGGCCAGTCTGTTCGGCGCGCTGGACCCCTATAATTACAGCTATCCGCCACAAAGCCTGTTTCTTGCCATCCCCTTTGCTTCATTGCCTTACGTAACGGCTTTGATCGTCTGGACGCTCGCAGGCACAGCCTTTTTCATCTGGGCCGCCCGCCCCTACATGCCGGGGAATCTGTCGCCCCTGCTGGCCGCAGTCACGCCTGCTGCGATCGTGAATATCTGGGTCGGCCATTATGGGTTCGTTGTTGGTGGCCTTTGGCTGCTTTTCTTTAATGCGACAATCCAGACACCCAGGCGCAGCGGCATTTTTGCGGGCCTGCTGACGATCAAGCCGCATCTGGGGTTGTTCATCGCGCTCACGCTGCTGCACCGCAAAATGGTCGGTGCCATCCTGGTGGCTCTTGCCATCACGGGGTCGCTGGTCCTGGCGAGCGGATGGGCTTTCGGCTTTGACCTTTGGCATCAATGGATATTCGAAACGTCCGTCTTGCAGACGCGGATCATGACCGCGCCGGGAGAGAAATTCTATTATCTGATGATGCCATCGACCTTCATCACGCTGCGCAACGCCCCCCAAATGGTGGCCGTTGCCGGGCAAATCTGCGCTGCTGGTCTGGCCATGTTTCTGGTCTGGAAGGCGCGCGATGTGGACAATCGACGCTTGGCCTTCGTCACGGCGACAGCGACCGCGATCATTTCACCTTATATCTTCAACTATGACTTGACGGTCGCCAGCCTTGGCTTTGCGGTGCTGCTCTATGGCCATTGGGATGAACTGGAAGGATGGGAACGGATCATGGTCTGGGTCGCCTTTGCATCGCCCCTGCTTGTCATGATTTCCGCGCCGCTCGCCCCGCTCTCTTTGCTGGTCGGGTTGGCCGTGCAGGTGCGTCATGCAATCGGGGCAAAGGACTATGCGGCCCTCGGCTTCGTGCCGCCCGCCTGGCGCAAGACCAGCCGCGTCTTTTCCTGATCGATCAATTGGCGTTCGCCGCCGATCACCCTATATCTGCCCCATGTATGATTTTACTCCCACCGACCCCGCCGATAAGGCCACTCTCTATGCCGACCTGCTCTCCGCCGCCGATGCGTTAACCAGTAGCGAACCGGACTCCGTCGCCAATATGGCCAATGTCTCCGCGCTGTTGTGGCAGTTTCTCCCGGACCTGAACTGGGCAGGGTTCTACCGGTTGGTCGATGACGAACTGGTGCTGGGGCCGTTTCAGGGGAAGCCCGCCTGCATCCGCATTCCGTTGGGCCGGGGTCTATGCGGCGCGGCGGCGGCGACGGGGGAGACGCAATTGGTGGAGGATGTCCACGCTTTCCCCGGCCATATCGCCTGCGATGCGGCCAGCGCGTCGGAAATCGTCGTGCCGATCGTGCGCGACGGGCGCGTGATCGGCGTGCTGGATCTCGACAGCCCCAAGCCCGCGCGGTTCGACTCGGATGATGCCGCCGGGATGGAAGCCCTGGTCGCGGTGATCGGTGCGCGGGTCGGCTGACCGGTTAACCGTCTTTCCCGTGCCGATAGCTCGATCCGACCCGTTTCGGGACAGGAATCCCGCGTCCCGCTGATGGATAGCGGCGGATCATCATGCTAAACGGAGCGTTAGCATTTTGATCTGCGCGCGCGCCTTCGCGCGCCGGAAAACAGGGAGCGTTAACCATGCGGATATCCGGCCTCTTCCTTTTGGGCACAGCCGTCGCGCTGACGGCGGCGGGTAGCCCCGCGCTCGCCGGTGATGTGCGCCAGTCCGGCGCGCATGGGGTTCGCCCTGGCCAGCACTGGAATGGCGGCCAGCGTTGGGGTCAGCGCCATAACGGCCGCTGGGTGGCAGGATGGCGCGCACCGGGTGGCTGGAACGGCTATCGTCGGCCAGTCTATGGCTATGTCCTGCCGCGCTATTGGATCAGCCCGACCTATTATATCGCGAATTACGGTGCCTATGGCCTGCCCGCTCCGGCCTATGGCTATGGCTGGTCGCGCTATTATGACGATGCGGTCATGACCGATCGCTATGGCCGGGTCTATGACAGCCGCAGCAACATCGACTGGGATCGCTACGAAGGCGGCTATGGTCCCGACAACGGCACTTATGACGATCGTCGCCGCGACAATGGCGTGGGTGGTGCCGCGATCGGTGCCGTCGTCGGCGGAGTCGCGGGCAACCGCATTGCCGGACGGGGCAATCGCACGGCTGGGACGTTGATCGGTGCAGGCGTGGGGGCCGTCGCTGGCATGGCGATCGACAAGGCGGAGGATGCGCCGCGCCGCAACGCCCCACCGCCGCGTCGTCCCGGTGCAAGCTATGACGATGGTTATGGCTATGCCGACGACAGCGTGACCAGCAGCAATGAATATGAAGGGCGCTGGACCGGCACCTGGACCACCGAAGATGGTCGCCGCACCACCGGCACCTATGAAGGCCGGTTCGAAGGCGATGTCCGGGGTGCGGGCGTCGATTATGACGCGCCAGCCTATGCCGGTGCGCCGCATTGGTCGCATGGTGGCGCGCCCATGGGCGGTCAGGGCGGTTATGTTTCGGGCGGCTATTATTATCCCGCGCCGGTCGTGACCACGGTGACGGTGCAGCCCGTCATGACCACGACGACCACGACCAGCTATGTCACGGAAACCGTGCCGGTGCGCCGGTCCACGCGGCGCGCACGTCGGTCCTGCGCCTGCTGATGACGCATCGGGGGCGGTAAGCGCCGCCCCCGACCTATAGTTATTTGCGGAAGATGGCTGCCAGTTCGACCGGCAAGGGCGGTTCATCGCGCGCGACCACGCCGCGAATCGCCTCGACCTGCTCATCGGGATCAAAACGGGTCCAGCCGCTCCGCGTGAGCTTTTCGAGCGGGCGGTAGCGGACCTTATATTGCATCCGCTGCGACCCTTCGACCCAATAGCCCAGATACACATAGGGCAGCCCCGCTGTGCCTGCGCGCAGGATATGGTCGAGGATGATGAAATTGCCGAGGCCCGGCCGATAGTCGATTTCGGTATCGAAGAAGCTGTAGATCATCGACAGGCCATCGCCCTGCCGATCGGTCAGGCAAGCGCC
>Ga0156326_111_pt1 | contig 9480 bp, 7 predicted proteins | sample RifCSPlowO2_12_FD_107974 | JGI IMG/M metagenome (GOLD analysis project Ga0156326, IMG submission 107974) | Sphingomonadales bacterium RIFCSPLOWO2_12_FULL_63_15 | reverse complement strand
TTCGGCTTAGACACCCAGTTCCTAATTCAGATCAGAGGCTTACGCCACTCCCGCCAACCCTTCAGGACACTTTTGGTGAATAAGGCGGGTTAGAGAGCCGTCTGAACGATATGGGAGTATCTAACCAAGAAAAGGTTCGCGATACAATTCGATCAGAGTCGTTTTCTATGAGCTTTCGCGAAAGAGCTTTGGCGGCGACCTGACGGCCTCTGCTAGACAACATAAAGCCGTCATCGACCCCAGCCACTTCGCAAAAATCCTCCTATTGCGAAGTCTGCCCTGCAAACCCCAAGCCCAGCAAAATCCAACCCTGCAACGGTGTGAACTTCACAAGCTTCGCACAGCACCACGCCCCGCCGCACCACCCCAAAAGCCACCCACGCCGCCCTGTCCTACTGCGCGCCCATCGGCTATAGGCCTTGGCCCGAACGGCAAAAGTGCGACATCAAGGCGAATATCAGTGGCAGACTATCAGGTGCATATCATCGGCGGCGGGCTCGCCGGGTCCGAAGCGGCGTGGCAGTTGGCGCAGGCGGGGATCAAGGTGCGCCTGTCGGAAATGCGGGGCAGCGGGGACATGTCGCCCGCACACCAGACCGAAGGCTTGGCCGAACTGGTCTGCTCCAACAGTTTCCGTTCCGACGATGCCGGCAAAAATGCCGTGGGCCTGCTGCATCAGGAGATGCGGCGGCTGGATTCGCTCATCATGGCGAGCGCCGAACCGGCCAAAGTGCCCGCCGGCTCCGCGCTGGCGGTGGATCGCCATGTCTTTTCCGGCGCCGTCACCCGCGCGCTGGCCGATCATCCCAATGTCGAGATCGTCCGCGAGCGCATCGACACGCTGCCGACCGAAGGCATGACCATCATCGCCACCGGCCCGCTCACCGCGCCCGCGCTCGCGACCAGCATCGGCCAGGCGGCGGGGATGGAGCATCTCGCTTTCTTCGACGCGATCGCGCCGGTCATCCACCATGACAGTATCGACATGGACCAATGCTGGATGGCCAATCGCTGGGACAAGATCGGCCCCGGCGGCGGCGAGGGGAAGGATTATATCAACTGCCCGATGGACAAGGACCAATATCAGGCCTTCGTCCAGGGGCTGCTCGACGGCGAAAAGACCGAGTTCAAGGAATGGGAGGCCAACACCCCCTATTTCGAAGGCTGTATGCCCATCGAGGTGATGGCCTCGCGCGGGCCGGAAACGCTGCGCCATGGGCCGATGAAGCCGATGGGGCTGGACAATCCGCGCACCGGCCGCTGGCCCTATGCCGTGGTGCAGTTGCGGCAGGATAATGCGTCGGGCACGCTCTGGAACATGGTCGGTTTCCAGACAAAGCTGAAACATGGCGCGCAGGTGGAATTGTTCCGTACTATCCCCGGCCTCCAGAACGCCGAGTTTGCGCGGCTGGGCGGACTGCATCGCAACACCTTCATCCAAAGCCCCAAGCTGCTCGACGCCACGCTGCGCCTTAGAAGCGCCCCGCATATCCGTTTCGCCGGGCAGATGACGGGCTGCGAAGGCTATGTCGAAAGCGCGGCGATCGGCCTGATCGCCGGGCGCTTCGCCGCGGCCGAATTGCTGGGCCAGACGCTGACCCCCCCGCCCGCCGACACCGCGCTCGGCGCGCTGCTCGGCCATGTGACGGGCAATGTCGCGACGGCGGACTATCAGCCGATGAACGTCAATTTCGGCCTGTTTCCGACGCTCGACGATGTGAAGAAACAGCAGCGCAAGGAAGCCTACACCTCCCGCGCGCGTGCTTCGTTCGGCGCGTGGATGGGCGAGATGGCGATCGCCTGATGCCATCCTGCAATGAGGCTGACTTATGAGCGCTGTTCCCCGGCGAAGGCCGGGGGCCAGTTCTGGCCGTGGGACTGGACCCCGGCCTTCGCCGGGGAACAGCCAACCACAGGTTTCCATTAATGCATTTTGCTACAACCCATCACACCGGCAAGGCGGTAGTATATTTGGTGGTCGACAGCGCAAAATGCGAAGCCGCCCCCGCCACCGTCGGCTGGGCCAATAACGTGTGCATCAGAAACTGGTTATAATCGGCGACGTCCGCCACCACGACCCGCAGCAGATAGTCCCACTCGCCGGACATGGAGAAGCATTCGACGATTTCCGGGCAATCATCGACAAAGGCCTCAAAGGCGCTGCGCGGTTCGCGGGCATGGCTGCGCATGCGGATATTGCACAGCACATTGACCCCGCGATCGACCTTGGCGGGATCGACCAGCCGCACCGCACGGGTCAACACCCCCGCCGCCTCCAGCGCCTTGATCCGGCGCCAGCAGGAGGCTGTCGATGCGCCGACCTGTTCGGCCAATTGCGCATGGGGGATGGCGGCATCGGCCTGCAGGATGGAAATGATCCGCCGGTCGATCGCATCGACCTGATACTCCTGTTTCATATCTGATCCATATGTGATGTAATCATGTCTGATATCGCGCAAAAATGCAGGAAATTGAGACCTTTTTTCACCTGATCCATGCAATATTATCGTCATGGCCCAAAACGACATAGAGCGCCCTGAAGGCACCGCCGAGGATTGGACGATCCCGCAGGATTGGGCATCCTACACGCCGCAGGAACATGCGCTGTGGGACCGGCTCTTCGCCCGTCAGGCGCAGATGCTCCCCGACCGTGCCGTGGCGGAGTTCATGAACGGGCTGGACGTGTTGCGCATGACCCGGCCGGGCATCCCCGATTTCGATGAGCTATCGGAACGGCTGATGAAGCTGACCGGCTGGCAGGTCGTCGCCGTCCCCGGCCTCGTCCCCGACCGGCTGTTCTTCGACCATCTCGCCAATCGCCGCTTCGTCGCCGGGCGCTTCCTGCGCACGCCCGACCAGATCGACTATCTGTCCGAACCCGACATTTTCCACGACGTCTTCGGCCACGTCCCCCTGCTCGCCAACCCCGCCTTCGCCGACTATATGCAGGCCTATGGCCAGGGCGGCCTGCGCGCCGATGGTCTGGGGGCGATCGACCGGCTGGCGCGGCTCTATTGGTACACGGTGGAGTTCGGCCTGGTCCGTCAGGGCGACGACCTCAAACTCTACGGCGCGGGCATCGTGTCGTCCCACGGCGAATCCATCTACGCCCTGGACGATCCCTCCCCCAACCGGCTGGGTTTCGACCTCAAGCGACTGATGCGCACCCGCTACCGCATCGACGATTATCAGCAGAGCTATTTCGTCATCGACAGTTTCGAAGATCTGCTGCGCCAGACGGTCGAGACCGACTTCGCCCCGCTCTACGCCCAATTGGACGGCCTGCCCGATCTCGACACCGACACGATCCTGCCGACCGACCGCGTCTTCACCCGCGGCACGCAGGCCTATGCCAAAACAAAAAAGGAAGAGGAGCCGCAATGACCGCGACGATCGACAATCCCCTGGGCCTCAACGGCTTCGAGTTCGCCGAATTCACCTCGCCCGATCCGGCGGCGATGGCGGCGCAGTTCGAACAATTGGGCTTCGTGCCGACGCACCGCCACCCGACCAAGAATATCACCCGCTACAAGCAGGGCCGCATCAACCTGATGCTCAACCGCGACGATGCCGGGCGCGTCGCCGCCTTTCGCGGGGTCCATGGTCCCTCCGCCAGCGCCATGGCCTTCCGCGTCGCCGATCCGCAGGCCGCGATGCGCTGGGCGCTCGACCATGGCGCGCAGGCGACCGAAGAGGATGACACCGTCATCCAGGGGATTGGCGGCTCCTACCTTTATTTCATGCCCGATGGCCAAGACCCCTATGCCGACTGGGCCGAATTCCCCGGCTGGCAGGAAGCGGAGGCGCAGAATAATGTCGGGCTCGACCTGCTCGACCATCTGACCCACAATGTCCGGCGCGGGCAGATGCAGGTGTGGAGCGAATTTTACCGCACCCTCTTCGGCTTCGAGGAACAGAAATTCTTCGATATCAAGGGCAAGGCGACAGGCCTCACCAGCCAGGCGATGATCGCGCCCGACCGGGCGATCCGCATCCCGCTGAACGAAAGCCAGGACGACAAGAGCCAGATCGAGGAATTCATCCGCGACTATCATGGCGAGGGCATCCAGCATCTCGCGCTCACCACCGACAATATCTATGACACGGTCGAGAAATTGCGCGCGCGCGGCGTGCGGTTGCAGGACACGATCGAGACCTATTATGATCTGGTCGACAGTCGCGTCCCCGGCCATGGCGAGGATCTCGACCGGCTGCGCGCCAACCGCATCCTGATCGACGGCAGCGTCGAGACGGGCGAGGGTATCTTGTTGCAGATCTTCACCGAAAATATGTTCGGCCCGATCTTCTTCGAAATCATCCAGCGCAAGGGCAATGACGGGTTCGGCAATGGCAATTTCCAGGCCTTGTTCGAAAGCATCGAACTCGACCAGATCCGGCGCGGCGTCGTGTCGGTCGATGCCTGAGCGCGACAGGGGGCGGCACCACCGCCCCCTGCCCCGACGTCAGGCCCGCCGCCCGCCAAAGCGCGCATAGAGCGTCGGCAGCACGAACAGGGTCAGCAGCGTCGCCGACACCAGCCCGCCGATCACCACCGTCGCCAGCGGCTTCTGCACCTCCGCGCCCGATCCTGTCGCCAGCGCCATCGGCACAAAGCCGAGCGAGGCGACCAAAGCGGTCATCACCACCGGCCGCAGGCGGCGCATCGCCCCCTGCTCCGCCGCCCGCGCCCGGTCCATACCTTGCCCGATCAGTTCCTGAATCGCCGTCACCATCACCAGCCCGTTGAGCACCGCAATGCCCGACAAGGCGATGAAGCCCACTGCCGCCGACACGGAAAAGGGCATGCCCCGCAGGAACAGCGCCAGCACGCCACCCACCAGCGCCAACGGCACGCCGGTAAAGACGATCATCGCATCGCGCACATTGCCCAATGCTCCATCGAGCAGCAGCAGGATCAGCACGAAACAGGCTGGGACGACCAGCAACAGCCGATCCCGCGCCGACGCCAGATTTTCGAACTGCCCACCCCATTCGAGATAGGCCCCCGCCGGCAAGCGCACATCCGACGCGATGTCCGCTTGTGCGTCGGCGACCACGCTCGCCACGTCGCGCCCGCGCACATTGGCCTGCACCACGATGCGGCGCTTGCCATTTTCGCGGCTGATCTGGTTGGGACCAGTCGTCACCGCAATCTCCGCCACGCTTGCCAACGGCACGAAGGCGCCATCAGGCGTCGGTACAGGGATCTGCCCCACGGCCTCGATATCCGCCCGCTGTCCGTCATCAAGCCGGATCGTCACCGCAAAGCGTCGATCCCCTTCGAAGATCATGCCCGCATCGCGCCCGCCGATTGCGGCCGCCACCACATCCTGCACCGCCTTGGCCGACAGGCCCATCGCCGCCAGCGCCTCGCGCCGGGGTCGGATGTCGAGCATCGGCAGCCCCTCGGTCTGCTCGACCCGCACATCCACCGCGCCTTCCGTCCGCCGCAGGATCGTCGCGACCTGATTGGCGGTGCGGGCCATCGCGTCGGCATCGTCGCCAAACACTTTGACCGCGACGTCCCCCCGCACGCCCGCGATCAGTTCGTTGAACCGCATCTGGATCGGCTGGCTGATTTCAAAGGCATTGCCCGGCAGCACCGCCAGTTTCTTCTCGACCGCTTCCACCAGTTCCGCCTTGGGCAATTTCGGGTCGGGCCATTCCTCACGCGGCTTCATGATGATGAAGGTGTCCGAAATATTGGGCGGCATCGGGTCCGACGCCAGCTCCGCCGTCCCCGTCTTGGAAAAGACGAAGCGGACCTGCGGCAATGTGGCGATCGCCTTTTCGACATCGAACTGCATTGCTTGGCTCTGTTCGACCGACGTGCCCGGAATGCGCAGCAATTGCGCAGTCATGTCGCCCTCGTCCAGTTGCGGCAGAAATTCCTGCCCCAGCGTCAGGAACGCGCCGATCGCCAGCACGAACGCCGCCACCGCCACGCCCATCGTCCGCGTCGGCCGCCGCATCGCCTTGTCGAGGCCGGGTTCATAGCGGGTCTTGAGCCAGCCCATGATCCGCCCCTCCTTCTCCTCCACCGGCTTCGACAACAGCACCGCAAGCAGGGCCGGTACGAAAGTCAGCGACAGAATGAAGGCGCAGACCAGCGCCAGGATGACCGTCAGCGCCATCGGCGTGAACGTCTTGCCCTCAATCCCCGTCAGCGTCAGCAGCGGCACATAGACGAGGATGATGATCGCCTGACCATAGACCGACGGTCGGATCATTTCCCGCGCTGCGCCCACGACCACGGCCAGCCGCTCGTCCAGCGTCAGTACCCGGCCTTCGCGATGCTGCCCTTCGGCGATCCGCCGCAACGCATGTTCGACAATGATGACCGCGCCATCGACGATCAGGCCGAAGTCGAGCGCGCCCAGGCTCATGAGATTGGCCGACACGCCCCCCTGCAACATGCCAAAGCTGGTCATCAACATGGTGATGGGGATCACCAGCGCCGCGATCAGCGCCGCGCGGAAATTGCCCAGCAGCACGAACAGCACGACGACGACCAGCAACGCGCCTTCGGCCAGATTCTTGGCCACCGTGTTGATGGTCGAATGGACCAACGCGGTGCGGTCCAGCACCGGCTGGACGATGACGTCGGTTGGCAGGGAGGCGTTGATCTCCTCCAATCGGCGGGCGACCGCCGATGCCACGGTCCGGCTATTCTCGCCCACGCGCATGACCGCCGTGCCGACCACGACCTCCCGCCCGTTTTCGGACGCAGAGCCCATGCGGATCGCCTGCCCCGTCCTGACCGTGGCGACCTGGCTCAGCAGGATCGGCACGCCCTCGCGCGTCGCGACCACGGTGCGGGACAGATCCTCCGCGCCGGTCAACCGCGCGTCGGATCGGACCGCCAGCCCCTCGCCATTGCGATCGACCACGCCCGCGCCAACCGCGTTGTTATTGTCCTCCAGCGCTTGCGCCAGATCATCGATGCCGATCCGCAACGCCGCCAGCCGCGTCAGATCAGGCACGACCTGAAATTGCTTCACATAGCCGCCGATCGAATCCACCCCGGCCAACCCCGCAGTATTTTTGAGCAGCGGCGCGACGATCCAGTCCTGCGCGGTACGCAGATAGGTCGCCTGATCTGCCTGGCTCACCAGCCGCTCGCCCTCCGGTGTGATATAGCTGCCATCGGGTTGCAGGCCCGGTTCGCCCGGCTCATGCTGGTCATCCTTGCGATGGGCGAGGTGGACGGTCCACATATAGACCTCGCCCAGCCCTGTGGCGATCGGCCCCATTTCCGGCGTCACGCCCGCAGGCAGGCTTTCGGCCAGACCCGCCAGCCGCTCATTCACCTGCTGCCTGGCGAAATAGATGTCGGTGGAATCGGTGAAGACGGCGGTAATCTGGGCAAAGCCGTTGCGGCTCAGCGACCGACTATATTCCAACCCCTCGATCCCCGACAGCGCGGTTTCAATGGGAAAGGCGACCTGTTTCTCGACCAGTTCGGGCGAGAGCGACGGCGCGCGGACATTGACCTGCACTTGGTTGTTGGTGATGTCGGGCACCGCATCGATCGGCAGGCGCTGGAGCGCCCAGCCGCCGATGAGGCAGGCGATGAGGGTCAGCAGCAGCACCAGCCAGCGCCGCGCGACCGCGAATGTGACGATCCGGTCAATCATCGATCAATGCCCATGTTCCGCTTCGCCCTTGCCGAGTTCGGCCTTGAGCGTGAAGCTGCCGGTGGCCGCGATCCGTTCGCCGCCTTTCAGTCCCTTGGTGACGATGACGCGATCGCCGCTGACTGGACCCAGTTCGACGGGAACCGCCTGGAACCCGGTGCGGGTGCGCACGAACACGCTGCTATTGCCCTCGACCGTCTGCACCGCGATCTGCGGCACGGCGATGGCGCGCCCGCCATCCCTGGACGGCAGGTCGACCGCGGCGGTGACATTCTCGCCCACTCGCCATTGGCCATCGCGATTGTCGATGGTAGCGATGACCGGGACCAGCCGGGTCTGCGCGTCGAGGATCGGCGACACGAAGCTGATGCGCGCCTGCGCCGTGCGCCCTGGCGCGGTCACCGTGACCATGCCGCCCGGTCGCAAGGTTGCAGCATCGGCCGCTGACAGGGACAGAGTGACCGAGAGCTTGCCAAGATTGGCGACGCGATACAGTTCGGTGTCGGCCGCTACCACCTGCCCCAGCATCGCGCTTCGGCTGACCACCTGCCCACCGATCGGCGAGGGCAGGCTGATGCGGTTGAGGCCGCCGCCCGCGCGGCCCGTCGCGGCCAGTTGCTGCTGCGCCAGCCGCAGCGCGATCCCCGCCTCGGTCGCGGTCGTGCGCGCCGCGATCAGATCCTGTTCGGGCGATACTTTCTCGGCGAACAGCCTTTGCTCCCGCCCCAAATTGCTGCGCGCCAGCGCCAGCCGAGCGCGGGCCGCCTCGATCTCGCCCTGCATCTGTGCCGCCTCGCGGCTTTCGATCACGGCCAGCGGATCGCCCCGCCGTACCGCCTCGCCCAGATTGCGATGTAGCGCGACGATCCGCCCGCCTATAGCCGCCGTGACAATCTGCATACCTTGCGGATCGGCCTCGATCGTCGCGGGCAGGCTCGCCGCCCCGCCCGATCCCGCCATGCCGACCGGCACCAGCAATATGCCCGCGCTGCGGATCTGCGCGTCGGACAGGGTGATCACCCCCTCCTCTTCCGCATGATCCTCCTCGCCTTCCTCCTCGGCATGACCCGCTTCTTCATGCGCTTCATTTTGTGGCCCAGTCTCGCCACAGGCGGCCAGCACCAGGAACAGCGGCAAGGCCGCCGATAATGTCCATTTTCTCATCGGATCAATCTTTCGCAATTTGGGATGCCGGGGCGACCAGCCGGTCGCGGCGCGCCGAAGCATCATGATAGGTGGCCAGCGCATCGATCGCGGCCATGCGGGTGTCGAGCAAAGCGCGTTCGGCTTCGATCAGGTCGATCTGCCCGAACTTGCCTTCGCGATAGCCGATACGCGCGATACGCGCCGCCTCCTGTGCGGCGGCAAGTGCCGGGCCGCTGGCGATGCGCGCGGCGGTTTCGGCATTGGCGACCTCGGCATCCGCCGAGGCTATCGCCTGGTCGAGCTGGATTTCAGTCATGCGCCGGGTCGCGTCGGCGCGTTGCCGTTCGGCACGCGCCTGCGCCTGCGCCGCGCCGCCATTGTCGAATATCTGTAACGGGATATTGATGCCCATCAGCATCGCGGTGTCGTTGCTGCCCGACAGGCGGCGTGGCCCGGCGAACAGTTGCAGGTCAGGCACACGTTGCGCGCCCGCCAACCGCACCTGCGCATCGGCCGTCGCGACATCGAGAGCAGCAGCGCGTGCGGTCAGCATGTCGCGCACGGCCGCGCGGTCAACCGGCCCCGCCACGGCCAGCGTCTCGAACCAGCGCAAATCTAGCCCGTCTTATTCAGCGGTGGGGCTTTGAGGGTTGGCGGGAGTGGCGTAAGCCTTTGGCTTGCTGTAGGAAATTGGATG
>Ga0156326_167_pt1 | contig 10518 bp, 9 predicted proteins | sample RifCSPlowO2_12_FD_107974 | JGI IMG/M metagenome (GOLD analysis project Ga0156326, IMG submission 107974) | Sphingomonadales bacterium RIFCSPLOWO2_12_FULL_63_15 | reverse complement strand
CGAGCTGTGGATATGGGCGGTGATGCGGGCGGAAAGTCGCGGCAATTCGCGCGCGGTTTCGCCTGCAGGAGCCGTCGGGCTGATGCAGATCATGCCCGGCACTTGGTCTATGCTGAGCGCGCGGCATGGCCTTGGCTCTGACCCGTTCGATGTGCGTGCGAACATCCTTGGAGGTGCGGCCTATCTGCGCGCCATGTGGGATCGGTATCGCAATGTCAGCTTGATGCTGGCGGCCTACAATGCGGGACCAGGACGTGCCGATGACTATGCTGCCGGTCGTCGCAGTCTTCCGGCAGAAACCGTCAACTACGTCGCCCAGATCGCGCCAGGTCTTGGAATGGCCAGCATCGCTTCGCCTGCTGCCACGCCACCTGCCAATGTTCATCCCTGGCGTCAGGCTACATTGTTCACACAGCGCGGCGATGGAGAAGCGAGCAGCAATGAGGGTGCGGCTGATGTGCAGCCACAGCGCACGCCGCTTGCGTCGCCGTCGGCCTCATTGCCGTCACCGAACCCCGCGCCGCACCCCCTGTTTGTGTCGCTTTCGCCGCGAAATCCGTGATGGGTTACTCCAGCGCATCTCTGACGGTTCGGGCGTCGTGTCGGAAAGCTACGGCGGGGAGGCGTGTGTTTGAACGAGAGGGCAATTTTGGAGGGCAAGATAAAAGGAGTGCCAGCACCCGGCCCTCATGTGGTTGTTGTAGTGCGATAATTTCGTATGGCACCGGACATAACCGGCCATACAATGTTTCCCACGCGCCCGGAAATCTGCCGCGCAATCGTCTGGCACCTTCAAAATGAGCCGCGACGACAATGAATTTCGGGTGCGGCCGGGAAGAAGCAGGGACAGCGGTGCAGCCTCTGGACGGCGAAGCCAGAAGCTGGCGGCTCAGGTCCAGCGTGCCGCCAACAAGGCGGGCCATGCGGGTTCAAGGCGAGCGGGTCTGAAACGCGGCAGTGGCAGCGGCAAAGCCGCGCGCGGGCGTCGGACGGTTGCCGCGATGCGCCGCACACCTGGCCAACGCCGCGTTACTGTCATGGCGCGCATCGCTCGCCATAAAGGTGCGCATTACCGGGCCGCACCGCTGGCAAAGCACATCACCTATCTTGAGCGTGACGGCGTGTCCCGCGACGGGGGCGATGCCTCGATGTTCGATGCCCGGACCGACAGGGCTGATCGGGATGCCTTTGCAGGGCGTTGCGAAGATGACCGGCACCACTTTCGTTTCATCGTCTCGCCCGAAGATGCCGGGGACATGGAAGACCTGCGCAGCTTCACCCGCGAATTGATGGCCGATGCAGCCAAGGATCTGGGCACCGAACTGGACTGGGTCGCCGTTGACCATTGGAACACCGACAATCCGCACATTCATGTGCTGGTGCGCGGCGTTGCCAGTGACGGCACCGATCTTGTCATTGACCGGGGCTATATCAGCGAAGGTCTGCGGTTCCGGGCGGAAGAGCGGGTGACGCTCGAACTGGGGCCGCGCACCGAGCTGGACATCCGCACCGCGCTCGAACGCGAGGTCGATGCAGAGCGCTGGACCAGTCTTGACCGGCAGCTTGAACGCTTGGGTCAGGATACCGCAGGCCTTGTCGATCTGCGTCCAGGCGGCGACGCCGATCCCGAAATGCGCCGGCTGCTGTTGGGCCGCGCCGCCAAGCTGGAACAGCTGGGGCTGGCGGCGCGCGAAGGGCCTGCGGTGTGGGCTCTGGAGCCCGGTGCCGAAAACACACTGCGCGATCTTTCGGTGCGCAACGACATCATCAAGACGATGCACAATGCCATGGGCCGCGACGGCGGGCGGTTTGATGTATCGGCATTGGCCCTGCATCACGACGTTCCAAGCGAACCGATTATCGGACGTCTGGTCGAACGTGGCCTCCACGACGAGTTGACCGGCAGCGCTTATGCCATCGTCGACGGTGTCGATGGTCGCACGCACCATCTGCGGTTCAAGGACATGGAGATGACCGGCGATGCCAAAGCCGGATCGATCGTCGAACTGCGCTCATGGGAGGATGCCAAAGGGCATGACCGGCTGTCGCTTGCCACAAGATCAGACATACCTCTCGAGGCACAGATCAAAGCACCTGGCGCGACGTGGCTTGATCGCCAACTTGTTGCCCGCGATCCCGTGGCAACGGGCAATGGTTTCGGGCGCGAGGTGCGCGATGCCCTCGATGCCCGCGCCAGCCATCTCGAAACGCAGGGGCTCGCCCGTCGGCAGGGCCAGCGGATCATCCTTGCTCAGGATCTCGTCGAGACGCTGAAGAATCAGGAACTGACGGCCGCCACGCAGGCCATCGCCGCGCGCACGGGTCTTGAGCACAAACCGTCGGGCGCCGGCGACTATGTCAGCGGCATCTACCGGGAGCGGGTGACGCTTTCGACTGGCCGCTTCGCGATGATCGACGAAGGGCTGGGCTTCCAGCTCGTGCCCTGGCGCCCGGCGCTCGATCAGCACCTCGGCCAGCACATCACCGGCACCATGTCGCCGGGCGGTTCTGTCGACTGGGCCTTGGGCCGCGGACGCGGGATCAGCCTGTGACCCTCATTCACCCCCTTATCAGGAGCAACCTTCAATGAACGCCACCCGTATTCTCTGGGGTCAGGTCATTGCCGTCATCAGCGTCACCTTGCTTGGCATCTGGTCTGCCACCCAATGGACGGCCGACGCCCTTGCACACCAACCTGAGCTCGGCCAGCCCTGGTTCTGGCTGGGACCTTGGCCAATCTACCCGCCCTATGCCTTCTTCTGGTGGTGGTTTGCGTTCGACGCCTATGCACCAAAGATCTTCCAGACCGGCGCATTCATCGCGGTTTCGGGTGCCATGGCCGCCATAGTCATCGCGATTGCCATGTCGGTGTGGCGCGCGCGGGAGGAGAAGCAGTCAGAGACCTATGGATCTGCGCGGTGGGCAACCGACAAGGAAATCAAAAAGGCTGGCCTCCTGAAGCAAGACGGCGTGGTGATCGGCTCGCACAAGAACCGGTATCTGCGGCACAATGGTCCCGAGCATATTCTCTGCTTTGCGCCAACCCGTTCCGGCAAAGGCGTTGGTCTTGTCATCCCGTCGCTACTCGCCTGGCCGGGCAGTTGCATCGTCCACGATATCAAGGGCGAGAACTGGGATCTGACGGCAGGCTTTCGCGCCCGACACGGCCGTGTCCTGCTGTTCGATCCGACCAACCCCGCATCCAATCCCTACAACCCGCTGCTCGAAGTCCGGAAGGGCGATTGGGAAGTGCGTGACGCCCAGAACATCGCCGACATATTGATCGATCCCGAAGGATCACTGGAAAAGCGCACACATTGGGAGAAGACCAGCCATTCGCTGCTCGTCGGCACGATCCTGCACGTCCTCTATGCCGAAAAGGACAAATCGCTGGCCGGGGTCGCTGGCTTCCTTTCCGATCCGCGCCGTTCGATCGAAACCACGCTGCACCGAATGAAGACGACCCCGCACCTCGGCAAAGACGGTGTTCACCCCGTCGTGGCTGCCGCCGCGCAGGAGCTGCTGAAAAAGTCTGACAATGAGCGGTCTGGCGTCGTGTCGACCGCCATGTCGTTCCTCGGCCTCTACCGCGACCCTGTGATTGCGCAGGTCACCGGAGCCTCAGACTGGCGCATCACCGATCTTGTCGATTCAGCGGCACCGGTGTCGCTCTATCTGGTCATTCCTCCTTCCGATATCAGCCGAACCAAGCCGCTCGTCCGACTGATGCTTAATCAGATCGGGCGCCGCTTGACCGAAGAGCTGCGAACCAAGGGTGGCCGACAGCGCGTGATGTTCATGCTCGACGAATTCCCGGCTCTGGGGCGGCTAGACTTTTTCGAAAGCGCACTGGCCTTTGTTGCAGGCTACGGGATCAAGGCATTCCTGATCGCGCAGTCGCTCAACCAGATTGAAAAAGCCTACGGGTCAAACAACGCCATTCTCGACAACTGCCATGTCCGCGTCGCGTTTGCGGCCAATGATGACAATACCGCCAGCCGCGTTTCCAATGCGCTCGGCACCGCCACCCAGATGCGGGCGATGAAGAATTATGCTGGACATCGGCTCTCGCCATGGCTCGGCCATATCATGGTCTCACGTACTGAGACCGCGAGGCCGTTGCTGACCCCCGGCGAAGTTCAGCAATTTTCTGAGCACGAGGAGATAGTGCTGGTGGCCAGCACTCCGCCGATCCGCGCGGAAAAGGCAAAATACTTTCTCGATCCGCGGTTTTGCGCGCGTCTTCTACCCGCACCCACTCCCAAACCGCTGCACCCAAAAAAACGGCCAAAGGACGACTGGTCTGCGCTCGCACCCATTGCGGCACCGCTGCCGACCAAACCAGCCCAGGTCGAAGCGAAAAGCTCCGAAAAGCCGCCTGTTGATCAGCCAAAGCCGGATGTGCCGTCACATGCCGATGGGGCTGAATCCGAAAATGATACGGCGAACTCCGGCATCAGGCGAGAACCCGAACTGGGTGAACATGAGGATGTCGTTCCCGCCCCCAAGCCACCGGTCAACGAGTTCGATCTTGATCGCGATGCGCCCGAGGATGACGCAGCCAGGACGAAACGGGAAGCTGATCGCACAATGAACCGCAATGCCCGCAATGCATCGCTCGACCCCGATGACGGCATCGACCTGTGAGGAAGAAGCCCCACAGCAAACAAACCTTCCGGCTCGATATCGATCTGGCAAAATTGCTGGAGGAACGCGCTCATGCACGCGGCGTATCGCGCACCGAAGTGGTGGAGGCGGCGTTGATGTCCCTGCTGCAGTCCGATCAGGATGAGCGGATGGAAGCCGCTCTGGCAAGGCGGCTCGATCGCGTGTCACGGCAACTGGATCGGCTCGAATGGCATGTGGAGTTGACGAACGAGGCGATTGCCCTGTTCGTGCGCTTCTGGCTCACCAGCAATCCGCCGCTACCCGACACAGCAATGAAGGCGGCGCAGGCGATGGGGAAGAAAAGGTGGCAAGGGTTTGTGGAATCACTTTCGCGGCGGATGGAGGCGGGGCCGAAGCTGCGGGATGAAGTGGGGCGAGAGATACCGAGCGCGACAGACGCCTGATCTCACAATGCGCTCAAAGCTAGCGCGGCCGGCGAACAATCATCCATCCGCTTATCCCCCGGCGAGCTTGTCGACCTTGGCGAGGAAAAAGCGCTCACTCCACAGATCAACCGATTTGAGATCGGCAGGACGCAGGAAGCGCTCGACATCCCTTGCCGCTTCCTTCCACTCGATCCGAGTGATTGTGCCAGAAAGCTCAGCCTTCAACCATGACATGTCGACATGGAGCGACCCGTCACCGGCCCATGGCCCTGCCTGAACGAGCGCGTTTTGCAAAAGGACGAAATTGGGTTCGAGCCCGCGCGAAACATACCAGGAGAAGTCGAACCAGTCGCGACCTTTGAGGAAGCCCCGGCATAGCAGGGCATGGATCTTCAGCGCGAAATTGGATGCCAGATCCTGATGGCGCACCTCATAGTCGGCTGGAAAATCAAGATAGGTGGTCGCCTCGGCCGATCCTGCGGGCGGGTTCACATCAATTTCCAGCTTGATCTTGATCGCCTTGCGATGGCCGGTGCCTGCGAATGACAGGTCGAGTTGGCTGGCGATGGAATCGTCCTTGAGCAGCGCCTGGCGAATGGCCGTATCCATGCGCGGCTTGGGATGCGCTTCCAGTGCCAGCCCGAACTGGCCGAACACCTCGGTCATCCCCTCGAGGTAAGGGGACCAGTCGAAGTCCATGTTCGGCACGCGCAGGAGAAAGTCCAAGTCCTCGGAAAAGCGTGGCAGGCCGTGTAAAATGCGCAAGCTGGTGCCGCCCTGGAACAGGGCGCAATCGAAGAAATCGGCGCGCCACAGCGCGTATAGCGCAATCTCCTGGAGGACCTCCTTGAGCGCGTTTTCCTCTTCAAGCGCATTGGTGGCGCCATAGCGGCCGAGCTTTTCCTTGATGATGTCAATCATGCAGCGATCCCCTGCCTTGAGCCCGTCTTGCCGTCAGAACCACATCTTCAAGCTCGGAATGGAAGGCGTTGACTGCCTTGTGCTTGTAAACCGACTTCACTGCGGCAAAGTCCTTTTGCGTCAATGCCAGAAGCGCCTCGTCATCGATCCGCAGGCCACTGGTCAGCCAATCAAGGCCAGACCATTCCACCTTGCGCAGGGCGACAAGATCCATAAGGGCGCGCAGCGGCCTAGCGACAAAGGCGGTGAGCTTGTCGAAGGTCACCCGTTCGACGCCGCCAAGGAAGCAATAATCAGCAATGGCGAGCGGATGATATTTGAAGGAGCCGAATTCGGTTGCCGGGATCTCCAGCGTTTTACGCCCCGGCGTCACGCTGGCAGTGACAAGCACGGCCTCAGGAATCCAGCCATGGTAAGCCAGCGCGCTTTCAAAGGAAATATAGCTCCCGGGAAGCAAAGCCTGCGCCACCGCGAAGGGATGCACCGGAGCGCTTCGATGCGCCTTGGCAAGCGTATAAACCCCGCGCTTCAGGCGAATGAGTGACCCATCCTTGAGGGCGCGGTTGACGAGGCCATAACGCCGGGCATCGCCTCCCCCCAGCAGTTCGCTGAGCTGGCGTTCATTGAAGACCCGATCGCGCAGCGCGCTTGCGGATACCTGTTGCGCTAGGCTGGACATAAAATTCTCAATACTTCCTAATTGTGAAAGTTTCAAGAATTTCTACATCTCCGCCTATGCGCACCGTTCGAGCTGCAATCGACTCCTTCAGGCGTGGGTCGGCGGCGCACAGGCCATCGTCAAAGCGGTGCGAACAACGCCCCTCCCTGTTTTTCTATCCCTCACTGCGCCAGTTGATCAGCCCAAGCCGGGCGTGCCGTCAGATGCCGTTGGGGCCAAATCAGAAAATGATACGGCAAACTCAGGGATCAGGCGAGAATGCGGATCTCCTAGTCTTCCAGCGTAACGCAGACTCGAACTGTCCCGCCACACAGATTGTGCTATGATTGAAGCCAGAAGGCCGTTTTCTGCCCAACATTACTCCCGTCTAGATAGGTCAGTTCACGCCTTATGATTGATCGAAAAGCTATTCGAGACAGTCTCATCGAAGGCTATAAGCCGAGAGAAGTCGCTGACAGCGTCTGCGCTCTCTGCGAACACGGCCAAGGCCCGATGTCCCTTCATCTCTTGGAAGCCTCGATTCCAGAGACAAGTCCGATCCCTCCCCGCTTCGTACCGATGTCTCGGAGCAGGGGAATGATCAGGGGAAGTTTCCCCGTGTGCTGCAACTGCGCTCAAATCTGCTCTAATTGCGGCATCGCAATCCAATCGAAGAAGGTCAGGCAAGCCTACGAGGCAATCAAGGCAACGGCGTCACCGGGTTGTATAGTCTCTGCGGGGAATGGGTATTGCCGCCATTTGAATCTGTTGAAGAAAATAGGACAAGAAGGATTGCCCTCGAACTTCAAAAGCCCGTTCGAGCGTATCGGCACACTGGAGGATCTGAATCGACCCGAGACTGAGGCAGATGGATACAGAGCAGGCGCTATGCGTCGCGCTCGATGGCAGCAGGCAGGTAGAAAACGCAGAGAATTGGCGGACACACCCGCAATACCGCGAGAAGACGCGAGTCGAGTGCGGGCTGCAACTGAAGAGTATGCAGTGGGAGAGCTCATAGCAGGCAAGTATCACATCCAACGCATCTTCGAAGGTGGTATGGGCCGGGTCTTTCTGGTCACAGGCGGTGGCGACCCCTTTGTGCTCAAGTCAGTTAAGGGTGAAGTGGATGAGGCCGCGTTTCTCGAAGAAGCCCGGACGTGGGTGGGCGTGGGTCGCCACGAGAACATCGTTCCGGCCTTCTGGGTGGATCAGGTGGGCAGCATGCTCTGTGTTGCCGCCGAGTACATTCCCCCCGATGAGACTGGGCGCTCCACCTTACGCGACGTCATCAGGTTCGGATCGCCATCACTGCAGCAAATCTTAAGTTGGACGGCAGACTTTTGTTACGGGATGGAACATGCCCACAGCAGGGGCGTTCGCGTCCATCGTGACATCAAGCCGGAGAATTTACTGCTCGGCTACGGTCAACTACAAATCACCGACTTCGGAATTGCTTCCGCTGCCCCGCTTGAGTGGTCACCCTCGTCAGAGGTAGCCGACCGAAAACCGATCGCAGGCACACCGCCATATATGCCACCCGAGCAATGGGTGGGCAGTGAAAAGGATTTCCGTACCGACGTTTATGCTTTCGGAATCGTCCTACATGAACTTGTCTTCGGACGGTATCCGTGGCCGATTACCAGTGTGCAAGAACTACGACAGGCCCATTCCATCGGTTTACGTACTCTCCCGCCTCACTCGCTGAGTTCCGTGATTACGCGCTGTATCGCCGTAGCGCCGAAAGATCGGTTCCAAACACCGCAAGACCTGTTAGCCGCAATAGCAGTCGTTGCGAACCAACTATCTCTGCACATTCCCCCAAAGCCACAACCCCTTGACGAGCATAGGGAAGAACTTTTCGCGCGGGCCTTCCTTGGTGCGACGGGGAACCGCGAGCACGCTCTCGCAGCTGCACAAATACTAACCGAAAAGTGGCCGGGGTTCAGCAAAGGATGGACACAGCTCGGTCGCATCCATCTCGAAGCAAACGAACTCCACGAAGCATTGGAAGCTTCCCAGCGTGCCCTAAAGTTAGACGAGACCCGCAGTCCGCCTTGGAACAACTTGGGCGTGATCTACTCCCGCTTAAAGGATCACGACCGGGCAATTGCGGCGCTTGAACGTGCACTTGTTTGCGATGCGCAAAACTCGGGCGCAATGTCCAACCTAGCGACGGTCATGATGAAGTTGGGGAGGTTGAGGGAAGCCATTTCTGTTCTTGAGCAAGCGATAAGAATCGCGCCTGATAAACCGCATTTATGGGTGAACTTGGGATCGACGCAGCAATTGCTCGGACAGGCAGACCTCGCGTGCGAAGCCTTCGATAGAGCTTTGCAGCTTACGCCAAGGGGACAGCGAACGGAGTTGGCAGCAAAGATCGCGGAGTCCAAGGCGTCGTCAATCAATGAGGAGTTAGTGATCGATGTCGGCCAGTTGCTAAAGGACGGCAAGTTCGAGGCAGCAATACCACTGCTAATCGAGGGCACTAAACGGGAGCCAAGAAACGCAAAGCTTTGGCATCATCTTTCCCTTGCTTATCTCGATCTAGGCCAAAATCATCATGCTCGAGCTGCGTTTTTAAAACTGTGGGAGCTAGAGTCGACGAGCGGTCTGGCCGCGCGGAACTTGATGCGCATCGCTAGTCAATCAAAAGATTGGCCAGAGGCGAGCAGGTGGTGCGACAAGCTGGCTGAGTTGCCGGGGATGCTCGTCGAATCCCTCGCTCTCCGGGCGGATTTGCTGTCGGAACAAGGCTTGACGAGCGATGCACGTAAGCTGCTTCTCACGGCTATTCAGGATCATCCGAACGAACCTGCGTTGTTTGAGATGTTTGGCGATTTGGCCGTCAAGGGGGGAGCGCCCGCAGCGGCGGTTCAACGCGGCTACCGTCCCGCCTTGCAGATTTTAGCGCAATCCGGTCGCCAACGCTCAAGCCTCTACATAAGAATTGAGCAAAAGCATCGAGCCGCCGTAAATGCTGCAGTCGCGGAAGGCTCCCTCATCCGAAAGGATAAGCCGCCAGAAGGTACGTAAAACTGCTCCCACGGAGCTTGGCGTTGTCAATCTTGCACTCGCTATTGTCGATCGAAAGGTAGTAGAAGTGATTGACGGCGATCCGCACCGTCTGCGCGGCGGGGGCCTGCGAGATCTCGTCCAGAGTGAGCTCAATCGGGGCAAGGGTTGGATGAGCATGGCGACGTCGTCGGCGCGAAAGCCCTAGTCCTAGCACTTCGAACTACGCCCCTCCCTGTTTTTCTATCCCCCACTGCTACGACGCTAAATCCTTGTTGAACTAGCCCCTTTTCTGCGTCTCTTACTCGTCCCCGTCGAGCCGGACGATCCTGTCCCGCTCCCGAAGCGGGGTATCCGATGGGCGCTGAGCCAGTCCGAATTGAAGCACGGTCACGCGGCGCACGCATGCTGCGCACGGCGATGGGCGTATCGATCGCGACCTGGCTGGCTGACCCGCAGGTCATCGAGATCATGCTCAATCCGGACGGACGCCTCTGGGTCGATCGGTTGGGCATCGGACTGTCCGACAGCGGTGAACGCCTGACTGCAGCCGATGGTGAGCGCATCATCCGATTGGTTGCCCATCATGTGGGTGCCGAAGTTCACGGCGATGCACCGCGCGTGTCAGCGGAGCTGCCGGAAAGCGGAGAACGGTTCGAAGGCCTCCTGCCACCGGTGGTGGCGGCTCCCACCTTTGCCATCCGCAAGCCCGCCGTCGCGGTATTTTTGCTCGAGGACTATGTCAGCGCAGGAATCATGTGCGCAGCTGAAGCCGACAGTCTTCGTTCGGGCGTTGCAGAGCGGCTGGGCTCTGTTGCAAAGATTGGCGGCAGTCAGAGGTAGGCTGTCGCTCTGCGCCGATCAGGCGGCTGC
>Ga0156326_172_pt1 | contig 10609 bp, 17 predicted proteins | sample RifCSPlowO2_12_FD_107974 | JGI IMG/M metagenome (GOLD analysis project Ga0156326, IMG submission 107974) | Sphingomonadales bacterium RIFCSPLOWO2_12_FULL_63_15 | reverse complement strand
TGAAACTAAGTTGAGTGGTGTCAGCGGGTTCGCTTGCCGCAGTCGTTGATTCAAGGGTTTTGCAACAAGCCTCCGGAGATCAACGATGTGGACCGATACCACTGGGGCGCAATATGCCCGCGCGAGACTGACTTTGCCAAGTGATTTGACCGATGCCGAATGGTCGGTCCTCGAACCGCTCTTACCACCACCCTCCCACGTAGGCCGCCCGCGCAAATGGCCGCTGCGACGGATCGTCGAAGCGATCCTGTACCTGCTGCGCGGGGGACTGCCGTGGCGAATGTTGCCGCCCTGCTTTCCGCCGGTCTCGACGGTGCGGCACTAGTTCTACCTGTGGCGCGATAACAAATTGTGGCTCTCGCTCAATCATGCCCTGCTGTTGTTGGCTCGTGAAGCGACGGGCCGCGCGGCTTCGCCCAGCGCCGACGTGATCGATAGTCAGAGCGTGAAAACGACGGACAGTGGCGGCCCTAGCGGCTATGACGCGTAAGAAGATCAAGTACCGCAGGCGCCACATCCTCACCGACACCCGCGGCAATCTAGTACCTGCGGTGATCCACACCGCCGACATTCAGGACCGCGATGGTGGGCCATTGGTGCTGCGTGAAATCATCCGCTGCTTTCCATGGCTGCGCTATGTCTTTGCCGATGGCGGCTATGCTGGCGACAAGCTAAGGGAAGCGCTCCGGCATATCGGCAAATGGGCCGTCGAGATCGTCAAGCGATCCGATGTGGCAAGGGGTTCGTGGTTCTCCTGCGCCGCTGGGTCGTCGAGCGAACACTGGCTTGGCTAAACCGCAACCGCCGCCTCGCCAAGGACTTTGAGCAGACCGTCGCATCGGCAACTGCGTGGCTGTTCATAGCTTCCATCCACCTTTTCGTGCATTACATCGCACGACCATGAAATCTCGTCGGATAATAATGAAACAGGCTCTAAGACGGTTTCAAGCATTATGTAACGGCGTCGCCGCACTGCCTATTCGTCATTCTGTTCCAGAAGGATAGCACTAACAAGGCGGATGATTGCCTCTTCGTTGAGGAAGATACCGACGACGTCGGTGCGCCGCTTGATATCCCCATTGAGCCCCTTAATCGGATTGTTGCTGTGCAATTTCGTGTGGTGTTGGGTTGGGAAGGTCATGTAGGCCAGTACATCCTCCTTGGCGCTGTCCATCAGGGTAGCGAGTTTTGGCACGGTAGGGCGCAGTTGATTGGCGACGCTACGCCATTGGCCTTTGCGGCCTCTGGAGTTTCCTGGGCGAAGGCGGTGGCGATGAATACCGATACGACCCGGCGTCCGCGCTTGACGGCCGTTAGCGCTTTCTCCGCCGAGCGACAGGGTTCCAAGAACCCGGAAAAATATGTTCCCTTGCGCAGCTTGTGGATCCGAAGCTCGACCGTCCTTGTTCGCTTCTTTCAGTCCCGATCCTGATAGTCGTTGCGCTGTCCCAAGCGCTCAAAATTTTTCTCACCATAAGCAGCGCTGGTCATGCCGCCTACCTCAAGCTCCATCAGCTACTGTGCGGCAAAGTCGATCATGTCGCGCAGAAAATAGCTGTCGGCTATCTTCCCAACCAGAGCGTGCAGGTCCATCTTATCAGCGGTAACCGGCGGTCTCCGTAAGTTGAGCTTCGCAACTCCAGTTTATCCGAAGTTCGCCGGTGACTATGTGCAGCGGTGAGGCAATGGTTATGCATCTTGACGAAATCGCCTTCCATTTTGCGCCGGGTGCCCATGCGGTGTTGCTTCTCCGCCGAGATACCGAGAGTTGAACCCGGTCGAGAATCTATGGCTGTTCATACGGGACAGATAGCTGTCAAACCGCATCTTCAACTATATCGTCGACCAGTGCTGCTACGCATGGAATAAATTCGCCAACCAACCCTGGTGCATCATGTCCCTCGGACTACGCCAATGGGCGCATGGGTTCTGATTAACGCACCTTGGTACGAGCTCCATGGTTGAATGGGCCAGGTCGCCGGTCAATTGCGTCGAATGGCGTGTCGATACTCTACCGCTTACTTCGCGATGATCGCCGATTGTGATATAAGCTGAGTCGCTGCTTCTGCCTATTCCTTGCCAACGCAGCCAATCGACCAGTCTCATGCAAAGAGAGGACGGCGACATGACTAGGGAGACGGATATCAATTATTTGCTGCATCGGCAGCAAATGTCCCTGATCCGGGCGCAAAGCTGCCCGTCGCATCAGGCGCGTATCGCTTATGAAAATCTGGCGCGCGGCTATATCGACCAGGTGGATGCCTATCGACGGCGCAATGAAAGCATGACCGGCCGGGCGCACTGAGCCTTATCGTCGTTTGAGCAGCCGCTCGATCACGAGATGATAGTCTCCATCGTCCCGGCACTCCTGTTCCAGAACCGCCTTGATGCGGCGAAGTTCGGTTTCGGTCAGATGTTCGATGCCGATGAAATCGTTGCGGGCGTTGTCGACAGCGCGGATCAGTTCGTCCAGCTTCGCCTGTATGGCTGATCCGTCGCGATTTTGCGCATTCTGGATCAGGAATACCATCAGGAAGGTGATGATGGTGGTTCCAGTATTGATGACCAACTGCCACGTATCGGAATAGCCGAAAAGCGGGCCGGTCGTCAGCCATATGAGGATCGTGGTGCTGGCCAGGATGAAGGCCAACGGCTGGCCGGTCCATCCGGCGACGCGATGGGAAAGCCGGGTGAATATCCTGTCCATCTGCTTATGCTCCCCTATGGCGCGCGATGACCATTGCGCCTGTCAACGCCTGTTGCCATCAGGGGCGGATGACCGCCATCCTCTTTCGTCCCTTGACCGTCGCGCTGTGCCTTCTGCTGCCCGCCTGCGCCAGCCTTTCACCCGAATCACGGCTGCGCGCCGGATTGGTCGAAGCCGGTTTGGCGCCCAAACTGGCGGGGTGCATGGCCGAAGAGATGGTTGACAGGCTCAGCCTCACACAGTTGCGCCGACTGCAATCACTAGCATCGGTCCGCAAGTCGCACATCGGGACGCTTGGTGTCGATCAATGGCTGCATAAGGTGCGCGCGCTCGGCGATGCGGAGATATTTTTGGTGACCAGCAAGGCGGCTGTGGGCTGCACTTTTTAGTGCCGATTTCGCAATAATTCGGCCGAGGGCTTCGCAAAGGTTTTGCAATTTTGCAAAGTCGTTTTGCGAAATCGCTCTGGCCATCAAAACAGGCCTGTGCTTTATCCGTCGTATCACGGTTCGACGGAAAAGGACGGCAAGCCCCATGAATATTCATGAATATCAAGCCAAGGAATTACTCGCGAAATATGGCGCGCCGATCGCGGCTGGCTATCCCGCTTTCTCGGTCAAAGAAGCCGTCGAAGCCGCCAAGAAGCTACCCGGACCGCTCTATGTCGTGAAGTCGCAAATCCATGCTGGTGGCCGTGGCAAGGGCAAGTTCAAGGAACTCGCCCCTGAAGCCAAGGGCGGCGTTCGCCTCGCCTTCAACCTGGACGAGGTCAAGGCCCACTCGACCGACATGCTCGGCAACACGCTGGTGACGATCCAGACCGGTGATGCCGGCAAGCAGGTCAACCGTCTCTACATCACCGACGGCGCGGACATCGACAAGGAATTCTACCTCGCCCTGCTGGTCGATCGTGGCAGCAGCGAAGTCGCGTTCGTCGTGTCGACCGAAGGCGGCATGGACATCGAAGAAGTCGCCCATTCGACGCCAGAAAAGATCCACAGCTTCTCGGTCGATCCCGCCACCGGCTTCATGCCGCACCATGGCCGTTCGATCGCCGCTGCGCTGGGTCTGACCGGTGATCTCGCCAAGCAGGCATCCAAGGTCGCCTCGTCGCTCTATGCCGCGTTCCTGGACACCGATGCCGAGCAGATCGAAGTCAATCCGCTGGCGCTGACCAAGCAGGGCAATTTGCTGGTACTCGACGCCAAGGTCGGCTTCGACGGCAACGCCATGTTCCGTCACAAGGACATCGCGGAACTGCGCGACCTGACCGAGGAAGATGCGGCCGAAGTCGAAGCCTCCAAATATGACCTCGCCTACATCAAGCTCGATGGCAACATTGGCTGCATGGTCAACGGGGCTGGCCTGGCGATGGCGACGATGGACATCATCAAGCTGAACGGTGAATTCCCGGCGAACTTCCTGGACGTAGGCGGCGGTGCCACGACCGAGAAGGTGACGGCGGCATTCAAGATCATCCTGCAGGATCCGGCCGTGAAGGGCATTCTGGTCAACATCTTTGGCGGCATCATGAAGTGCGACATCATCGCCGATGGTATCGTTGCAGCGGCTAAGGAAGTGAACCTGTCGGTTCCGCTGGTGGTTCGCCTGGAAGGCACCAACGTTCAGCAGGGCAAGGATATTCTCGCGGCTTCGGGCCTGGCGATCGTCCCCGCGGACGACCTGGGTGATGCAGCACGCAAGATCGTAGCGGAAGTGAGGAAGGCAGCCTGAGGCCGCTTCTCACCTGAACTGACACCAAAGGGTGCGGGTGGTCCGGTAACGGACTGCCCGCGCCCGTGTTGGCGTTTATAATGGAGGATGTTGAAATGAAGATCCTTGTGCCCGTGAAGCGGGTCATTGATTACAATGTGAAGCCGCGCGTGAAGGCAGACGGGACGGGCGTCGATCTGGCGAACGTCAAGATGAGCATGAACCCGTTTGATGAGATCGCGGTCGAGGAAGCCATCCGCCTGAAGGAAAAGGGCGTGGCGACCGAGGTCGTGACTGTGTCCATTGGCGTTGCCAAGGCGCAGGAAACGCTGCGCACGTCGCTGGCGATGGGCGCGGATCGCGCGATCCTGATCCAGACGGACGAAGAGGTCGAGCCGCTGGCTGTTGCGAAATTGCTCGCCAAGGTGCAGGAAGAGGAAGGCGCTGGCCTGATCATCCTGGGCAAGCAGGCGATTGACGATGACAGCAACCAGACCGGCCAGATGCTGGCTGCGCTGTTGAACCTGCCGCAGGGCACGTTCGCGTCGAAGGTCGAGGTCGAAGGCGACAGCGTGTCGGTGACGCGCGAAGTCGATGGCGGGCTGGAGACGGTAAAGCTGTCGACCCCGGCAATCATCACCACCGACCTGCGCTTGAACGAGCCGCGCTATGCGTCGTTGCCCAACATCATGAAGGCGAAATCCAAGCCGCTCGCGCAGAAGACGCCCGCCGATTATGGCGTGGATATCGGCGCACGGCTGGAGACGCTGAAGGTGGTCGAACCGCCCAAGCGCACCGCTGGTGTCAAGGTCGCCGATGTCGATGAACTGGTTGCCAAACTCAAGGCCATGGGAGTTGCCGCATGAAGACGCTTGTATGGGTTGAACATGAGGGCGGCGACGTCAAGGACGCGACCCTCTCCGCCATCACCGCGGCGGCCAAGCTGGGCGAAGTGCATCTGCTGGTGGCAGGCGAGGGCGTCGATGGCGTTGCCGCCGCCGCTGCGCAGATTGCGGGTGTCGGTAAGGTGCATGTCGCTGACGATGCGGCCTATGGCCATGCGCTCGCCGAGAATATCGCGCCGCTGGTCGTCGAACTGATGGGGCATCATGACGCCTTCATCGCGCCCGCCACCAGCAACGGCAAGAATATCGCGCCGCGCGTCGCGGCTCTGCTCGACGTGATGCAGATCAGCGATATCCTGTCGGTCGAGGGCGAAGACACGTTCACGCGGCCGATCTATGCGGGCAATGCGATTGCTACGGTCAAGAGCAAGGACGCCAAGAAGGTCATCACGGTTCGCGGTACGGCTTTCGAGAAGGCGGCTCGCGAGGGCGGTTCGGGTACGGTGGAAGCGGTGGCATCGACCGGGGACAAGGGGCTGTCGTCCTTTGTCGGTGCCGAAATCGCCAAGCTGGAGCGGCCGGAACTGACCAGTGCCAAGATCATCGTGTCGGGTGGCCGGGCGCTCAAGGATGGGCCGACGTTCGAGGAGGTCATCTATCCGCTGGCCGACAAGCTCGGCGCTGCGGTCGGGGCCAGCCGGGCTGCGGTCGATGCGGGCTATGTGCCCAACGACTATCAGGTCGGGCAGACCGGCAAGATCGTGGCGCCGGAAGTCTATGTTGCGGTCGGCATTTCCGGGGCGATCCAGCATTTGGCGGGGATGAAGGACAGCAAGACCATCATCGCCATCAACAAGGATGAGGATGCGCCGATCTTCCAAGTAGCCGACATCGGCCTGGTGGGCGATCTGTTCAAGATCGTGCCGGAATTGACGAGCAAATTGTAAGGGCTGGGCAAGGCAAAAAAAAGGGCGCGGACCATGTGGTTCGCGCCCTTTTTTTGTGCGTCGTCGGCGGGGTTATTCGCAGTTGACGTCGTTCTTGTCGATGGCTCGACCGGCGAGAGCGCCAGCGCCGCCGCCAAGGATGGTGCCGAGCGTCTTGGAGCCGCCGGGAGCGATGACGTTGCCGAGCACGCCGCCAGCCAGAGCACCGACGATCGTGCCGGTGGTGCCGTCGTCGCGCTTGCAATAATAGCGGCCGTCGCGGTCGCGGTAGATTTGGTCATTGTCGCGCAGGACGCGGCGTTGACCACGGGGCGGGCCGCGACGGTCGCTGGGACGGTCGTAGCCGTAGCCGCCGCCGCCATAATTGTCGGTGGCGCAGGCTGCAAGCGGCAGCATGCTGAGGATCGCAGCGGCGAGAATGGGTTTGCGCATGGGGTGGCTCCTTCTTTGGGATGGCCGGGCAGACGGGGATGCCGCCCGTCCGAGCCGCTAGAGGGAGCGGCGGCTCAGGACGGACGGCGACCGGCGGCGAACGGGGGGTGAGCGGCCGCCGGTATCTGAAAAAAATCAGTTGAAGTTGGTCGCCGATGCCACCGAAGGGCTGGTCATGGCAGGGGTCGTGGGACGCAGCGTGGTGTCGCTCTTGTCGGCCAGTTCCGCCTTGGCTTCGCCATAGCGGGCGACGATGTCGTCCTTGAACTGGGTCAGCTTGCCGTCGTCATACAGCTTCTTGCCGACATAACCTGCGATGGCGCCGAAAATCAGGGTGCGGATCATGATATACTCCTTGGGGATGGGGTTCGCCAGTCATAACCGGCGGCGGCCCCAGGAGTTCCGCAATGATGTGGATTGTCAGGCGGCGTCGAGCGCTTCCGGTGCGGTCTTGTCGCGGCGGGCGCGGCCCGCGTCGGTCAGATCCTGGCGGCCGGCCATGGCGAGCCATGCGGCTTCAGCACGCAGGCAGCGGTCGCGGACATTAGTAAGGGTGGCGGCGTCGGCGTCGGTGCGCGCCTTGGCAGCGAAGGTGCGGTAATCAGGGGCGGCCATGTCGGGTCTCCTCTTGGAAAAAGGGAAAATGGGGCGGGCGCGGCGCTCTTTTGCAAAGCGCCGCGCCCGATCCGAAGGCCGTCTGAATTACTCGGCGTGCGAGATATTCACCGCAGCCATCTTGCCGCGCTTGTCCTGCTCCAGGTCATAGGACACGCGGTCCTTTTCACGCAGGGTAGCCAGGCCAGCACGCTCAACGGCGCTGATGTGAACGAACGCGTCCGCGCCGCCATTGTCGGGGGCGATGAAGCCATAGCCCTTGTCGGCGTTGAAGAACTTGACGACGCCAGTGATGCTGCTCATAAATTATTCCTTCTTTGCTGTCGGCGAACCCCGTGTGGACGCGCCGGGTTGCTAAGGGGCAGGGAAAGAAGGAAGTAAGGTGCCGCAAAGCGCCAAAAACCGTCGATTTGCGACTGTAGCCTCCCCTATGTAGGGCAAGGTGCGGCAAATAGCAAATGGCGTGCGCGCGGCCGACCCGATGCGCCCTTTCTTGCGATCGCAAACACGGCCCGTTCAGCCCCAAACGCCGCGCGTTCAGCCAGAAGCGGCGGCCTGGGCGGTGCCGAAATAGGCGTCGCGGGCGCGGGCGGCGGCTTCCTCATAGGGGCGGCGATCAGCGGCGATGCGGGCGTTGACGGCGTCTTCCTCGTCCGGCGTCAGGTCACGCTCATAGGCGTCGATCTCATAGACGCTGTCGCTTTCCTCGCCAACGAAGCCGGGCGGAGGGGGATAATCGGTGCGCCATTGTTCCAGAAATTCATCCCACCAGATGCCGCGCAGATGGGTGACGGCCTCTTCGGGCGGCAGGGTGGTGAGGTCCAGCTCCGGTTCGCGGGGCGGATCGGGCGGAAGTTCACACCGTTCCTGGAAGGCGGAAAAGGGCGGATAGGCGGCCTTGGCTGTGCCGGTCATCAGCGTCATGCGCGCGGCGACGAAGAGCGCGGCAGAGGCACCGGGCGACAGGGCGGTGGCGGCGGTTTCGACTGCTTCGGGCGTGGCGGGGCTGGTGCCGTCGAGCAGGCGGGCATCGTCCATGTCGCGCGCCATCGTCTCGGCACCGGGGCGGGGCAGGCCGAGCTGGTCGGCCTCGGCCTGCGCTTCGTCGGCTGGGCAGAGCATGTCGAGATAGGCGGCGAAATCCTGCGCGACGACGCGGGCGAGCGCGGCATCGCTGCCCGGTGTCGGGCAGTCGGCCATGCGATCGAGCCGGGCGAGCATCGACATGGCGAGGCGATTGTCGTGGCGGTGGCGGGTGACTTCGAAATTATCCTCATCTTTGCGGATGGTTTCGGTCTGGCCGACGATGGCGCGGGCCATCAGATCATCGGCGAGGCGCGCGCGGGCGATGAGGATCGCCGCGTCCCAGCCCAGGCGAAAGGCCGCGCCGTCCTGACGAATGCGCAGATTATAGGCCGAACGCGCGGTGATGCGGACCGCTTCGCAGGCGAGGCGGATGACGCCGGTGGCCGCGAGCGTCTCCAGAAAGCGGCGTTGGCGCGCGGGGCTCCAGCCATCGGCGCGGGTTTCGGGCGACGGGGTGAGGGTGGGGAAGTGGTACGACATGATTGCGCGCGCCTCCAGCTGTGGGGTTTGCGGCAAGGGTAGGCAGAAAGGGGGGATGTAGGAAAGAACAAAATGGGAACAGATTGGTGTTCAGGACTTGTTTTTGTGGCGGTCCAAGATGGCCTGCAATTCCTTCATGACCTCTTCATGCGGAATGCCGGGCGTTGGATCAGCAAGTGCGGCTTCGACACTGGCGCGGAACCAAGCATCATATTCAGCGGGGTCTTCCGGCGACATCAGATGAGGCGGCGGATCGAAGTCTGACTCGGTGAAGGGATCATCGTCTGGCATTTCGGGGTTATAGCATAGAGCGAAGCGCGCGTGGATAGGCAGTTTTAGGCGCGATATTGTCTTTTGCCTATAATCAGTATAATCCTGATTTTGGTAATAACGCTCACTCGTGTCACGGCAGTCAGACCAGGCACCCCTTATAGAGGATGGTATGGGCAAGATTGATCACAAGCTGCTGGAGGTTTCCGCAAAGGAGATTGCCGGGAAGCTCGGTTTTTATACCGATGAGGCGATGTTGCGCCCGGTCGGTATTCAGAAACATGGTGTCACGCGGGTCGTGATGCTGTCGCTGATGGAATATGAACGACTGCTGCGCCGGGACCGGCAGGTCATGTTGACGAGAGACCTCGATGACGAAACGCTCGACGCCATCCTCACCGCAGAGCCGGGTGAACGCTCCAAAGAAGCCGGGCGGCGGCTGGCCAATCCCGACGCCGGGTGATGTCCTCTGCTATGCCTATCTTTGGGCGCGGGAAGCGGCCCAAGGGCAGGAAGAAGGATTAAAGGACAGGCCGGTCGTGGTCGTGCTGGCGGCGACGGATACCGGGTCCGGCATTAAACTGACGGTTGCGCCGATCACCCATCGCGCGCCGGATGGTGCGGGGGATGCCGTCGAGGTGCCGCTGGCCGTGAAGCGCGACCTGGGGCTGGACCGCGATCGTAGCTGGATCGTCGTGACTGAGGTCAACAGCTTCCTGTGGCCGGGGCCGGACGTGCGACCGCTGGCGGATGGCAGTCCCTTTTATGGCGCGATACCGGACTGGCTATTCCTGCGGATGCGGGAAGGGATTGGGGTGCATGCTGGGCGGGTGAGGGTGACGAAACGGACGGAGTGAGGTTTTCGGACTTGTTGAACCGCTCCCGTAGTTGGCCAAAGTTGAAAGTGCTGTCTTATCTATGTCGCAATGGAATAGAAGATACAAAGATTTTTGAATCGGGGTCTTCGATTCCGCAATCTGCTAAGATAGTTCTGAAGGCATGTAGCATAGGCAATTGATTATCTGTCGGGCCGATTATCACCCTATCCAGCAATGATGGAATGTCGACGCCTTCTAATCCCTCGTCCGGGATATTGCTCAATGGAATTTTGCAAACCTGTTGAGGCACACCCCGCACTATTTCTATATCCATTTTAATATGCGAGGATAATTCAAAGTCTGGTGAGTAAATTATACGCCACTCACGTTCCTCGCGAAAGCCTGGATGCTTTGTGCATAATACTGCGAACTTAAATGCGTAAAATAGTCCATCCAGTAAAGCTTGTGATCCCAATGATTTGATGAATTCGGCTTCATATAGTAGTACGTCTACTGTGTCAGAAAAAATCTCTTCAAATCGACCTTGATCTAAATAGGCTACAGGAGAAGAATAAGCTTTCAAAGCGGGCCGTGTCCCGTTACGTTCTCTAATCGCCACTGTCAACAGCTGACCTCTTTGCGGTTCGTCACGCGCGCTGGGCTCCAGGGTTCTCTCCGCGGTCGTCGCGCTGGACG
>Ga0156326_165_pt1 | contig 12017 bp, 10 predicted proteins | sample RifCSPlowO2_12_FD_107974 | JGI IMG/M metagenome (GOLD analysis project Ga0156326, IMG submission 107974) | Sphingomonadales bacterium RIFCSPLOWO2_12_FULL_63_15 | reverse complement strand
AACTCGTCGACGGCAGATTCATGGTCGCCTGATCAGCCCACCAATTGCCGACCCCGTGAGCAATTACAACGAAAATGCGTTATAGACCAATAGATATTGGCCTGCCGTAATCATATCCATAATAGACCCCTGAACAAAATCGCGATGAGCGAATGATGAGCATTATATCGATGCATCTTTACTTCGCTGGCCACGTGATCATATGGATTAGGCGGGCATAAAAAAGATACCCATAACACCGTGGGATAGCACGAAGCGTCTTGCCTCGATCATGCCGGTATCGAACCAATTTCTTGTATCTTCTATACGGCCTTTAGGGCGTATCAGCCCATGACATGGCGTGGACCACCATGACGACTCGTTGAGCCTTACATGGCTGTCGCCCATTGGCGTGCGCGGACGTTTCGAAGCATCGCGAATTTTGACGCAGCCGCAGTTGCTGCGATCAATCAGGGTGATCCAAGACTCTCGGTATCGGGCCATGCCCAGCGATATTGCGCGGCATGACCCAGCCGTTAATTGAAATGTTATATTATTTCATTGACAGATGGCTGCAACGGCGAAATGCTCCGCGCCAACAGCCAAGGAGCCCATATCATGTCCCTGACCGCCACCGGCCAGCGCATCATCTTGTCCGACGTTCACCTATCCTATGGCAGCCAGCCCGTGCTGCGCGGCCTGAGCCTGCATGTCGATGCAGGCGAAATCTACGCGCTTCTGGGCGGCAATGGCGCGGGCAAGTCGACGACGATGTCGGCCCTGTTGGGCTTTGCCCGGCCAGATAGCGGCACTGTCCTTGTGGCCGGGCATGATCCGATCGCGCAGGCCGACAAGGCGCGTGACCAGATCGCTTATGTACCGGAAAATGTCGCCCTCTACGAACATCTGACCGCGCGCGAGAATGCCGCCTATTTGCTCGCACTGGCCGGTCGCCACCCCGCCCCGCAGGATATCGACGGCGCGTTCGAGGCCACCGGCCTGCAGACATCGGCTTGGGACAAGCGGATGAGCGGCTTTTCCAAAGGAATGCGGCAGAAAGTGGCGATCGCCATCGCCCTGCTACGCGCCGTGCCGGTGCTGCTGCTCGACGAGCCGTCATCGGGCCTTGATCCGCGCGCAACCGCCGATTTCAACAGGCTGGTCCACGACGTGGCACGCAGGGGCGCGGCGGTGCTGATGGTCACCCACGACCTGCTGTCCGCCGCCGACATTGCCGATCGCATCGGCTTCCTGGAATCGGGCCGCATCATCGACGAGGCAGCGGCGCAGGGCGCGGACCGCTTCGACGTGCGCGACCTGCATCGCAAATTTGCGCGGGAGGCCGTCACCGCATGAACGCCATCACCCTGATCGCCCGCGACGAATTGCGGCTGATGCGGCGCAATCGCGTCACCGTCATCGCCTTCGCGCTGCTCACCCTCCTCACGCTCGCCGCCGCCCTCATCAGTTGGTCCCATCAGACCGGCATCGCCGAAACCCGCGCTCGGTTCCAGGCGCAGGCAGCGCAGGAATTTACGGCGCAGCCCGACCGGCATCCCCATCGCATGGTCCATTTCGGCAATTTCATCTTTCGCCCCCTGCCGCCGCTCGCGGCCTTCGATCCGGGCGTCGATGCCTTCACCGGCAACAGCATGTTCCTGGAAGGCCATCGGCAGAACAGCGCCAATTTCGGCGATGTCCGCCAATCATCGCTGCTGGTGCGCTTCGGCCAGCTGACACCGGCCTTCGTCCTGCAAGTGATCGCCCCATTGTTGCTGGTTTTCCTCGGCTATGGGGCAGTCGCGCGGGAACGGGAACGCGGCACGCTGCGCCAGATGCTCGTCCAGGGCGTTTCCGCGCGCGCGCTGCTGCTGGGCAAGTTGCTGGCGCTCGCCATAGTCGCGGCGCTGGTCGGGCTTCCCGCGCTGGCCGCCTTTCTGCTGATCGCGGGACAGCCGGGCGCGCTGGCCGGGCCAATGGCCGTCATGGTGCTGGGCTATGGTGCCTATCTGGCGCTTTGGTCGATCATCGTCATCCTGGTATCCGCGCTGGTGCGGCGCGGGCGCGACGCGCTGCTTGCGCTGCTCGCGCTCTGGACGGTGCTTGTCATCCTGCTCCCGCGCGTTGCGCCCGACATTGCGGCGCAAACCCACATGCTTCCCACCCGGCTCGAAACCGACATTGCGATCCAGCAGGATCTGCATCGTCTCGGCGACGCACATAATCCCGAGGATCCCTTCTTCACCGCCTTCAGGCAAAAGGTGCTGCGCCACTATGGCGTCGACAGGATCGAGGATCTGCCGGTCAATTATAACGGCCTGCTCGCGGTCGAAGGCGAGAAGCTGACATCGCGCCTGTTCGACGATTATGCCAGGCGCAGCTTCACCGTCCAGCAGGCGCAGAGCCGACTGACCGACGGTTTTGGCATCATCAGTCCAGCCATCGCCCTGCGCCGGCTGTCGATGGCTGCGGCAGGCACTGACCTGGAAGGCCATCGCCGGTTCCTGGCTCAGGCCGAAGCCTATCGTTATGCCATGGTCCAGCAGCTGAACCAGTTGCAGGCCGACACCGTCCGCTATGCCGATGACAAGGCCAAGGATGCCGGTGCCGATCAGCGCAAGCGCATCTCCGCCGACCATTGGCAGACGATCCCGCAATTCCGCTTCAAACCGGCGACCACGGGCGATCTGGTCAAAGCCAGCCTGCCTGGGCTTGGCCTGTTGCTCGCCTGGCTGGCGTTCGCGCTGCTGGCGTTGCTGCCCGTTGCCCGCATTCTTCAGAAAGCTCGTGCATGACCCTCCTCACCCATGAATTGCGCCTGCTGCTGCGCTCCCGCATGGCGCTGCTGGCGCTGCTGTTGGTCGCTTTGCTGGCGGCTGCCTCCGTGGCCGCCGGCATGGCCGAGGTCGCCCGCCAACGCGACGTCATCGCCCGTATCCAGCCCAAACAGGCGCAGGATATGGCGGCCATCGCGCAATGGGCGGCCGAGACGAAAGACCCTGGCACCGCGGCCTATTATAGTTTTCACGCCACTTGGGACACGCCTTCGCCGCTGGCCTTTGCCGCCCTCGGCCTGCGCGATGTCGCGCCCTATATCCTGCGTGTTCGCGCGCTTGGGTTGGAAGCGCAGCTTTATGATGGCGAGGCGTTCAATCCTGAACTCGCCCTGCCGGGTCGTTTCGATTTTTCCTTCGTTCTGGTCTATCTGACCCCCTTGTTCGTGATCGCCCTGTTTCACGATCTGGTGTCGGGGGAACGGGAAGCGGGAAGGCTGCGCATGCTGGACGCCCTGGCGGGATCGGGCAGGTCGCTATGGCGTCGGCGCGTGCTGCTGCGCGGCGGCTTGCTGTTCCTGGCGCTTGCGGCGCCGCTGACGATAGGTGCCATCCTGTCCGCTGTGCCCTTCCCCACCCTCCTGTCCGTGCAGGGTCTAGTCGCGCTCTACCTCGCCTTCTGGATCGGCGTGACGTTGCTGGTCGGGCGGATGCGCTGGAGTTCCGTCGCCAATGCCGCGACGCTGGCCGGTATCTGGCTGGTGCTGACGCTGATCCTGCCGACCATCGCCCATGTCGCGATCAACCGCCTCATCCCGGTGGGTGAGGGCGTGGAACTGACGCTCGCCCAACGCGAAGCGGTCAACCGCGCATGGGACATCCCCCGTGCGGACACGATGCGCGAATTTTACGCCGGTCATCCCGAATGGAAAGATAGCCCGCCGCTGACGGACGCCTTCCACTATAAATGGTATTTCGCCTTCCATCAGGTCGGCGACGAAAGCGTCGCGCCAAAGGTCGCCGCCTATCGAAACGGCATAGAAGCGCGCGATGCCGCCGCGCGCGGCATCGGCTGGCTATTGCCGTCGGTCGGGGTGCAAGCCATGCTGACCCGTCTCGCCAACACCGACATGGCAGCCCAACTGGCCTATCAGGATCGAATCCGGGCCTTCCATGAAAAAATTGCGGAATTTCTATTACCGCTATCTGTTCACCGATACGCCGTTCGAAAAGGACGACTTTGATCGCGCGCCGACCTTTGTCGGCGGCGCTTAGTCCTGCGTCACGAACCTGATGGAATTTAGGGGATAAAAATGGTGCTGCTGGGGAGGATTGAACTCCCGACCTCGTCATTACCAATGACGCGCTCTACCACTGAGCTACAGCAGCACTCTGTTTCTCATCCGCAAGCGCTCGTCGCGCTGGGAGCCGGGCCTATGGCTGCGCGCGTTCCCATTGTCAAGGCGGGTTGCGGCGGATGATGCAATTTGCTTAGGGCGTCGGCATGGCCGAGACACAGGATGACAAAAAGGCGCGACTGGCGCAGGCGTTGCGCGATAATCTGCGCCGTCGCAAGGCGCAGGCGCGGGAGACGCCACCCGCCCCCACGCCCGATCCCGCCAAGGATTAACCCGCCGTCAGCGGCGCGCAGGCCGCCTTGAGCCACGCCAGCGCGTCGCCCTCCAATTGCGGCCCGACCACGTCCAGCACCTGGGCATGATAGCTATCGATCCACGCCTGCTCTTCCCCGCTCAGCAGGTCGGTGGCGATCAGCGCCCGGTCGATCGGCGCGAAGGTCAGCGTTTCAAACCCCAGCATCGGCTTTTCCGCCCCCGGCACGGCGCGTTCCTCCACCAGCACCAGATTTTCGATGCGGATGCCATATTCCCCGGTCTTGTAATAGCCCGGCTCGTTGGAAAGGATCATGCCCGCCTGCAACGGCTCGTCGCCGCCGCCAAAGGTTGCGATCCGCTGCGGTCCTTCATGCACCGACAGGAAGCTCCCGACGCCATGGCCAGTGCCATGGGCATAATCCAGACCCTGTGCCCACAGATATTGCCGGGCCAATATGTCGAGCTGGCCGCCGCGCGTCCCCACCGGGAACACCGCCCGCGCCAGCGCGACATGGCCCTTCAACACCAGCGTAAACCGTTCCTGCATCTCGCGGGTCGGCGTGCCGATCGCCAGCGTGCGGGTGACGTCGGTGGTGCCGTCGCGATATTGGCCGCCCGAATCGACCAGATAGAGCGTACCTGTCTCGATCGGGCGGTTGGTCTTGTCTTCCACCCGATAATGGACCACCGCGCCATTCGGCCCCGCGCCGCTGATCGTGTCGAACGAGAGGTCTTGGAGCAGGCCGGTCTCCTTGCGGATGGCTTCCAGCCGGTCGGCGGCGGACATTTCAGTCAGGCCACCCTTGGGCGCTTCGACCGACACCCAATGGAGGAAGCGGCTGAGCGCCGCGCCATCGCGCGCCTGCGCAGCCTTGTGGCCAGCAATCTCGACGTCATTCTTGATCGCCTTGGGTAGCACGGCCGGATCGCGCAGCGGCAGCACGGTCGCGCCGCCCTGTTCCAGCGCGTCGAAGATCGCCGCCACCGCCCGTTCGGGATCAGCGACCACCGTCTTTCCGGGGAAATCGCGCAGCGCGGCGGCGAAGTTCACCCCGTCCCTGATCCGCACCGCATTGCCCAGATGCTGGGTGACGGCATCGTCCATCTTTTCGGGCGCGACATAGAGGTCGGCGGTCGCATCGGCATGGATGATCGCATAGGCGAGCGCGACGGGCGTGCGATCGACATCCTTGCCGCGGATGTTGAAGGCCCAGGCGATCGAATCGAGCGCGGACAGGACGGCGGCGTCCGCGCCTGTCTCGACCAGCCAGTCGGCGATCGCCTGCCTTTTGTCGGCGGCGCTGCGACCGGCAAAGCGATCCTCATGCACCACCAGTCGCGCGGCGCTGGGCGCGGGGCGGTCGGGCCAGACCGCATCAATCGGGTTGGTGTCGACCGCGACCAATGTCGCGCCCTTCTTCGCGAGCGCAGCGCTCGCCGCCTTCACCCAGGCGCTGGTGTGCAGCCAGGGATCATAGCCGATCCGGCCGCCCGTGGGCGCATGAACGCCCAGCCAGTCGGCGATCGAGGTCTGCGGCACGCTTTCATAGGCCCAATGGGCCCCATCCACCTGCTCGCGCACCTGCAGCGTGTAGCGCCCATCGGTGAAGATCGCGGCCTGCTCCGGCAGCACCACCGCGCTGCCCGCCGACCCCTGAAACCCCGTCAGCCAGGCAAGCCGCTGGGCATAGGCGCCGACATATTCGCTCATATGTTCATCGGTCAGGGGCACGACGAAGCCGTCGAGCCGGTCCAACACCAACTGCGCGCGCAGCGCCTTCAGCCGGTCTTCATAGGTGGACATTCATGCTTCCTTGTCTATCGGCCCTTGCGCAGGCCGCAAAGGCGACAACATAAGCAGGCAAAGGCGCTTATGCCAGCGCCCCCGACCAGATCATATATGGACACTGAATGACCGATCTTTCCCAGCCGCCCGTTGCCGCCCGCCGTCCGCACAGCTTCACCCATCATGGCATCACCCTGACCGATGATTATGCCTGGCTGCGCGACCCCGGCTACCCGGAGGTGACGGACAGCCAAGTGCTGGACTATCTGGCGGAAGAAAATGCCTATTTCGAAGCGGCGATGGCCCCGCACAAGGCGCTGACCGACACATTGTTCGCCGAGATGAAAGGGCGGATCAAGGAAGACGACCAGTCGGTGCCGCAGAAGGATGGCGACTATATCTATTGGCGCGCCTTCGAAATCGGTGCGCAATATCGCAAATGGTATCGCAAGCCTGTGGCGGGCGGGCCGGATCAGCTGATCCTGGACGAAACCGCTTTGGCGCAGGGGCATGACTATTTCCGGCTGGGCGCGATGTCGGTCAGCCCCGATGGCCGCTATCTCGCCTATGCGATCGACACCAACGGCTCCGAACGGTTCGAGGCGCGGATCAAGGATCTGATCAGCGGCGAGATCCTGCCCGAAATCATCCCCGACACGCTGTCATCGCTGGTGTGGACCAGCGACAGCAAGGGGCTGCTCTACGGCATCGCCAACGATAATTGGCGCACCGACAATACGCGGCTCCACTGGCTGGGCCAGAGCGTCGCGAGCGATGTCGAACTTTTCCATGAGGATGATGAGGGCTTCCGCGTCTCGGTGGGCCTCACCTCCTCGGAAAAATGGATCGTCATCGCCACGGGCGACCATGTGACGACGGAAGCCTGGCTGATCCCCGCCGATAATCCGCTGGCCGACCCGATCCTGGTCGCCCCGCGCCAGCCGGGCCGCGAATATGATGTCGATGAGCATGAGGGCCGCCTCTACATCCGCACCAACGATGCCCACCCCAATTTCCGGTTGGTGACGGCCGCGCTCGATGCGCCCGACCAATGGACGCAGGTCATCGCGCCCGACGATCATTTCTACCTTACCGATTTCACCCTGTTCCAGCGTTTCTATGTCACCGAAGGGCGGCAGGATGGGCTCGACCAGATCGAATTGCGCGATTACGCCACCCATAGCCCCAAGCGCATCCCCTTCCCCGAAGCCAGCTATTGCGCGGGGTTGGACGATAATCCCGAATATGATGTGACGAAGCTGCGCATCGGCTATGAATCGATGGTCACGCCCGACACCATCTATGACTATCATCTGGATGACGGACGGCTCGAAGAGTTGAAGGTACAGGCGATCCCGTCGGGCTATGACGCCAGCCGCTACACGACCGAACGGCTGATGATCCCGGCGCGCGACGGCACCGCGATCCCGGTGTCGATCGTCTACCCCAAGGATTTGCCCCGCGATGGCAGCGCGCCGCTGCATCTATACGGCTATGGTGCCTATGGGCTGGCGATGGAGCCGGGCTTTTCGACCGGGCGGCTGTCGCTGCTGGATCGCGGCATGGTGTTCGCGCTCGCGCATATTCGCGGCGGCGATGACCTCGGCCAGCAATGGTATCTCGACGGCAAGCTCGATAAGCGGACCAACACCTTCACCGATTTCGTGGACGTCGCGAAGGGGCTGATCAACCTGGGCTATACGGCGGCGGGCAAGATCGGGATTTCGGGGGGCTCTGCCGGCGGCGAGTTGATGGGCGCGGTGATCAATAGCGATCCCGATCTGTGGGGCGCGGTGGTGGCGCATGTGCCCTTCGTCGACGTGCTCAACACGATGCTGGACGAAACGCTGCCGCTGACGCCGGGCGAATGGCCCGAATGGGGCAATCCGATCGCGGACAAGGCGGCTTTCGAGACGATCTTGGGCTATGATCCGTATAATAATGTGACGGCGCAGGCCTACCCGCCGCTGATGGTGACGGCGGGCCTGAACGATCCGCGCGTCACCTATTGGGAACCGGCCAAATGGGTGGCCAGGCTGCGCGCCAACAAGACCGACGACAATATCCTGCTGCTCAAGACCAACATGGGCGCGGGCCATGGCGGCAAGTCTGGCCGGTTCGAGAGTTTGCATGAAACGGCGGAGGAATTTGCGTTCCTGCTGTGGCAGTTGGGGTTAGCATCCTAACGCCCCTCCCCCTTAGAGCAGGGGAATCGCATATGGACAGCCCTGCATTTTACTTCGTCATGCTGAACTTGTTTCAGCATCCATCGTGCCCCAGATACCGCGGCTCGTGGGGAGAAATGGACCCTGAAACAAGTTCAGGGTGACGACTTTGGATAGGTTGGGTGCCATATGCGATAGCTCTGCCTTCAAAGGAGGGCCTGGGTGGGGGGGCTTGCCCCATGCGCCAGCCCCAATTGATGCCCCCACCCCAACCCCTCCCCTGAAGGGGAGGGGCTTTGAACCTCGGAGCCAAGATCATGCCCTCATCCTACACCTGCCAGATCACCGCCACGCCCGACGACATCGACATTCTTGGCCATGTGAACAATGCGGTCTGGGTCCAGTGGATGGAACGTGTGTCGGTCGACCATTGGAACCGCGACGCCGACCCGGCGCATGTCGATGCCTATATCTGGGTCGTGACCCGGCATGAGATCGACTATCGCGGCAATGTGACGGCGGGCGAAAACGTGACCGCGCGCACCTGGATCCCAGAGGCACCCCGCTGCGCGCGCTTCGACCGGATGATGGAATTTACAGGTGCCGACGGCAAGATGAAGGTCGCGGCCAAATCCACCTGGGCGATCATCGACAAGGCCACCGGCCGCATCCTGCGCGTGCCCCCGGAGGTGGCGGCGAATTTTGTCGATTGAGGCCATGACGCGGCAACGACGAGAGGTAGACCGTGCCTCGGCGGAGGCCGGGGTCCAGGGCGACTTGGCACTGCGCCTGGGGCCTCTGGACTCCGGCTTGCGCCGGAGAACAGGTCAGGAGGATGGCACCACCACCTCGAACACATCGCCAACGCCCGCCTCGCCCGGCAGCGCTTCCCGCTCGCTCGCCTGCCGGTTCCACATCAAAGCGTAGAGGCCATCGGCGCGCACCAGATCGGCGTGGCGGCCGCGCTCCACGATGCGGCCCTGGTCCAGCACTATAATCTCTTCGGCATCGACCACGGTCGACAGGCGATGCGCCACCACCAGCGTCGTGCGCTTGCGGCTGATGTCGCGCAGCACGGTCTGGATTTCGGTTTCGGTGCGGCTGTCGAGCGCGCTGGTCGCTTCGTCCAGCACCAGCAAGGGCGGGTCTTTGAGCAGCGTCCGCGCAATCGCCACCCGCTGCTTTTCGCCGCCCGACAGCTTGAGGCCGCGCTCGCCGACGCGCGTTTCATAGCCTTTGGGCAGGCTGAGGATGAAGTCGTGGATCGACGCAGCCTTGGCCGCCGCCTCGATCTCGTCCTGCGATGCGCCTTCGCGGCCATAGCCGATATTATAGCCGACCGTGTCGTTGAACAGCACCATGTCCTGCGGCACGATGCCGATCGCGGCGCGCAGCGAGGCCTGGGTCACCTTGGCGATATCCTGCCCGTCGATCGTCACCTGGCCCGACTGGATATCGTAGAAGCGGAACAGGATGCGCGCGATGGTGGACTTGCCCGCGCCCGAAGGCCCGACGATCGCCAGCGTATGCCCGGCGGGCACCTCGAAACTGACGTCATGGAGAATCTCGCGTTCGGGATCATAGCCGAAGCGGACATGATCGAACCGCACCGCGCCGCCTGGCGCCCGTAGCACCGTCGCGTCCGGCGCGTCGGCGACCTCGGCCTGGGTATCGATCAGTTGATACATCGCCTCCATGTCGATCAGCCCTTGGCGGATAGTGCGATAGACCATGCCGAGCAGGTCGAGCGGGCGGAACAGCTGGGCGAGCAGCGTATTGACCAGCACGACGTCGCCGGTGGTGAACTGGCCGACGCTCCAGCCCCACACGCTATAGGCCATTGCGCCCGCCATCATCAGGTTGGTGATCAGCGACTGGCCGACATTGAGCCAGGCAAGGCTATTCTCGCTCTTGATCGCGGCCTTGGCATAGCGGCGCATCGCCCCGCTATAGCGGTCGGCCTCCCGCTGTTCCGCGCCGAAATATTTGACCGTTTCGAAATTGAGCAGGCTGTCGACCGCATGGGCAACCGCGCTGGTGTCCATGTCCACCATGTCGCGGCGCAGCTGGTTGCGCCATTCGGTGACGGTACGCGTGAACCAGATATAGGCGACGACCATCACCAGCGTTGCGGCGACCAGCCCCCAGCCGAACTTGAACAAGAAGATCGCGCAGACCGCGACCAGCTCGATGATGGTGGGGGCGATGTTGAACAGCAGGAAGTAGAGCATCGTATCGATGCTCTTGGTGCCGCGCTCGACGATCTTGGTGACAGCACCCGTGCGCCGGTCGAGATGGAAGCGCAGCGACAGGCGGTGGAGATGGACGAACACGTCATCGGCGAGGCGACGGCTGGCCTCCTGCCCTACCTTCTCGAACACCGCATTGCGCAGATTGTCGAACAGCACCGCGCTGAACCGCGCACCGGCATAGACCAGCACCAGCGCCATCGCGAGGCCCACCGCCGGTTCCATGCCCGGTGCCATCCGGTCGATCACGCCCTTATAGGCAAAGGGCATGGCGATGCTGATGAGCTTGGCCAGCAGCACCAGCAGCATGGCGATGGCGACGCGGCGACGCAGCGCGGGCGCATCGACCGGCCACAAATAGGGCAGGAAGCGGCGGAAGGTCGCCCAGACGGGCGGCAAGGGAGCGGTTTCGGGCGTTTCGGGAGGCATAAGGGGGCTATGTAGGGCTTATGGCCGGGCGGTCCAGTGGCAAGGGGGGCGGGGGCTGAGGGACAGGCGGCGTCGAGGCCTTAACTTCGCACTTTTCCCGCACATTGCGATAGTATGTTGCGCCGGCCTGGTCCTATCGCAAAGGTGAGACGGGAGCCTAGCAGCGTTGCGGCCGGTAGGACAGCGCGCTTGCGCCGGGGCGTCCGCCATGGCAGCTTTCAGTTCGTCTCGAACGAGCGAAGGACGGCCCGATGCAACCCTTCACCATGGCGCTGGCACCCGAAAAATTGTGGCAGGCGATCAATCCTCTCTATTGGACGCAGAATGGCGGGCAGATCGGCCTCGTCAACATCACCCTGGGGCAGACGGCGCGCCCCGACATCGAACGCACGGTGCTGGACGAGGTTGGCAGCTATGGCCGCCAGATCGGCCGCATCGGCGACGCGCTCGAAATATTGATCCGCCATTTCGATACGGCGGACCTGCCCCAACCGGAACGCGATGCGCTGGCGATACTGATGGGACAGCTCGCCGACGTGCGCAAGATCAAGGCGCGCGAGCGGGGGTAGCGGAGCGCGCGGTCAGGCGTGGGCGAGGTGCTGGCGGAACCAGTCGGCCAGGTCCGCTTCGCCCAGATTCCCGGCGGCGAAGTCCAGCATGGTGCGGGTCGCGTCGCCCGCGTCGAAACTTAGGGCGATGCCGTTGAGCGCCAGAAACAAGCGCGCCAGTACCCAGCCGGTGCGCTTGTTGCCATCGACGAAAGGATGGTTGCGGACGACGCCGAAAGCATAGGCAGCGGCCAGTTGGCAGTGATCCTCCTCGCCATAAGTCCACTGGTTGAGCGGACGCGCCAGCGCCGATTCCAGCAATCCGTCATCGCGGACACCGGTGCCGCCGCCATGTTCGGCCAGTTGGCGGTCATGGATAGCGAGCGCGACGGGACTGTCAGGATTTCCGTGTGTGGGCGGGCATAATGGGCAACAAGGAGTCCCACTATGTCACGACGCAAAGAACCCGTTATT
>Ga0156326_163_pt1 | contig 12934 bp, 13 predicted proteins | sample RifCSPlowO2_12_FD_107974 | JGI IMG/M metagenome (GOLD analysis project Ga0156326, IMG submission 107974) | Sphingomonadales bacterium RIFCSPLOWO2_12_FULL_63_15 | reverse complement strand
ACTCTTCACGCGCCGCATCGCAAGGGCATGAAATCACGCCGGATAATTATGAATCAGACACTAAGGAGAGAAAGTGCGGTCGAACGATCGGTCATTATCTGTGCTCCAGTTCCGTACCGATCCGCAGTCGGTCGACATAGGTTTGATAGGCGAAGCTGCGATCTCGCTTTTTACCCGTTGTCTCCACGAGAATGCCTGCGGCGATCAGCGTCTCGACGGCACGAGTGGCCGTCGGCTTGCTCGTCTCGATGAGCGTCATAGCGGTCGCCACGGTGATGATCGGATGGTTGGGTAAAAGCTCGAACAGTCGTGCAGCGGAGACAGACGTCGTGTCCTGAGCCAGTACGCGGGCTCGGTCCGAGGTGACGACGGCGAATAGCTCGCGCGCTGACGTGACAGCTTCGTCGGCAATCGTCGCTACGGCGTCGAGAAAGAAGTCGGTCCAGCCCTCCCAATCGCCCTCGGTACGCACGGCGGTCAGCCGGCGGAAATATTCTGCACGATGGCGTTTGAAAAAGAGGCTGAGATAGAGAAGCGGTGCCTTCAGCAGCCCCCAATGTTCGAGGAGCAAGGCAATGAGCAGGCGCCCTAGGCGACCGTTGCCGTCGAGATAGGGATGGATGCTCTCGAATTGAACATGCGCCAGCCCGACCCTTACCAACTGTGGCAGGTTGTCGGCCGTATGAAGGTATTTCTCGAAATCGCCAAGCAGGCCGGGAAGCGCCTGCACAGGGGGCGGAACATAGATGGCATTTCCCGGCCGACTGCCGCCGATCCAATTCTGGCTCCGCCGTACCTCGCCAGGCTGCTTGGTCGCTCCACGCGCTCCATGCATCAGCCGCTGATGCGCGCCGTTCAGCAACCGCATGGATAGCGGTAGACCATCGGATTTCGCCAGTTCTTTGCGTGCGTAGACCAGCGCATCCAGATGGTTGCAGATCTCCTCGACATCCGCATCCGGCTCTACCTCGTGCTCGGCCTCAAAGTTCAGCAGATCAATAAGTGTTGCCTGCGTACCCTCGATTTGAGACGATATGACCGCTTCCTTGCGTACGAAAGCGTAGATGAACCAGTCCAGAGACGGGACCATCTCGCTGGCCAGATCGAGCCGCGCCAGCGCATGCTCGGCCGTTCGCAGTCGCTCCGCTAGTTGACCGTCGATCTTAATCTCAGGGTCTTGCGGCGGTAGGGCAGACGGTATGAACGCCTGCACCGCTTCATCACCTGCGATAGTGCGTTCGTACCGACCAGTGATTCGTTTCATGCGCGCATCCCGCCTAGCAAAGCACAACCGTGTGCCGACTTGGCGGAAGAGGTACGATCTCGTTCCCAGGCGGCGCACTAAAGAACGAACTCTTTACCAACGATAAGGGAAAGTCAAGAGATCGTTATTAATCGTCAGGCCGGATGCCATTTTGCTGCCCTCACACTGAGAGGGAACAGCCAAATCGTATTTAGAGCGTTATAGTGTAGATGTAGTGCTCATCATCGTCGGGCGTGGCCCTCCGTGTTGCGAGAAGAGGGCGGAGCGGTATGGATTCGAACTCTACATAACGGGATGGCCGAGAACGTCCTCCTCGCCGAAACCAGATGCGGTCCTTCCGATCACGACAGGTCAAGATCGCCGTGCCGAATTTCTGCTGGGAACAAATTGTGAGAGGGTGGACGCAAGCCTCATTCAGCGAACGCTCGGCTGCGACAATGATAGGCATACATCACGACGCATGCGAGAATCGGATTGTTTCCTGAATTCCGCAGTTGACGATAGTCCTCGAAAGCACGATTTCCGATTTCAGAACAAAAAGTGCAATGATTTCAAGAGCGCAATTTTTTGACGGTCTGACAGTCGGCGCGTTGAGAACAAAAAATATTTTTATACATATTTTTCAGCATCTTATCTTAACCGCCAATAATCGAGTGGGAATGATCCGGGCGGCGGTTACTATCTAACCGTCATCCCGGTACCGGGCAGTCGCCGACCCGCTTGCCGGTCAGATCATGGGTGGTGCGCAGCACCGGTTGCCCGCCCTGCATCTTCGTCATGGTGGTGCCCAGCGTCATGGTGTCGGCGGTATAATTGCCCTCCGCCATGATTTCCGACGTGCCCGCCCCCGCCTTGCAGGCCAGCGTCACGATCAACCGGCCATTCCGTGCCAGCTTGTCCTTATAGCTGCAATCCGTACCCTCCCCACCGGCCAGCGCGGCGACATCGGGCACACCGTCGAGCGCGATCGCGATGCAGATCTTGTCCTCGCTGACCTGGCGCAGCGCGTCCTGATATTGCGCCGGGGTAACGGTCGGGGTGTTGTAGCCGGTGGTCTTGCGGGTCAATATCCACTCGCCCGCGCGCATCAGGATCGGTGCGGCTTCGGCCTCCGGCGCTGGTGCCGGTTCCCCGCCACAGCCGCCAAGCCCCAGCATCATCGCAAGCGGCAGCGCCGCCAAAAGGCTCTTGTCCATATCCTCTCCCCCGTTCTTACATGTCGGAACAGGGCCAAGGCTCTACCCGTCGGGCATAAAGCGCAAGCAGAAATGCGCGGCGATCACTCCGCCGTGCAGTCCGCCCCGATCCACTTGCCCTCAGACCGCGCCTTCATCGCCATGGCGGTGCCGTCGGGGCCGCCCGCCATCTGCATATCCATGTCCATCGCATAGCTGTCGACGGCATAGGTGCCCGCCATCGTCGCGTTCATCGTGCCGCCATCGGCCTTGCACGACACCTGCCCCTTCACCGTCCCGCCGCTGACGGCAAAGTCCTTGAAGGCGCAGTCCTTATTATCCTGGCCCGCAAACATCTCGCCGCTGGGGTTGGCCGCTTCTTCGGGCGTGACGCAATATTTGAGCGCGGTCTGGCTCATCATGCTCTTCATCTGATCCTCCATGCCCGCGGGCGCGCCCGGCATTTTGGACAGGTCAATATCCTGGATGGTGAAGCGCCCTTCCCACTGGCCCGGCTTCAGCTGCACCTTGTCGACGGCGGCCTTCACTTCTTCGCGGCTCATGGCGTCAGTGGCCGCGATATTGCCGGTCGTCTCGCCCGGCTTGTCGCCGCAGGCGGACAGCATCAGCAGCGCCATGGCGGTAATTCCAAAAGCCTTCGTCATCGCATTTCCCCTGTTCGCGCGCGGTGGCAGCCTGTTGTTTCGAGAGCATATCAGGCCGAAGCGACATTTCAAATTCTTAGGTGGCATCGACGTCCCATAATCATGTTCTTGATTTGTTCTTAATTATTTGCTACACCCGCGATCGCAAATCGGGGGGTGTGCGGATGAAAGAAACAAGCCAACAACATAGATTAACGGCCTTCAACCTCTACCTTCGCACTGGTCGAAAAATGGATTCTCCACCTCCTCCTGTGGAGATGAAATTCAACCCCTGGCATGATGAAGAGGACGGGCGCTTTACCTTCGCCGGGCAGGGGCGCTATTTTCCGGCTGGCGGTGCGCGGAGCGTAGCGCCGCCAAAGGATCGGAATCGTCGGGTCGTTCGCGCGGATGACAACGGGATGCCCGATCGCCGTCCGAATCGCGCCGATTATCCGGGCAACCATTCGATCTATATGGTGCAGTCAGGCGATACGCTGACCCAGATTGCCGCGTGCCGAAAAGGGCTGACCGTGCGCGATCTGGCATGGCTGAACCAGCATCCGCTCGATCGGCCGCTCCGCATCGGACAGCGGATCAAACTGCCGCATCAGGACTATCTGGATGCAGGGCAGGCAGCCAGAACCAAGTTTCTGGCGCTGGCCCATTATATGGACACGCATGGCGGGAAATTGCCGCCCGACCCGGCCAATCCGCCTTCGCTGGAAAGCCAGATACTCGACACCAACTGGCGCAAGGAGACGAAGAATGGCTATGATTTCCATATCGATGTCATTGCGAGGCAGAGGGAAATTGTTGCTGACCTCACCAATGGACCAATCGCCAAGCGTTCGCGACGCGAGCAAGCGCAGGCGGGCAAACCCAATCGTCGCCCTGGTGATGAGGGTGGCCATTTCATCGCTGTTCGCTTCAACGGCCCCAGCGACAGCTTCAACCATTTTGCCCAGGATCGAAATTTCAACCGTGGCGCCTATCGTGCCATGGAAGATGGCTGGGCTAAAGACCTCCAAGCAGGACGAAAGGTCGTCGTTAATATCGTTCCGCGCTATGAAGGGGCATCGAAACGGCCCTTCAAACTCGTTGTCAGATGGTATGTCGATGGGAACCCAAACATTCAACATTTCTCCAATGAAGCGAAAGGCAAAGCCCATGCCGCAAGATAAATTGGATTTGCTCGGACCGCTCATGAACGACATCGGTCATGAACTTTCTCGTATCGTCGGGGGCGATCCCAACGGCATATTCCTTTATGTCGAGATCGGTGAAGGATGGGTTAGACCCAGCGTCTTCAAGGATGAAGGCGACGTGGTTCGCTGGCATGATCCAAAGGATGACTATTTGTCAGACCTTCTTTTCGAAGCCTGGTATCTCGAACCTGAAGGCCCAAACATGCGCTGGTCGATACTGGAATATGCCATTGTGGACGGCAAATTCCACGTCAGCATGAAATATCCCGAAGAGGTCAATGTCGATATTGTCGATTCGGAACGCCGCCAAACCGCCCTTCGCGCCCGCTTTGGTGACAAGCCGGTCGTCTATCCGCCGCCACCCAAAGGCGCGTTCGAACTGAAACTCTAAGGCCGATTGCGCCCCGGCCCAAAGCCCCCATATTCCCCCCATGGCCATTCAGATCCGCACCACGCTCGACGAACCCGATACCGGCACCAGTTTCGTGCCGCACCGCCCGGCGCGGCCGGAAAAGAGCGAGGGGGGGCGGCGCTTCACGCTGGTGAGCGATTATGAACCGGCGGGTGACCAGCGCACCGCCATCCCCGAACTGGTAGAGGGCGCGCTGGCGGGCGAGAAGGATCAGGTGCTGCTCGGCGTCACCGGCTCCGGCAAGACCTTCACCATGGCCAAGATGATCGAGGCGTTGCAGCGCCCGGCCCTGATCCTTGCGCCGAACAAGATACTCGCGGCCCAGCTCTATGGCGAGTTCAAGAGCTTCTTCCCCGACAATGCGGTCGAATATTTCGTCAGCTATTATGATTATTACCAGCCCGAAGCCTATGTCGCGCGGTCCGACACCTATATCGAGAAGGAAAGCTCGGTAAACGAAAGCATCGACCGGATGCGCCATTCGGCGACCCGATCGTTGCTGGAGCGGGACGATGTCATCATCGTCGCATCGGTCAGCTGCATTTACGGCATCGGCTCCGTTGAAACCTATTCGGCCATGACTTTCTCGATGAAGAAGGGCGGGATCGAGGACCAGCGCGAGATCATCCGCAAGCTGGTCGCACTCCAATATAAGCGCAACGATGCCGGTTTTTCGCGCGGCAATTTCCGCGTGAAGGGCGACAATCTGGAAATTTTCCCGTCGCATTATGAAGATACCGCCTGGCGCATATCCTTCTTTGGCGATGAGATTGAAGAGATTGTCGAGTTCGATCCGCTGTCGGGGCGCAAGGTTGCGAGCCTCGACTATGTGAAGGTCTTTCCCAATAGCCACCATGTCACCCCCGGCCCGACGCTGAAGCAGGCGATGGAGGCGATCCGCCATGAACTGACCGAGCGGCTCAAGGAACTGGAGGCGGAAGGAAAGCTGCTGGAAGCACAGCGGCTGGAGCAGCGGACCAATTTCGACCTGGAAATGATCGCGGCGACCGGAAGCTGCGCGGGGATCGAAAATTATTCACGCTTCCTGACCGGCCGTCTGCCCGGCGAACCGCCGCCGACCCTGTTCGAATATCTGCCCGAAAACGCGCTGCTGTTCGTCGATGAAAGCCACCAGACCGTGCCGCAGATCGGCGCGATGGCGCGGGGCGATCATCGGCGCAAGATCACGCTGGCCGAATATGGCTTCCGCCTGCCCAGTTGCATCGACAACCGGCCGCTGCGATTCAACGAATGGGACGCGATGCGGCCGCAGACGGTCAGCGTCTCGGCCACGCCCGGCAACTGGGAAATGGAGCAGACCGGCGGCGTGTTCAGCGAGCAGGTGATCCGCCCCACCGGCCTCATCGACCCGCCGGTCGAGATCAAGCCGGTCGAGGATCAGGTCGACGACCTCATCAACGAATGCCGCAAGGTTGCGGCGCAAGGCTATCGCACGCTCGTCACCACCCTGACCAAGCGAATGGCCGAGGATCTGACCGAGTTCATGCACGAGGCTGGGCTGAAGGTCCGCTACATGCACAGCGATGTCGAGACGCTGGAGCGGATCGAGCTGATCCGCGATTTGCGGCTGGGTGTCTATGACGTGCTGATCGGCATCAACCTGCTGCGTGAGGGGCTGGATATTCCCGAATGCGGCCTGGTCGCCATTCTCGATGCGGACAAGGAGGGCTTCCTGCGCTCCGAAACCTCGCTCATCCAGACGATCGGCCGTGCGGCGCGCAATGTCGATGGCCGGGTGATCCTCTATGCCGATCGCATCACCGGCAGCATGGAACGGGCACTGGGCGAAACATCGCGGCGGCGCGAAAAGCAGCAGGCCTATAACCTCGAACATGGCATCACGCCGACCACGATCAAGCGCAATATCGGCGACATCATCGCCCATGTCGCGTCGAAGGATCAGGTCACGGTCGATACCGGCCTGGATGATCGCCCGCATCTCGTCGGCCACAATCTGCGCGCCTATATCGAGGATCTGGAAAAGAAAATGCGCGCCGCCGCCGCCGATCTGGAATTCGAAGAGGCCGGGCGCATCCGCGACGAAATCCGCAAACTGGAAGCCGATGAACTGGGCCTGCCCCATGAGCAGCAGGTTGCGGCGCCCAGGGGACGCGCGACCGAGGGGAAGCCGGGGACGCGGAAATTGCGCTATGGGAAGACGCAGAAGAAATTCGGGCGGTAGCGCTCATGGAATAGTTTGCCATCCTCGCTTGGTTCATCTTCGTCACGAGAAAACAACGTTAGCATGTATGGCATCGAAGATTTTGTTGCCGGTGTTCATGGTCGGCTATTTGTTTGCGCTCACCTATGTCGCAGCAGGTGTCACCTACTGGACCGCGCCAATAACATGACTATTAGAAAGCTTGCTCTGCAAACAGGACAAGCAACATGGTCAAACCCGCGAAACTCCTTCAACGCCTGCTGGACGGCCATCATGGCATTAGCTTTCGCGACTTTGAGCGCGTGCTGATGGCCCTTGGTTTCGTTTGGGACCGCACGAAGGGAAGCCATCGCCAATATGTCCATCCGAAGGTGCCACGCGCCTTCCCGGTGCAGCCCGACAAGAATGGCGATGCCAAACGCTATCAGATCCGCGAACTGCTTGAACTGATGGAGGCTTACGGACTACATATGGAGGCATGAACGAGCCGCACTATCATATCAATCTGTTCTGGTCAGCCGAGGACCAGTGCTGGGTCGCCGACGTGCCGGACCTAAAGCCCTGTTCCGCCCACGGCGACAGCCGCGCCGAAGCGATCGCCAACGTCAACGATGCGATTGAGGGCTGGCTGGAAGTTGCTCATGACAAGGGCTTTCCCATTCCTGCCCCTCGTTACCGTCCCGCCATCTACGCCGCCTGATATCCCTCAATCCCGGCGGCTGGTCACGCGCCCGGTGCCGTCACTGGTGATTTCGATCAGATGGGCGGTGTCATTGTCGCATTGCGCTTTCCAGCCCCTCACGCCCTTGCGCACTTCCGTCCGAACCGATTGGCTTACCACCGGGCACGCCGCGCCCGATGCCCGGATCGCCCGTTCCAGCACGCCATTGCGCTGAGCGTCGTCCAGTTGGGCGACCTGGGCTGCGGCTCCTGTCTCCGGCGCGACCTGATTATCCGGGGCAGCCATCGGCGCTTCGTTGCCACCGCAAGAGGCAAGGCCGAGAGAAGTGGCTATGACTACCCAGTTGCTGATGGTCGTTCTCTTCATATCCGGCGTCCTCATTTTGAATTTCAATATTGGCGTCGATTCTCGGCGCAAGCCGACCGCCGCTGAACGCGCTAATCAGAAGAGCGAGGGGCCGGTGTCAGACGACTGCTTTCAAGCAGCGGCAAACCTGCTTCAGTCGGCACATAAATGATACTGGCGTCCTTGGCATCAATCGCCTGGATCTGCAGATAGCGAAGATAGCCATCCGGCCCGCCAAGACTGTCCTGCAAAATTCTATTGGCGCGGGCAGCCCCTTCGGCCCGAACCACTTCGGCATCGGCCAACATCTTTGCGCTTTCCAATCGGGCTCTTGCCTCCAACACCGCGATCTGACGCGACGATTGCGCTTCTGCAAGCGCTGCGCGCCCAGACTGTTCCTTGCTATAGACATTATAACTCGGACATCCCCAGAGGACGCCGGACAATGTCACGAAAAAAAGGATGGAAAGCCCCAGCACGCCCGTTCCAGTCAGTCGCATGATTTCCCCCAAGAATTATATTAGTCCGCAAAGCCATCGGTCGCGCGGATCAGTGCGTCCAATATGCCCGGTTCATTATATGCATGGCCTGCGCCTTCGATCATGTCGAAGCGCGCCTGCGGCCAGGCCCGGTGCAATGCCCAGGCGGTTTCGGCCGGGCAGGCCATATCGTAGCGCCCCTGCACGATGACGCCGGGGATGCCCGCCAACTTGCCTGCGTCGCGCAGCAACTGGCCATCGTCCATCCAGCCGCCATGGACGAAATAATGATTTTCGATACGGGCAAAGGCCAGCGCGAAATCGTCCGCGTCATGCGCCGCTGAGAGCGCGGGGTCGGGCAACAGGCGGATCGTCTCGCCCTCCCACACGCTCCAGGCGCGGGCAGCGGCGATCTGCGCGGCGCGATCCGGTCCGGTCAAACGGCGATGATAGGCGTGGAGCAGGTCGCCCCGTTCCTCCGGCGGGATGGGAGCAATGAAGCGCTCCCATTTGTCGGGATAAATGCGGCTTGCACCATGCTGATAATACCAGTCGATCTCGCTTTTGCGGATCGTAAAGATACCGCGCAAGATGAGTTCCGATACGCGCTCCCCATGCGCCTGTGCATAGGCGAGCGCCAGTGTCGATCCCCAGCTTCCGCCGAACACCAGCCATTGGTCGACGCCCATCATCGTGCGCAGCCGCTCGATATCGGCGACCAGATGCCAGGTGGTGTTGGCGTTGAGGTCCGCATGCGGTGTCGATCGGCCGCATCCCCGCTGGTCGAACAGCAGCACATCATAGCGTGCCGGATCGAACAGGCGCCAATGGTCGGGCGCGATGCCGCCGCCCGGCCCGCCATGCAGGAAGACGGCCGGCTTCGCGCCGGGGGTGCCTACCCGTTCCCAATAGACAAGGTGGCCGTCGCCGACGTCGAGATGACCGGAGGCGAAGGGGGTGATCGGGGGATAGAGCGTTCGCATGGCGTTGCTTCTAGCAGCCCCGGCCTGGCTTCGCCATGTTCCACCTCGGCCAGCCCCGGTTCAGCCGCGCCATTACATGTTGCGACAAATTCGTCTGTCGGTTGCCAGAGTTCTGCGACAAGTGGCGGCTAATCGTTCATCAGCATCCGGTCTGATTTTTGGGGGTTTTCGTGCGGTTTTCCACGTCCATAGTGCTTGTTCCGTTCCTGCTGGGGACAGCGCCTGCCGCGCTGATGGCGCAGGAGGTGCCCGTCGGCGCGCCACCCGCCCAGATGGAGGATATAGAGGGCGAAGAGATTATCGTTACCGGCCAGGCCCCACGCGGATCGGTGATCGGCAATATCGAACCGGAACAGACCCTATCGGCTGCCGATGTCCGCGCGCTGGGCGTTACGTCCATTTCCGAAATGATCAGCGAATTGTCGCCGCAGACCAACGGAACGCCGGTGATCCTGCTGAATGGCAAGCGGATATCGAGCTTTTCCGAAATTCAGGACATTCCCTCCGAAGCGGTGGCGCGGGTCGAAATCCTGCCCGAACAGGTGGCGCTCTCCTATGGCTATGCGCCGACGCAGAAGGTCGTCAATGTCGTGCTGCGCGAGCGGTTCCGCGCCGAAACCGGCGAAGCGCGCGCGGGCGTGACGACGCAGGGCGGGCGGGAGAATGGCCAGGTCGAAGCCGGGATGCTGCGCATTCAAGGCGACAATCGTTTCACCCTGAACCTCAAATATAGCCGCGCTGCCGCGCTGCTGGAAAATGAGCGGGGTATCCTTCCGACCGCGCCCGGCCGCCCCTATTCGCTTGGCGGCAATATCACCGCGCCGACTATGGGCGATCCGATCGACCCGGCGCTCTCGGCACTAGCGGGACAGAGCGTGACCGTGGCGAGCGTCCCTACTAGCGCAGCGTTCGGTGCCCCCAGCCTCAATGATTTCGTCGCAGGCGCGAACGTCACCGGCGTCAGCGACCTGACGCGCTATCGCAGCCTGAGCCCGGAAACGGAGAATTTCTCTGTCAACGCCACGCTGGCCCGCGCGCTGGGCGGCGTGACCGCCACGCTCAATGGACGACTGGAACTGTCGGATAATGATTCGTTGCAGGGTCTGTCGGCCAACGCGCTGACGCTGCCGGGCGGCAGCCCCGTCTCTCCCTTCGCAGGCGATACGACGCTCTATCGCTATCTGGCACAGGCAGGCGCGCTGGAGCAGCAGATACGCGGCACCACGGGGCATATCGGGCTGACGCTGAACGGTCAGTTGGGGCGCAGTTGGCAATGGTCCTTCACCGGCAATGGTGACCTGTCGATCACCCGCACCCGCACCGACCGTGGGGTGGATAGCGGTGCGATCCAGGCCGCGCTCGATGCGGGTGATGCCGGCGTCAATCCCTATGGCAGTTTCGCGCCCGACCTGATCGCCACGCGCCTGTCCGACCGGGCGCGGGCGAAAAGCCAGGCCTTGCAGGGCGATCTTTTGCTGAGGGGTACTTTGTTCGACCTGCCCGCTGGCGACGTGACCAGTTCGATCAGGATCGGTGCGTCCGCCAACGGCTTTGACAGCCGGTCGGTGCGATCGGGCGTCGAGAGCGAGACCAGTTATAGCCGGGAGATCGGCAGCGGACAGTTGAGCCTGGACCTGCCGATCACCAGCCGATCGAGGGATGTGCTGGGCGCAGTTGGCGACATCAGCGTCAACCTGAATGCTGCCGCGCAGCATTATTCGGATTTCGGGACGCTTTCGACATTGGGCTATGGCCTGCGCTGGGAACCGGTGAAGGCGGTGCAGATATTGGCATCCGCCGATCAGGATCGGGCCGCGCCAACGGGCGCGCAGATCACGGACCCGCTGATCGCCACGCCGAATGTCTCGGTCTTCGACTATGCAACCGGGCAGAGCGTGTTCGTCACCCAATTGTCAGGCGGCAGCGCCGCGCTGCGCGCAAGCGTGCGCGACCAGTTCCGCCTGTCGGCCAGGGTCAAGCCGTTCGAAAAGCCCAATCTGACGCTGACCGCCACCTATCTCAACAGCCGGACCAGCAACCCGGTCGCAGCCTTTCCTACGCCGACACCGGCGCTGGAAGCGGCCTTCCCGCAACGTTTCCTGCGCGATGCGGACGGCAGCCTGCTTCAGATCGACGCCCGACCGCTCAACTTCCTGCGGTCGCAGAGCGAGCAACTGCGCTGGGGCTTTGACTTGTCGATTCCGATCAAGTCGCATGTCCAGAAGCTGGTGGAAGCGTGGCGCGCGTCGGGCGGCAAGCCCGAAGACCGGCCACCCGAATTGGCGGCCTTGTTCGGCAATCGGCCGCAGCGCGCGCCGGGGCAAGAGGGTGCCGACCGCCCGCGCGGAGAAAGAGGCGCTGGCCCCGACGGCGGGCGCCCGTCCGGCCCACGCGGCGGCGGCTTTGGCGGCGGGCGTGGCGGTGGCCAGGGCGGTGGCCAGGGCGGTGGGCGGATCAGCGTCAGCCTCTATCACACCTGGCATCTGACCGAGAGCATCGACATTGCGCCCGGCGTGCCCCAGCTCGACCTGCTGAATGGGGACGCGACCGGATCGGCTGGCGGTCAACCCCGGCATGAGATCGACGCGCGGATCGGCTATACCAATAACGGTATCGGCGCACGGCTGGGCATTGATTGGGAAAGCGGCACCCATGTCGATGGCGCGCTTGGTGGAGGATCACGGCTGAACTTCGGCAGCCTCGCTACCGCAAACCTGCGTATCTTCGCCAATCTGGGGCAAATGCCGATGCTGGTGAAGGATATGCCGTTCCTGCGCGGGGCACGGGTGTCGATCGGCATCGACAATATCTTCAACCAGCGCCGCGAGGTCACCGATGCCACGGGCATGACCCCGCTGCGGTATCAGCCCGGCTATCTCGATCCACTGGGCCGCAGCGTGTCTATCAGCATCCGCAAGCTGTTCTCTCCCAATTTTGGCGGCGGGAACAGGTCGCGTAGTTAAATTCCTGTTAGCCACGCCTAAAGCCCGTCGTTGCCCTGCCGTTATGACAGCTATCAAAGGTTCGGGAGACGACGGGATGAAGCCGATCAGGATTGTGGTTGTCGACGATTCGCTCACCATCAGGGCGATGATCGAGACGTTGCTGGAGCGCGACCGCCGGGTTCAGGTGGTCGGGATCGCCCGCAATGGCGAGGAAGCGATCGACATGATCCGGCTGGAAAAGCCCGATGTCGTGACCCTCGACATCGCCATGCCCGGCAAGGACGGCATGGCGATATTGGACGAGATCATGGACATGGATCCATGCCCGGTCATCATGCTGTCCAGCCTGATGCGCGAAGGCGCACCGATCGTCGCTGAAGCGATGGACCGGGGCGCCGCCGCCTGCTTCAACAAGGCGATGATCGTGCGCGAAGCCACGCGTTTTATCACTCTGATCAAGGCGGTAGCGCGCGGTCTGGTGGAGATGGATGCGGAGCCAGTCGCGATTGCGGCCTGAACGCAATATAAAACGTATGGCTCGCCCCGTCGGCAAGCGGTTTGTGTCTGACGATCTGAGCAGTCTGCGAAAACGTATCCGGCCTTTCAGCATGTGCT
>Ga0156326_146_pt3 | contig 13130 bp, 13 predicted proteins | sample RifCSPlowO2_12_FD_107974 | JGI IMG/M metagenome (GOLD analysis project Ga0156326, IMG submission 107974) | Sphingomonadales bacterium RIFCSPLOWO2_12_FULL_63_15 | reverse complement strand
ACAACGGTTCAGAGTTTCTTGAGGTCGGCGTTCGAAAGGCTGGTGGTGACGCCCTTGTCGCTCGCGGTCAGCGTGGCGGCGGGAATGGTGATGAACTTGCCGCGATAGATGATGCGCACGGCTGCTACCGCGCCGTCATCGCCCGTCACCACCTTTTCGACCTTGCCTATCTTGGTGCCCTCGGCGGAAAAGATTGCTTCGTTACGGTCGATCGCGGGGGCCTGGGCCAGTGCAGGCGTCGCCAAGCCCAGCGCCGCGATCGCGATGATGATCGTCTTCATATGCAAAAATCCTTCTGTCGATAATGCCGATCTGTTGCCGCAGCGGCGGGATGGTTTCAAGAGGAAACTGATACACATAGAAAAGAATCTGTTCTATCTGTATCGTTCTGCCGGCGCAAAGCCGGACAAGAGGCTGAAAGGGAATGCGGATGGGGAAGACCGGTTTGGGCGCGCGCGACCGCTGGTTCCTGCTGCTGCTGGGCGCGATCTACATGTTCAACTTCATCGACCGCACGATCATCGCGGTGGTGGGCGAAGCGATTCGCCACGACCTGCAACTCAGCGACCTGCAATTGGGGATGCTCGGCGGCCTCGCCTTCTCGCTCTTCTACGCCGCGCTCGGCATCCCGCTGGCGCGGCTGGCCGAACGCTATAGCCGGGTGCGCATCATCGCCGCCGTGACCGTGCTCTGGTCCTTCATGACCGCGCTGTCGGGCGCGGCGGGCAGCTATCTTCAGCTGCTGCTCTGCCGCATGGGCGTGGGCGTGGGAGAGGCCGGCTTCACCCCCGCGCTAGTGTCGATGATCTCTGACCGTTTCGATCCGGCGCGCCGCGCTGTCGTCTTTTCCCTGATCGCGCTTGGCGTGCCCCTGGGCGGCGCCATCGCCGCGATCGGCGGCGGCGCAATTGCCCAGCATTTCGGCTGGCGGCTGGCCTTGCTGGCGGTCGGCGCGCCGGGGTTGCTGCTGGCGCTCTTGCTGTTCCTGACTATCCCCGAACCCGTCCGCACCGATGCGGGCGACCGGGAGGATACGCCCCCTTTCGGCGCGGTGCTGCGGCGGCTGGGGCGCTCCCCCGCCTTCCTGCACTTGACCTTCGGCAGCGGTTTTGTCGGCATGGTCGGGTTCGGGACCAACCTGTTCCTCATTCCCCTGCTGGTGCGCCGCTACGACCTGCCCCTGGCGCAGGCGGGCATGGTCTTCGCGCTTTCCTTCAGCCTGGCTACGATGGTAGGGCAGGTCAGCGGCGGTTATCTGATCGGCGGCCTGATCCGGCGCGACATGCGCTGGAGCGGCTGGGCTCCCGCCATCGCAGTGGGCCTTGCGCTGCCGCTCTATCTGCTGGCCATCCACCAGAGCGACTGGCGCTGGCTAGTGGGCTTCCTGTTCCTGGCCACTACATTGCTCTACGCCTTCATTCCCGCGATCATGACGATCACCCAGTCGCTGGTCGAACCGCGGATGCGCGCCTCGGCCGCCGCGCTGCACAGCTTTGGCCAGACGGTCGCGGGTCTAGGCCTGGGGTCGGTGGTGCTGGGCTATCTCAGCGACCGACTCGCCGCTTTCCTCTATGCAGGCGATTATGCCGCCGACTGCCTGGCATCGGCCTCCGCGCGGCCCACACCCGCCTGTCTTGCCGCCTCGGCGGACGGCCTGCAACTGAGTATGCAGGTCGCCGCCTCCGTCCTGGTGCTGGCGGTGATCCACTATATGCTCGCCGCCAAAGACCTGCCGGGGGAGGCAAATGCGTCGTGACGGGCCGCAAAGCTGTCGATGTTCGGCCACGCCGCGATGATCGGGATGACGCGGGGGCCATGGCTATGCCACCCTGTCGCCCTTGTGACCACAGGACCGCGAACAGGCGGCGGAAAGGATGTTGAGGATGGGAAACGCAGGCGTAATTGGATTGGGTCAGATCGGGGCGGGGGTGGCCATCTGCCTGGCGCGCAGCAGCCAGTTGGCGGCGGTCTATGACGTTCGCGCGGACGCGGCCGATACGCTGGACGGCGTGCCGCCAGTGGTCGCCAGCCCGGCCGAACTGGCGCGGCAGGCCGATGTGGTCATCATCGCGGTGGTGAATGCCAGGCAGACGATCGACGTCCTGTCCGGGCCTAACGGCGTCCTGTCGCAGGCGCGGCCGGGCATGAGCATCGTGCTGGTCGCCACCGTATCGATTGAGGATCTCGACGCGATCCGGACATTGACCGACGCGGCAGGCGTCGACCTGATCGACAGCGGCGTGACCGGCGGTCCGAAGTCGCGCGAAAACGGCTTGGTCTGCTTGGTCGGCGGCTCGGACGAGGGCGTCGCAAGGGTGCGCCCGGTGCTGGACGGCTTTGCCAAGCTGGTCGCGCATATGGGTGGTCCCGGCGCTGGCATGGCGGCGAAGATCGCGCGCAACGTCATCGTCTTCGGCGGCCTGCGCGCAGGCTATGAGGCGGCGGTCCTTTGCCGCAACGCCGGTGTCGACGTCCGCCAGCTGAGCGACGTGATCGAGGCCAGCTCCGACAGCGTGGGCGGCCCGTTGATGCTGGCCATACGCGACGATCCGGCATCGAGCGATCAGGAGGCGGCGATCCGCGAATATACCCGCGCGCTGATGTTAAAGGATCTGGACGCCGCGATCGATCTGGCGCGCAGCTACGGCATTACGCTGCCGCTGGTCGAATTGGCGCGCCGGACGGACCAGGCCGTCGTTGGCCTAGCTGATGTGATGGGAGAGAAAGCATGAGCATCGATGAAGCCCAGTGGCAAAAGGGTCTGGAAGTTTTCGACAAGGTCTATGGGCCGGGCACGTCGGCGATGACGCTGCCGTTCCGCGACTCGTCCTTCAACCAGGAAATCGTCGGCAATCAATTTGCTAATCTGTGGGGTAGCGACATCTTCTCGATGCGCGAAAAGCGCCTGCTAGTGTTGGGGGCCACGGCAATGCTGGGGCGGCCTGACCTGGTCGAAATCCAGATGAACGGCGCCCTGACCAACGATGAATTCACGGATGACGAACTGGATTTCCTGCCCCTGTTCCTCCTCTTCTACGCCGGTGCTGGCAATACGACGGCCGTGTTCCGTGGGATAGAAGCGGCCAAGGCCCGCCGCAAGGAACGCGCCGCCGCTGCGGAATGAACGAACGATCCTGAAGCAAAAGGGGCGGCCCGGTCATAATCGACCAGCCCGCCCCTTTTTTCATGCCACGTCCTGCACCGCCGCCCGCCGTATCGCGCGCGACGCCATCAGCAACATCAACCCACCGGCAAAGGTGAACAGCATCGCGATGCCGATGCCCCAGGCGATGCCCTCATTCCCGCCCACATAATCGCTGACCGCACCGATCAGATAGGTGCCGGCCCCCACGCCGATCAGGTTTGCGCCTAGTTGCACCATCGACACCGCCAGACCGCGCAGCCGCGGCCCCGCGATCGTGACGATCACGGCATAGATCGGCCCGTTATAGGATGCGCTCAAAAAGCCGCAGGCCATCAGCAGCACCAGCATCGGTTGCAGGTCATGCACCAGCATCGTACCGATCCCGGTGATGGCGGTCAGCAGCGGAATGATCGCGCCGAACAGCGCGGTCCGCGCAGGGTCGAACCCGCCACGCCGCCGATTGATCGCATCGATCACCCAGCCCGCCAGGAAACCGCCCAGCGACCCCAGCCCGCCATAGGCGATGGCGATGATCATCCCCGCCCGGCCGATCGGCATGGCATGGACGCGGATCAGGAAGGTGGTGAGCCAAGTGCTCATCCCGTAAATCCCCGCCGCGATCAGCACGATCGCACCGATGCAGTAGAGCAGCCCCGGTCGCGCCGCGAGCAGGGCGATACGCTGGATCAGGCCCCCGCGCTCGCTATGCTGGGGCTTGGCGGGGCCGTCCAGCCCGCCGCGCCGCGGCTCGCGCACCGTCAGCAGCAGGATCGGCGCCAGCAGGAGCCCCGGCACGCCTGCCGCGACGAAGGCCCAGCGCCAGCCCGCGCTCTGAACGATCGCGCCGCCCACCAGGAAGGCGATGGCCAGGCCAATGCCCGAACTTAGATACCAGATGCCGATCGCGGTCGCACGGCGATCCTCGCCGAAATAATCGCTCAGCAGCGACATGCCGGTGGGGGAACCACCCGCCTCCGCCGTGCCCACAGCCGCGCGGCCGATCACCAGCGTCCAGAAGCCGGTGGCCAGCCCGCATAGAGCGGTCGCCCCGCTCCACAACGTCAGCGCGGCGGCCATCAGGTTGCGCCGGTTCCAGCTATCGACCGCAATGCCGAAGGGCAGGGCGGCCAGCGCGAAGAAGATGCCATAGGCAAAGCCCGCCAATATCCCCAACTGCCCGTCCGACAACGCGAATTCCCGCCCGACCGGCGCCAGCACCAGGCCGATGACGGCGCGATCGATGCCGTGGCAGGTCTGCGCCAGCGTCAATATCCCCAGCACATACCAGGGGTAGCGACCCATATCTGGGCGGGCGTCGGGGCGAGCATCGCCGGGCGCTCTCATGGCGCGGGCCTTCTTGGCGCTTGGGGATGATACATGCTGGGCCTCTCCGATTATCAGGATGGCGCAACCTAGCCGTCGGGCGCGCGCGCACCATCGTCGGGCTATGCCGCCACTCGGCCAGAACCTGTCGCAATCGAGCCACACGAATACCTACCCGAAGATAGTGCCAGGCGGCACGAGTCCGGCTATGCAGGCGCAAAGACAGAATAGAAACGGGCGGAGGACAGGATGTTTCGACCGGAGAGCGATTGGACCGGCCAGGAAAGGTTCGGAGTTAAAAACTTCTATATAGAGGCGCATGCGACCATGTGCGATGCACGGGTCGATGTACGCCACTTCGACTGGGTCTTGCCTTGCAGCGGCGTCTTCAGCCCGGAAAAACATTATCTCGACTATTCGCTGGACAGCCAGCCACGCCGCAGCATCGTCAACATGGGCGGGCCGAACCGGCGTGCAGCGGCGGGCGACATCCTCTACATGCCGCCGCACCGCCAATATGTCGGCGAACCCGCTTTGCAGGAACGCCATCTGGTCTGCGTCGTGCTGGGCGACAGCTTTCTGGACGAATTGTTCGATGGCGAACGCCCGCTCCAGGGGATGGAGCCGTGCGCCGACGTCCAGAATATCGCTATGCGCCGCATGTTTGAAGGGCTCGCGGCCGAACTGCGTAACCCCGGTTTCGCCAGCCAGACGCTGATCCAGTCCATGCTGATGGGCCTGGCGGTCGAACTCGTCCGCCACCTGGGGCCGCAGGATCTGAGCGGGGGGATGTCGCGCTGCGGGCGGCAGGTGCGCCATATCGTCGATTATGTGATGGACAATCTGTCGGGCCCACTGGGCGTCGCGGACATCGCCCGCGGCTGCAATATGAGCGTGCGGCATGTCGCGCGCGTGTTCAAGGATGGCACCGGCGTCAGCCTGGGCGAATTTGTCGCGACCAGCCGCATCGCTTTGGCCAAGGAATTACTACGCGGCGACACCGCCCGGATCAAGGAAGTCAGCTGGCGCTGCGGTTTCAGCAGCACATCCGCCTTTTCTGCCGCCTTTCGCGCGGCAACCGGCCAGACGCCCAGGGAATATCGCTGCCTGCCGATCCACCTGCATTGACGCGCAAACTGTCGGGCAGCGGCCAAAACCTGTCGGGATACAGTCAATCAGGGCGCGCTCCCTTTAGGGTCCACCGCCGCTCCGTTAGCATCATCCCGCAATGACGTGCCCGACTAGGCACCAACATAAAAATAAACAGGGAGGATTTATGACCAAGGCCGTCACTCTGGGAACCATCGCCACAGGCGCGTTCATCGCCGCCATAGCGCAGCCTGCTTATGCTCAACAGCCGCAGTCCGACGCGGAAGGCATTCAGGACATCGTCGTCACCGCCCGCCGTACTGAAGAAAGCCTTCAGACGACGCCGATCGCCGTCACCGCGCTCAGCCCGGAAGCGCTGACCACGGCCAAGGTCGAAAATGTCGTCGATCTGCAACGCACCGCACCGGGCCTGGTCATCGGCCGCGGCTCGGCCGGCGGCGACGGCATCGTCTTCGTCGCCATTCGCGGCCAGGGCAATCTCCAGCCGATCCTGGCCAATGATCCCGCCGTCGCCACCTATATCGACGGCATCTATATTCCCCGTCCCTCCACCGGCATGACCGATCTGCAGGACATTCAGCGCCTGGAAGTGCTGCGCGGGCCGCAGGGCACATTGTTCGGCCGCAACACCACCGGCGGCGCGATCAACATCATCACCAGCGACCCCGACGATCAGTTGAGCGGCATGTTCAAGGCCGAATATGGCAATTACAACAATCTGGGCGTGTCGGCGAGCGTCAACGTGCCCTTGGCGCAGGATCTGGCGATCCGCGTCAGCGGTGCGATCAGCGACCGCGAAGGCTATGGCACCAACCCACTCAACAACCGTGATTTTGCGGACAACAAGTCGAAATTCGTGCGCGGCAAGCTGAAATATGACGGCAATGGCTGGGACGTGACCTTGTCGGCGGACTGGAATCGCCAGACCAACCAGGGCCAGCAGACGGCGCTGTGGGCGTTCAACCCCGCGATCGTTCCAGCGCCGTTCCAGCCCGGCCTGACCGCCGGGCTGCTCAGGAAGGCGAACTGGTGGGACAATACCGCGACCGGCACGTCGATCGCGGCCGGGATCGGCACGCTGACGCCCGAAGCGCAGGCGCTTTACGGGGTGCAGCCGTTCAATACGCTGGAAGTCTATGGCTTTTCCGGGACGATCAATGTCGAACTGGGCGGGCTGAACCTCAAATCCATCACCGGCTATCGCCATTCGATGAATTATGGCCTGAGCGATACCGATGGCACCGCCGTGCCGTTGCTGGGCACGTTCGCCGGTTCGGGTTCCTATTATGTGTCGCAGGAATTGCAGATTTCCGGCGACATCACCGACAGCCTGAGCTTCATCACTGGCGCCTATGCGGGCAAGGAAAGCGGTTATGAATTCAGCCGGTCGCAGATTTTCGGCGGGCTGATCCGCGATTCCAACGCGGACGTCACCAACAAGACGTTCGGCCTGTTCGCACAAGCCTATTATGAGATTACCCCGACGCTGCGCGCGGTCGGCGGCTTCCGTTATACCTGGGACACACGCGACAGCGTGCTGCACAATGCGCAGGTTCTGGGCCGTCCCTATAATGTCCCGGTCGCAGGGACGCCCACTGGCATCAACTGCACCGTGGCGCCATCGGAGCCAGTGACGGCCACGACCTGCAATCAGGTGCAGAACGCCAAGTTCAACTATCCGGCCTGGAATCTGGGCGTCGACTGGCAGGCTGCGGACAATATCTTCCTGTATCTCGCCACTCGTGGCGCGGCCAAGGCGGGCGGATGGAATCTGCGCGCGGGCGGCCTGCCCGCCTTTTCGCCCGAAAAGGTCAAGGACGTCGAAGCCGGCCTGAAAATCGATCTGTTCGACCGGCGGGTGCGGTTCAATACCGCCATCTTCCATACATGGAAGGACGACAATCAGGCGATCGTGAACAGTTTCGTCCCCGGCATCGGCGTGACCCAATATATCCAGAATAACGGTAAGGTCCGCATCTGGGGCATTGAAAATGAACTGACCGTCGTGCCATGGGAAGGCATGACGCTGAGCGCCAATGGCAGTTTGCAGGACGGCAAATATGTCAAGGGCACGTTCAGCGAGACTCAGGTCATCGCAGGCAGCGGCTGCACCAATCCCGAAGGCGTGGTCAATGGCTGCGTCGTCGATCTGAGCGGCCTGCCGCTGCTCCAGACGCCCAAGAAGCAGTTGAACATCAGCGCGACGCAGAAAATTCCGCTGGGTGGCGGCACGCTGGCGGTGACGGGCGCCTATGCCTATATCGGCGCCCAGCATTTCGGTGCGGTCAAGGCGGCGGATCAGGCGTCGGCGGCGACCAAGGCGGCCTATGATGTCGAAAACCGTCTGGGCCGGGTGCCAGGCTACGGCATCTTCAATGGCCGTATCGCCTTCCAGCTGGAAAATCCCAGTGTGGAAATCGCGGTCTATGGCCGCAATATCGGCGACAAGAAATATCTGCTGCGCCGCTTCCCCGACCTCTATCGGACGCTGGGCATCGCGGCCGCCTATGTCGGGCAGCCGGGCACATATGGCGTGGAAATGACGTTCAGATTCTGATCGGCCACCGCTGATCGGATAAAAGGGGGCTATGGGAGAAGGCTTTGATGCGATCGCCTTCTCCCGGACGCTCGCAAACGGAGATTGTCGGTATATGAAGCGGTTGGAAAACAGGGTCGCGATCGTGACGGGCGGGGGTGGCGGCATCGGCGCGGCGGTGGCCACGCGGCTTGTCGCGGAAGGCGCGCGCGTCGTGATCGCCGACCTGTTCGAGGATGCCGCGACCCGCGCCGCACAGCCGCTGGGCGACAGTGCGCTGGCGGTGCAGTTCGACGCGGCCGACCCGGTGTCGGTCAAGGCGATGGTCGACCGTTGCGTCGATCATTTCGGTGGCCTTCACATATTGCACAATAATGCGGCGATGACCGACCCGGCCAAAAGCCCGCAGGACACTACCGCCGTCGACATTCCTATCGGCATCTGGCGCGAGATACTTGACGTCAACCTGACCGGCTATCTGCTGGGGTGTAAATATGCCATTCCGCACATGGTCGCAGGCGGCGGCGGATCGATCATCAACACCGCGTCCAATTCCGGCACGGCTGGCGACCTGGCACGTATTGCCTATGGATCGTCCAAGGCGGCGATCATCGGCCTGACCAAATATGTCGCGACCCAGCATGGGCGGCAGAATATCCGGTGCAACAGCATCGCGCCCGGTGTTGTGCTGACCGAGGCTCTGGAAAAGACGGTGCCAGGCTTGAAGGAAATTATCCAGCGTCACATATTGACGCCTGAGTTTGGGACGCCCGAAGATATCGCTGCGCTGGTCGCCTTCCTCGCGTCCGACGAATCGCGCTACATCACCGGTGAGAATATCTCCATCTCTGGCGGCGGGCTGATCCACCAGCCCCATTATGCCGACCTCCTGGCCTTCATGCAGGCAGCGGACTGACATGCCCGCCGCCTGCCGATCCTTAATGCGCGGCCCGGTGAAAATAGCGGATGGTGAGCCGTCCGTCCTCGACCTTGTAGGTTTCCAGGCTTGGCAGCGTAACGACGCCGTCCGGGGTCTGGAGCCGATTGGCGACATAGGCCGCGCCTTCGCTGCCGTTGACGATCACCTCGACCGGTTCGGTGATGCACTGGCCGCCATACTTCGTCCACATGTCAGCCATCGCGGTGGGACCGTCGATCGACGGTGCGCCTACATATTCGATGGTGAAGCCGTCCGGCCCCATCGCTGCGAACAGCCGGTCCAGCTCCTCGCGCTTGCCCTCGTTCCACAACCGGTAATTGTCGCGGATCGCCTGTTCCAGATCCAGCGTCGCTGCCTCTTTCATATCCATCGCCTCCTTGTCTCGCGGTTGATCCGCGTTGCCGCCATCATGTGGCTCGCGGCCACGGCCGCACCTGTCTTTGGCAAGGGGAACCCTTGCCCTTTCACCCCTCGGAGATTTCCATGACCGCACTCGCTCAAAAGCCCCTGCCAGCTCATGTCCCTGCCGAACTGGCGATGGCGCTGCCGCTGTTCGCGCGCAAGGTGACCTATGACAATCCGCACGAAGTGCTGATCCCGCAAATCCACGCGGACCTGCCAGCGGTCACCTATGTCACCAACATCTTTCCCGGCGACCAACCCGGCTGGCTGCTGAAAAATGCCGAAGACGTGCAGGCGATGCTGCGCGACGCCGATAATTTCACCAAGAACGGCATGGGTAAATGGGCGCAGAATATCGGCGAAAACTGGCTGGTGATCCCGACCGAGGCCGATCCGCCAGTCCACACCGCCTATCGCAAGGCGCTTAACAGCCATTTCGCCCCGCAAAAGATGTTCGCGATGAAGGACCAGGTGCGCGAACGCGCCCGCACCCTGATCGACCAGTTTAAGGACAAGGGCGCGTGCGATTTCATCGCCGACTTCTCCGAAAAATTTCCGATCTTCATCGTGCTCGACCTGCTGGGCCTGCCGCAGGAGCGAATGGCCGAATTCCTGAAATGGGAAAAGGAACTGCTCCACAGCAATGACTGGGAGGTGCGCGGCAATGCCGTGCGCTGCGTCAAAAACTACCTGCTGGAGGAGATAGAAGCCCGCCGGGTTGCGCCGCGCGACGATTATATCAGCAAGATCCTGACCTTCGAGGTCGACGGCCGCCTGTGGAATGACGACGAAGTGCTCGGCCATTGTTTCAACCTCTATATCGGCGGGCTGGACACGGTGACGTCGCTGCTGGGCAACATCTTCGCCTATCTCGCCACCCATCCCGACAAGCAGAATGAACTGCGCGCCAACCCGTCGCTGATCGTGCTGGCGGTGGAGGAATTTCTGCGCGCCTTCGCCCCCGTCACCGCTTTCCGCATTGCGACCAAGGTGATCGAGATCCAGGGTCAGACGATCATGCCGGGCGATTATGTCGCGTTCAGCACGCCCGTCATCGGCCGCGACCCTGCCTTCTACGAAGACCCACAAGCGATCCGTTTCGACCGCAAGGCGCCCCATATGTCGCTGGGCAGCGGTATCCACAAATGCCTGGGGATGCATCTGGCGCGGCTGGAATTGCAGATCGCGGTGGAGGAATTTGTCACAACCTTGCCCGAATTTCGGGTCAAGGACGGGTTCCAGATCCCCTATTTCGTCGGCAACATCCTTCACGTCCCCGACCTGCACCTGCAATGGGGCTGAGCGCGGCCAAAGCGTCCGTCCAGAACGGCAGGGTTGACGCGAGGGGCGGCGGCATCGCAGGAGGAGGATACCCCCGGGAGAAGACGTAACGCAATGATAGAAATCGTGCCCCTGACAGGGATCGGGGAGGTCCAGCCGGGCGACGAGCTGGCGGACATTCTCCGTGCGGCGCTGCATCGGTGCGGCATCGAACCCCGCCCCGACGACATATTGGTCGTGACGCAAAAGATCGTGTCGAAGGCGCAGGGGCGCTTCGTCGCCTTGGACGATGTCGCGCCGTGCGATGAAGCGATCAGGCTGGCGGGTATCACCCGCAAGGATGCCCGGCTGGTGCAACTGGTGCTCGACGAATCGAGCGCCATCCTGCGCGCGGTACCCCATGTCCTGATCGCCCGGCACCGGCTGGGCCACGTTATGGCCAATGCGGGCATCGACCGGTCCAATATCGGCGCCGGCGCAGGTGATCGCGCGTTGCTTCTGCCGGTCGACCCGGATGGCACGGCCGCCTTGTTGCAGCGGCAACTGGATATGCCGGTGGTGATATCAGACAGTTTTGGCCGACCATGGCGCATGGGTGTGGTCGCCGTTGCCATCGGCGTGGCGGGATTGCCCGCGCTCGATGACCGCAGAGGCGAGGTAGATCGCGATGGGCGCACGTTGGAAGTCACGCAGATCGCTCTTGGCGATATCATTGCAACAGCGGCATGCCTGGCGACAGGGGAAGGAGCAGAGGGCATACCTGCTGCTGTAATACGCGGCTATGCCCAGGCGGGTGTGGCCCGTCCCGCTGCCGATTTGGTCCGACCAGCCCACGAAGATCTTTTTGCATGAAGAATATCGTAGTCCTGACCGGCGGGGTGGGCGGTGCCAAGCTGGTCCTTGGCCTGGCCAGGATACTGCCCGAGGAGGCATTAACAGCGATCGTAAATACGGGGGACGATTTTCGCCATTTGGGCCTGCATATCTCGCCGGACATCGATACGTTGCTCTATACGCTGGCGGGCAAGGCCAACGCCGCGCAGGGATGGGGACGGGAAGGAGAAAGCTGGGCCTTTATGGCTGCGCTGCGGGAATTGGGCGGAGCGAACTGGTTTGCGCTTGGCGATGGTGACCTGGCGCTGCACGTCTTGCGGAGCTACAGCCTGACACGGGGAGAAACCCTAAGCCAGGTGACAGCTAATGTCGCTGCCCGATGGGATATTGCAACCCGCATCCTGCCCATGAGCGATGATCCTGTCGCCACTCTTTTGGACACGGATAGCGGTCGGCTCGAATTTCAGCAGTATTTTGTCGAGCGGCGATGCGACCCAAGGGTACAATCCATCCAGTTCGACGGTGCGGAAGCAGCGGTGCCTGCGCCGGGCGTCACCGATGCGATCCTTTCTGCTGACGCAGTGATCCTTGCCCCGTCAAATCCCTTTCTCAGCATTGATCCACTGCTGGCCATACCTGGCCTGCGGTCGGCGCTGACGCAGACGAGCGCGCCCATCGTGGCGGTTTCGCCGTTGATCGGCGGTAAGGCGGTCAAAGGACCAACCGTGCGGCTGATGACCGACCTTGACATGGTGGTCAGCAATGAAAGCATCGCGCGCCATTATGCTGGATTGATCGACGGCATGGTCATCGACAGTGATGACCAGTGCGACATGCCCGACATCGTCGTTATCAAATGCCCGACACTAATGACGACACTGGCGGATAAGCGGCGCGTCGCCCAGGCGGCACTTGATCTAGCGGCGAGGATGCGGTCGTGATGAAATGGACAGCCATCGTGCCATGGAAACAAGGCCCCGATACCAAGTCGCGATTGCGGGGGGTGCTGGACCTGACGCAACGCATGGCACTGGCAGCAGCGATGGCCCGGCATGTCATCCATCGCTTGGCAGAAGTCGATGCCATAGGATCGGTATATCTTCTGGCACCCACAGCCGCTGCCGGTTGGCCCTGTCAATGGCTGCCGGACGATAGACGCGGACTGAACTACGGCATCGCCACAGCGCGTCATCGGCTGGGGATGCAACGTTTCGTCATAGTCCATGCCGATCTGCCCATGCTTGCCAAAGGGGATGTCGAATGTCTCTTGGCAGCTGCAGAAAAAGCGGGCGCGGCTTTTGCGCCTGATCGCCATGGTCGCGGAACCAACGCGCTGGCGTTAGCGGACAGTGACCCGTTCGAGTTTGTGTTCGGACAGGATAGTTTTATCCGGCATCGGGGGCAGCGAATCGGTGCTGTTGTGGTCGAAAACAGAGGTCTCGGGTTCGACATTGACTTGCCGACCGACCTACAAGAGGCGATGGCTCAAAACTCGGCTTGCGAACAGGTTTTGGCTCTTCAATAGGCACATGACGGCCAGAGGGAGTATGGTCGCCATA
>Ga0156326_125_pt2 | contig 13407 bp, 12 predicted proteins | sample RifCSPlowO2_12_FD_107974 | JGI IMG/M metagenome (GOLD analysis project Ga0156326, IMG submission 107974) | Sphingomonadales bacterium RIFCSPLOWO2_12_FULL_63_15 | reverse complement strand
CCTCAGGAAAGCGTCCCACGGTTCGATCATGCCCTCGCCACCGCCGAGCGAGGCGATGTGGCGGAGGAAGGGGAAATGGGGTGAGGCGAGCGCACCGGGGCTGGCCGTGGAGATGCCCGGTTCCAGATCGGTCAGGATCGCGGCAAAGTCCTTTTTGAGGACGGTGCGCTCCATCAGCAGGACGTGGCAGGCGGACGATTGGAGCAGATGGTCCAGTTCGGCAGGCGTCGAAAAGGTACTGAGCGTCGCTGCGACACCGCCCGCCAGCGCCGTGCCGAAGACCGCCGCCAGAAATTCGGGGCGGTTGGTCATCAGGATGCCGACGCGCGTCCCCTTCCCCACGCCGCAGGCGATGAGCGCGCGCGCCACTTCGTTCGCGCGCGCCCACAGATCGTCATAGGTCCAGCGGGTGACGCTGTCCGCTTCGTGCATCACCAGCGCTTCAGCCGGGCCGGAGCGCGCCGTGACTTCGCGCAACCAGCCGCTCAAGGTCAGCGCCCCCAGCCCCGGCTCTTCACTGAGCGGAGGACCGGCGACGATCGAAAGCGGCTGGTCGGTCATGATGCGTCCTTGGGGTAAGGGTCAGCGGTTCACGTCGACGATGATGCGCCCGCGCACCTCGCCGTCCATCAGGTCGGTGGCCGCCGCGATCGCTTCCGACAGGCTGATTTCGGTAGCAATCACGTCCAGCAGAGCCGGGTCGAGATCGCGCGCCAGCCTTTCCCATGCCGCTAGGCGCGGGGCCTTGGGTGCCATCACGCTGTCGACGCCGAGCAGGCGCACGCCGCGCAGGATGAAGGGCATGACCGTAGCCGGAAAGTCCGCGCCCTGCGCCAGGCCACAGGCGGCGACCGCGCCGCCATAGCGGGTCTGGGCACAGGCATTGGCGAGGGTGAAGCTGCCGACCGAGTCCACGACACCGGCCCAACGCTCCTTCTGCAGCGGCTTGCCCTTTTCCGACAAAGTTGCGCGGTCGATGACGCCCGCTGCGCCCAATTGCGTCAGATAGTCGGCTTCGGATGCCTTGCCGGTCGAACCGATGACGGTGAAACCTGCCTTTTTGAGCAGGGCAACGGCGACGCTACCCACCCCGCCAGTCGCGCCGGTAACGAGGATTTCGCCCTGGTCGGGGGTGACGCCAGCCTTGACCAGCGCTTCAACACAGAGCGCGGCGGTATAGCCGGCCGTGCCGATTGCCATCGCCTGCGCGCCGGTGAAGGCGGCGGGCAATGGCACCAGCCAGTCGCCCTTCAGCCGCGCAACCTGCGCCAGGCCACCCCAATGCCCCTCGCCCACGCCCCAGCCGTTCAGCACGACCTTGTCGCCCGGCTTCCAGTCGGCATGATCGGAGGTGCGCACGGTGCCGACCAGGTCGATGCCGGGGACCATCGGGAATTTGCGGACGACCGGCGACTTGCCGGTGATGGCCAGGCCATCCTTATAATTGAGCGTCGAATAGGCGACGTCGATCGTGACATCGCCTTCGGGCAACTGGACTTCGTCGACCTGCTGGAGCGATACGCTCTGCTGGTCGTCGGTCTTGTCGATCATGATGGCTGAAAACATGGGGCTATTCCTTTTTGGGAGACGAAGAGGGTGCCGTTGGTGTCAGTCCCTTGCGGAGGCGATCGGCGATGCCGGGGAAGCGATCGGCGCGCATCGAGCCATACATGCACAGGCGCAGCGATTCCTGCGCCACGCGCCGGGCAAGGTCGCGCCGTTCCTGATCCGGGCGGCCATGGGATTGCGCCCAGACCGGCCAGAGAAACGCGCCAGACAGCATCATCACCGACAACACTTCGACGTCGATGCCGTCTTCGGCCAGATCGGTTTCGGCAAAGCGCTGGAGCGACCCTTCATATTCGCGCCAGAAGGGATCGGCCATCGGATCGGGCGAAGCCAATAGCTGGAGCAGCCAGATGCGGCACAGTTCCGGGTTTTCCATCGCAAAAATGGCGAGGCGGTCGGTCGTGTCGGCAATATCGACCTGCTCGACGCGGCGTTCACCGATGGTTTCAGGGTCGCCGAATACCGCGCGGAACATGCGGTCGGACACCCACTCCGCGGTCGCCTCGATCAGTTTTTCGCGGGTTTCGAAATGCTGGTAGGCGGTCCCGCGATTGACCCCGGCGAGCGTTGCGACTTCGGACAGGCTGATCCCCTCCGGTCCGTCCTTGGCCAGCAGCGCGCGCGCTGCTTCCAATATGACTTCGCGTGTGGCTGCAGGATCGCGGGAGCGTCTGGTTCGTGTTTGCGTCATGCGGCATGCCTCTCTTGTCGTTCGTGCGGCTTGCCGTAACGATCCGAACGACCGCCCGGCTGGCTCGCCTGGGATAAGAAGGCATAAATCAACATCAGTGTTGTCCATTAGGCAAGGGCCGTCATCGCCGACACGGGTGATGCGCGTCCTTCACAGAGACTGCGGCGGCGATCCGACCGATCCTGTGGAAGGTTCGAACCGCCCCGCAAAATCTCAGCGCGATCCGAAGTAGAAACGCACGTTGATGCCGAATTCGCGCGGCGGCGTGACCGTGCCACCGGTATAGGTGCTGGTGAAGGTCTGCGCCGCCGTCGTCGCACCCGTCGCCGTGAAGCCGGTGATCTGCTGATAGCTGGTGAACAATGGCGTGGTGCGGGTCAGAACCTTGGTCGTGTCGAACAAGTTCTTGGCGAAGAGCGATACTTCCCAACCGCCATCGGGATCGCGGATGCCGGCATAAAGGTTGGCGAGAGCATAGGCGCCGACCTGATCAAAATTATTGCTCGGATCCCCTTGCGACTTGCCGTTATAATTGACCAGTCCGCGCAGGAAACCATCGACTTTGCTGGAAACGGCGACATGATATTCGCCCTGCAAGGTCGCCGTTACCGGGGGCATGAAGGACGAACGTTGCGATACGGCGCAGGAGGACAGATTGTCCGCACCAACGGCCGCCTGCAGTTCAGCAAGCGATGGTGCCGCAGTCACCAGGTCGGGTATGCCGTCAGCGTTCAGATCATTGCAAGGGATGTTGCCATTCTTGATCTTCCCCAGCGAATAGCTGGCGGTCAGGCCGAGGGTAAGGTTACGCGTGACATCGACGCTCAGTTCGCTTTCGATGCCGTTCACTTCGACCGGCACGGCACCGACGAAGTTGAAGGATGCGACCTGCTGCGCCGTCCCGGTGACCTGGCCCGCAGCATTGCGGACGGCGACAGTGTTCACATAATAGACGCCATTATTGGGGACGCGGAACGGGAAATTCTTGTAGGTCTGATGATAGGCGGTCATGTTGAAACGTGCCCGACCACCCATCAAGGTGCTTTTGAAGCCCAGCTCATAGGATTTGGAGGTTTCGGGCGGCAGATTGAGGAAGCTGTTTTCCAGCGCCGACTTCACGATGTTGAAGTCGCCCACGACGTTGAGGCCCGGCCGCATCGAGCTGCCGGTGGCGGCATAGACCAGAAAGTCGGGGGAGAAATTATGCTTCACCGACGCGCTGTAGATGAGCTTTTTGAGGTCCTGGGTATCGTTGGCGATGACGTTGCCATTGACGCCCAACTGACTGAGCGAGTCATATTTGATCTGGCGCAGGCCTCCGGAGATTTCCGTCTTGTCGCCGATCTGGGCGGTCAGGTTGCCGAAGAAGGATTGTTCATGCGTGTCGTTGGCGCGCAAAATGTTGGTCGTCACGATCGACGCGATCCCGCCTCCAAAAGCCGTGGGCAAACGCACGGGCGTCAGCTGGCTAAGGGCCGTCGGCGAATCCAGCTTGCTGTCGAAGAAGCCGATCACATAGTCGAATATGCCAAGAACGCGCTCCTCATTCTGGAGCCGGATTTCATGCGACGTCCCCTTGGCGACCGTGTCAGTGAGCTGGTTGATGTCGCGACCGATGAAGAAATTGCCGCGGTCCAGGTTTTCCGTCGATAGATATTCCTGCTTGCTGTACTGGCCCTGATAGATCAGCCGCTGGCCCCACTGGGCCAGCTCGGCGCGCCAGTTGAAGATATCGAACCGCTGATTGATGAGGCGCGGCTGTTCCTGGATCGACAGACGATCCTTTGCGGTGATTAGCACCGGGCTGGGTGTGGCCGCCGGATTGGCTTCGCTGAAGGAAATCGACTGATCATAGGTCCGCGCGTCGCGGTCCATATATTGATAGGTGCCTTCCAGCCTGATCCAGTCCGCCGGTTCGATGAGACCGACGACACGATAGCTCTTGGTCCGCGAATGCGGATCCGGCGCGCCGGCGCTGCGCACCAGCGGACGGACGCGATCGACTTCATTTTCGTCCCACACGCCCGACACGCGGATGCCCGCAATGCCTTCGATGACGGGGATGTTCAGCGCGCCCTTGAAATTGAGGGTGCCGATATCATTGGCGGTCCAGTCCGCATAGCCGCCAAACTGGTTGAGATCAGGTTTGCGGGTGGTGATCGTGATCGAGCCGGAAGGCGAAGCGCGGCCGCGCAAGGTGCCCTGCGGCCCGCGCTGCACTTCGATCTGGCCGATGTCGTACATCTGCTGGATGACGACTCCCGGCGAGATTGGCGCGTCATTGAAGTAGAATTCAACCGTACCGTTGTTGCCGGACGCACTGGCGTCGAAATTGACGCCGCGCAGACGGGCATTGCCACCGATACCGTTGGGGTTGGAGGTCAGTTCAAGGCCGGGTGCCAGCGATTTGACTTCGGTAAATTCGCGGAAGTTGAGATTGTCGATGGACTGGGCGGTCACGGCGTTGACGACGGCGGGAACGTCCTGAACGTCCTCGCCGCGACGGCGCGCTTCCACGATGATGGTGGGCGCATCGAAGCCATTTTCCTGCGGTGCTTCCTGCGCGATGGCCGGCATCGCCAGGGTGAGAACCGCCAGGCTGGCGCTCATGCTATAATAGGCTGTCTTCCGCATCCGAAAATCCTCCCCAATTTGGCGCCTCACCCGATCTAAGGCCGGGAACGGCGTGGTCATCATTGTCCTTTTGTGAGTCGCGTTATGCCCGATTAGACTGTGGCGCGAAGCCCTTAACCAACAGGGGTGTTTATATATCGCCGTCGCGATTCCGGCCTGATCGTCTCGGGTTGAGCGTCGATCAATGGGTCGGTCAGGTGTCGGGTGCCCCGTAGCGGAAGATGACGAGCTTGTTGCCGTCGAGGTCGCGGAAATAGGCACCATAGAAGCCGTTGGGGTCATCGCCCCGGATGCCGGGCTTGCCTTCGCACTGGCCGCCAAGGGCGAGTGCCCTGGCATGAACAGCATCGACGGTCGCGCGGCTGGCGGCCTGTATGCCGACCTGGTTGCCGTTGCCGGGCGATGCTTCGCCTTCGAAGGGCTTGCCGATAAGGAGCATGCCGCTGTCGGGGGTCTTGTAGGCCACGACGTCTGGGCGGTCGAAGGCGCGAACGGCCCCCAGCAGGGCGGCCAGTTCGTCGTAGAAACTTTTGGCGCGATCCAAGTCGCGGGTGCCGAAGCGGGCCAGGCTGATCATGCGGTGCGTCCTCCCATGGCGGCCCAGCGTTCGGGGACCATCCAAACATATTCGGTATAGTGGCCGAGCCACTTGCGGGTATCGAGATAGAGGAACTGGAGCATGCCCGGCGTTCCGCCTTTCAACGCGACGGGAAAGGGCTGTCGGACGACCTGCGCCAGGAAAGCGTCCCAGTCATCGATGCGGTGGCAGACATGATGGAAGCGCAGCCGGTCGTCGGCTGGCAGCGCGTCGCGATAGAGGGCGAGGACGTCGCCTTGCCCCGGTTGGATCAATTCGATTTGCATGTCGCCGATCCAGAGGAAGGCGAGTTTCTGCGTGCCGATGCCTTCGCCATGGGGGGTCCAGAGAGTGACGGAGATTTCGGTTTCGAGCAGCAGGCGGATGTCGGCCCGCTCCTTGAACTCTGCCACAGCCTGGTCGATGTTTCGAGTCACATAGGCGTTTTGATAATGGCGTCCGACGATCATCCTGCCGCCCTCTCCTGCTGATGCGTTCTGATTATGCGTACAGCGACTAGGACAATGGATTGCGGTTTTTTCAAGGCAGATACTATCGTAATCAAGCCATTATATAGATAATCAGCCAGAGGATGGGGGCGACAGACGGCGCTGGCGAAATTGGCGGGGGGTGGCGCCGGTCGCGCGGCGGAAGGCGTAGGCGAAGCTGGAGGGGGAGGCAAAGCCGAGCGCGAAGGCGATTTCCTTGATGCTTTGCGGGGTGGCGAGATGGCGCTTGGCCATGTCGATCCGGGTCTGGGCGATATGATCGCCGATCGAACAGCCCCGCGACGCGCGAAAACCGCGCGTTAATTGGCGAGGTGAGAGGTTGCACAGCGCCGCCAGTTCGCCAAGCGTCGGGGGTGGGCCAAGCATGTGCAGCCGTTCCTCGATCCGGCGCAAGCGCCAGGAGGACAGGCCGCCGCTAACTGGGCCTTCGCCGATCGCCTGGCAATAGCGGGCCACTTCGATCGCCAGTTGCCGGGCGATGAGTTCGGCGAGGATCGCGCTGCCGGACCCCGGATGACGGACTTCGTCGGCCAGCCGCAGCAGGCAAGCGCGCATATGGGGATGGGTGATGTCGAGACCAGCGGCCAGCCGCCGGTCGGTCCAGTCGATGCCGCCATCATCGAGCCAGCAGTTGATCGCCGCGGCCGGGATTTCGCAGATAACCGAGGCCTGCCGACCGCCGGTTTCGCTGCGGATATGGATTGCTTCGCCGGGCGGCACGAGGAAGATTTCGCCCAATGGCTCGTAACGATGCGGTCCCCAGCGGTCGCGATAGCAGCCGCGCGCTTTTTCCGGGCGCGGCGTCAGGCACAGGTCGAGCCAATAATGGTCGGTGCGGTAGAAGAGCCGGTCGGTCGGCTGATCGAGATGCAGGCGCATGATCCGTATCAGGGCGGACGGCACGATCAGTTCCGCCTCGAACAGCGATTCGGCATAGGTTTCGGCTGGCGGCACGGGCGCTCCGGGGCATAGATGTCTTGGCTCGATATAGTGGTTATGGCCTGATCTCTACAGACAGGTCAATTGCGGCCTGTCTCGGGCTGATCGACAATCGCGCCCAGCAAAGGACCGCCGTCGGGCGGCGACATTTCATAGGAGAGCGACAGGTGGCAGGTCTTTTCGACTGTTCAGACAAGGTGACGCTGGTGACCGGCGGCAATGGCGGCATTGGCCTGGGCTTTGCGCGCGGCGTGGCGAAGATGGGCGGCAAGATCGCCATCTGGGCGCGCAATGCGGACAAGAATGCAGCGGCAAAGGCGGATTTGCTGGCGGCGGGCGCGGCGCGCGTCGAAACCTATCAGGTGGACGTAGCATCGGAAGAGGCGATCATTGCGGGCTATGCGCAATTGCTGGCCGATTTCGGGCGAGTCGATTGCGTGTTCGCCAATTCGGGCCGCGCGTCGCGCAGCCGGTCGGTGCTGACGCTGGACGCGGCCGAATGGCATGACCTGCTGGCGGTGAACCTGCATGGCGCCTTCTTCACCCTGCGCGAAGGGGCCAAGGCGATGGTCGCGCGGGCCGAGGCCGGTGAGCCGGGCGGGAGCCTGGTCTATTGCGGTAGCTTGTCGATGTTCCAAGGCATTGCCGGTATCAACAATTATGCCGCGTCCAAAGGCGGCATGGGCGCAGCGGTGCGCGGCATGGCGGCGGAACTGGGCAAATATGAGATCCGCGCGAACAGCATTGCGCCCGGATATGTAAAAACCGGCATCGGCGGCGATGGCGCGATGAGCGAAGAGATGCAGGCGCGCATGGCAGCTGTCGACGCGCATTTTTCCGCCAAGACGCCGATCCATCGGCCCGGTGCCATCGAGGATTTCGAGGGGATCGGCGCCTATCTCTGCTCCGACGCATCGCGATTCCATAGCGGCGATACGATCGTGATCGATGGCGGCAGCCTGATCTATCCCCCTTACGCCTTTTGATCGGGAGACGATCCATGCGCCTGCTCACCATCCATGACGTCGATGACGTGCGGCTCGATCCCTATGAACGGCCCGAAGCGGGGCCGAAGGATGTGGTCGTCAAGATGAAGGCCTGCGGCATTTGCGGCAGTGACCTCAGCTACATCAAAAATGGCGGCATCCCGACGCCAGGTAAACGGACGGCGCTGGGCCATGAGGGTGCGGGCGAGCTGCTGTTCGTGGGCGCGGAGGTGACCGGCGTGTCGGTCGGGCAGAGCGTCATCATCAACCCGATGATGACGCCTAGCTATATCGGTAGTGGCGGGCCGGAGGGGGCGTTTACCGAGGAATTGCTGGTCCGTGACGCGCGGCTAGGCGACAGTTTGCTGCCGATCCCCGACGGCATCCCCTATGCAGTGGCGGCGATGTGCGAGCCGTTGTCGGTGGCACTGCATGGGGTCAACCGGGCGCAGGCGAAGGCGGGCGACAAGGTCGTGATCTTCGGCTGCGGGCCGATTGGCCTTGGCATGATCCTATGGGCGGTGGACCGGGGGTGCGACGTGATAGCGCTCGATCTGGCGGAGGAGCGGCTGGAACGGGCGCGGGCGCTGGGCGCGCAGACGATCAATCCGGCGCGCGAGGATGCGATCGCGCGGATCAAGGCGATCCATCGCACGGTGATGGTGTTCGGGCGGGAGAAGGCGCTGACCGACGCCTATATCGATGCGGCCGGTGCGCCGTCGATCTTGCGCGACGTGGTGACGCTGGCCAAGACGCATGCGCGACATGTGATTACGGCGGCTTATTTGAAGCCCATCGAACTGCCCGCCGGGCCGATGCTGACCACAGAGATGACGATTACGACGGCCGTCGGCTATCCGACCGAAATGCCCGATGTGATCGCGGCGATGCCGCGTTTGCAGGACAAGATCGCGGCGCTGATCAGCCACCACCTGCCGTTTGATCGGGTGATCGAGGGGCTGGATATTGCCGCACAGCCGCAATCGGCCAAGGTGATGATTGAATTTGCGGACGACGCCGCATGAGCGACGCGCCGCGGACGCCCCCCCAAACGCCGCTTGGTGCGCTCGTCATGGGCGGTCAGGGGCAGACGGACGCCGAGCGGGTCGGCGACGGCATCTTCATGGTGAAGGATATTTCCAACGCCTATCTGGTGACGACAGGCGATGGCGATGTGCTCATCAACACCGGGTTTCTGGGCAATGGCGCGCGCAACAAGGCGTTGTTTGCCGCGCATCGCAGCGGGCCGTTGCGGCGGATCATCGTGACGCAAGCCCATGCCGACCATTATGGCGCGCTGCCTGACCAGAAGGAGGACGGCACGCAGGTCATTGTCGGTGCGAGTTTTGGCGAGACGGTGGACTATTTCGAGCGGCTGGCCCCTTTCCTGGGTCGCCGGTCGGGCAAGCTGTGGGCGTCGATGACGCGGCGCGACGGGCCGCCGCCCAAGCCGCCGGTGATCGTGCCGGACGTGGAGGTGGCGACCAGCCTTGCGTTTGAGCAGGGTGGCCGCGCGTTCGAGGTGATAAAGACGCCGGGGGGTGAAAGCCTGGATTCGGTGTTCGTGTGGATGCCGCAGGAAAAGACCGTCTTTACCGGCAATCTGTTCGGCCCGGTGTGGCGGGCGATGCCCAATCTGGTGACTATGCGCGGCGACAAGCCCCGGCTGGTACGCGCTTACTTGCGCTCGGTCGAGCAGGTGCGGGCGTTGGGTGCGGAGCTGGTGATTACCGGCCATGGCGATCCGATCCGGGGGGCGGCGCGCATCCGTGCCGATCTGGACGCGATGCACGCGGCGGTTAGCTATCTGGAGCATGAGACGATCGCCGGGATGAATGCGGGCAAGACCGTGCAGGACTTGATGCGCGAGATCGCCCTGCCCGATGCGCTGAAAATCGGCGAATTTCATGGCAAGACCAGCTGGGTCGTGCGCGCCATCTGGGAAGAAAATGGCGGCTGGTTCCATTATGCCGATGGCACCACCGCGCTTTATGGCGTGCCGCGATCGGCGGTGAGCGGCGATCTGGTCGAGTTGGCGGGCGGGGCTGGCGCCATTGTTGGCCGGGCGCATGGGCATGTGGCGGCGGGGCGGCCGCTGGAAGCGCTGCATTTGTTGGACATCGCGCTGGAAGCTGTGCCCGATCATGAAGCGGGATTGAGCGTGCGCAAAACAGCGCTGGCGCAATTGCTGGCGGCGAGCGGCAGCACGAACCTGTCGGAAACCATGTGGCTGAAGGCGGAGATCGCCGAGACGGAGAAGCGCCTCGCCAGCCAAACAGAAACGGGAGAAGGATGATGACGACCACCACCGCAGGGCTGGACGCCGACGCGCTTATTGCCGCGGCGCGCGAACAGACGGGGCTGACCGATCTGGGCGATGAGGCGATATTGGAAGGGCTGCATGTCCTGATCGATGCGATCAACGGCGAGGCCAAGCTCACCGAGGCGGCGCAGGGGCGCTGGGCGCAGCAGATCACCGCGACGCTGGCGAATCGGTTGCAGGTCGAGGATTATCTGGCGCGGCATCCTGCATTGCTCGACGCGCCGGTGGACAAGCCGCTGTTCGTGTTCGGCCTGCCGCGCACCGGCACGACGCTGACGATCAATTTGCTCAATGCCGATCCGGCGCGGCGATGCTTCCTGCGCTGGGAAGCGTTCAACAGCGTGCCACCGGCCGCCAAGGGCGCACTGAGTAGCGATCCGCGCTATGTGGCGGAACAGGCGCGGCTCGACATGATGCTCAAATATGCGCCGCATATTTCAGCGATGCATCATGAGGATGCGGACAGCCCGACCGAATGCCAATTTTCCATGGCGCCGTCTTTTTGCGCGCAATATTATGACTCGGTACTGCATATTCCGAGCTATCAGAAGTGGTTGTTCGGCACGAGCTATCTGCCCGCCTTCCGCTATCAGAAGCGGTTGTTCCAGATGTTGCAGGAGAATGAGGGCGGGCAATGGACGCTGAAAAATCCTTGGCATCCGTTGTTCCTGGATGACCTCACGACCGTCTATCCCGATGCGCAGTTGGTGATGACGCATCGCGATCCCGCCGATGTCGTGGCGTCGGCATGCAGCCTGGTCTATCAGGTGCGCAAGATGTTCAGTGACGATGTCGATCCGGTCGAGGTGGGGCAATCGCAGCTGCGCACGTTCGACCTGATGATCGAGCGGATGCTGGCTTATCGCGCAAAGCATGGCTGGGATTCGATCCATGACATTCAGTATGATGCACAGGTGCGTGACCCGATCGGCGAGATGCGGCGGCTTTATGCGCGGTTCGACACGGAACTGACGGCGGAGGCGGAAGCCGCGATGCAGGCGATGCTGGATGCCAATCCGCAGGGCAAGCATGGCAAGCATAGCTATGATCTGGCGGATTATGGGCTGGATCGCGCGGGTGTACATGCGCATTTCAGGGATTATACGGAGCGGTTCGGGATTGCGTGCAGGGCATAAGTGACCGGCCTCATCTACCCCGTTCGGGCTGAGCCTGTCGAAGCCTTGCCCTTCTGTTCAAGAAGTGCGGCCCTTCGACAAGCTCAGGGCGAACGGAGGAAGGAGGCGAAGGCAAAACGGCGAACACCTCCGTCGCGCAAAGATGAGTTTACCCCGCTCGCGCCATCTCAAAACAATAGCGTAGATGGTCCATATGGCCGTCCGGTACGGGTGCGAAGTGGAGGGCGTTGTCGGTGGCGCGGATGGTGTCGAGATTTTCAGCGATCTGTTCGATGGTCCAGTCGGGGCGAAACGCGCCTTTGGTTTCCATCGTGTAGGCGCGGGCGACGCGGCCGGCCATGGCGATGAGCATTTCGCCGGTCACCGCGCACTCTTCATGGGCGAGATAGCCGACGGTGGGCGCGACAAGGTCCGGGTCCATCGCCGGGTAGGCGCTGGTGTCGAGGCCATCGGCCATGCGGGTGACGGCACCGGGCAGGATGATGTTACTCTTTATGTTGTGCGCTGCGCCTTCGATCGCGGCGACGTTGGACAGGCCGGTCATCGCGGCCTTGGCCATTGAATAATTGACCACGCCCGCATTGCCATAAAGGCCGTTGAGGGAACCGGTCAGGACAATGCGGCCATAGTTGGCGGCGGTCATGTGCGGGAAGGCGGCGCGCACGACATGGAAGGCGCCGCGCATATGGACGTCGAGGACCGTCTCGAAATCGGCATAGCTCAGGTCATTGAGCGATCCGCGCCGGACGATGCCCGCATTGTGGATCAGGATGTCGATGCGGCCATAATGGGTGATGGCGGTGTCGATGATCGCCTGGCCGCCCTGCGGCGTTGCGACGCTGTCGGTCGAAGCGACGGCTTGCCCACCGGCGGCGCGTATCTCGTCCACCAGTGCCTGGGCGGGACCGGCATCGCTCCCCTCCCCCTGCATCGATACGCCGGGATCATTGACGATGATGGTTGCGCCGCGCGATGCCAGCAGCAGCGCATAGGCGCGGCCAAGTCCCCGGCCTGCCCCGGTGATGACGGCGACCCGGCCGTCGAAGCGCATCTCGTCCATTTTGCGGTCCTCTCTTATCGTCTCTTGGGCAATTCTAGCGGCGGGCGCACAACGCAACAGGGCCGCCGCCGCATATCGCTGCGGCGGCGGCTCCCTCTCCTACCCCTGCAAGGGATCAGGCTGGCTTGCTGGGCAATTCGGCGATCGAGGTGCCGAAGGCGGAGACTTCGCCGCGATGGGTGGTCGCCTGCTGCTGGATCTCGACATATTTCTTGCCGTTTTCCTCGAACTTGCGGATGACGCTGCCGTCGATGTAGATCGCGTCGCCATCGGGATTGTGGCGGCGAATCTGGCACTTGCTGCGCGTCAGGAAGCCATCGTCACCGATCCAGTTGGTGATGTGATGGGTCAACCAGCTGCACCGTTCCGGGCCATAATCATAGGCACCCGGTGCGCCGACTTCGAGCGCGAAGGCTTCGTCCCAGTGAACCCGCTCTGGGCAATCAGGCACGTTGAAGCGGTTGCGGATGCCAAGGCCCGGATGCGCCTGCTGCATCTGGTTGGCGAGCTTGTTGGCGCGGATATAGAGGCCGCCCCACCCTTGCGCGTAACAGATGAAGCCGGTGACCGTCATCGGTCCCTTCATCATGCGCGGCAGTTCGTCGCCTACTTGCACGTCTTCCCAATAGCGGGGATTGGAGCCACGAATTTCCTCTTCCTGGTACAGGCGGGTAAATTCGGCCAGTTCTTCCTCGGTATATTGCTCCACGCGACCGCGGGCTTCGGTATATTTGGTGCCGCGTTCGCGGGCTTCGTCGCGGTCGGTGCGGAAGACCCAGCTGTCGCCTTCGGCAACCTTGTCGCCAGACTGGTTGAAGAAGTCGACATGGTAGATTTGCTGAAAGCTGCGACCGGCGAACTTGGTATTATGTTCGACCAAATCCTTGAGGTACGCTTCAGTGCGGATCGTGTCGTTGCGCAGCACGGGCTTGTGCCAGGTCCAGTCGGCCCCCGCCCACATGGCATGGACGCCCGACAGGCCA
>Ga0156326_131_pt1 | contig 13930 bp, 14 predicted proteins | sample RifCSPlowO2_12_FD_107974 | JGI IMG/M metagenome (GOLD analysis project Ga0156326, IMG submission 107974) | Sphingomonadales bacterium RIFCSPLOWO2_12_FULL_63_15 | reverse complement strand
GCCATGGCGGCCTGATGATCAACCGCCCGCCCACACACGGAAATCCTGACAGTCCCATCACGCCCCCTTTTCAGGCACCCGACGAAAATCAGCATTATATGAAGGCGCTGCTGCTGTCGGAGGGCCGCGTCATGACCGAACAGCGCGGCGATCTGATCGGCGCGACCTTGCCGCGCGCCGCCGTGGACTTTCATGTCGTCGATTTCCCGACCGATGTCCCGCCCACGCTGCGCCGCTTCGATCGCGCCATGCTGGAACGGAGCGGAAATGCCGATGCGCAGCGGCCCGGCACTGCCTTCGCCGACTTTCCCAATGTCGCGAGCTACGCGCCCACCCTCTATGCCCCCGGTGCACTCGGCCTGTATCTGGGCGAAGCGCTCGACCTGTCGCGGCGCGCTGCCTTCTATGTCGGTCGCCTCGTCAATGCAGCGACCGGCCTGTTGCTGCTGATCGCCGCGCTGCAACTCCTCCCCTTCGGCCGCAACGCCCTGCTGGCAACCGCCCTACTCCCGACCTTCGCCTATCAGACCGGATCACTCTCGCCCGATGCGGTCATCAATGGCCTCGGCTTTCTCGGCCTCGCCCTAGCGCTGCGGATCGGCTTCATGGGCGCAAGCCCCGCCCGCGCCGCCGGATTGTTCATCATCGCCCCGCTTCTGGCCCTCGCCAAAGGCGTCTACCTCCCCATCATGGCGGCAGGCCTGCGCTGGCCGCACGACCGGCGCGACTATCGGCCATGGCTGCTGGTCGGCGCGATGCTGGTCGGCGCCATCGGCTTCATCCTGTGGATGACATTGTCCGGCGGCAGCCAGGCGCTCTACCATATCCAGTCGCGCCGCACCGGCGAGACGATGATGACCGCCCCGCTCGCCGACCAACTGGCCGTCATCCTGCGCGATCCCCTGGCTTATGTCCGCGTCCTCGTCTCCAGCGTGATCGAGCGTGCGCCGGTCTACGCCCTTCAGATCGTCGGCCGCTTCGGCTGGAATGCGATCCTGCTGCCGCTGCTCGCCTATCCGCTGGCGCTGCTGATGATCGGCGCGGGCGTGGCAACGGGCACAGGCGCGCGTTTCGGCATCTCTCAACGGCTCTGGTGGCTGGCGGTCGCGGGCGGCATTGCCCTGCTGATCGAAACCGCCATGTATCTGACCGGCACGCCATTGGGTGCCGACTATATTCAGGGGACGCAGGGCCGCTATTTCCTGCCGATCCTGCCCCTGATCCTGATCGCGCTCTCACCCGACCGAGCGATACGCGGCGCGCCGCGCCTGTTCGCCGGGACCGCCCTGCTACTGCTCGTCATCGCCGCTGCGACGCTATTCGACAGTTTCTGGGTCCATGGCTTCATCACCACCGACGGCATGCCGGCGCACGACAGCCTCACCCGCGCCTTGCTGCTACCCTCGCCGCGCTGGTAACCACACCCGGCACAGCAGCAGCCAGCCGAAACCGGTGACCCAACCCGCCATCACGTCACTCGGCCAATGCACGCCCAGCCACACCCGGCTGATACCGATCAGTGCGATCATCACGCCCGCCGCCCAATAGACGCTACGCCGCCCGGCCAGCATCGCCAGTGCACCGAACAACATCATGTTGCCTGCCGCATGGCCGCTCGGAAAGCTGTAGCTCTGCACGATGTCGAGATGCGGCAACAGGTCGGGGCGCGGTGCGGCGAATATCTGTTTGAGGATCAGGTTGAGCGCTGTACCCCCCGCCATCATCAGCGCCAGCCACAGCGCATCGGCCCGCCGACGCCACCATAGCAACAGGGGAAACACCACCGCCAATATCGCTAATCGGCCGATCGTGTCGCCGATCGCCGTTGCCAGCCGCATCAGCGCAATGGAAGGCCCGCCCCAAGCACTATCGCGTGCTTCGCCCGCCGCGCCCATCAGGCCGACATTCAAGCCATCCAGCCACCCTGCGCGCTGCATCCACGCAATGGCGACGACGCACAAAAGCGCGAGGACCATAGCCCCCGCGCCTTTCTCCCGTGTCCAGCGATCAGATATGGATCGCACGCCCATAAGCGGCCAGCACGCTTTCGTGCATCGATTCCGAAATGGTCGGATGCGGGAAGACCGTGTGCATCAATTCCGCCTCGGTCGTCTCCAGCGTCTTGCCGATCGTATAGCCCTGGATCATCTCGGTCACTTCCGCGCCGATCATATGCGCGCCCAGCAATTCACCGGTCTTGGCGTCGAACACCGTCTTGGTGAAACCCTCGGCCTCGCCCAGCGCGATCGCCTTGCCATTGCCGATGAAGGGGAACATGCCGACCTTCACCTCATAACCCGCTTCCTTCGCCTTGGCTTCGGTCAGGCCGACGCTGGCGATCTGCGGGTGGCAATAGGTGCAGCCTGGAATGTTGCGCACGTCCATCGCATGGGGATGGACATCCTTGTTGCCCAGCACCTGCGCGATCATCTCGGCAACGATCACGCCCTCATGGCTCGCCTTGTGCGCCAGCCATGGCGGCGCTGTGACGTCGCCGATCGCCCAGATGCCATCGACATTGGTGCGGCCATAGGCGTCGGTCTTGACGTGGAAACGCTGGTCCGGCTCAACGCCGACCTCTTCCAGACCCAGATTTTCGACATTGGGGACGATGCCGATCGCCACGATCACATGGCTATATTCGGCCTCGATCGCCTTGCCCGTCTTGTCCTTGATCGTCGCGGTCACGCCCTTGTCGCCGGTCGCGATCTTTTCGATCTTGGCCCCGGTCAGCACGGTCATGCCCTGCTTCTTGACGGCCTTTTCCAGGAAAGCGGACACGTCGGCGTCTTCGACCGGAACGATCCGGTCCATCATTTCGACCACGGTCACGTCAGCGCCCATGTCGTTGTAGAAGCTCGCAAATTCGATGCCGATCGCACCAGACCCGATGACCAGCAGCTTGGTCGGCATTTCCGGCGGCGTCATGGCGTGGCGATAGGTCCAAACCCGCTTGCCGTCGGCCTTGAGCTGCGGCAAGTCGCGGGCGCGCGCACCGGTCGCGATGATGATATGCTTGGCCGTCAGTTCCTCGGTCTTGCCATCCTTGGTAACGGACAGCTTGCCCTTCGCCACCAGCTTGCCATCGCCCATATGGACGGTGATCTTGTTCTTCTTCATCAGGTGGGTGACGCCCTGATTAAGCTGCTTGGCAACGCCACGCGACCGCTTCACCACCGCTTCGATGTCGGCCGTGATATTGTCCGCTGCCAGGCCATAATCCTTGGCATGCTGCATATAATGGAAAATTTCCGCCGACCGCAGCAGCGCCTTGGTCGGGATGCAGCCCCAGTTGAGGCAGATGCCGCCCAGATTTTCGCGCTCGACGATGGCCGTCTTGAGGCCGAGCTGCGCAGCGCGGATCGCGGCGACATAGCCGCCGGGGCCGGAGCCGAGGACGATGAGATCGTAGGTATCAGCCATGGGTCACACTCGCTTCTTGTAATTAGGCTTCCGCGATCGGCGGAACGGAACGGGGCTGGCGATCCTCTCCGATCGCCACGAAGGTAAAGGTCGCCTGGGTCACGCGATAGGATCGATCGTCATGTCGCGCACGACGCCACGCTTCTACCGCAATCTTCATCGACGTGCGCCCAACGGATTTGAGGGTAGCGAACACCGAAACCTCGTCGCCGACGACGACCGGGCGCAGAAACGTCATGCCCTCCACCGCGATCGTCACGGCACGGCCATGGCTGTAGCGCGCGGCTACCGATCCTGCGGCCGAATCCATCAGGCTCATCAGCCAGCCGCCGAAAATATCCCCATAGGGATTGGTATCGGCGGGCATGGCGATGACCCGCACCGCCGGGTGATGCTCCGGCGGCTGCTCGTCGACGAACGGCATCAGGCGAGCATGCCGATCGGGTTTTCGATCAATTCCTTGAACGCCTTCATCAAACGCGCCCCATCGGCACCGTCGATGGCGCGATGATCGAAGCTGCCGGTGGCCGACATGACGGTCGCGATCTGCACGCTGTCATCGACCACGAACGGCCGCTTCTCGCCCGCGCCGATCGCCATGATCATGCCCTGGGGCGGGTTGATGACCGCTTCGAACTGCTTGATGCCGAACATGCCCATGTTGGAGAGCGAGGCGGTGCCGCCCTGATATTCTTCCGGCTTGAGCTTGCCGTCCTTGGCGCGGCTGGCGAGATCCTTCATCGCGTCGGAGATGGCGGCGACGCCCTTGCTGCCGGCATCGGTGATGATCGGGGTGATGAGACCACCGGGGATCGACACCGCGACAGAAATGTCGGCGCGCTTGAACTGCAGCATCTGGTCGCCCGCAAATTGGACGTTGCATTCGGGCACCTCGGCCAGCGCCACGCCCAGCGCCTTGATCAGCAGGTCGTTGACCGACAGCTTGACCTTGCGGCTGGCAAGCCCCGCATTGAGTTCGCCGCGCAGTTTGAGCAGCTTGTCGAGCTGGATATCGACCGTCAGGTAGATGTGCGGCACTTGCTGCTTGGATTCGGTCAGGCGGCGCGCGATCGTCTTGCGCATACCGCTCAGCTTGACGACCTCGTGCGGAATGCCGAAATCCTGCGCGCCGGTCGGCGCGGCCGGTGCCGGGGCAGCCGGAGCCTTTTCGGCAGGGGCGGCAGCAGGCGCCGCGGCCGACTTGGCTGTGCCTGCCTTGGCCCCGTCCAGATCGCCCTTCACGATGCGGCCATTGGGACCAGAACCAGTGACCGCAGCCAGATCGATGCCCTTGTCCTGGGCCAGGCGGCGCGCGAGCGGGCTGGCCTTGACCCGACCCTCGGCGGGAGCAGCAGCGGCGGGCGCAGCCGCTGCTTTGGGCGCGGCGGCAGGCGCTTCGGCTTCCGCCTTGGCAGGTGCCGCCGCGGCCTTGGGCGCAGTTTCGCCACCACCGGCGGCGACGGTCGCGACGTCCTCACCTTCTTCGGCGATGATCGCGATCACGGTGCCGACCTTCACGCCTTCGGAGCCTTCGGATACCAGGATCTTGGCGATCACGCCTTCATCGACCGCCTCGAACTCCATCGTCGCCTTGTCGGTCTCGATTTCCGCCAGCAGATCGCCGGACGATACCGTATCCCCTTCCTTGACCAGCCATTTGGCCAGCGTCCCTTCCTCCATGGTGGGGGACAAAGCGGGCATCTGGATCGTCTTGCTCATGCGTTCTGGGCCTCTTCTTCAATTATGCGGCACGCGCCATTTGCTGTTCGTTTTCACGCATTCGCCGGAACGGTCAAGGGACGCCTTGCGCCAAAGCCGATTATGGCCCACATTTCACCCCTATGGTTCGTTCGGTCCGATTGACCGAACGGCATGGTCATCAAATCTTTGCAGGGGCAATATTCAGTGCGGGCATATCTGGTTGTCGTGGACGAATCGCCGGAGGCTGAAACCGCGCTGCGCTTTGCCGCGCGGCGTGCAGCCAAGACCGGCGGCACCGTCCGCATTCTCGCCCTGATCCCGCCGGCCGAGTTCGTCCAATGGGGCGGCGTACAGGCGACGATGGAGGATGAAGCGCTGCAACGCGCCGAGGCGCTGGTAACCAGTGCCGCCGGAACATTGATGGATGAATCCGGCATCCGTCCCAGCATCACCGTGCGCCAGGGCGAAGCCGTTGCTGTCGTGCGCGAAACTCTCGACGAAATGGACGATGTCGCCGCACTGGTATTGGGCGCCGCCGCCAGCGGCCCGCCCGGCCCTCTGGTATCGCATTTCGCCGGAGCAGATGCGGGCCGCATGCCCTGCCCCATCATGGTCATCCCCGGCGCGCTCGACGCGGAATCGATCGACCGCCTGAGCTGACGCTCGATCCACGCGCCGTCATTCCCGCGAAAGCGGGAACCCATCTCCCACCCTAGCGCCCCGGCACCAAGTCGAGAATGAAGCAACACCATTGCGGGCAAGCTAGAGCGTGATGACTTTACTCAGAACCGTTCGTCCTGAGTAGCCATTGAGCGAAGTCGAAATGGCGTATCGAAGGATATAAGCTCAGCCGACCCTTCGATACGGGTCTTCGACAAGCTCAGCCCCTACTCAGGGCGAACGGAGTGATGCGACTTAAAGTCATCATGCTCTAAACAGTACCCTTACCGCTTATGCTTGCCCCGCTTGGCGCCCATATGCCGGATATTGACCGGCCGCCCACGATGGCTACCCGGCCGTGTCCGGTCGCGCTTCATCGGCCCGCCGCGCGGCGCGGGATGATCGGGCAGTTCAAAGCGTAGCGAGCCGTTGATCGGGTCTGCTTCGGCCAGTCGCAATTCGAGCCGCTGGCCGACCGTATAGCGATCGCCGCTCTCGACGCCTTCGAGCGCCTTGCCCGCCTCGTCATAGAAAAAGCGTTCGGCCCCCATGGTCGATACCGGCACGAGGCCATCCCCGCCCAGGCCATCGACCGTGGCGAAGAAGCCGAAATTCTGGACCCCGGTGATCCGCGCCTTGACCAGTTCACCGACATGGGCGGCCAGGAACGCGGCAACATAGCGATCGACCGTATCGCGCTCGGCCTCCATCGCGCGCCGTTCATGGCCGGAAATCATCTCACCGACCTTGCCCATATTCTCATAATCCTCCTGGCTCAGCGAGGATCGGTCGGGGATGGTCCCGCCCTTGGGTGCGGGCAGTTCCAGCCCATAAGCCCCCACCAGCGCGCGATGGACCAAAAGGTCGGCATAACGGCGGATCGGCGAGGTGAAATGACCGTAAGAGCCAAGCGCCAGCCCGAAATGCCCCATATTTTGCGGGCTATAATAGGCCTGTGTCTGGCTGCGGAGGATCTGCTCCATGATCTGCGGCTTCGCTTCCGCTTCCCCCACCCGCTTGATCAGATGGTTGAAAGTCGCGGGCCGGATCACCTGCCCCAACGCGAATTCGATGTCGAAGGTCGCCAGATATTCCTTGAGCGCCACCAACTTGTCGCGGCTTGGCGGTTCATGGACGCGGTACATGACCGGCGCCTTCTTCGCTTCCAGCGCCTTGGCCGCCGCGACATTGGCCGCGATCATATAATCCTCGATCAGCATGTGTGCGTCCAACCGTTCGCGCACAGCGACGCTGACGATCTTGCCCCATTCGTCCAGCACCACCCGCCGTTCGGGCAAGTCGAGCGCCAAGGGCTCACGCGCCAGCCGCGCCTTGTGCAGCAAGGCCCAGCAGGCCCAGAGCGGCTTGAGGGCCGTTTCGAGCAATTCATGCTCGCCCGTGCCGTCGATCGCCGCCTGCGCATCCTCATAGGCCATGACCGACGCGACGCGGATCACCGCGCGACTAAAGCGCCAGGCCGTCACTTTGCCCTGCGCGTTGATGGTCAGGTGACAGGCCATCGCCGCACGGTCCTGTCCGGCCCGAAGCGAACACATGTCGGACGACAGCTGATGCGGCAGCATCGGCACGACAAGGTCTGGAAAATAAACGCTATTCCCGCGCTTGCGCGCTTCGCGATCGAGCGCGCTGCCGGGGCGTACATAGTAGCTGACATCGGCAATCGCGACGATCGCGCGAAACCCTCCAATATTGTCCGGGTCGCTGTCCGCTTCCGCCCACACCGCATCGTCATGGTCGCGTGCATCCACCGGATCGATGGCGACGATCGGCAAGTGGCGCAGGTCTTCGCGCTTCTCCTCATGCAGCGGCAGAGCGGCGGCGACCAGCGCCTCTTCCTCGGTCGCTTCGGGAAAGACATGGGGAATGCCATGTTTGTGGATGGCGATCAGGCTGAAGCTGCGCGGCGCGAAGGGGTCGCCCAATATGTCGGTCACCCGCGCCGAAATGCGCGGCGGGCGACCGGACGGTTCCGCCAGGACGAGGTCGCCCTTCTTGGCGGTGCCCGCGTCGCTGATCGGCGTATCCTTGCGGATGCGCTTGTCCACCGGGCGAAGCCATAATTTACCGTCTGCCATCTCCTCGACCACGCCCAGCAGCATCTCGGTCGCCTTGGCGAGCTTCTTCATCGGATGCGCAACCCAGCCACGCCCCGCCTCCTCGGTCCGCGCCAAGATGCGATCGCCGATGGTCAGCGCGCCACGCTTGCCGCGCTCCACGATGCGCAGGCGCGGCGCGGGCTGGCCTTCGGCCTCCCACCGTTCGGGCGTGGCGATCAGCGTCGTGTCATCGACATCGATGATCCGCAGCACCGTCACCTTAGGCACACCGCCCAGCTTGTGGAAGGCCCTCGCCGGGCCAAGGTCGATCAGCCCTTCGTCGGCCATATCCTTGAGCAATGCCTTGAGCGCGATCTTCTCCTGCCCCTTGAGGCCGAAGGCCTTGGCGATCTCCCGCTTGCCCGCGGGCTGGTCCGATGTGGTGATGAAGTCCATCACCTGATCGCGCGTCGGGAAGCCTGCGGGGCGGACCTTGTCCGGTGTCTTGTGCTTTTGGGTTGATGCCATGCGCTTAGCTATAGGGACGCCGCCCCTGCGACGCCAGTGCCCCCATTCCGAACCGGCACTCGACCGTCCTGTTGCCATTGTTCCTTATTTGTTCTATTCTTGGTCATGGCAATCGAAAAGGGCAGAGGCGCGACCGACAACGACGAAAGCCAACGCTTCAACCTGCCGCAGCGATCGGTGGACGGCGACTGGCTCGATCTGGCCATGCTGGAAGGCGCGCTCCCGCGACTCCGCACCCAAGTCACGATCGAACGACCACGCACCATCATCGCCCGCAATGCCTCGCCCGACATCGGCTTCGACCGGTCGATCAACGCCTATCGCGGCTGCGACCACTAACATACGGATATATTACTCTTGCGAACGCCCCGAAATCCGCGCATTTTGGGATATGGACGCTATCTTATACCTCCGCTGGTCAACAAAAGATCAAAGTCAGGGCGACAGCTTTGACCGACAAACCCGCCTTGGAAACAATCGTGCCGTCGAGCATGGTTGGACGATCACAGAAACCCTGATCGATCATGGCAAGTCTGCATATCATGGCCGAAATCGAAGTCAGGGAGGACAGCTTTACGAAATTGAAGAACGGGCCAAGCGCGGCGAGCTGCGAGGAAAAGTGCTGCTCGTTGAGGCGATGGACCGCCTGACGAGGCAGAAGCCCCTTGAGAGCATATCCCTAATTCGCGATCTGACCGAAAACGGGCTGACGATATGTGAGACAAGTAGCGGCCGCATTTACAACACCCAGGCCATTGACTATAATTGGACGACGTTGATCGTCATCCTTGCTGCCGCTGCCGAAGCCTACGGAAGCAGCCACGAAAAAAGCAAGCGGGTCAAAAGCGCATGGGGACGAACACAAGCGACCGGCAAAACAAAAGGTGGTGAAGACGACCCGCGCCTATGCCCATCGTGGATTGAGGTCAAAAAGGGCAAGTATCAGCCCATCAAGGATCGCGCTGCCATCATCCAACAGATATTCGAGTGGTGTGCTGATGGATACGGCCTGCGAGAAATTGCCAACAAGGCGAACGAGAACCGTGCGAAGATCAAATGGCCGGGCGCGCCTTGGCACATCCGCAACCTCAACATCTTACTGCGCGGGCGTCGTGTTCTAGGGGAATACACACCACAGGAGCGCGATGAAAATGGCGGTCGTCGCGATGCTAATGTGACGATCGACCTCTATCCCGCTGTCGTGACCCACGAGCTATACAACAAAGCCCAGCATGGGTTGAGCAGCAGAAAAGGCACAGGTGGACCGCGCCGCGAATTCGCAAACGTCCTGAGCCATCTTGCCCGCTGCACCTACAAGCCGGAAGGCAGCAATACCCCATGCGGAAGCACCATGACCCTGCGTCCGCAAAAGAAAGGGCCGAACCAGATAGCCTGTAGCAGTTTCGTCCGGGCCAGCGGATGCAAGTGCAACGCAAACTACCGCTATGACGATATTCTTAGAGGCATTGTGCGTGAGGTGTTCAGTCTCGTCCTGCCTGACGAAAAGCCCGCCAAGCAAAACGCCATCGATGTTGAAGCGGTAAAAGCGGATAGCCGTTGATGCGGAGCCGATTGAACGCCCTCTCGACCGCCGCCGACTTGGGATGCCATGCCTCTTCCGCCTGAACCTCCATGAGCGCGATGTTGAGCATGTCGGTGAGGTGAGCCAGATTAAAGTCATCGGCCCCATGCTCTCGAAAATGAACCTCCGCGATGCTCATGATTGCCATATTGGCACTCTCTTGCGCCCGAACTTCTTCCGTGAGCCATGCGGGATCGCCATCGTCAGGTTGGCTCGCGGGCATGATAATCATCTCGCTCATGGGAACACCTTTCGGAACGCCACGAGGTCGCTGGGCAGAGCCATCCGAACGAGCAATTGCTTGTCGGTATCAATTGTTTCGACGCCGAAGTTGAAAGGTCCACGGTTATATTCCATGATCCAGTCCACCTTGTCGGAAACCACATTGCCCGTTCCCTTGGGATAGGCTTGCGCTGCCACAAACTGACCGTTGATCGTGGCGTGACGAAATTCGACCACAGGGCCGAGGACTATGATCGGAGCCATCCACGCGGGTTTGGAAACCCATGGGGTAGTGCGGGGCTGGATGATGTCGCGCCATTCGATGCTCATGCGCCCGCTCCCCGGTTCGAGAGAAACGCCGCTTCATCAGCTTCCGACTGGAACGCCGCCAGCACATCATAGCTATCGAGCAAAATGCCATCGCCCGTATCGCGCCGTGACCACCAGATCGAATAGCCGTTACGACAATTGGTAACGATCCAATCGATGACTTCGCCCACTGCGGAATAGTCACCGTCCTGTGTTCCAAATGCGAGATAGCCGCCAAGGGGATCGACACCCACTGCCAAGCAATCAACTGTGCCGATGACGTGAGACTTTGCGATGCGGCCATTGACCAGAACAACCGACCGGTGATGCCACTCACGGCTGATGGCTTGTGGGCATTCTGCTGGCATCCGGTTCAATGCCTCAAGCTCATCCTCGGCACCGCCGAAAATATCGTTCAAGGCTTCGACAAAATCCTCTGGATATGCCGACAGGGGAACTGCTGTGTCTGGACCGCCTTCGAAATCGTCACAGACGACGATTTGCGGCTCAGAAGGAATTTGGATTGGGGAACTGGTATTCATGCGGATTTGCCTTTCTCGGCAAAAACGCGCAGCTTATGTGGGGGATTTCGCTTCCGGGATTGGTCACGACACACCGACCACGCTTGCGCGTTGGTTGATTGTGTCGCTCCTCATCACTGGAACGTAACGGACCTTCAGGCATCCGCTGCGGGGTCTTCGACCCGAATATGTGGTCACGCTTTAGACGCGCGCCGCTCGCCACACGAGAGTTTTACTTAGGAGTGGTTTGTCGCTTGAAGCGCCGCCGCCTAAGGTCTCTCGAAGATGTGATGCCTAGCTAGACGTGGATGACAGAAATGGCAAGCGAAAAATGCTTGACTTTTCATTCTGATGGTTAACGGCCTCAGTGCGCCCAATACTATAAAGCATCGCCCCACGCGACGTTGCCGCATGACAATCTGTGGTGCTGATGGGCGACCGAAGCCGCCCATGACGTTCACATGCGACTTTTTATCCAGCCCATGATGCGATCATTATCGAAATCGTTGTCGGTCTGAACTGCTTCGATTTTACCAGTTGGGCTAGTAAGAACGGTGACGGTTACGCCATTTTCTGCTGCCCAGCTTTCAATTTCAGCTTTAGTCGGTGGCGTTGGGTTCACCATAATTAAATTATGGGAGCCAGTAGCGAAAGCGACCTGACGCGCCATTTTTTCCTTAAGCCGCTTCGCTGATAATGACATTTTGTCTCCAATTATTGTTTCGCCAAGCACGATAGTCCCGCCGATACCCAATGCTGATTAAAGACTGGTATCCACCCCGCTTATTTCGCCGGTCCTTTCCGCCAAGCGATACCATGCCGGTCGCACCAATCCCCGTATGTCGTGGCGCTGCCCTTGCTGATTTTCAGGTCGGGGTTCTGAAACCACATTTCCAGATTATAATCGGGGTTCTGCGCCATGACTGCGCGAATGAGCCGCCTGCCATCGGCGTCCCAGAAACCCTTGGCCTCAATTATCCGCTTGTCCTCAACATGGACGAAATCCGGCAAATAGGTATGGGTGATCGTGTAGGTCAGCTTCAACGGCTCATAGGCGAACTCAGGGCCAAGCTGGGCAGCGCAGCGCGCTTCATAGGTGTTTCGATATTGGGTCATCGCATATTTACAGGGCCGACAGCGCCCCTCTGATGCCCGTGTCGCGTAGTCACAAAGGAGGGCGCACGTTGGCGCCCTCGTGTAGGTTGGTGGTCTGACGGGCTTATTTGGCCGCTTTACGACGCCCGGCATAATTCTCAGCAATGCGATTTAACTGTAGGTCGAAATCACCCTTCTCGACATCGGCAATGACCGCCTCGATCACTGCGGCAAATTCCTTCTTCTCCATCACGACCTCGCGCTTGCCGGGCAGCAATTCGACGGCCATGTTGCCCATACGAGCGCTGAACTTGATCTTCTCGCCCTTGACCTCAAAATGCCGCTTACCGGCCTTCGCGCTATCTTTGAAAAGCGCAAGCTGTGAGCGCAGGTTGCCGACGAACCGTTCGCGGGGCGTTGCTTTGCTGGACGAGGAAAAGTCCGAACCATCTACCGGCTTTACGATCTGCTTCCAGTTGGTCATTTGATCTACTCCAATGTGTAGCAGCAACTCGCTGCCCACACTGTATTGCGTCGTATGATCCCACAATCATCCACTTTATCACCAGACATATCACCTCTTTGATGTTGACAGACTGACAGACTTTGGAGGCAACCAGAACGACACACTGCTCTCGGTAAATACCCGATGGCACGAACGACAAAGACCGCGAAGCCCGCGACATCATCCGCACCAGCGGCACCTACATTCACACTGAGGAAGCCTCAAGAGGGTTTGCTCAAACTGCTACAGAGCAACGTCCCGAACGTCCTCGCTGCTGGGTCCAGTCGTGTGGGCAAATCGTGGCTCTACATGATCTATATCTTGCTGCTCTGTGAAGAGTATCCGAGTAGCCGACATGGCGTGTTCCGACGCAACCGCAATGCCTGTGAAGCAAATCTGTTCAAGCTGACGCTCTTCCAAGCGATTGCGGCTCTCGGAATGACCAACTATCTCGTCAAAGGCATCAACAAATCTGATCTAACTGTGACGTTCCCCAACGGCTCGGTGATTACCTTCAATGGCCTAGATGAAAACAACAGGGATAGAATTCTAGGAAGTGAGTGGCAGACCATATGGATGAACGAAGTCTCGGAGTTTGAATATCAGGACGTCGAGTTTCTTAGGGGTCGTCTCTATGGCGAGATACCTCACAAGACGACCGGCGTTCCACTCAAACACCGAATGCTCTTCGACTGTAACCCAGACACGTTTGATGACTGGGATTATAAGCTGTTCGTGCTGGGCATCCATCCACTCACGAAGCACCGATTACAGCACCCAGAGGATTATGCCTATCATCAGATGATCACTGACGATCAGGAGTATATCAGGCGAAACGCTGACCAGTCGCCGGAATGGAAAGAACGCTTCATTTACGCCAATTGGCAATCCAGCAACCCCAACGCCCTGTTCCCGAAAAAGCATCTCAACGATAACCGCTTCTATGGCGATCTTTCGGAACTGCGCTTCAAGCATGTCGTCGTCGGTGTTGACCCCGCCGTGACCGCGCATGAGAATAGCGACTACACCGGCATCGTCGTCGCAGGCATCACCTTTGAAGGCCACCCGTGCTGGCTTCGGCTATGCCGACAGCTATGCTTGGTTCTGCCGTCCGATGCTGCGCCAGACCTATGAGCAGGCCAGCGGTCCAAGCCCATATAGTCCCGGCTATGGCGCACTAACGGCTTCCGCGCAGCAGGCGTCGATCTCAACGAACCAGAACGCGATTGCTACCGCCAACGAACAACTCGCTAGCCCGCCTTATTCACCAAAAGTGTCCTGAAGGGTTGGCGGGAGTGGCGTAAGCCTCTGATCTGAATTAGGAACT
>Ga0156326_156_pt1 | contig 14056 bp, 16 predicted proteins | sample RifCSPlowO2_12_FD_107974 | JGI IMG/M metagenome (GOLD analysis project Ga0156326, IMG submission 107974) | Sphingomonadales bacterium RIFCSPLOWO2_12_FULL_63_15 | reverse complement strand
CACCATGAACCCGCCGCGACAATCTGTTCTCATCCTGATAGTCGCTGACCTCTCACCCAGATCGTCGCGCTATAGTGACCGCCCGTCCGGCGCACGGATCATGCATTTTTGAAGGATTTTCCATGAGCATCGCAGAACATCTTGAAAGCCTCGCCGCTGCTGTTGACGCGACTTGGGTGCGGCTTAGCATTATCGACGCACGGTTGGGCGCGCTCCAACACGAAACCCATGTGGTGCAAAATAAGCAGCCGCACACCGACGACATGATCCACCAAAAGCGCCTTGAACTGGAAAATGCGTGTCTCCGCTTTCAGAGCCGGACTGCTGAACAGAGCAAGAATGGCGCGCCTTCCTTAGGCCAGTCGCTTACCGGCCGCGAAAGTGCCGGTTTCACAACAGGAGACGGCGCGATGAGCGACCAACCTAAACGGCCTGATTTTCTCGACGGCGGCAATCGCTACAAGCTGCTCTATCCGGTCCAATATCGTGTCGGAGAGGAAGAGAAGCTGCTCGAAACGCTCCAGCTTCGCCGCATGACGATGGCCTTCGCTATGATGCACCGCCGTGGCTGAAAAATATCGGCCGATCGACCGAACCGCCCGCGAGCCCCGTGCCGTTCAAGGACGCGAAGGGGAAAGCCCAAGCCGGAAAGATGCAATGGGAAAGGCCCAATGCCGTGCCGTTCGTGAATGCTGCCGAGCCGCAGGCCCGACCGTCGCGCAATGAAGAGTGGCAGCGCGCGCTGCGTCAGCCCAGCCGGACGCCGCCCGCGCCACTTATCAGGGCGAAGCGTGAGCCGACGCAGCAGCCAAGCGGGAAAGTCACAGTCGATATAAATCCGCCCAAGGGATGGTCTGTGACGCCCAAGAAGATAGCGGCAACAAACATGGACCTTGAGGTCAATACGGGCGACCGAATGATGGGCTGGGCATGATTTCCGAACTGGGCATGGGGTCTCTTCTCCCTCATGTCGCCGCCAACGGCCTAGAGCCAAGGCGCGAGCGGTGGGCGGCGTTGGAAGCGCGCCGTCCACCGTCCCTAATGCACTCCTGAAAGGCCTCTGAAATGCCGTTTATAGCCCCTTCAAATGCCCGCCTACGGGGAGCATTATATGTCCGATAGCTTTCGCCTGGACGTTGGGGAATGACCTTGTTCTCCCTATCGAAGCCTATCACAATCATTTTAAGTGGCGCGCATGGGCCGCGTCGAGAGCAGCAGATACTGTCCGTTCGGCTTCGACCTTTTGAAACGAGGGACTTGCCAATTTGCGATGTGTTCCGAGGTCAACCCGCGAACCTGTCCATGAATATAGTCGCGTCACTAAGCGGCATGAGCCTTGCCCAAATACGCAAGATCGCCTTTGAGGATTTCGCGCCGATCGCTGCCACAGCTCTTCAGATGGTCCGCGATGCAAGCGAGGCAATAGGATTGCCACCCGATACCTTCATTACGCCAAGCCAGTCAGACCAGTGCGCAGAGTGAAGGCGCTGTCCGGTATAATCCGACCTTGTCCGACATAATCCGGCGCTACCGCCAAAATCTAAGAGCTAGTGCCAATTACTATGTTCCTGTCTAGCGGCGGACAATCCCATCAGCCACAAAAAAAGGCGGCCCGCACTGGACCGCCTCCTTCAATCTCGCCTTATCCGTCGCGATCAGCTCGCGGCGGCAACGCCCTGATCAGTCATCAGCTGGTGCAGTTCGCCCGCTTCATACATTTCCATCATGATGTCGCTGCCGCCGACAAATTCGCCCTTCACATAAAGCTGGGGAATGGTCGGCCAGTCGGAAAAGGCCTTGATCCCCTGCCGCACGGCCTGGTCCTGCAACACGTCCACCGTGTCATAGGCGACGCCCAGATGCTCCAGGATCGCGATGGCGCGGCTGGAAAAGCCGCATTGCGGAAAGAGCGGCGTGCCCTTCATGAAAAGCACCACGTCATGGGCACCCACAAGGTCGGCGATCCGCTGATGCACGGCGTCGGTCATGATCGAAAGTCCATTCCTGTCTGGCGTCGCGATAGGCGGACGCACACTATCCATGCGCTGCTAGTTGGGAACCGCCGTGGTCAGTTGCAAGGCGTGCAGCACGCCCCCCATCCGCCCGTCGAGCGAAGCATAGACCGCGCGCTGCTGCGCCACCCGGCTCATCCCCCGGAAACTTTCCGCCACCACGCGCGCGGCATAATGGTCGCCGTCCCCCGCCAGGTCGGTAATCTCGACCTGCGCATCGGGAATGGCGGCGCGGATCATATCCGCGATTTCGTCGGCGGCCATCGGCATCGCAGGCGGCCTTACTGCGCTTCGATGAACATGCGGCGGGCAATCACCGCTTGCTCTTCCAACGCGGCGCGAACGCCTGGCTCGTCAATCTCGATCCCGGCCGATGTAATGTCGCCCACCAGCTTGCGGATCACATCCTCGTCGCCCGCTTCCTCGAAATCGGCCTGCACCACCGCCTTGGCATAGGCGTCGGTCTCTTCGGGCGTCAGGCCCATCTTGGCTGCGGCCCATTCGCCGAGCAACCGGTTGCGGCGCGCCTGGATGCGGAACTGCATTTCCTGGTCATGCGCGAACATATTTTCGAATGCCCGTTCGCGATCGTGGAAAGTCGTCATGCCCAAAAGCCCTGTTCAAAGCGGATATCGAAAATCAGATAGGCAGAAGCGCGCGATTACGCAACGGCAGGGATCATCCAGGGGCGATCCTGCGCGACGCTCTTTTCGTAGACGGCAATCCCGTCTGCATCGCCCAGCGTCAGGCCGATCTCGTCCAGCCCCCCCAGCAGGCAATGTTTGCGGAAAGGATCGATCTCGAAGCGGAAACGATCCTGAAATTGCGTCGTGACCGTCTGCTGCTCCAAGTCGACATGGATTTCGTCGGTCCGGGCGACCTCCATCAGCCGGTCGATCGCCGCCTGCGGCAGCACCACGGTCAAGATACCGTTCTTGAACGCATTGCTGGAGAAGATGTCGGAAAAGCTCGGCGCGATCACCACCTTGATGCCCAGGTCGCCTAGCGCCCAGGCGGCATGTTCGCGGCTCGACCCGCAACCGAAATTGTCGCCCGCAATCAGGATCGGGCTTCCCGCATAGGCCGGATCGTCGAAGACATTGCCCGGTTCCTTGCGCAACACCTCGAACGCGCCCTTGCCAAGGCCGGTGCGCGAAATGGTCTTGAGCCAGTGCGAGGGAATGACGATGTCGGTGTCGACATTCTTCATCCCGAACGGATAGGCCTTCCCCTCGACGTTCGTCAGCTTCTCCATCAGCGTGCCTGCTTGGCTTCCGCTGCGGTCAGATCTTCGGCCCGGCCGAGCGTGGCGGCCATCGCGGCACTCGCCAGCGCGCCCAGCGTCAGCAGCCAGAATATCTTTTTCACAACGTCATCCCCTCTTGGTCTTTCAATAATTCGCGCACGTCGGTCAGACGCCCGGTCAGCGCCGCCGCCGCCGCCATGGCAGGCGACACCAGATGCGTGCGCGCACCCGGTCCCTGACGCCCCATGAAATTGCGATTGCTGGTCGATGCGCAGCGTTCGCCCGCCGGCACCTTGTCCGGATTCATGCCCAGGCACGCCGAACAGCCCGGCTCGCGCCATTCAAACCCGGCCGCTACGAAGATGCGGTCCAGCCCTTCGGCCTCCGCCTGTCGCTTGACGAGGCCCGACCCCGGCACGACCATCGCATGCTTGATCCCGCTGGCGATCCGGCGACCGTCCAGCAACGCCGCCGCCGCGCGCAGATCCTCGATCCGGCTGTTGGTGCAACTGCCGATGAAGATATGCTCCACCGCTACGTCGGCCAACCGTTGCCCGGCGGTCAGCCCCATATAGTCGAGCGACTTTTGCGCCGCCGCCCGCTTGGACGCATCCTCGAAACTGTCGGGATCCGGCACCACGCCCGTCACCGCGACGACATCTTCAGGGCTGGTGCCCCAGGTCACGGTCGGCACGATATCGGCCGCGTCGATCACCACGATCTTGTCGAAGACAGCGCCCTCATCGGTAACGAGCGTGCGCCACCAAGCGACTGCGGCGTCCCAATCCGCACCCTTGGGCGCCATCGGACGCCCTTTCAGATAGGCAAAGGTCGTCTCGTCCGGCGCAAACAGGCCCGATCGCGCACCCGCCTCGATCGACATGTTGGCGACCGTCAGCCGCCCCTCGATCGACATGTCGCGGAACACGGAGCCGCGATATTCCATGACATAGCCGGTCCCGCCCGCCGTGCCGATCCGCCCGCAAATCGCCAGGGCGACATCCTTGGGCGTAACGCCAAAGCCCAGTTCGCCTTCGACCACGACCGCCATCGTCTTGGACTGTTTAAGCAGCAGGGTCTGGGTCGCCAGCACATGCTCGACCTCCGACGTGCCGATTCCGAACGCCAGCGCACCGAGCGCGCCGTGCGAACTGGTATGGCTGTCGCCGCATACCAAGGTCGTGCCCGGCAGGGTGAAGCCCTGTTCCGGCCCCACGACATGGACGATGCCCTGTTCGACATCGGCGTCCCCGATCAGGCGGACACCAAATTCCGGCGCATTGCGTTCCAACGCTTCCAGCTGCTGCGCGCTCTGCGGATCGGCGATCGGGATGCGCTTGCCATCGGCGTCGCGACGCGGGGTCGTGGGCAGATTATGATCCGGCACTGCCAGCGTCAGATCGGGCCGCCGCACCTTGCGCCCGGCAAGACGAAGCCCCTCGAACGCCTGCGGACTCGTCACTTCATGGACGAGATGCCGGTCGATATAGATGAGGCAAGTGCCATCCGGGCGACGCTCCACGACATGCGCGTCCCAGATCTTCTCATAGAGGGTGCGGGGTTTAACCATAGTGGCTCCCCCCCTAGACCCGGAATGGCAGGGGGAAAAGGGGGAAGCGCGCCGTAATATGCCCTTTTATCTATCTGGCGGGCAAGAATGTTACGATTGGGGCGGTGGACAGGCATAATTCATCCTCCCCCGGCGGGGCAGGGGAGGATTTTATGAGGCGCGATAGTCCGCCACGATGCGCCCGGCTGCGCCGATCTCCGCCTCATGGCCATCCTCACGCCAGGTTTCGGCGAGCGCCGCCGTCTCCCACGCCTGCATCGCGGGCAGCGCCAGCATATGCTCGACCCAGGCCTGCCCCGCCGGGCCGACATCCAGCCCATAGGTCCGCACCCGATAGCCAACCGGCGCATAAAAAGCATCGACAGCGGTGAAGGCACCCCCCGCCAGAAACGGTCCTCCGAAGCGGGTCAGCCCCTCCTCCCAAAGTTCGGTCAGCCGAGCAATATCCTTGTTGAGCGCAGGCGAGGGCAGATGCGGCTCCACCCGCACACCGACGTTCATGGTGCAATCATTCCGCAGCGTCGCAAAGCCGCTATGCATCTCGGCCGCCGCGCACTGCGCCCAGGCCCGCGCCGCTTCGTCGTGCGGCCACACTTCGGCATGGCGATCGGCGAGATAGAGGATGATCCCCAGCGAATCCCACACCGTCCGCTCGCCGTCGATCAGCGCAGGCACCTGCCCCGTTGGCGAAAAACTGCGGAAGGCGGCATAGTTGGTCGGCTGCAAAAACGGCTCGATCCGGTCGATGAACGGGATGCCCAGCGCGGTCATCAACACCCAGGGGCGCAGCGACCAGCTGCTATAATTGCGGTTCGCGGTGATCAGCGTGTAGGCCATGGCAAGTCTCCCTTGGAGGCGGCTGTCGCATATCCCATCGACATCGCAGCGTATAGCGCCAGTGGCTTTGCGCCGGACTGCCCCTAGCCAAGCCCTTGGGATCGCGGCACAAGGGGACATCGCGGGCGACGCCCCTCGCCGCCCTTCCCCGATTTGTGGAGCCCATAGTCGTGAACCGACGCCAATTTCTCGCCACCAGCGGCGCCACCGCGCTGACCATCGCCGCCTCCCCCGCCCTTGCCCAAGCTGGCAGCGCCGACGCACGGCTGCGCGCCATGCTCGACGGCTTCTTCTACGAACGGCTCGCCGACTCGCCCGAACAGGCGACCCGCCTCGGCCTCGATACCGGCGAGCGCGCCGCGCTGCGCGGCAAGCTCAGCGACACCTCCGCCGCCGGGGTCGCCCGCGACCTCGCCCGCAGCAAGGCGCAGGCCAGGCAACTCGCGACCATCGACCGCAAATCCCTCAGCGACGCTTCGAAGCTCGACTATGATGTCGTCACCTATCAGCTCGACCGCGCAATCGGCGGCGAACGTTTCGGCTATGGCGAGACGGCGGGCCGCTATGCCCCCTATGTGCTGAGCCAATTGACCGGCAGCTATCGCGAGATCCCCGACTTCCTCGATTCGCAGCATCGCGTCGCCAACGCCGCCGATGCCGACGCCTATCTCGCCCGCCTCGAAGCCTTCCCGGCCGCCATGGACGGCGAACTGGCCCGGCAGAAAGAGGATGCGGCCAAGGGCGTGTTCGCGCCCGACTATATTCTCGACACGACGCTCAAGATGCAGGCGTCGCTGCGCGATCAGCCCGCAGCGCAGACCGTCCTCGTCGCCTCTTTCGTGAAGAAGCTCGCCACCGCCGGCCTGCCGCCCGAACGCGCCGCGCAGGCCGAAAAGATCGTCACCGACAAGATCTTCCCCGCGCTCGACCGCCAGCGCGCCCTGGTGCAAGACCTCCGCGCCAAGGCGACCCATGACGCGGGCGTGTGGCGTCTGCCCGAAGGCGAGGCCTTCTACGCTGCCGCCGCCGAAGCGGCCACCACCACCGCGCTCACCGGCGACGAAATCCATCAGATCGGCCTTGATCAGGTCGCGCAGATCAGCGCCCGGATCGACACGATCCTGAAAGGCGAAGGGATGAGCCAGGGGACCGTCGGCGATCGCCTCGTCGCGCTCAACAAGCGCCCCGACCAGCTTTTCCCCAACACCGATCCCGGCCGCGAAGCGCTGCTCGCCCAGCTCAATGTCCAGATCATCGCCATGCAAAAGCGCCTAGGCGAAGCCTTCAACACCGTGCCCAAGGCCCCGGTCGAGGTCCGCCGCGTGCCGGTCACCATCCAGGCGGGCGCACCGGGCGGCTATTATCAGAACGCCTCGCTCGACGGCTCACGCCCCGCCATCTATTATATCAACCTGCGTGACACGTTCGACCGGCCCAAATTCGGCCTCGCGACCCTGACCCATCATGAAGCCGTGCCCGGCCATCATCTCCAGGTGTCGGTCGCGCTCGAATCGGACGCCATCCCGATGATCCGTCGGCGCGGCGGCTATAGCGGCTATAGCGAAGGCTGGGCGCTCTATTCCGAACAGCTCGCCGACGAAATGGGCATGTATGAAGGCGACCCGCTGGGTCAGGTCGGCTATCTACAGTCGCTCCTGTTCCGCGCCACCCGCCTAGTCGTCGACTCCGGCATGCACGTCAAACGCTGGAGCCGCGAAAAGGCGACCGATTATCTGATCGCCACCACCGGCATCGCCCGCGGCCGCAGCCAGGGCGAAATCGACCGCTACACCGTCTGGCCGGGTCAGGCCTGCAGCTACAAGATCGGCCACACCGTTTGGAACGACCTGCGCACGGAAGTGCAGCGCAAACAGGGCGACGCCTTCGACATCAAAGCCTTCCATGATGTGCTGACGCTGGGCGCCATGCCGCTCGACATATTGAAGCAGACTGTCCGGCAGCGGGCGGGGATCGCATAACCACTATACCCATAGGCCGTTCGTGCTGAGTAGGGGCTGAGCTTGTCGAAGACCCGTATCGAAGCATCTTCAGCCCCCTTCGATACGCCCCTTCGACTTCGCTCAGGGGCTACTCAGGACGAACGGCGCGGTGGAATTAAAATAGGAAAAAACGGCCCGGCAGTTTCCCGCCGGGCCGTCCAGTCCTTCCACCCAAACCCGCGAAGGGAGTGTCGAATTCCCCGCGAGCTGGCCCGTAAAGCGGCCGTCATCCTCGCGCAGGCGGGGACCGATCCGCCCCCTGACAAAGCGCGAGAGTCTCAGGCCGCAAACTGGTTCATCGTATTGTGCGCGCCACCAGCCTTCAGCGCCGCTTCGCCCGCGAAATACTCCTTATGATCATCGCCAATGTCGCTGCCCGACATATTCTGATGCTTCACGCAGGCGATACCCTGGCGGATTTCCTTGCGCTGGACGCCCTCGACATAGCCCAGCATCCCGGCCTCACCGAAATACTCCTTCGCGAGATTATCGGTGCTGAGCGCCGCCGTATGATAGGTCGGCAAGGTGATGAGGTGGTGGAAAATCCCCGCCCGCGCTGCCGCATCCTTCTGGAAGGTGCGGATGCGGTCGTCGGCTTCCCGACCCAGATCGGTGGCATCATAATCGACGCTCATCAGGCGCGCCCGGTCATAGCCGCTGACATCCTTGCCCGCTTCGACCCACGCATCATACACCTGCTGACGGAAATTCAGCGTCCAGTTGAAGCTGGGCGAATTATTATAGACGAGCTTGGCGTTGGGGATGACCTCCCGGATGCGGTCGACCATCGACGCGATCTGCTCGATATGCGGCTTCTCCGTCTCGATCCACAGCAGGTCCGCGCCATTTTGCAGCGAGGTGATGCAGTCCAGCACGCAACGGTCCGCCCCGGTCCCTTCGCGGAACTGGAACAGGTTGCTCGGCAACCGCTTGGGGCGCAGCAGCTTGCCGTCGCGGTTCAGGATGACATCGCCATTCTTCGCCGTCGCCGGGTCGATCTCTTCGCAATCGAGAAAGCTGTTATACTGGTCGCCGATATCGCCCGGCTCGTTGCTGACCGCGATCTGCTTGGTCAGGCCAGCGCCCAGCGAGTCCGTCCGCGTGACGATGATGCCATCATCGACGCCCAGTTCCAGAAAGGCGTAACGGCAGGCGCGGACCTTTGCCAGGAAGTCCTCATGCGGCACCGTGACCTTGCCATCCTGATGGCCGCACTGTTTTTCGTCCGACACCTGGTTCTCGATCTGGAGCGCGCACGCCCCCGCCTCGATCATCTTCTTGGCGAGCAGATAGGTCGCTTCGGCATTGCCGAAGCCCGCATCAATGTCCGCAATGATCGGGACGACATGGGTTTCGAAATTGTCGATCGCATGCTGCGCCTTCTGCGCCTTGACCTCGTCACCGTCAGCGCGCGCGGCGTCAAGATCGCGGAACAACATGCCCAATTCGCGGGCATCGGCTTGCTTCAGGAAGGTGTAAAGCTCTTCGATCAGCGCCGGAACGCTGGTCTTCTCATGCATCGACTGGTCGGGCAGCGGGCCGAAGTCGCTGCGCAGCGCCGCAACCATCCAGCCCGACAGATAGAGATATTTGCGCTTGGTCGTGCCGAAATGCTTCTTGATCGCGATCATCTTCTGCTGACCGATGAAGCCGTGCCAGCAGCCCAGCGACTGGGTGTAGTTGGCCGGGTCGGCATCATAAGCGGCCATGTCGCGGCGCATGACACCCGCCGTATATTTGGCGATGTCGAGACCCGTGTTGAAGCGGTTCTGCAATTGCATCCGCGCCACCGATTCCGCGTTGATGCCGTCCCATGTGCCGGGATGGCTGCCGATCAGCGCCTGCGCCTTTGCGATATTTTCCTGGTAGGACATGGACCGTTCCCTCGTGAGCTATGGGCTTGATGCACAGCCCCTACCCCCCGCCCGAACGGCGCGGCAGCCCTGGCGAAGTTCAGTTGTCGATCTTTACAAAAATCTGCTGTAAAGTTGTAAAGCCTGCACAGGAGTCGGCCCGATGCGTAAAGACAGCCCGGTCTATATGGGGCCGCGCCTGCGGCGGCTCCGCCGCGACCTTGGCCTAACGCAAGCCGACATGGCCGCGGATCTCGACATCTCGCCTTCCTATGTCGCGCTGCTCGAACGCAACCAGCGGCCGCTGACCGCGGACATGCTGCTGCGCCTCGCGCGCACCTACAAGCTCGACATGGCGGAGGTGGCGGGCGACGGCGGCACTGAACAGACCGCGCGGCTCCACGCCGTCCTCAAAGACCCGATGTTCGCGGACCTTGACCTGCCCGCGCTTGCCACCGGCGATGTCGCCGTCAATTATCCCGGCATCACCGAAGCCCTGCTGCGCCTCTACACCAGCTATCGCGAGGAGCACCTCGCCCTTGCCGACCAGGGCACCGCCCCCGATGACGCGCCCGATCCGGTCGCCGAATCGCGCCGCTTCCTCGCCGCCCGCCGCAACAGCTTTCCGATGCTGGACGACATGGCCGAAAAACTCGCCGCCGATGCCGAGACGGAAGGCGGCCTCACCGGCTGGCTGCGTGCCCGCCATAGTCTCCGCGTTCGCCGCCTGCCTGCCGACGTCATGGCTTGGTCGCTCCGCCGCTATGACCGGCATCGCGACGCCATACTCCTCGACGACACGCTCGACACTGCCAGCAGCCAATTTCAGCTCGCACTCCAGATTGCCTATCTGGAGATGCGAAAGACGTTCGACGCCATTTTGAAGGACGGGCAGTTCACTACCGAAAGTAGCCGCAGCCTCGCCCGCCGCGCGCTCGCCAGCTATGGGGCCGCGGCGATCCTGATGCCCTACGCCGCCTTCGCCAAGGCGGTCGAGGTGCGCCGCTATGATATCGAGGCGCTCGCCCGCCAGTTCGGCACCAGTTTCGAACAGACCGCCCACCGCCTCACCACCCTCCAAAAACCAGGGCAGGAGCGCGTCCCCTTCTTCTTCCTCCGTGTCGATCCGGCGGGCAATGTCTCCAAGCGGCTCGACTGGGCTGGCTTTCCCTTCGCCCGCCATGGGGGTTCCTGCCCGCTCTGGTCGGTGCATCGGGTGTTCGAGACGCCACGTCAGGTCGTCACCCAATGGCTCGAACTGCCCGACGGCCAGCGGTTCTTCTCGATCGCGCGCACGGTGACAGCGGGCGGTGGTGGCTGGGGATCGCCCAAGGTCGACCGCGCCATCGCGCTCTGCTGCGCCGCCGACCATGCCCATCGCCTGATCTACACCCAAGGCAGCCCGCCCCCGGCGCCCACGCCGATCGGCGTCACCTGTCGCCTCTGCCACCGCCCCCACTGCCTCGCCCGCGCCGCCCCGCCGATCGGCCGCGACATGCTGCCCGACGATTATCGCGGGACGCGCGCGCCGTTCGGCTTTGCGGATGGTTAGCCGTCGATCAAATCCAGATAGGCGACCACATCATTGTCGGTCGCCAGATACAGGCCGTCCTGCATCTCCGTCGGCTGCTGGTCCGCGACGTGGAGCGCCTGGCTCAGTGGCCCGTACATGATGGTCATGGCCGCGCCGTCATCGCCCAGATGGTAGAGGCGGACGGTGGCATCGTCATAGGTGCTGCGCATCGTCCTCTTCTACCCCATCAGTGACACAAAGTCAGCGCCGGTCCTTCACTTTCATGCTTGGAGCCAGTTGGTTCGCGCCGATCTTCACCGCGTCGTCGGTGAAGTTGGCGACGAAGGTGGAGCCGCGTTCCAGGCCGGGCACGAAACCGGCCTTGTTGCCTTCTATCACCAGCCCGCTGCTGTCATGTTCGCGGCCTTCGGGAGCGATGGTGATGAAGGCGGACCAATTATCCTTATCCTTGCCTTGCACCATTTCGTTGCCGCGGATGAGGCCGCTCGCGCCGTTGGACAGGTCGATCATATAGTTGGTCAGCTTGCCGCCGCTATCGTCGAAACTGTTGCCGGTGATGGTCACACGGGCGGTGCGGGTTTTAAGATAATGGCCGCCATCGCCGAGGTCGAAGCGGCTGTTGGTGACGGTCAGGCTGTCGAGCCGCCCGATATAGATGCCATGCGCGCAATCGAGGTCGCGGTCGCAGCGGCCCAGATGGCGGAAGGTCGACTTGTCGATGCTGACCTGGCCGCCATCATAGTCGCCGGTCAAAATCCCTTCCTCGCTGTTGCGGAACAGGCTGTTGCGGACCGTGAGAGTGCCGCTTTCGAGGCGGATACCTGCGCCATTGCCGTCAGGCACGCGGATATTCTGAAAGATGATGCCATCGACCACGCTTGCCCGGCCGCGCAGCACGAACGCGCCCTTGCCCTCGCACGGCACGCCGTCGAAGATGACGCTGCCCGGTGTCGCGGCGCGGATGGTGACGTCGCCGCCCTGCTGCACCGCGCATTGGCGATAGGTGCCCGGTGCCACGACTACCGTGCCGCGCCCGTCGCCAATCGCCCCCAGCGCATCGGCCAGCGACCCGAAGGCGCGGCCCGATTCGGCGAGCCTGAAGGGGGCGGGATTGCCCTGCGCCAGCGCGGTCGAGGCGATGGCGAGGGAGACGAGCAGGCTGGTGGACAAGATACGCATGGCGCGCAGGATAGGCGCGGGCGGCGCGCCGACCAAGGCGAGAAGGAGGTTAATGGCGCGCTGCCCCGCTATGGGACAGATGGGAGGGTAAAGGTTGCAGGCGGCGGTGGTGGTTGCCGGTCCCCTGCCCGTCCGTGCGCCGATCAGGGTCACAGCCACGCGACGGCGGGAAAGTTCACACCGTTGCAGCACCCTATTTCCGGGCGAATCGGGGCGTAAAGTACCGGTAAAGCCTTCGCGACGCGACGGTAACGCGCCTGTTGGGTCACAGCGACGCGACAGGGACGCGCCACCCACGCCTCAGCGACGCGCCGCCCTGGGGGCGGGCGGCGGGGCGAAGGGATTGCCCAGGCTTTGCGCATGGAGCGCCAGCGCGCAGTCCCATGTCCGGTCGAACGGCGTGCCCGCCAACCGCTGCCGCAACCGATGCGCGCTGGCGCGCGACATGCCCGCGGTGCGGGCGGCGTGCGTGACATTGCCGGTGGCGAGCAGCGTGGCGAGGAAAAGCCGCTGCTTGTCCGGCGTCCAGCGGGCGCGATCGGTGGAGGCTGGCGTGGCGGGCGCGGGCGGATGGGGGGTGGGGTGCTGGTCCATCTATGAGGATAGACCAGAGGATTTCCTACATTGGAAGGGGGATTTTGAAGGGTCCAGGCGACCGCGATGCACGGCGCAGAACAAGGAAGAAGAGCTTGAAACGGTAGCGAGGCGCGATGATTTTCGCTATATAGGGGGCATGGCCAAACAACCTCCTTCCAAGCGCTCCTCGTCCGATGGCAAGGTCGTCGCCATCAAAGCGATCGGTAGCAAAAGGAATGTGACGACGCGCCTTGGCAATGTCACGGTCAGCGGGCAACGGCCGAGCGCCGATGTCGTGCGATCGAACGTGGCCGCCAGCACGGCGGCGTTGGCGCGAGTGGGTGTCAAGTTGATCAAGCCCCGCGTGCATCTGCCACCCAAGAAGGGCGTGCCGCGCTATTCCGCCGACGAAAATAATCCCGGTGTCTTCATCCGGCGGCTGGACGGGAAGGTCACGACCGGCAGACTTCAAAACGGCCAATTCGTCGAAGCCGAGTGACCAGGCTTGCGGATGCGGTCGAGCAGATACTCGACGCCCAGAAGCGGACCAAAAAGCCGTTAGCCATTATCCTGGCGGGCCATAACGGGTCCGGCAAATCGACCATGTGGCGCAAGTCCCTTTCGGGGCAGTTGCAAATCCCGCTGCTCAACGCCGACCGCATGATGCTGTCGATCCTTCCAGAGGCCGACAGTAGCGGCGCGCTGGTCGATTGGGCACAGGCGCTGCGCGATACCGATCTTGGGTGGATGCAGGTCGCCCAATCCGGGGTCAAGGCGTTCGCCGCCCATGCCATGGCGGCGAAGGTGCCCTTTGCGATGGAAACGGTCTTTTCTCACTGGGATGTGCAGGCGGACGGTAGCGTCAAATCCAAGATCGACCTGATCACCGATTTGCAGGGTGCGGGTTATTTCGTTCTGCTGTTTTTCGTGGGGCTGGCGAATGTCGATCTGTCCATCCTGCGTGTCCTGTCCAGAGTGGCGGACAATGGGCATGACGTGCCGCAGGACAAACTCCTGGCGCGGTTCCCGCGAACGCAGCTTGCCATTCGCGAAGCCGCCAAGGTGGCCGACGCCACGATCCTGACCGACAATAGCCGGGACGACAGGCAGGCCTTTACCGTATGCCGTTTGCAATTGGGCGAGCGGGCGATCTTTGATGTGCGCGCGGGCGGCGGGGTTGGTACGCCTCCGGTAGCGGCCGCATTGTCGGTCGGATGTAGCCGGCGCATTGCGCGGGCATGGATGAGAT
>Ga0156326_153_pt1 | contig 15389 bp, 17 predicted proteins | sample RifCSPlowO2_12_FD_107974 | JGI IMG/M metagenome (GOLD analysis project Ga0156326, IMG submission 107974) | Sphingomonadales bacterium RIFCSPLOWO2_12_FULL_63_15 | reverse complement strand
GCTGACGCCCTTCAACCATCTACCGGGAGGCCACCAACCCTGCACCAGGGTCAATCAGCCAACGCCGGGACCGTTACCCCATCTAGAGCTTGGGGAGGAGGCGGCGGCCGTGGCCGCGTCCCTCCTTTCTGGAGATGTAAATCCACCCGCTGCTGCCCTGGTGGTTCGGGATTTCCGGCGTCCAGTATACTGGTCTGTCGATCACGCTGCCGAAGGACATGCCGAAATCTTCGGCTTTCCGATCGATTGGAAGGAGGAACTGCCTACCGCCATAGAGGTCGCACTCGTCAAGGCACTCGCCGCCCTTCCACCCGAACAGCATCTTGCGATCTTCTCCGGAGGTGCCGAGGTAGTACTTGGTTCGTTATCAGCGTGCGCAGATTTTCGCAAAGTTGCATTCGCCGCAGAAAACCCGATGGTCGGCGAAACGACAGAGTTCGATGGGTCCACTAGCGCGGTCATCGCGACGGGAGACGGCCGCGGTGTAAAAGTCGCCTTGGACTGTTTGCTTAATTCTTATGCCACCTCCCCGCTGAAGTTCCGATTCCTTGAACTCTATCGCGTGATGGAGGCCCTTTTCATCGCCGATGTGAAGAGTAGATTGATGGCAGCTTTCGATGCGGAGCCAGCAGTTGCTTTGAACGACGCGTTAGAAGCATTGCAGTCGGAGCTCAGGCAGATTACCGCGCTTGCCGAACCGCATCAGGACCTATTTGAAGATTGCTGGACCCTACTGGACGGCCTTAAAAACACAAATCAGTTCGCTACGGCCCTTTTCAGGCGGTTGAACAAGAAAAAGCTGAATGGCGAGGGCAGATGGAAGACTGGCGCTGCCCTTATTTATCAAATCCGCTGCGCCGTGGTGCATGCCGGTGAGAAAGACATGATCTTCGAGAATTTTCCTGACGGCGATGTGGCGATCAAAGCTATTTTGCCAACTGTGGAGCGCGCAGCGCTACAAATGCTCGGTATCACCCTCGGCTGATCCGCAAGAGTATTTCCGCCGCAGTGCGAATGAAGCGCCCGCAACGCTACAGCTAGAAATGGCAGCCATCCCGATCTTCAAACATGAAACCTGCTCGTCCGCCATTGGCCCATTGGCCATCAGCGAAGCCCGACGAAAAGACAGCGGCGAGATAGTCAGCCGGTGAGTGAGCCCCCCGTGGACGGGGGCGGCTACCCTGTTTGATCCGCCCACCTAGCTACATTTGCGACCCATTCCCTTGCACCTGTCCTTCTGGTATAAGTGATTGAGAAGCCAATGTGATTCCTGATTGCAGCATGACCGAACTGTGGCCCTTTTGGGGGCTCATCGCGCATCTGGTTTTCGATAGATATCTGAAAATAAACACAGAACTATTGTGGATTGGATTCCGGCTCGGCCAACTCCTTCTTCCTGCTCGACTTGCCGCGCCGCTCCCGGCTAAGAGGGGCGGCATGATGAAGCTGTTTATCGGTAACAAGGCCTATTCGAGCTGGTCGCTGCGCGGCTGGCTGGCGTGCAAGCTGTCGGGCCTGCCCTTTGAGGAAGTCGTGGTCCCCCTCTATGACGAGGCGTGGGAGAAACGGCGCGAGGGCGACGAGTTCGCGCCCTCCTCCGGCAAGGTGCCGATCTTGTGGGATGGCGACGACATCGTCGTGTGGGACAGCCTCGCCATCATCGAATATCTCCATGAAAAGACGAGCGGCGACCTGTTCTGGCCGACCGACCCTGCCGCGCGCGCCATGGCCCGCTCGATGGCGGCAGAAATGCACAGCAGCTTTGCCGCACTGCGTCGCGAGCATAGCATGAACATCCGCCGCATCTACGACGCCGTGCCGCCCTCCGAGGCGGTGGCGCAGGATATTTTCCGCATGATGCAGCTCTGGGCGCAGGCCCGTGCGCGCCATGGTGGCGAGGGCGAATTTCTGTTCGGTGCCTTCAGCGCGGTCGATGTGATGTTCGCGCCCGTCGTCACCCGCTTCATCACCTATCAACTGCCCGTCGCCCGCTTTGCGCAGGCCTATATGCAGGCAATTATCGCCCATCCCTGGATGCAGGAATGGATTGGCGGCGCGCAGGCGGAGGACTGGGTGATCGACAAGTTCGAGGTGCCGCCCCAGGTGGCGTGAGGCAATGACGGATACGCCCGACACCCCCACCGAAAAGCGTGCCGCAGAAGCCGCCGCGATTCGCCGTCGTTGGATCACCTTGGGCGAAATGTTGGCGCTGCTGGCGGTCAGCATTTCCGGGTTGACCCTCTATCTCAATTGGTCGGACAAGCAGGACGAGCGCGCGGAAAAGGCGATCGCAAGCCGTCAGGCATCCGTCCGCGCCGCCAAGCTGATACTCAACGCCCGCGCGGATGGCGACGATCGGCTGATACTGACCCCGGCCGCTGCCGACCAGATCGTGCAAAGCCAGACCTTTCTCTTCCCCGCCGCACTCGACATTGCGCCCGTATCGACCACGGGCGAAGCGCGGATCGAGGCCCGCTGGTTCGATAATGCGCTCAAGCGCGCGCGGGACAAGGCCAAGCTGCCCGACAATAGCGTAGGCGACGAGAATCTGCCGGTGTTCATCACCACCCGCTTCGTGGTGAATGGCGAAGCGCGCGAAGATCGCGCCATCTATGATATTGGCTATGGCATATCGGGTCGCTGGTTGTCGGGCCATGACGTGACGCTGCGCGGCCTGTCGCTCGTCACGCGCGAAAACGGCACGTCCCCCGCCGCGACCGTCGATGCGCGCTGGGCGGCCGTCGTCACCGCGCGCAACTGACGCGGCTCCACGAAAAAGCCCGGCCCTTCGTGGAAGGACCGGGCTTTTTCCGCTCGAAAGGATCGGGGCTTTAGCCGACGATTTCTTCCGGCTTGAAGAAATAGGCGATTTCGATCGCGGCATTTTCTTCGCTGTCCGAGCCATGGACCGAATTGGCTTCGATCGATTCGGCCAGTTCCTTGCGGATCGTGCCGGCGTCGGCATTGGCCGGGTTGGTTGCACCCATGATGTCGCGGTTGCGCTGCACGGCATTTTCGCCTTCCAGCACCTGGACGACGACCGGGCCGGAGATCATGAAGGCAACGAGGTCGGCGAAGAAGGGGCGTTCCTTGTGGACGCCATAAAAGCCTTCGGCCTGTTCGCGGCTCATGCGGATGCGCTTGGAAGCGACGACGCGCAGGCCGGCTTCCTCCAGCATCTTGGTGACGGCGCCGGTCAGGTTGCGACGGGTCGCGTCGGGCTTGATGATGGAAAAGGTGCGCGTGACGGCCATGGCCCTCGATACTCCGAATGGGTGAAAATGCTGGCCGCGCCTTTAGACGGGGCCGTGCTGCGCTGCAAGAGGCTTAAACCGGAGGTGATCTATGGCCCCTGCACCCATTTGCGGCCCTCCTGCCGCCAGAAGCGCGGTTCGACGCCCTCACGCTTCGACAGGGTCCGCCAACTTGCCCGCGCACCATCGATCGTATCAACATCGAAAAAATAGAAGGCCCGCTCGAATTCCAGCGCCTCGTCGCGCCACACGCCATCGGCCAGCGCCACATGCCGCGCACCATTGGCGGCCGCGCAGCTCGGGGCGAGCAGGATCGGCTGCACCGCCTCATCCCCCTCGCCTGCCTGTCCATGGGCGAGGAAGCTTTCGGGCGGCCCGGCCCACAAGCCTTGCGATATCCGCTCGCGCCGATCGGCCGTATCCGCCACCACCAGCAGCCGCGCACCCAGCCCCAGGATGCGCGCCGCGATGGCGGGCAACACCTGTTCGACCGGATCGCGGCTTAGCTGGTAGAAATCGACCTGCATGATCGTAAAATCCTAACCCCGTTCGCCCTGAGCCCGTCCAAGGGCTGTTCTTCTTTGCGCAGAAGGACAGGGCTTCGACAAGCTCAGCTCGAACGGGCGTGGGGGCATCTTACTGCTCGAACTTGTCCGCCACCAGCTGGTCGATCAGGCGCACGCCATAGCCGGTCGCGCCCTTGTCCCATGTCGCGCCGGGCTTGTCGGACCATACCATGCCGGCAATGTCGAGATGCGCCCATTTGACGCCGTCCTCGATGAAGCGCTTGAGGAACTGCGCGGCGGTGATCGACCCGGCATAGCGCCCGCCGATATTCTTCATGTCGGCGATCGGGCTGTCGATCAGCTTGTTATAGGCGTCGGACAGCGGGAAGCGCCACAATTCGTCGCCGCTCGCCTTGCCCGCCGCGATCAGGTCGTCGGACAGGCCATCGTCGTTCGAGAAGAGGCCCGCATATTGATCGCCCAGCGACACCAGGATCGCGCCGGTCAGCGTGGCGAGATCGATGACGACCTCCGGCGCATAGGTCTTCTGCGCCCAGGTCAGCGCATCGCACAGCACCAGCCGCCCTTCGGCGTCGGTGTTGAGCACTTCGATCGTCTGCCCCGACATGGAGGTGACGATGTCGCCCGGCCGCTGCGCGTTGCCGTCAGGCATATTTTCGACCAGGCCGCAAATGCCCACGACATGTGCCTTGGCCTTGCGCCCCGCCAGCGCCTTCATCGCGCCAGCGACCGCACCCGCGCCGCCCATATCCCACTTCATGTCTTCCATGCCGGCCGCCGGCTTGATCGAGATGCCGCCGGTGTCGAAGGTCACGCCCTTGCCGACGAACACGACCGGCTTGTCCGCCGTGCCGCCGGTGCCGTCCCATTCCATCGCCAGCAGCCGTGCTTCGCGCACGGACCCCTGCGCCACGCCGAGCAGCGACCCCATGCCCAATTCTTCCATTGCCGCGCGGTCGAGCACGCTGATCTTGATGCCCAGGTCCGCTAGGTGGCGGCAGCGTTCCACGAAACTTTCGGGATAGAGGATGTTGGCGGGTTCGGACACCAGTTCACGGGTTAAGGCGACGCCCGCCGCCACCGCTGCCCAACGATCCCAGGCCGCGCCCGCATCGCTCGACACGATCGTCACCGTCTCCAGCGTGGGCTTGGCCTTTTCGGCCAATTTGGTGCGATAGGTATCGATCCGCCAGCTACGCAGCAGGGCGCCGAAGCCGAGGCGCGCCGCGCCTTCGCCCGTCACGTCGCCGACGAACTCCACCGCAACATGAGTCGCGCCGCTGCTCAGCAGCTTGGCCGTCAGCGCGCCACCCGCCCGCTCCATGTCGGCGTCGCTGCCACTGCCCGTGCCCACCAGCACGATGCGCAGCGTCTTGCCCGCTTCCTCCACGAAACTTTCGAAGCTCGACCCGGCTTCACCGGTGAAGCGCGCCGCGGCGGCGCCTGCCACCAGCGTCGCGGACGCAGCGAGCGGCAGGCTGGGCAGCGCGCCCTTGGCAACGGCAAAGGCCAGGCTGTCGGTGTCGGGACGGGTCGGGCTGAAGGCGATATCCATGGATGGACCTTTTCTTGCTATGGGGACGGCTTTGGGGGCGTCTGGCCCGCTGATATTCGTCAGATAGTGCGGCGAACCGTGTCTGGCAAAGCCGTTCGACCGATTTACCGCAAAAGACCATGGTCGCATGATTGCGGCGCGGGCGAAGCAATGCGATAGGCGAGACGATATGCGCCCCCGTTTTGAGGCTCTTTTTGTTGGTCACGCCCCTTTTCCCCTTTCGTTCCGCTTTGTTGCTGGGCAGCGCTTTGCCCTTGCTGGCGCTGGCCCCGCAGGCTTTGGCCCAGCAACTCAACGAGCCGCCAACACCCATCAGCGCGCCCGATGCGCCCGTGCCCACCAATGACGACCAGATCGGATTCGCCGCCGACGCGCTGGAATATGACAGCAATCAGGAAGTCGTCACCGCCAGCGGCAACGTCCAGTTGCTACGCGAGGGCAATCGCCTGCGCGCCGACAAGGTGGTGTGGGACCGCGATACCGGCAAGATCGAAGCGCTGGGCAATGTCTCGCTCACCGATGCGGAGGGCAATATCGCCTATGGCGACCGGTTCGACGTGACCGACACGCTCAAGGACGGCATGGTCGACAATATGCTGCTGGTGCTGCAGTCGGGCGGTCGCCTGGCGTCGGCCAAGGGCACGCGCATCAACGGCGTCTATACGCTCAATCGCGCTGCTTATACCGGCTGCGCGGTCGAAGACAGCAAGGGGTGCCCCAAGGAACCGACCTGGCAGATCAATGCGGTCAAGGTCATCTACGATCCCAGGCGCGAGCGGGTCAGCTATACCAACGCCAATATCGAATTGTTCGGCCTGCCGCTCATCCCGCTGCCGGGCCTCTCCCATCCGGTCGGCGAAGCGGGCGGCAGTGGTCTTTTGATGCCCAATCTGCGCTATGACCGCAATAACGGCTTCGAAGTCGCGCTGCCCTATTTCTTCAAGCTCGCGCCCAACCGCGACCTGACGCTGACGCCGCATATCTATACCAATGCGCTGCCGATGCTGGAGGCGAACTACCGCCATCTCTATGATCGCGGCGCCTATCAAGCCACCGGCTTCCTCACCTATGGCAGCCGTGTGGCGACCGGCGATAGCCCGATCGGCACCACCCCGGTCGACGCGCAAAAAGATATTCGTGGCTATATCGACGCCACCGGGGCGATGCAGTTGACGCCGGAATGGAGCCTGGACGGGTCGATCCGCTTCGCGTCCGACCGCACCTTCCTGCGCCGCTACGACATCAGCCGCGACGATCGGCTCCGCTCGACGTTCGGCGCACAACGGATCGGCGACAATAGCTATTTCTCGATTCGCGGCTGGGCCGTCCAAACGTTGCGCGCAGGCGATTCGCAGGGCCAGACCCCGATCGCCCTGCCGCTGATCGACTATCGGCTGCGGCTGAAAGACCCGCTGCTGGGCGGTGTGCTGCAGTTGCAGGCGAACACATTGGCTATCACCCGCACCCATGGGCAGGATACGCAGCGCGCCTTCGCCGCCGCCGAATGGAATCTGCGCACCTTGACCGGCCTTGGCCAGGAAGTGACCTTCACCGGCTATCTGCGCGGCGACGTCTATCATAGCAGCGACAATGATCTGACCACCGTCGACACCTATGCGGGCAGTCCAGGCTGGCAGGCGCGCGGGATCGCGGCGGCGGCCGTCGATATGCGCTGGCCCTTCGTGGGCGAAGCGTTCGGCGGGGTGCAGCGCATCGCGCCCCGCATCCAGATCGTCGCTGCGCCACGTCTTGCCAATTTGTCGCTGCCCAATGAAGACGCCCGCGCCGTCGACCTGGAAGACAGCAACCTCTTCGCGCTCAATCGCTTCGCCGGCTATGACCGGTTCGAGGATTCGACCCGCATCACCTATGGCCTGGAATATGGCCTGGATCTCCCCGACTTCTCGCTCCAGAGCATCGTCGGGCAAAGCTACCGCCTGGACAGCCGGGAAAATATCCTGCCCGACGGCACCGGCCTGTCGGGTCGCACATCCGACATCGTCGGCCGGGTAACCGCACGCTACAAGGATTTCATCAGCCTCACCCACCGCTTCCGCGCGGACAAGGACAATCTGGCGGTCCGCCGCAACGAAGTCGATGCGACGGTCGGCAGCAAAAGCACCTATGTCATGGTCGGCTATCTGCGCCTCAACCGCGATGCCGACGACACGCTGGAGGATCTGCAGGACCGCGAAGAAGTGCGGCTGGGCGGCCGGGTGCAGTTCGCGCGCTTCTGGTCCGTGTTCGGATCGACCGTCATCGACCTGACCGATGCCAAGGAAGATCCGTTGAGCGCGGCGGACGGCTATGAGCCGGTGCGCCACCGGCTGGGCGTCGCTTATGAAGATGATTGCCTGACGCTTGGCCTCACCTGGCGCCGCGATTATGTGGCCAATGGCGACGCGCGAAAGGGCAATGGCTTCCAGCTACGGCTAGCTTTCCGCAATATTGGCATATAAGGATCAGCCTTTCCGCGTCCCGTCAGGACTGGTTAAGGCGGCCCCGCGCATTGGCGCAGGACCGTATTGGAGATTTTTGCCGACGATGCTGCCCCTGGTTCCCCTGCCTTACCGCATCCGCCATTCCCTGCGCTCCGGCCTGCGCACGGCGCTCGCCTCCAGCGCGCTGTTCAGCATGGGGGTTCAGGGCGTCGTCGCACAGACCGTCGATGACGGCGGCGAAGTCGCAAACCAGCAACTCAACCTGCCAAAGGAAGTTACCGTCTTTGGCAAGAGCGATCCCAATGTGCGCAAGGCAACCGCGATCATCAACGGCCGCATCCTGACCGGCACCGACATCGATCAGCGCCTCGCGTTGATCATCACCGCCAATGGCGGCAAGGTCGAAGCGGAAGAAAAGGAGCGGCTGCGCCTGCAGGTGCTGCGCAACCTGATCGACGAAACGCTCCAGATCCAGGAAGCCGCCGCCAACGACATCAAGGTCGATCCAGCCGAAATCCAGCAAAGCTATGAGCGGGTCGCAGCGAATTTCCGCCAGTCGCCGACACAGTTCGACGCCTATCTGCGCACGCAGGGCAGCTCATCGGCCAGCATCAAGCGCCAGATCGAAGGCGAACTCGCCTGGAGCCGCCTGCTCCGTCGCAATGTTCAGCCCTTCGTCAACGTGTCGGAAGACGAAGTGCAATCGGTCATTGACCGGCTGAACGCGGCCAAGGGCAGCGACGAATATCGGATCGGCGAAATCTATCTGTCGGCGACACCGGAAAATCGGGCGCAGATCATCGCCAATGCGCGCAACATCATTCAGCAGATCCAGCAGGGCGGCAGCTTCCCGGCCTATGCTCGCCAATTTTCCGAAGCCTCGACGGCGGCAGTCGGCGGCGACCTGGGCTGGGTTCGCCCCGCCCAGCTGCCCCCTGAACTGGCGCAGGCAGCGGCCGAAATGCAGGTCGGGCAGATCGCTGGCCCGATCGAAACCGTCGGCGGCGTGTCGCTGCTCTACGTCATGGACAAGCGCAAGGTGCTGACCGCCGATCCGCGCGATTCGCTGCTCAGCCTGAAGCAGCTTTCGGTCCTCTTCCCCAAGGGCACGACCAAGGAACAGGCCAGCACAAAGGCCGCCAGCTTCGCCGCCGCGATCAAGGAGATCAAAGGCTGCGGCCAAGCGAACGAAGTCGGTGCGCGGATCGGGGCCGACGTGGTCGACAATGACAATGTGAAGATCCGCGATCTTCCACCTCAGTTGCAGGACATTTTGCTGAACCTGCAGGTCGGCGAAGCCACCCCGCCCTTTGGCTCCATCACCGAAGGTGTGCGCGTGCTGATCGTCTGCGGTCGCGACGATCCGGCATCGGCCAATGCGCCCAACGCCGAACAGATCCAGGCGCAACTGGAAGAAGAACGGGTCAACCGGCGCGCGCGCATCTATCTGCGCGATCTGCGTCGCGATGCGGTGATCGAATATAATTGAGGCCGTCCCTTTAGCACCCTTTGCGGTGCCGCTGGGCGATCCGGCCGGGATAGGGCCGGAGATCGTCGCCAAAAGCTGGGTCATGCGTGAGGCACGCGGCCTTGCCCCCTTCTTCGCGGTGGGCGATCCTGCCGCCCTGCGCGCCGTGTGGCTCGGCCCGATCATCCCGATCAGCGCGCCAGAAGAGGCGACCGCGGCCTTTGCGACCGGCCTCCCCTGTCTCGAAATCGCCAAGGCGGGCGAGATCGTGCCGGGGTCGCCCAGCGTCGATGGCGCGCGCATTGCGTTTCAGGCGCTCGAAGTCGCGGTCGGCCTCGCCCGTTCCGGTTCAGCCGCTGGCATCGTCACGGCGCCGGTGGGCAAGGAACAGCTGTATGGCGTGGGCTTCACCCATCCAGGCCAGACCGAATTCGTCGCCGAACGCTGCGGCGTTTCTGCCCATAATGCGGTGATGATGCTGGCCGGACCATCGCTCAAGGTCGTGCCGATCACCATCCATATCGCGCTGGCCGATGTGCCCGCCGCGCTCACCATCGATCTGATCCGCGCCCGCGCCATCACCACGGCCAAGGGGATGCAGAAGAATTTCGGCATCGCCCGCCCGCGCCTCGCGGTCGCTGGGCTTAACCCCCATGCCGGGGAAAATGGCGCGTTGGGCCGTGAAGAGATCGAGATCATCCGGCCTGCCATCGAGCAATTGCGCGCCGAGGGTATAGACATTGTCGGCCCCCTGGCGGCCGATGGCATGTTCCACGCCCGCGCGCGCGAAACCTATGACGTGGCGCTGTGCATGTATCATGATCAGGCGCTGATCCCGATCAAGACGCTGAATTTCGACGATGGCGTCAACATCACGCTGGGCCTGCCGATCGTGCGCACCTCGCCCGATCATGGCACCGCCTTCGGCATCGCCGGGACCGACAGCGCCAATCCGGGCGCGATGATCGCCGCGATCCGCATGGCCGAAGCGGCTGCCCGCGCGCGCATCGCTTATGGTTGAAACCCGCCCGGCATTGCCGCCGCTGCGCGACGTGATCGCGCGCCATGGCCTCGCCGCCAGCAAGGCGCTGGGTCAGAATTTCCTGCTCGACGAACAATTGCTCGACCGGATCGCTGCCATTCCCGGCCCCCTGGATGGCCAGCCCGCCTTCGAGGTCGGCCCCGGACCCGGCGGCCTGACCCGTGCCATCCTGCGCGCAGGCGCACGGCTCGTCGCGGTCGAGCGCGACCATCGCTGCCTGCCTGCGCTTGCCGAACTGGAGGAGGCCTTTCCGGGTCAGTTGCGTGTGATGTCCGGCGACGCGATGGAAGTGGATGCCCGCGCCGAGGCGGGTGACGGCGCGCATATCATCGCCAACCTCCCCTATAATGTCGGCACGCCCCTGCTCGTCGGCTGGCTGTCGGCGGCCTGGGAGCCGCTGCCCTGGTGGTCCAGCCTGACGCTCATGTTCCAGATGGAAGTGGCCGAACGCATCGTCGCCCAGCCCGGCACCGATCATTATGGCCGCCTCGCCATCCTGTCGCAGTGGCGCAGCGAGGCGCGGATCGCGATGAAAGTGCATCGCAGCGCCTTCACCCCCCCGCCCAAAGTCATGTCGGCGGTCGTGCATATCACCGCCAAGCCCAGCCCTGATGGCGTCCAGCTCAAGATGCTCGAACGCCTGACCGCCGCTGCCTTCGGTCAGCGCCGCAAGATGCTGCGGCAAAGCCTCAAAGGGCTACCCGGCGCGCTCGACGCGCTGGCAGAAGTCGGCATTGATCCGCAGCGCCGCGCCGAAACCGTCAGCGTCGAGGATTTCGTAGCCGTGGCCCGCATCCTCAGCCGCTAACGGCGCGCAATCAGTTGCGCTGACCGTCGATCTGCGCGATTTCCTCGTCCAGGTCGCGTAGTACGTCGGCGCGAATACGATCGGACATATGCGTGGCCCGTTCCACCTTCGCCCGCGCCTTCATCAATCCCGCGCGAGCCGATCGCAATGCCTGCGCCTCGATCTGCGCCTCGCAGATGCGGATGCGGATGGCGCGACGACCATTGCTGTCCACCGTCTCGCGTTGGCTAACCGTGCGGTCGCCATCGCAACCCTTGCGGACATCCACCACCGGCACCATCCGGGCAATGTCCGCCTCGGTCGGGATAGCGGGCGCCTGCCCCCACTGGTTGGCACGACTTGCGCTGATACGCGCCTTTTCCTCGCGCCAGGTCACTGGCGGCGCAGGGGGCACGGGCGGGACCGGCGCGATAACGTCGGCGGCAGGCACGATCGGCTCTGGCGGCACGGGCGTCATCGGCGCGGTTTCGGCCGCGATGGTCGCAGCGGTCGGCACGTCGGGGACGGTTGCAACGGCTGGCACTTCCGGCACGGTCGCAGCGGCGGGCCGGGCGACCAGATCGCCCAGCCGGGCCAGATCAGCGGATTCGACGGTCTCGCTGATCGCCGCCATCTGCTGCGCGGCGCGGCTGCCCGATGCGGTGAGCGCGAGGCCGGTGGCGGTGACGATGGCGACAGCCGCCATGCCCCAGCTGATCCGCTGAAGCGAAATTTCATGGTGCGAAAGCATGGCAAGCCTCCCCTTGAGTGTAGCAATGCGATTGAGATGACAGGCGGCGACGAATTGCCGTCCGCCTGCGGCTTTCAGGATGGCGCGGCCATAGGCATGGGCCTGGTCGCGGCCATAGAGCGACAGGACACGCGCATCGCACGCGGTTTCCTGGTCGGCGCGATAGGAGCGATAGGCGATCCAGGCGATCGGATTGCACCAATGGACGCCAAGCAGCAGCAGCGCGATCATATTGGCCAGCAGGTCGCCGCGCGCATGATGCGCGCGCTCATGCGCCACCGCCATTTCCTGCTCCAGATCGTCATAACGCTGGGCGAAATCGACCGGCAGGACGATCATCGGCTGCAGCACGCCAAAGGCCAGCGGCCCCGACGCCTGCGGGCTGGCGATCGTGCGGATGCGCCCCTCCTGCCCCAGCAATACGGAGCCATCGAGCATATGGCGACGGAAACGGATGTAGCCCACCGCTTGGAACAGCAGAAACGCCAGCAACCCGATAAACCAAAGCGCGATCCCCGCTTCCAGCCAGGGGAAACCAGACCCCGATGCTTGCGGCTCGTGCGAAAGCGCCAGCAATCCGGGCAGACCCGACTGGTCGACCGCGATATGCAGCGGCGAAGGCGCCGCCACCTCCTGCGGCAGCACCGGCAAAACCATGCGCAGCAACGGCAAGACCCAGAGGCTGTACGCCGCCCCCGCCCCCATCCAGCGCGCGACCGGTCGGCGCAGCAGCATCACCAGCGCCATCAGCAAGCTGGTGGCGATCAGCGTTTCGACGATCCAGACGCTCATGATTTCAGCCCCTTGAGGATATCCTCCAACTCGGCGATGTCCTCCGCCGTCAACTGATCCTGGCTCGCCAGCTGCGCGACCAGCGGCGAAATGCGACCGCCGAACAGGCGATTGACCAGCCGTCCCGATTCGCCCGCGACATAATCATCGCGCGCCACCATCGGCCGATAGAGAAAGCGGCGACCATCCTGGTCAGCGGCAATGATATCCTTGGCCATCAGCCGCGACAGCAACGTCTTGACCGTCTGAACGCTCCAGTCGCGCGCAGCGGCGACGCGGTCGGCAACATCGGTGGCGGTCTGCGGCGACTGCTCCCACAGCGCCTCCATCACCACCAGCTCGGCTTCGCTGATCTTGTCGCCTATATCCGCCACCCGCCCGCGTCTCCCGTTCAACTACATCTGTAATCGCATCGATTACATACGTAGTCAATGGAGAAATGCAAAGAAGCGGTGGAGCGGATCATAGAGATTGGCATTAATCGGGTTTGCCGCAATGATTGCCGCATTTGACGGAAGGTGGCGGAAAAGCGCCATTCGTAGGCGGCTCCACTGCCAATCTCTATGATCTACATTTGCCGCAATCAGACCATCAGGAAATTGGGCCAGAACACACGCATTGCGGCAACTTTGCCAACCTGTTGCGGCAACAATTAAAGATCGGCCTGCATCGCAGTCAGCTCAGTAGCCAATCGCATCATAACATCGGTTGCTAGGACATTGCGATAGGCGGCCGCCATGTCCTTCGCCCCGGCTGCCAATTCATGATCAAGCAAACGGGCAGCGGCCATTTCGAAATTATCCATTTCAATTGCGCGATATAGTAGCCCATCCGGTTCTAAGTCACCGTCTTCTTCAAGCGTCGTTTCAACCAAATAGCGAACTACAATTGCCTTCGAGAACTGCCGTTTCGATGCGGAAAGCTTCGAAAAACTCGCGCGCGCAGCTTCATTAGTTTTCCGAGAGCCTATATGACGCTCAATGGTTCTTTTAGCCGACGCCGGAATACCGCCGCGCTTTTTCCACTGAGCAATCGTCGATCGCTGGTAACCAATGACTGACGCAAGTTCGGCATCCGTGACGATATCTAACTGCCGCTTATAAGCCTCTATATCCGCCAGAGCGTCATTCATCGCCTAATACCGTGTTGACTGTCAACATTTGTGAGCGCATATGCGGTCTATGGTGTTGACAGTTGATGACAGAAAAGCGTTGATAGGTATCCGGGCTGGCTTTGTCCTCCAAGGAACCACTTTTCGCGCGTGGTGCATTCATAACGGTATTGATCCTGGCTACGCCCATAGGGTGGCCGCTGGGCTGAACAACGGACCAGCAGCGGTAGAGCTTCGGAGCCGTATCACAGCCGCTTCCAAGGTGGAACCCAGCCGTGGATAGCCCTCGTGTCCCGTTTTGGATGACATCGGATCAGTTCGCAGAACTGGCATCGATGCCCGCGAGAACCGCTCGCTATGCGCTACACCGCGCGGCCATAGGCAAGCCGGTGAAGAAATGGCGGGTGATCGTTCGCAAAATTGAGGGACGCGGCGGCAATTCCGGCCTACGCTATGAAGTCCTTCTCAACAGCCTTCCAGAGGCGCTTCAAAGGGCGTTCAAAGGCGATTTAGAAGACGAGCCGTCTACGGCGATCGTCCCCTATGATGCCCCTGCACTGCTCCCTATACCCGCGTCCAACCAGAGCGCGAAGATCGCGGCGCGATGGCGCATCCTGGAGCCGATCGCCAATACCCTGCCCAACACGGCGGAGCGTGGCGAAGCGAAACGCGAAGCCTGCCGCGTCCATGGCGTTCCGCTGGATACCCTCAATAAATGGGTGCGCCGCGCGGAACTGAGCGGGTGGAACGTGAACGCCATGGCGCATCAAAGGCCAAGGCACGCCGGAAAGTCGCGGAAGGTCATAAGTCGGGAGTTTGACAAAGCGTTCCTCGCCATGGGCGGCGACGTGGCAACGCTGGAGCAGTTGGGCGCGAAGGTGACGCAACTGATCAAGGCAGCTTGGGCAACGCAGGCGCAGCGGGCAGGCTACAACACCGTGCGCAAGGAAGTGATTACCGCCTTCCAGCGCTATTGCCGCGAAATGGACATTGCAATTCCCCGCAAGGTTTTCATTTCAGACCGGACCATCAAGGAAGCGTCCTACTTCCGTATTGTCGATATCCAGGCGAACGATCGCAAACGCTTCGATGACATGAAGCCGCGCATTCGCCGCGACAATAGTAAGCTGATGCCGATGGCGCAGATCGTCATGGACGTGAAGCCGCTGGATAACATCGTCCTGCGCCCGGACGGCACTACGACATGGCCGAAGATGATCGCCTTTCAGGACACTGGGACGCAACGGCTTGCCTGTGCTTCACCAGGTCGCAAGCACCTTGGTCGAGCGCTACGCTCCACATGTGTATGTCGACGATGTCATCGGTGACAATCAGCGGGACATTGATGTTGCGGCCGTCACCTACTTCCTGCGCGACATCATCGCGGCCGAACTCCCGGCGCTGATCGAGAAGGTTTGTCCGGCTTCGAAAAGCGGGATGAAGCAAGAGGATCGAGCGGCGGCACTCCGCCAGGTCGAAGAGGCCCTGCGCCAATTGGAGGGTGAGGAAAAGCAGTTGGTCGATCAGATCAACGCCGCACTCATGGCTGTCCAACCCCCAAGGCCGTGACCTGCGCGGCGACTGACAGGATGCGAGCGTAGCGACAATCAAGATGAGAATCGGTTGTTGGGGTGTCGGTGAAGGGCGGAGGGCGTAGCCCG
>Ga0156326_148_pt1 | contig 16039 bp, 16 predicted proteins | sample RifCSPlowO2_12_FD_107974 | JGI IMG/M metagenome (GOLD analysis project Ga0156326, IMG submission 107974) | Sphingomonadales bacterium RIFCSPLOWO2_12_FULL_63_15 | reverse complement strand
CAAGGTGGTTTCCATGATCAACGATCATATCGTTGTGCATAAACGTGGGCGGTTGCTGGCCGCCCAGAGAGCGCGGCAGCCTCGCTTCGACTTCGCCTGAGGGACAGACCTCGGCCTCTCATTACCATGATTGGAGGGCCAAACGGCTCAGGAAAATCCACTCTGAAAGTTGTAGCGCGATGCCGGGGCCGATCTGGGCTTGCATTTCAAGGCTGACGAAAACGCCAAGACGCTCACCGGAGGGTCGCGTGATGTCTCGCAGCGCGCACAGGCCATGGTGCGGCAGAGCCGGGACGAAACCCAGCGTCAAGGGTTCGACTATAGCTGGGAGACGGTCATGTCTCACCTTTCCGATGTCGAGCATCTTCAAGAGGCCAAGATGCGGGGGAAAAGTCCGCCATCATAAAAATGTCATGTCGCACGATTAACCAGCCCCACTTTCGCAGAGTGGGGATTTTGTGCTTTCGTCGATCAGGAATTCGGAAGCGCCTATGGCGGACGCGGCGCGCCCGGATGAGTGGGACGCAGTGCGGACGGCTGTGCTACGCTATGTCCGGGGCCGCAGCGGCCGGCCGGACATCGCCGACGACATCGCACAGGAAACCGTTGCCCGGCTCGTTGAACTGAGCGCCGTGCAGCAGATCAGCAGCATCTTCGCCCTAGCTTTCCGCATTTCGGACAATCTCATCATCGACATGCACCGTCGCGAGCGGAGGCTGTCGGACGAAGTCGATGCGGATTGGCAGAGCGATGAGCCCTCGCTCGACCGGGTTCTCGATTCCCGCCGGGCCTTCGACATATTCAACCGCTGCCTCCGGCGCATGCCGCCCCTGCGGCGCGAGGTTTTGATCCGCCGTCGGCTGAACCAGGAAAGCTGCCGTGCCATCGGCGAAGACCTATCGCTCAGCGCCAAAGCCGTGGAAAAACACATCACACGCGGCATGATCGACCTGCGCAAGGCGCTGGAACAGGCCGGTGTCGATCTGGTGGGGCAGGACTGATGGGCAGCGAATTCCACGACATCGACATGCAGGCGGCACGCTGGATCGACCGCATGAACAGGCCTGTGCAGGACACCGAGGTGGCTGCCGAATTCGATCGCTGGATTCTGAAGGATCCGCGCCACATCGACGCCTATGCGCGCCTTAGCGCGATCTGGCAGTCCGATGGTCTGGATAGCGCGCTTCGACTGGCCGGAGCCGTCCCAACAGCATCCAATGACGATGATAGCCAGCGTTGGCCCCGCCCGGCCTGGCGGCGGTTGGTCGGTATGGGTGCGGCCAGTCTATGCCTCCTCTTCGCGCTCCTTGTCGGCCCCCGGCTGATCATGGAGCAAACCGCCTTTGCTACGCCACGCGGCGCAACGAAGCTGGTCACCCTTTCCGATGGCTCGAAGATCAGGATGAACGGTGCCACGCGGATCGCCGTACGAATAACGCCCTGGTCGCGTCATGTCGCGCTGGAACGGGGGGAAGCCTTTTTCGACGTCGCCCATGAGCGCTTGCGCAGCTTTTCCGTGGATACCGGCGGCACCAGCGTCTCTGTCCTGGGGACGGCGTTCGATGTTGATCGGCTCGATGCCGATACGCAGGTCGTCCAGGTCTATCGCGGCCTTGTCAGCGTAGATGCCGGACTTGGCCGCCGGTGGCGCCTTCCGGCTGGCAGCGGGCTCAGAGTTTCAGGCGACAGCGTGCGCAGTCTGCGCGACATCAAGGCACAGCATCCCGGGTGGACCGAGGGCTGGTATGAGGCGGAAGACACGCCCGTCTGGCAACTCGTCCAGAGCCTCAACCGCACCTCGGCCCGTCCCATCGCGCTGGCCGAACCTGCTCTGGGCGAACTGCTCGTGAGCGGACGGTTTCAAACGAACCGGCCCGCCGCCGTACTCGACGCGGTCGCGGCCATCCATGACTTGCGCTGGAAAGAGGATGGCGACCGCTACATCCTCTCACGCTAATCCGATGCCTCTGAAGTTTCATCAACAAGTCACTGAAATGAAATAATAAATATTTGTCTGGTTTTGGAACCAAACTGCGTCTTCCCCCAGAATGATGTATGATCTGGGGGTTCTTTTTCACATGTTTCGAATGACCAAGCCTGCTGCCTCGATAGTGGCGATCGCCTGTGCGACGCTTGTTGGCGGCATTGCGACATCGCCCATGGCCCACGCCGCGAGCGCACGCACCTACGCCTTCGCCATTCCTGCGCAGGACCTTGCCCGCGCATTGCAGGAATATTCGCGTGTCACCGGTATGCCGGTCGCGGCTTCGCCCGACGTCATGCGCGGTCGTCGTAGCCAGCCGGTATCCGGCACGATGTCGGCGGAGCGCGCGCTGGTGCAGCTTATCGGCGGCGCCAACGTCACGGCCCAGAACCGCAGCGGGACGATCATCGTCAAGCCGCTGCCGGTCAAGATCCGCCCCGTCGCCATGGTCGACCGCGCGCCGCGCGCATCGGTCCCGGCCACGGCACCGGCCAAGGCAGTGCCCACAGACGCCGTAGACGCCGAAATCGTCGTCACCGGCTACATCGAGGCGGCGCAGAAGGCGCTCGACATCAAGCGCAACAACGACACCGTGTCCGACACCATCATGGCGGACGACATGGGCAAGCTGCCGGCCAACAATGTGTCCGAAGCCCTCGCCCGCCTGCCCGGCGTCAATGCGGTGCGCAGCGCGACCACGGGCGAAGGCGACCGCATCACGGTGCGTGGCCTGTCGACCGAACTGAACAATTATTCGATCAACGGCGTGCGCCTGGGCGGCGCAGGATCGCGCGATGATAATTTCTACCGTGGCGTGCGCCTGTCGGTCCTGCCGCCAGACGGCATCAAGCAGATCACAGTCTACAAGACCTTGACGCCAGACCGCGATGGCGACGCGTTGGGCGGCTCAGTCGATATCTCGACGCCGACCGCTTTCGACCAGGACCCGACCTACTTCCGCTTGTCGGTCGAAGGCGGCATGCTGGACAAATATGACCATCGCAAATCCGGGCAGGTATCGGGCGCCGTCTCACGCCAGTTCAGCGACAATTTCGGCATTTACGTCTCCGCGAACTGGAGCCGCCGCCAATCGCAGTTCGAACAGAATGGCGTCGATGGCGATAACCAGCCCGACACCTGGTATGATGACAGCGAGACGCTGGGCTGGGACCCCAATCGCTTCGTCATGCGCGGCATGGACTTGGGCTTTGGCGAAACCGACGTCAAGCGCTGGGGTGGCAACACCAGCATCGACTATCGTTCGGACAATCATGACCTGCATGTCCGCGGCCAATATGCCAAATATCAGAAGAAGGAGTTTCTCAACCGCCTGAACTTCCGCAACGATACGGGCCGGAACTCCACCCGGCTTTCGCAGGTGGATACTGACGACACGTCGCTTGGCCAGCCGGACGACAATATCATCGGCTATGACGACAAGTTGGGTCGGGTCTACGGTTATACCGCCGCCCAGATTGTCGATCGCGACCGTGACGGACGGATCACCGATGCCGATCGCTCGGCTCGATCCTTCTACAGCCTCAACGGCGGCTCCGGCACCTGGGATCCGCAGGGCTTCCGTTTGCGTCGCTTCTGGGAAGCCACCAATGAAAGCGGCAACCTGGCGTCCGCCAATGTTGGCGGCATCTCGCGGCTGGGCACGGTGACGATCGACTATGATGTCTCCTATTCGCAGTCGGACGATAATCTCGACGATGGCTATACGATGGAGTTCCGCAGCGACAAATATGGCTGGCTGGGCAATAAGGGTGTGTTGTTCTCAAGTTCGGGCGACGCGCGCTATCCCAAATGGCTGCTCAACGACGCAGGCATGGCGGGCGTGCAGGACCCTTCACAATATGCCTTCAGCAGCTTGGAAGGCGAAGTCGGCGGCAGCAGCGAAAAGCTGTGGCAGGCCCAGATGAACCTCCAGTGGAAACCCGATATCAACTGGCTGGACTCGGTGAAGGCCGGCGGCAAATTTTATGACTCCAAGCGCCGCACCTATTCCGGTTCGTTCCTGCAACTCGATGCCGATGGCACGCTTGCCGACTTTTCGAACTTCTACGGCACGAATGTGGATAGCCTGTTCGGCGGGGCCTATAGCGGTCTCTACCGCCTCGGCACGACGATCGACAATGCCAAGATGTTGGCCGAACTTCAGCGCGCCGAGAGCGGCGAAAGCTCGATATTCGAAGGTTTTGCCGTCGATCCGTCCAACGCTCAGATATCGGACGAGGACAGCTTCCGGTTCAACGAACGGGTGATTTCGGGCTATGCGATGGCGACCGCGCGCTTCGGCGAGGCCACAGTGATCGGCGGCGTACGCGTCGAAACGACGCGCAACACTATCGATGCCTATAATCTCGATCAGGTGCTGGGCGCACGCTACACCACCGACCGTTCCAGCTTCACCAACGTTCTGCCTTCTCTTCACGTCAATTACGACTTCGACAACAAGACCAAGCTGCGCAGCGCGGTATGGACGAGCTTCGCCCGCCCCGACATCGCCCGCATGAGTTCGGCGCGCGAATATAGCTATGACACCGACCCCGATGGCGATGGCACGCAGAATGACACGTCAGACTGGGTGCTGCTGGCCATCGAGCAGGGCAACCCCGACCTCAAGCCGCTGCGATCGGTCAATTTCGACATGTCGCTGGAACATTATGCGGGCAACACCGGCGCTTATTCCGTTGCGCTATACTATAAGCGTATCACCAACTTCCTGTTCCGTTCTTCGTCCAGCAACATCCGCAACGGAACGCTGGGCGAGAATGTCGATCCCACCGGCGTCGCGATTTCCATGCCCAACAATGGCAAGTCGGCGGAAGTCTATGGTGTCGAGATTAGCGGCCAACAATTGCTGCATTGGCTGCCGGGGATATTCGGTTCGTTGGGCGTGGGCGGCAATGTGACGCTGCAACGGTCCAAGGCGGTGACTGGCCTGTCGTGGCAACCGGAGGGTTACAGCCTGCCATTGATGGAAACGCCCGAGACGATCGCCAACTTGCAGCTGTTCTGGGCACGCAAGGGCTGGGAAATCTATGGTGCCTGGAACTACCAGTCCAAATTCATGGGCGGCATCAACGATTTCGGCAACAACCCCTATGAGCAAGCCTATAGCTTTGTCGACCTGACCGTCCGCAAGACGTTCATGAAGAAGTCGTCGATCCAATTCCAGGTTCAAAACCTCTTTGACTCGCACACCTATTGGCAGACCGTATCGACCGGCCAGGGTGCCAGCCGCGCCTATATCAAGAATGGACGTAGCATGACGCTCGGCCTCAACCTGATCTTCTGAGAGGATTGACGATGCACCGCAAATTCCGTGTCTTGACCCTCGCCCTGCTGCTCGGTGCCGCCCCCTTCGCTTCAGCGAAGGCGGTGGAAACGCCGACAGCAACCGTCGTGGCGCTCGCCCCGGCGACGGTGCAGCCTGAACGCATCATCCTCAACCTCACCGCCGATCCGGCGACCGAGATGGCGATCAGCTGGCGCTCGGCACCGGGCCTGAGCGGCCAAGTGCAATATGCAAAGGCCACCAACAGCCCCGACTATGTCAAGGCACCCATGACGCTGGCTGCCGTCACCGACGACGCGACGCTGGCCGTGCGGGAAGACCCGGCCTTCCGTGCGGCCTATCATGCAGCGGTGCTCAAAGACCTGGAGCCCGACACGGTCTATGCCTATCGCGTCGGCGACGGCACGCATTGGTCGGAATGGCTGCAATTCCACACGGCGGCCAAAACCAATGCGCCGTTCCGCTTCATCTATATGGGCGACATGCAGAATAATGTCCTGTCGGAAGCGTCGCGCACCCTGCGCATGGCCTTTCGCAAGGCGGGCGACGCCGCCTTCGTTATCCACGCTGGCGACCTTATCAACCGACATGACAGCGATGCCGAGTGGGGTGAATGGTTCGCCTCAGGCGGGTTCCTCTATGCCCAGACCCCGCAAATGCCGACACCCGGCAACCATGAATATGGCAAGGACGAAGCCGCCCGCGCGGGCTCCTCGATCAACGGGCAGTGGCGTCGGCAGTTCACCCTGCCTGAAAACGGCCCGGCGGACGTACCGGCCAGCCGCGAAACCAACTGGTATACCGACTATCAAGGGCTGCGCCTGATCTCGATCGATTCCATGCAGGTGGACCGGGACCCGATAGCGCGCAAGGCCATCGTTCAGTGGCTCGACGGGCTATTGGCGAATAATCCCAGCCGCTGGACCGTGATGTTCCTGCACTTTCCGCTCTTCTCCAGCGAGCCTGGCCGGGACAATCCCAAGGTGCGCGCCGCACTCAAGCCATTGGTCGACAAATATAAGGTCGACCTGGTGCTGCAGGGCCATGATCATGGCTATGCGCGCGGTGCCATCGGTCCGGACGGCCCCTCGGCCGACGACGCAGGTTCGACCTATGCCGTGTCCGTAGCTGGCCCGAAAATGTATGATGTCGGCTCGCTGCCCTGGGCCAAAAAGTCCGCCTCGCGCACGCAGGCCTATCAGGTCATCGACGTCAGCCCGGCGACGCTGACCTACAATGCCTTCACCGCAACCGGCGAGCCGCTGGACAGAGTCGTCCTGCACAAGCCAGTGGATTGATTCTTTCCAGTACGCGGGCAGCCGGTAATTCGCAGCGCCTCAGTCGCCGCATGTTGGAGCCTATCCTGAAAGCCGCTTTCCGATAAGAAGGGCACCGGTGGCGCAATGCTCGGTTGGTTACGAGCGGTTTGGATTTACTGCGCGCAGGCAAGCGGCATCATCGCTCGACGCGCTTGTCTCGCTGGTCGTTGGAGCGCGGCCGTGGTGCTTCGTGATCCGCTTTACCGGCCAGCAAAGGCGGCCTGCCTGACCGCCACTGGCGGTGTTCAAAGCGCTGCTTCTGGCGATCCGGTACGACCCGTCCGATGTGAAGCTGGTCGATCCGCGCTTCGTCGCGTTGCTCGCCAGAAAGCCCGCGCGTGTCGCCTCGGTCGCCATCGCCAACAAGATGGCGCGGATCGCATGGGCAGTCATGGCGCGCGGCGGCGTCTTCGAACGCGGGCATGCGCCGATGCTGGCGGCAGCATAGATCAAGAGTTTAGCTGAGGAGATCAGCTTCACGAGGTTGTGAGAGCGAAGGATGTGATGGCAAAACCGGTCGGACCAGGAACAAGGACAACCCAAGGAATGTCATAGGCGTAATAGCCTGCAAACCCGATCGGACCTTGTTCGCGGACCCCATCAGGGCCAGCAGTCTGCACCGACTGCATCAACAGGCCGGACAGACGACTGCACCCGACGGAACGTCAGATCATCACTTTATGCTTGCAACGCGGGAGCCATCCACAGACGACATTCCGAAATCGGCCAGTCATTCCGGTTCATAGCTACTATGTCCTCATGGTTTGAATGTCTGGTGTTTGATTGGAAGCCGCCATTTCCGGGATGCATGACGAATGACCGGAAAGTCCCCAGTTGCCGCCGGCCGATATCCACCCTTCACGAACTTTCAGCGACGCCATTTTTTCGATCTAGCCGAAGACCGCCATTGTTGACGCCGCAGTCGATCATGTCCTGCCGTTCAATGGTGGGAACATGATCGACCGCTCATCCCTCGATATTGAATGGCCAAGAAGACCAGAGACGGGACCGTTTACCAATTTGAACCCGCCGCCCAATCAGGCGATAGTGGGTATGATCCCACCCTCGACCCGGAGAGCCGCGCCATTGGTTGCAGCTGCAAGCGGACTTGCGAGATAGGCGACCATCGCGCCGACTTCGTCTGCCTCGATCAGTCTCTTGATGAGCGACAAGGGGCGCAGCTTGGTGAAGAATTCGACCTCCCGTTCGGCTTCCGGTGCATCCTTATGTTCGACAACAGAGCGGATGAAATCGACAATCCCCTCCGAACGGGTCGGTACGGGCAATATACTGTTGACCGTGACACCCGTTCCCCGTGTTTGTTCGGCAAGACCACGCGAGATGGAAAGCTGTGCTGACTTTGTCATGCCGTAATGGATCATCTCGGCGGGCGGCAGAAGGCCGCTTTCGCTGGCAATGAAAAGCACGCGACCCCAATTTTTCTGCAACATCAAAGGGAAATAATGCCGGGCGAGGCGAGCGCCGCTGACGACGTTGACCTCAAATATATGATGCCAGTCCTCGTCCGTGATGTCGGCAAAGTCCTTGGCTTCATAGATACCAAGATTATTGACGAGGATGTCGGTGTCGGGAACGGCGGCGATGAGGGCGGCGGCACCTTCGGCGGTTGCAGGATCGGCAAGGACGGGATTAACGCCGCCGCCGATCTCCGTAGCGGCTGCCTCCAGCTTCACCTGGTTGCGACCGGTGATGGTAACCGCGACACCCTCGGCAGAGAGGCGTTTGGCGATCGCAAGGCCGATCCCAGCGGTCGATCCGGTGACGATGGCGGTTTTGCCGTTGAGTTTGAGGTCCATGATTTATTCCTGACAGTGGCGATCAACTGGACGGGAAATAGACATCTTCATAATTGATGCCTAGAATGCGTCTCATCACTTCAGAAGTGAATTCAAATCATGGATAATCGTTTTGGCGACATTGAGATATTTCTGACCGTTTCGGCGGAGGGTAGCTTTGCAAATGCCGCACGCATGCTGCGTCTCACCCCCTCGGCCGTCAGCCGATCCGTCGCGCGGCTGGAGAAGCGGCTCGCCGTTACGCTCCTGCGGCGCACCACGCGCGCGCTGGCCTTGACGACAGAGGGCGTGGCCTATCGCGATCGGATAAGCACCCTGATTGCGGAAATGGCAGAAGTTGAGAAAAGCCTAGGTCAGGCAAATCAGGTCGCGCGGAGGCTGCTGCGCGTCAACGCCTCGCCATCCTTCGGGGTCCAATGCCTGATCCCGGCCCTTCCCGGCTTTGCTGAACGCTATCCGGCCGTGAAGGTCGAACTGACGCTTACCGACAGCATCGTTGATCTGGTGGAGAAGCGAGCGGACATCGCAATCCGCATCGGTCCGTTGCGCGACACGCGGCTGCGCGCAAAAAAGCTGGGGCATAGCCGCATGGCACTGGTCGCCAGCCCGGACTATCTCGCGCGTCGCGGCGTCCCTCAGATTCCTGACGATCTCGACCAACATGACTGCCTGCGGTTCAGCTTTCGCCGTTCGATCGATAGCTGGCCTTTCCAAGTCGAAGGGCGCATCGTGCAAAAGCCAGTGGAAGGACGCTTCTTCGGCAATTCGGGCGAGGTGGTCCGGCAGATGGCGGTCGCGGGCTGCGGCATTGCCCGGCATGGAGCCTTTCACGTCGCAGCGGATATCAAGGCCGGGCGGCTGGTCGAGGTGTTGGACGAGTTTAATCCTGGCAATGGCGAGGACATTCACGCCCTCTATGCGGCGGAGGATCGCGCGGCGACGCGGATACGAGCGTTGCTGGATTATCTGGATTCGATAGAGTTGTTCGCGACATGATGTGCAGTGACGCGGACGGAGTGAACGCCGAATGTCTGCCATGGGCGTGCATGCACCGCCGACCTGACATTTCAGATTCTGCCCGCCGATCTACAGGCCTAGAACCGGCCTTGGACTTCAAATCATGCTAGCAAGCTGCAAGATTTTACCACCGTATCAAGGCTGGTACGGCAATGCGCCCCAGCGCGGCTGACATGGCCACGGGCGCAACGTGCCAGATGCCCAGGTGCCCGATGGTGTCGAATGGACATGACATACCGTGCGCGAAACTGCCCAGCGCCCCCGCCGCTATGCCGGTATAGAACCCGGCCACATTGGGAGCAACGGGGGCACCACGGCGCAGCCAAAGGATCAGCGCTGCCGCCACGCCAATGCCGCTGACGGTTCCGGCGATGAAGCAGTTCAGCCCATCCGTCGCGTGGTCGTGTCTGCCGACTGCCCCCTCCAGCGCCATCAGCAACAGGGCGGTGACGGGCAAGATAGCAAGCGCTGCCAGCAGCCAACGCAAGCCATCCTGTCGGGCACCGACACGCGGGGTCGCCATGCGAACCACCGTCCGCGCCGAGGCAAGCCCGACCAGCGCGATAAGCCCGTTGGCGATGAAGAAGATCGCAGCCGCCTGCCCTTTTGCAGGGCCGCTCCACAAGCCCTGCCACAGCGCGATGGCGGCGATCGTCAGCACGGTTGCAATCGCTACCAGCGCCAGGCCATGACGCATGCGCAAGGGGCGCACTGGCTCAAGCTCGCCTGCGAGTTGTGCGATGAGGGGATTGGGACGGGGGGGCATGGTCAGTCAGCCTCTTCGACGAGCGCGGACAGTTTCCTGAGGCCGCGATGAATGTTCACTTTGATCAGACTTTCGCTCTGGCCGGTGCGCATGGCCGCCTCGGTAACCGAAAGTCCTTCGATTTTCACCAGTTCGATTGCGTTGCACTGTGCCGGGGAAAGTTGCACGAAAAGCCGGTCAAGGCTCATCCGGGCCAGCACGGCTTCCTCCTCGCTGTCCGCAGGGGCATCATGATCGCCGAGTTCACTTTCGCTGGAGCGGTAAGCCCGTCGCAAATGATCGACCCAGCGATAGCGGGCAATGGCCGCGAGCCACGGCAGGAAGGCCCGTGTTTCATCCCAGGTCGCGCGCTTGGCATGAATGGCAAGCAGCACGTCCTGCACCAGATCGTCGATCTGCGCCGGGGGCACGCGGCGGCGGAAGAAGCGTTCAAGCCAGAACTGCGCCTCGGTCAGCAGCACGGTGTAGGCACGCCGGTCGCCGCCCTGGCTCGCAATCATGAGCCGTGCGAAGGTAGGCTCGTCCGCGATCATCGCCGTTCCCCCTCTCCGCACCCGTTCACGCGCGCCGTTGCCGCCATTGGCCGATCAGCGCGTCGAGTGACAGCACGCCGCCGCCGCGCACGATCAGCACCGCTGCCAGCGCGGCCCACAGGATATGCGTCGTCCACCAGGCTTCAGGATACACGAAAATCTGGATAACGAGCGTCATTGCGAGCAGCGCGCCGGCCGAGAGCCGGGTTGCCAGCCCGATCACTAGCAGCACCGGGAACAGATGCTCGCCCAGCGTTGCCAGTGGCGCAGCGATTTCAGGTGGTAGCGGGACGGCGGCATAGTCATTTTCGAACAGATAGCGGGTTGAATCGCTGATCTCGAAAAAACTGCCCTCCGTCACTTTGCTCCGGCCCGATCGCCAGAATATCCCGGCGAGCGCGATCCGGGCCAGCAGCAGCGCAACCCCCTCCGCCAGGCGCGATGCGGCGATGGCTACGATCCGATCATAGAATGTGGCGATGTGCTGCATGTGCTGGCCCCCTTCTGACGGCTGTGTATCAGCGATTGATCGGCGTCAGCGAGCCATTGCCCATCGGCGTCTTGGTCTTCACGCACATGCCCTGCTTGACCAGCTTCCAGGCGTTGCCTTGATAGTCGCGGGTCGATGTTCCGGCGCAACTGGTGCCAGCGCCGGCGGAGCAGTCATTCTGCCCAGCCTTGGCGATGCCATAGCATTTTTCCATCGGCACCTTCTGCGCGGCGACGGGGGTGGTGGCGACGCCTGCTGCCAGAGCGGCGGTGGTGGCAAGTCCGGCAATGCGGGCGATAGTGGCGGTCTTCATGATATACTCTCCGTCTTTGGGGGGCAGCGCCAGACGGTTGTCCAGGCGGTGCATGCCCCCTCTTTCGCCGGGCGAGGCGGGACCGTTACAGGCAGAGAATAATAATTGCCGCTGTAACCGGCCAGCGCGCGAGGGCGAACATCATGGCGTGCGATCACGCACCATCGTTTTCAAGGAGCCGCTGACATGACCACCAAGACCCGCACCGCATCCATCGCCGCTGCCGCAGCCGCCATCGCGCTCAGCTCATTCTCGGCCTTCGCGGCCGACGCGCCGACCGGAAGCAAAGGCCGCGCCCTCGGCACCAGCGACACCGTGCATTGCTATGGCCTGCATAGCTGCAAGGGCAATTCCGACTGCGCCACGGCTGAGCACGAATGCAAGGGCCAAAATGCCTGCAAGGGCCACGGCTTCAAGGCAATGAAGGCAGGTGAGTGTCTCACGAAGGGCGGGACGATCGGCGACCTCGGCTGATCCGACCCTGGTCCGGCGGGCCAGCCCCCCAAGGTCTGCCGGACCCCTTTTGACGCATGAGGACTTTCGCCATGACAGATGTTGCCGCATTCGGCGGGTTCGGCCTTGGCCTGCGCCGCGATCATTACCGTGATTTTCTCGCGGGCGATGTCGCTGTCGATTTCGTCGAGGTCATATCCGAAAACTTCATGGTCGATGGCGGGCGACCGTTGCGCGTGCTGGAACAGGTGCGCGCCAAACTTCCGGTCATCCTGCACGGCGTATCCATGTCGATCGGTTCGGCACATGGACTGGACGGCGATCATCTGGTCCGGCTCAAGGCATTGGCGGACCGGATCGAGCCTCTATGGGTGTCCGATCATCTGTGCTGGACCCGGACGAGCGCGCACAACAGCCATGATCTGCTCCCGCTGCCGCTGACCCGCGCGGCGATGGATGTCGTATGCGCCAACATCGACCGCGCGCAGGAAGCGCTCGGACGGGCAATGCTGTTCGAAAACCCGTCAAGCTATCTGACGTTTCCGGAAGACGAGATGACAGAGTGGGAATTCCTGGCCGAGATGAGCCGCAAGACGGGCTGTTACCTGCTGCTCGACATCAACAATATCTACGTCAGCGCCAGCAACCACGGTTTCGATCCTGAGGCCTACCTTTCAGGCATACCCGCCGACAGGGTGCGGCAGGTGCATCTGGCCGGGCACACGCCGGGCGAGATCGTCATCGACACGCACGACAGGCCAGTGTGCGACGCTGTTTGGAACCTTTATGGTTTAGCCATTGGCCAGCTTGGCGAGGTGGCCGTGATGATCGAGCGGGATGATGCTATCCCGCCGCTGCCGGACCTGTTGGCAGAACTTGACCGTGCCCGCACGATTGCTGCCACCACGCGCGTAGAGATGGCACTATGACCCAGCTTTTGCGCGCGCAGGACGAATTTTTGGCCTGTCTGCTTGATGACGGCGCGCTCTTGCCAATGGGATGGGATGCGCGCCGCGCCGCGGGCATGGCCGTCTATCGCAATGCCTATCAAACGCGGCTTATCGATGTCTTGCGGAACACGTTCGAACGCACCGCAAGGCTGGTGGGCGAGGATGCCTTTAGCCAGGCGGCCGCGCATCATCTGATCACGCATCCGCCTACGAGCTGGACCATTGACCTGGCCGGTGCGGGATTTGCCGAAACCTGCGCCGAACTGTTCGCCAATGATCCCGACGTGGGCGAGGTGGCGTGGCTGGAATGGGAAATGCACTGCGCATTCACCGCCGCCGACGGTGCGCCAATGACGCCGACCGATTTTGCTGCCACGACGGCGGACTTCGATGCCCGGCAATGGGACGAACTGCGCCTCGAACTCATTCCCGGCACAGCCTTGCGACCGGTCACATATGATCTTGTCCGGCTGTGGGAAACATTGGCCGATTCACAACAGGCACCGGCGCTGGAAAGGCTGCGCGAGCCCAAGTGGTTGCTGCTGTGGCGCGAAGGCGAGCAACCGGTTTTCGGCCTTGTTGCCGAAGCAGAAGCGCTCGCATTGGCGAACCTTCAGCAAGGCGGCACATTCGGCGAAGTCTGCGTCGCGCTGATGAAGTATTTCGACGCTGCTGATGTCGCGACCAATGCCGGCACAATGTTGCTGAACTGGCTGGAACTTGGGATGATCCAACGGATACATTCCTAGCGGCACCACACCAGTATCGAGCCTGTTTGACAGGCTGCGGACATTAAAGGCGCATGGCAGCCAGGAAGGCGCGAAATGCGGCCGTCGGTTGGCGCCGGTTTGGATAGTAGAGATGGTTGGGCGGAAGCGTTGGCGCCCAGCCGGTTAGAACCTCGATGAGATCACCTGCCATAAGATGGTGCGACGCCTGCGCCTTGATCAGGCAAGCAACGCCGAGACCCGCCAGCGCGGCGTCGCGCATCACATCGACATCGTTGGTGACGAAATTGTGGGGCACGGCACGCTCTGATGTTATGCCGTTCTGCTCGAACTCCCAGCGGTGTAAAGCGCCCGAACTGGCGTGGCGATAGCTGACGCATCGGTGCTGAGCGAGGTCATCGGGATGCTCCGGCCGACCATGATCAGCGAGATAGTGCGGCGACGCAACGAAGATCAGCGGCACCGGATCGCTAATCCGTACCGAGATCATGTCCCCTTGAAGCCCTTGTGCATGCCGGACGCCGCAGTCGAAACGTTCGGCGACGATATCAACGAAGCCGTCATTGACCACCAACTCGACTGAGACATCGGGACAGTCGCGCGCCAGCGCAGGCAGTCGCGGCATGATGAGGTGGACGGCAGCGGGGCGATGGGCATTGACCCGCACTCGCCCTGCCGGATGCTCGCGTGCCCCATCAAGCAAACCCAGCACTTCCTCGACCGACGCCATGGCGGGTCGCAATCGCAGGAGCAGCGCTTCGCCGGCGCTGGTCGGTGCCAGCGAACGGGTCGTGCGATCGAGCAGTCGCAGATCCAGCTTCCTTTCCAGCACGCGCATCGCATGGCTGAGCGCGGAGGCAGAAAGGCCAAGCCGCGTCGCGGCCTTGGCGAAGCTGCCCGCCTCCACGATTTCCCCGAATATCGCGAGGCCCGACCATAGATCGCGATCCATATATGAAAATCCTTCAGCAACCCATGCAAGTTCGATCGTCTAATCCTATCGGGTCGCACAATCCATATACCCTTTAGCAACCGCCGATGTAGACTGCCCGTGAACCTTCAATCCCTTCGCCCTCTTGGCTCGTCCGGCCTGCTCGTCAGCCCTCTTGCGCTCGGCACGATGACATTTGGAACGCCGCGCTGGGGCATGGACGGAAATGCCAGCCGCGCGGTGTTTGACCGCTATGTCGATCTCGGTGGCAATTTCATCGACACCGCCAATGTCTATTCAGGCGGCGCGTCGGAGGAAATGGTGGGAAAATTCATCGCCGACGCTGGCCTGCGTGAGCGTATGGTTATCGCCACCAAGTCAGGCTTCAACACGGGCAAAGGCTTCCATCAGGGCGGAAACGGTGCGCGCCATATCCATGCTGCCGTCGAGGGTTCGCTCAAGCGGCTGCAGACCGATTTCATTGACTTATACTGGATTCACATCTGGGACGGCATCACCCCAGCAGCCGAACTGCTTCAGACGATGAGCGGCCTCATCCAGTCCGGCAAGATCCGCTATTGGGGCCTGTCCAACTGCCCGGCCTGGTATGTGGCGCAACTTGCCACGCTGGCGCGGGCACAGGGACTGCCCTCGCCCATCGGCCTTCAATATTTCTACTCGCTGGTGGAGCGCGGTGTGGAGGACGAGCATGTGCCGCTTGGCCGCGCGTTCGGCATGGGCCTCGTCCCCTGGAGTCCCCTCGCTTATGGCCTCCTGACCGGCAAATATGACCGGGCCATGGTTGAAGCCGGTCCAGCGCGTGAAGGTGGAGTGCCCAATGCGGGCGATGAGGGACAGGTATCGCCCGCAGAAGGTAGCAAACGGCTTGATGGGGATAACCCCTTTGGAGATACGCTTTTCACCGACCGCAACTGGCGGATCGTCGACGAGGCTAAGCGGGTAGCGGCAGAACTGGGCGAGACGGCAGCGCGGGTCGCCATCGCCTGGGTCGTCGGTCGCCCCGGAGTCGTCTCAACCTTGATGGGCGTCAGTCGTGCCGAACAGGTGACGGACAATGTCTCAGCGCTTAAGCTTCAATTATCGGGCAATCATGTCGCGGCGCTCGATGCCGTCAGCGGAGAGGGTGGGAAATTTCTCTACGGATTGTTCCAGCCGCAAACACGCAACCAGATCGTCTTTGGTGGCGCTGACGTCACGACCTAACATCTGCGCGATCCGAGCCTATCGGCGGCCTCTGCAAACCAACACCCAAAGCTGGCAAAGGCCATGCCTGGCGTCGACCCTAGGGTCGAGACTCGTTCAAAGCCAGAAGGCCACTGGGGCAGCGAGGCTTACGGCTGACAGGAAGTTTCGGGCGAGCTTGTCGTATCGGGTAGCAATGCGACGGAAGTCCTTTAGGCGGCAGAACATGGC
>Ga0156326_147_pt3 | contig 16560 bp, 16 predicted proteins | sample RifCSPlowO2_12_FD_107974 | JGI IMG/M metagenome (GOLD analysis project Ga0156326, IMG submission 107974) | Sphingomonadales bacterium RIFCSPLOWO2_12_FULL_63_15 | reverse complement strand
CCCGCCTTGGCGTCGGACGGCTCGCCCGCAATTTCTGCCACGCGCACACCAAAAGCCGTAGCGTCGCCCAGCTTATCGACCAGCCCCGACGACAGCGCAGCCTTGGCCATATTGCCCCCCGCGGCACGGGCGGCCGCGACCGGGTCGGCGGCATAGGCGGCGATCTGCGCCTTGGGCCGTGCCTTGGCGACATCATCCTGCCAGTTGCGCCACAACACATTCGCCAATGCCTGATTGGCCTGCTTGGCTTCGGGCGACTGGTCGGCGCGGATATAGGGTTCGACGAAGCTCTTATAGGTGCCGACGCGATAGACATGGGTGTTGACGCCCAGCTTGTCGATCAGCCCCTTATAATAGAGGCTCGACCCGCCCCGTCCCATGATCGCGACGCCGCCCAGCGGATCGCTCCACGCTTCACTCGCATGGGCGGCAAGCTGATAGCTGTCATCGGTATAAAGGGTGGCATAGGCCAGCACCGGCTTCTTCGCAGCGCGCAACCCATCCAGCGCTTCGCCGACCCGCGCGATGGCGACCTGACCCCCGCCCATAAAGCCATCCAGGTCCAGCACCACCGCCTTGACTTTATCATCCGTCCTGGCCGCTTCGAGCGCCGCGACGATGTCCGACAGGCGATATTCCTTCATGTCGGGGCCGGAACCGGACAACAGCGAGAAGGGGTCGACCTCGGCGGGCTGCTCGACGATCGTGCCGTCTAGGTCGAGCAACAGCGCGCCTGCGCTGACGCTGGCGGCGGGCTTGGGCGAGAAGGAGAGGGCGGCATAAAGCGCGCCGAAGAAGAGCAGCAGGAACAGCAGCACCAGCCCGTCCTTGATCGCCACCAAAATGCGCCACGCGCCCTTCACAAATGCCAAATGCCGGTTCCTTCTGCCCTGTGCGCCATGGCTACCCCATCGCCCGATCGACTGCAATGTGGGCGCGATGCGGGCGGCTGCAACCTTGCGCGTCTCGTTCGGTGCGTTATGGGAGGCGAATATTTTGTCCAGACGCGCAGGAGACGTGCCCGATGCCCACTCTCGTCCTTATCCGCCACGGCCAGTCGTCGTGGAACCTGGAAAACCGCTTCACCGGCTGGTGGGACGTCGACGTGACCGAAAAGGGCGTGGGCGAAGCGCGCGCCGCGGGTCAGTTGATGAAGGAGAAGGGGCTGGATTTCGACCAATGCTACACCTCGCTCCAAACCCGCGCGATCAAGACGCTCAATCTGGCGCTGGAGGAAATGGGGCGGCTGTGGCTGCCGGTCGAAAAGGACTGGCGCTTGAATGAACGCCATTATGGCGGCCTCACCGGCCTCAACAAGGCGGAGACGGCGGCCAAGCATGGCAACGATCAGGTCAAGATCTGGCGCCGCAGCTTCGACATTCCGCCGCCGCCGTTGGAAGCAGGCAGCGAATTCGACCTCAGCCAGGACCGCCGCTATGCGGGCATCGCCATTCCCGCGACCGAAAGCCTCAAGGACACGATCGCCCGCGTTCTCCCCTATTGGGAAGCGACGATCGCCCCCGACCTCAAGGCCGGCAAGCGCGTGCTGATCTCCGCCCACGGCAATTCGCTGCGCGCCTTGGTCAAGCATCTCTCCAGCATCCCCGATGACGAGATCACCCATCTGGAAATCCCCACCGGCCAGCCCATCGTCTACGAACTGGCCGACGACCTGAGCGCCATCGACCGCTATTATCTCTCGGAACGGTAATCCTCCCCGGCACGGGGAGGGGGACCGCGCGCGGAGCGCGTGGTGGAGGGGGGCCGGCCCCACGCGCATCCATTTGCGCTTCGCCGTTAGCCCCCCTCCGTCGCGCTGCGCGCGCCACCTCCCCGCAAGCGGGGAGGAAATACGACATTGCCCCCCGGCGGCCCGCCCGCTAAGGGCCTTTGCTTTCCGGGCGGCACCGTAACGGCCGCGCCATGAGGGGAACGCACGGGCATGAGCGGGGCAATCGAGGTCGGCATCATCATGGGCTCGCGGTCCGATTGGGACACGATGCGCCACGCCGCCGACACGCTCACCGCGCTCGGCGTTGCCCATGAATGCAAGGTGGTGTCGGCGCACCGTACCCCCCAGCGTCTCTATGATTATGCCACCAGCGCCGTTGGCCGTGGCCTCAAGGTCATCATCGCGGGCGCGGGCGGCGCGGCGCATTTACCGGGCATGTGCGCGTCGATGACGCGGCTGCCGGTGCTGGGCGTGCCGGTCGAATCGAAGGCATTGAAGGGCATGGACTCGCTGCTCTCGATTGTCCAGATGCCGGGCGGCATCCCCGTGGCGACGCTGGCGATCGGCAAGCCCGGCGCGATCAATGCCGGGCTGCTCGCTGCCGCCATCCTCGCCACCAACGATTCCGCCCTTGCCGACCGGCTCGACGCCTGGCGCGCCAAGCAGACCGACGCGGTCGCCGAAACCGTCGAGGACTGATCACGCCCATGACGACCATCGCGCCCGGTTCGACCATCGGCATCCTTGGCGGGGGCCAGCTTGGCCGCATGATCGCCATCGCCGCCGCGCAGCTTGGCTATCGCACCCATATCTTCGCGCCGGAAGAGAGCGGCCCCGCCGCCGACGTGTCTTCGCGCTGGACGCGGGCGGAGTATGATGATCCGCACGCGCTCGCGGCTTTTGCCGATAGCGTCGATGTCGTCACCTATGAATTTGAGAATATCGCCCCCTCGGCGGTCGAAACGCTCGCCGGCCATGGCCTCGTCCGCCCCGGCGCGCAGGCGCTGCGCGTGGCGCAGGACCGGCTCGCCGAAAAGCGCTTCGTCTGCGACCTTGGCGGGCTGACAGCACCCTTCGCCCCGGTCGACAGCCTCGACGATCTGGAAACCGCCATTGCGCAGATCGGCAGCCGCGCGATCCTCAAGACCAATCGCATGGGCTATGACGGCAAGGGGCAGGCGCGCCTGAACGAGCCGGGCGATGCGGTCGGCGCCTGGAACGCCATCGGCCGCCAGAGCGCGATTCTCGAAGGCTTCGTCACCTTCGCGGAGGAATTTTCGGTCATCCTGGTGCGCGGTGTCGATGGCGAAGTGCGCTTCTGGGACAGTTCGGCCAACGTCCATGTCGATGGCATTCTCGACACATCGATCGCGCCCGCCGGGCCGCTGATCGAGGGGCAGGTGCCCGCCGCCCGCGCCCTGGCGCGCCAGATTGCCGACGCGCTCGACTATGTCGGCGTGCTGACCTGCGAATTTTTCGCCAGTGCCGACGGCCCAGTCTTCAACGAAATGGCCCCGCGCGTCCACAACAGCGGCCACGGCACGATCGAGGGCGCTCTGACCAGCCAGTTCGAAAACCACGTCCGCGCGATTTGCGGCCTGCCGCTGGGCGACACCGCGCTCGCCGCGCGCCGGGTGGAGATGCGCAACCTGATCGGCGACGCCGCGCATGAATGGCCCGCGATCCTCTCCGATCCGGCCAACCATCTGCACCTCTACGGCAAGGACGAAGCCCGGCCGGGGCGCAAGATGGGCCATGTGACGCGGCTGACGCTGTGACCGGCATCACGCTCATCCTCGCCCGTGCTGACAATGGCGTGATCGGCCGGGATGGCGACCTGCCCTGGCGACTGCCTGCCGACCTCAAGCGCTTCAAGGCGCTGACGCTCGGCCATCCGATGATCATGGGGCGCAAGACGTTCGACAGCCTGCCGGGCCTGCTGCCAGGCCGCCGCCACATCGTCCTGACGCGCGACCGGGCGTGGACCGGGGCAGGGGCCGAGGTGGCGCATGATGTGGACGGCGCGCTGGGGCTGGCCGATGCGCCCACCGTCATGGTGATCGGCGGCGCGGAAATCTACCGCCTGTTCCTGCCACTCGCGCACCGGATCGAACTGACCGAAGTGCATCTGGAAGCGGAAGGCGACGCCAGCATCGCCTATCCCGACCCGGCCGACTGGGCGGAAGTCGCCCGCGACCCTCATCCCGCACTCGACGACTGCCCCGCTTATAGTTTCGTCACGCTGGTAAAAAATAGCGGACCGTGAAAATCCGTTCGGGCTGAGCCTGTCGAAGCCTTCGGCCGAGCGCAGCGAGGTCCAAGGCCCTCCACCCAGCGCAGAGCGAACGGAGCGCCAGTGCATCGCCAATTGCCACGTCCATCCCGCCCCCCTATAGGCCGCGCCATGGAGCGGCTGACAAGCAGCGCCCCGGTTCCGGCGCATCTGCGCGGGGCCGTCATGGCGCTGGGCAATTTCGATGGATTTCATGCCGGGCATCAGGCCGTGGTCGGCCACGCCGTCGCGCGCGCGCGGGCCGAGGGCCGCCCGGTCATCGTCGCCACCTTCGATCCGCACCCGATGCGCCTGTTCCGGCCCGACACCCCCCATTTCCGCCTGACCACGCTGGACCAGCGACAGGCGCTGTTCGCCGCCGCCGGGGCCGACGCAATGCTGGTCTTCGCCTTCACGCCGGACCTTGCCGCGCTCGACCCGCAGGCCTTCGTCCGCCTGCTTGTCCAGGATATGGGCGTGGCGGGCGTCGTCACCGGACAGGATTTCACCTTCGGCCGTGGCCGCGCCGGATCGGTCGCGGTACTGGCGGAACTCGGCGCAGCTTCGGGCCTATGGACGCAGGCGGTGGCCCCGGTCGCCGACGCCAGCGGCGACATCATCTCCTCCACCCGCATCCGCACCGCGTTGCAGGCGGGCGATTGCGCCAATGCGACCCGGCTGCTGACCCGACCCTTCACCATCGAAGGCGTGGTGCAACATGGCGACAAGCTCGGCCGCACCATCGGCTTCCCCACGGCGAACATCGACATGGGCGACTATCTGCGCCCGGCCTATGGCATCTACGCGGTGCGCGGGCTGCTGCCAGATGGCCGCGTGCTGGACGGCGCAGCCAACCTTGGCATCCGGCCTATGTTCGACCCGCCCAAATTGCTGCTGGAACCGCATTTCTTCGATTTTGCCGAAAATCTCTATGACCAGCGGATCGCGGTGCAACTGATCGCCTATCTTCATGCCGAACGCGCCTATGACGGGTTGGACGCCCTGATGAACGGCATTGCCCAGGACTGCGTCGATGCACGGCAAATCCTTGCGGGCCAAAACCTTGCGGGAACGCCCCACCTCGCCTAATGCGGCGAGCTATTCCTAACCCCGTTCGCTTCGAGCGAAGTCGAGAAGCGATACGCGCCGTGCCAGCGTTTCTCGACTGCGCTCGAAACGAACGGATGTTTGCAGATACCGGAACCCCATGACCGACGCACCCGACTATAAGTCCACCGTATTCCTGCCGCAGACCGACTTCCCGATGAAGGCGGGCCTCGCGCAAAAGGAACCGGCGATCGCCGCGCAGTGGGAGGCGATGGACCTCTATGGCAAGCTGCGCGAAAAGCGCGCCGGGCGCGAACGCTTCATCCTGCATGACGGCCCGCCCTACGCCAATGGCGACATCCATATGGGCCATGCGATGAACAAGGTGTTGAAGGACATGATCGTCCGCAGCCAGTCGCTGCTCGGCAAGGATGCGCCCTATGTGCCCGGCTGGGACTGCCACGGCCTGCCGATCGAATGGAAGATCGAGGAAGAATATCGCAAGAAGAAGCTGAACAAGGACGAGGTACCCGCGCAGGAATTTCGCGCCCAGTGCCGCGCCTATGCCGACCGCTGGGTGGGCGTGCAAAAGGAACAGTTCAAGCGTCTCGGCGTCATGGGCGACTGGGCCGATCCGTATCTGACCATGAAGTTCGACGCCGAAGCGACCATTGTCGGCGAATTGCTGAAATTCGCGGAAAGCGGGCAATTGTACCGCGGCGCCAAGCCCGTGATGTGGTCGCCCGTCGAAAAGACCGCGCTGGCCGAGGCAGAGGTCGAATATGAGGACGTCACCTCGACCCAGATCGACGTCGCGTTCGAGATCGTGGAAGCGCCCAACGCGCCCGAACTGGTCGGTGCCTATGCGGTGATCTGGACCACGACGCCTTGGACGATCCCGGTGAACCAGGCGATCGCCTATGGGGAAGAGATTGAATATCGTCTTGTCGAGTGGGAGGGTAAGAGACTTCTCATCGCCGAATCTTTGGTGACAGAAGCATGGTATCGGTTGCGCGGCTCCAAGACGGTCAGCACAGTCTCTGATGAAGCTGGCCCATACCTCGAAATCGTTAAGTACAACGAATCTGATCCTTTGCCCCTCGGCAACAAAATCAAAGGTACCCAACTCGCCGGAGCCATAGCGCGCCACCCCATGGCCAATTCCCTCCGTCATCCCGGCGAAAGCCGGGATCCCGCTTCTTCTTCTGCGCTCACGCCAGAAGGCAGCGGGACCCCGGATCAAGTCCGGGGTGACGACAAAGCGCAACTCGGCTTCTTTGATCGCCCACGCCCCTTCCTCCCCGCCGACCACGTCACCACCGACGCGGGCACGGGCCTTGTCCATATGTCCCCGGACCATGGCGAGGAGGATTTCATCGCCTGCAAGAAGCTCGGCATCGACCCCGTCTTCGCGGTCAATGACGCGGGCTTCTACCGCGACGATTGGGAATGGCTGCCGGGCCAGGGCAGCGTCATCAACACCAAGTTCAACGGGGTGGACGGCCCGATCTGCGCCGACCTGCGCGCCGCCGGTGCCTTGCTCTCGGCCAGCGACTTCCGCCACAGCTATCCCCATAGCTGGCGGTCGAAGGCGCGGATCATTTACCGCTGCACCCCGCAATGGTTCATCCCCATGGATAAGCCATCGGGCAACGCCACGCCCGACTATCCGCTCCCGCCACTGGAGCCGATCACCGGCGCGCTAGCGACGACCTTGCCGACCAATGGCCCGACCCTGCGCGGCGTCGCGCTCGACGCGATCCAGAACACCCGCTGGGTGCCCGAACGCTCGCGCAACCGCATCAATGCGATGGTCAGCGATCGCCCCGACTGGGTGATCTCGCGCCAGCGCGCCTGGGGCGTCCCCATCGCCCTCTATGTCCATCGCAAGAGCGGCCAGTATCTTGTTGATCCGGCGGTCAATGCGCGCATCATCGACGCTTTCAAGGCGGCGGGTGCCGACGCCTGGTTCGGTGCCGATCATCAGGCGCTGCTCGGCCCCGACCATGACCTGGCCGACTATGAAGTCGTGACCGACATTCTCGACGTCTGGTTCGACAGCGGCTCGACCCATAGTTTCGTCGTGGAAGCCCGCTATGGCGAAGGCACTCGCGCCGACCTCTATGTCGAAGGGTCCGATCAGCATCGCGGCTGGTTCCAATCCTCGTTGCTCGAATCGAGCGGCACGCGCGGCCGCGCACCCTATGACGCGGTCCTGACCCACGGCTTCGCGCTCGACGGCACGGGCAAGAAAATGTCCAAGTCGCTCGGCAATGTGGTCGATCCGCTCAAGATCATGGCCGAAAGCGGCGCGGATATCTTGCGCGTCTGGGTCGCCAGCACCGATTATTTCGATGATGTCCGCATCGGCAAGGAAGTGCTGGCCGGGTCGTCCGACGCCTATCGTAAATTGCGCAATACTTTCCGCTACATGCTGGGCGCTCTTGCCGACTATGATGAGGTGAACGAAGCCGTTTCCTACGCCGAAATGCCGGAGTTGGAGCGCTATATGCTCCACCGGCTGGCGGCGCTGGATGCGGAATTGAAGTCGGTCGTGGACAAGGCGGCGGACAGCGACAATTGGCTGGAATTCAGCCGCTACACCCGCGCCTTGTTCGACTTCGCCAATAGCGACCTGTCGGCCTTCTTCTTCGACATCCGCAAGGACTGCCTCTATTGCGACGCGCCCACGGACCCGAAGCGTCGCGCCTATCGCACCTTGCTCGACACGCTGTTCCACGCGCTCGTCCGCTACGCCGCGCCGATCATCCCCTTCACCGCCGAGGAAGTGTGGCAAAGCCGCTTCCCAAGTGACGAAGATAGCGTCCATTTCCTCGAATGGCCGGAGATCGACCATCATTGGCTCGACCGCGATCTGGACGACAAATGGCGCGAATTGCGCACCCAGCGCGAACAGGTCAACGAAGCGATCGAGCCGCTGCGCCGCGAAAAGATCGTCCGCTCCAGCCTCGACGCCGACGTCACCATGGGCGAACTGCTCGCGGTGGGCGATGTCGACTTTGCCGAAGTGGCGATCGTCGCGCGCGTGACCATGGGGCAGGGGGATGGCATCACTGTCCAGCCCAGCGCCTGGCATAAATGCGGCCGCTGCTGGCGCAAGCTGCCCGAAGTCACCATCGACGGCACGCTCTGCAACCGCTGCGACGCAGTGCTAGCCGGCTGAGCAATGTGTCCCATTCCGTCATCCTGAAACAAGTTCAGGATGACGACAGTTTTTTAGGCTAGAGAGCGCAGGCATGCCCACCCCCATCAACCACCGCCCACTGGGCCTGACCGTGGCGATCGTGACGCTCGCGCTCGACCAGCTCATCAAATATACCGTCACCTATCCGCTCGCGCTGAAAAGCCGCGCGGATATCGGCATTGAGATCCTGCCGATCTTCCGCCTGCGCTGGCTGGAAAATCGTGGCGTTTCGATGGGCTTCTTCCACGCCGATACCGACCTGATGCGCTGGGCGCTGGTGGGCATGACCATCCTGATCGCCGGGTTCGTCGCCGTGTGGATGTGGCGCGAAAAGGCGCGGCAGGATGTCGCCGCGCTGGGGCTGGTGCTGGGCGGCGCGATCGGCAACATTGTCGACCGGATGCGGCTCGGCTATGTCATTGATTATGCCGATTTGCACTTTGGCGAATGGCGGCCCTTCCTGATTTTCAACCTGGCCGACGCGGCCATCACCATCGGGGTGCTGATCCTGCTTGCGCGGGCGTTGCTGCTGCGCGACAAGGACGCAAAGACGGAGACTTTGAAGTAATGCGTAAATTGATCCTCGCCGCTGGTCTGCTCACCACCCTGTCCGCCTGTGGCGGCGGCGGTGGCCTGTTCAACCGCGAGCGCCCCGACGAATTCGCCGTGTCGCGCCAGGCGCCCTTGGTGATCCCGCCAGACTTCGCGCTCGTTCCGCCCGCGCCCGGTTCCCCGTCGGCCGCCTCGGTTGATTCGGGCAAGGCCGCGATGGACGCCATGTTTGGCGGCCCCGCCCAGCGCAGCGCCACCGAAACCGCAACACTCGACGCCGCCGGCCGCGCCAATGCGGCAGCAGGCATCCGCTCCTCGGCCGGTGACCCCGCGACCGAAGTCGTGGAAAAAGGCGCCACCACCCGCGACATCATCGCCGCCCCCGAAGGCGACGGCCAGGACGCCAGAGCGGTAACGCCCACCCCGCAGCCGTAAACGCCAATTCATTCGCCTTGAACGTCTCGTGGAGCGTTCAAGGCGATATCATGCAGTTGGGTATCGCTCCTCGCAGGACATGAGATAATGCCCGAAGGCGCATATGCTCATGTCCGGAGGGATATTTTCGGGATTACGGGCTGTTGGCTCAGATAATCCATTGTCGCTAAAAAAATCGGCGACAATATGTTCAATGTCTTCAGGATCAATGCCAGAATCCCTGATCAAATCGTCGTCTGGATGGGGCAAAACATCGCCATCGCCATAATAGGACGACAGTGCTTCCCATATAAATTCAGCGACGGATTCCCTCACACCTGCTTGGATCAGCCGATCTATCAAGATGCTGGGGTGTACACCTTCACGTTGCGCTGCCAACCGTTTGAATCGTCTTCTCGATTGCACAGAGCCAAACACACCCAATAGCCCCAATATGATGATCAGGGCTAAAGCGAGTTTGGCCATGCTCTCTAAGCCCGCGCTTCCGTGCCAATCCCCGCACTATTATGCCGCAGCGCGGTCAGCACTGTGTCGATGATCGCATCGGCGTCCAGCCGCGCATCGGCATATTGTTTTTCGGGCTTGTCCTGATCCTGGAAAATATCGGGCAAACGCAGAGTGCGGATCTTCAGCCCCGCATCGGTCAGCCCCAGGTCGCTCGCCAGCGTCAGCACATGCGCGCCCAGGCCGCCGATCGCGCCTTCCTCGATCGTCACGGCAACCTCATGGGTCGCCAGCAACCGGCGGATCATCGCTTCATCGAGCGGCTTGGCAAAGCGCAGGTCGGCAACGGTGGTGGACAGCCCCTTGGCCTCCAGCACCTCGGCCGCCTTGAGCGCTTCTTCCAGCCGCGTGCCGAGCGACAAGATAGCGACCTGCCGCCCTTCGCGCATGATCCGACCCTTGCCGATTTCCAGCCGTTCGGGCGTCTGCGGCATCGCCACCCCGGTCCCGTTACCGCGCGGATAGCGCAGCGCGATCGGGCCGCTGTCATGCATCGCGGCGGTATGCGTCATATGCACCAGTTCGGCCTCATCCGCCGCCGCCATCACCACCATATTGGGCAGAGTGGCGAGGTAGGTGACGTCGAAACTGCCCGCATGGGTCGATCCATCCGCGCCGACCAGCCCGGCCCGGTCGATCGCGAAACGCACCGGCAGGTTTTGGATCGCGACATCATGCACCACCTGGTCATAGGCGCGCTGCAGGAAGGTCGAATAAATGGCGCAGAAGGGCCGCATCCCCTCCGCCGCCAGCCCTGCGGCGAAGGTCACCGCATGCTGCTCGGCAATCCCCACGTCGAAAATGCGATCAGGGAAAGCGAGGGCGAATTTGTCGAGGCCCGTGCCCGATGGCATGGCCGCGGTGATTGCGCACAGCTTCGGGTCGCGCTGCGCCTCGGCGATCAGCGCCTGGGCAAAGACATTGGTGTAGCTGGGCGGGCCGGGCGGGGCTTTCGCCTGCGTGCCCGTCACCACGTCGAATTTCTGTACGCCATGATATTTGTCGTCGGCGGCCTCGGCCGGGGCATAGCCCTTGCCCTTCTTCGTCACGACATGGACCAGGCACGGCCCCTCGGCCGCATCGCGCACATTTTCCAGCACCGGGATCAACTGGTCCAGATTATGGCCATCAACCGGCCCGACATAATAGAATCCCAATTCCTCGAATAAGGTGCCGCCCATCGCCATGCCGCGCGCAAACTCGTCAGTCTTGCGCGCCGCATTGTGGAGCGGCCGGGGCAGCTTGCGTGCCAATTTCTTGGCGAGGTCGCGCAGCCCCAGAAACTCCCGGCTCGACACCAGCCGGGCGAGATAGCCCGAAAGGCCGCCAACCGGCGGCGCGATCGACATGTCATTATCGTTGAGGATGACGACCAGCCGATTGCCCGCCGCCTGCGCATTGTTCATCGCCTCATAGGCCATGCCCGCCGACATCGCGCCGTCGCCGATGACGGCGATGCCCTTACCGGGCCGGTCCTGCATCTGATTGGCAATGGCAAAGCCCAGCGCCGCGCTGATCGAGGTCGAGCTATGCGCCGCGCCGAATGGATCATAATCGGATTCGGCGCGCTTGGTGAAGCCCGACAACCCGCCGCCCTGGCGCAAGGTGCGGATGCGGTCGCGCCGCCCGGTCAATATCTTGTGCGGATAGCATTGGTGGCCGACATCCCACACCAGCTTGTCGCGCGGCGTATCGAACACATAATGGATCGCCGTGGTCAGTTCCACCACGCCCAGCCCCGACCCCAGATGGCCGCCCGTCACGCCCACGGCGGAAATCACTTCCTGCCGCAATTCATCGGCCAACTGCCGCAACTGTTCGGGCTTCAGGGTGCGCAGATCGGAAGGCCAGATAACCTGGTCGAGCAACGGCGTTTGCGGGCGATCATTCATGAAAGGGATAGACTCATATAGGCGCTGGAGCGGGTGGGCGAACGGCGCGAAGCCGCGGTCACGCCGCGCATTTCGCGCAGGTGCCCAATATCTCGATGACCGGTCGTTCGGGCTTGAAGCCTTCCTGCTCGGCGACGGCACGGACCTGATTGGTCACCTTGTCGTCATCCAAATGGGTTGCCTGCTTGCAGGTGCGGCATACCAGAAAGATGCAATCGTGATGACAGCCGGGATGGGCGTTGGCGATATAGGCGTTGGCGCTCTCCACGCGCATCGCGATATTGTTCGTCACGAACAGGTCGAGAATGCGATAGACGCTGTTGGGTGCCACCCGCTTGCCCCGCGCCTTCGACACCGTATCGGCAATGTCATAGGCGGATGCGGGCTTTTCCTCGGTCGATAGCGCATCGAAAATGGCGGCGCGCATCGGCGTCCACTGTTCGCTCTGGGCTTCCAGCGTGCGGCGCGCGGCGTCGGCCAATTTGGTGCCGGTCGGCTCAATATGATGATGTTTATGGTCAGCCATCGGATCAATCTAGGCCGGGGCGGGGCCGGGGGCAAGGGCAGGCTGTCAGCGCTGCCCGAACTGCCATGCCGCCCATAGCCAGCCGCCGATCATCAGCACCCCGCCGATCGGCGTGATCGCCCCCAGCCAGCGCGGCGCGCCCAGCGCCATGGCATAGAGGGTCAACGCAAAGATTGCCGCGCCGATCAGCAGCAGCACCGCCGCCCCGCGCGCCACGCCCATGATCGCAATCGCCGCGACGGCATGGATCAATTGATAGGTGCCACCGGTGCGCAGCCATTCCACCGCCTTGGGATCGCTCACCCCATGCGCGCCGAACGCGCCTGCACCGATGGCGAGCGCAGCGGACAAAGCAGCCAGAACAGCAATCATGTCTTTTCTCCATCGCCGCGCGTCAGCAGCCGCATCCCCTTGCCGGGGCGGTAGATCAAATCCTTGGCCGCGATCAGGTCGCCATGCTCGATTTGCAGCGCCAGTCTCTGTTCGTCATTGGCGCGATATTGGCGCTCGACCTCCTCGACTTCCTCGTCGGGCACGCCTAGCGCCTGCATCGCCTGCACTCCCATGCAAATCGCCGATTCATAGACTTCGCGCACCACCCCGGCGAGGTCCATATTCTGCAACGCCAGCAATTGCCGCCGGTCGAACGCGCGCACCATCAGCGCGGCCTGCGGAAAGGCCTCGGCGATCGGCTGCAGCGCCCGGCTGTCAAGCGAGGGATCGTCGATGCAGAAGGCGATCAGCCGGGCATCGTCGGCACCGGCGCGATGGAGCAGGTCGATCCGCGTGCCATCGCCATAATAGACTTTCGTGTCGAACCGCTGCGACACTTCGATCTGCGCGGGCTTCTTGTCGATCGACACGACGGCAAAGCCATGGCCGATCAGCATCTGCGCCACCGTCTGGCCAAAACGGCCATAGCCAACGATGATCGCGGTGCCGCGCGGTGCCTCGTCCGGGCCGGGCAGGTCAGCCCCGTCGCGCGACGCGGCGAATTCGAACCGGCGGGCGAACAACATCAGGAACGGCGTCGTCGCCATGGAGAAGGTGACGATCGCGCTGAACAGGCTCGACGCTTCAGGAGCGATCAACATCGCGCTTTGCGCCTGCGCAAACAAAACGAACCCAAATTCGCCGCCCTGCGACAAGAGCAGCCCCGCGCCCAGCGCCGGTCGCCAATCCATGCCGAACAATCGCGCGAGGCCGGCGATGATCGCCGCCTTGGTCGCCACCAAAATCAGCGCCATGCCGATGACGAACACCGGATTGGCCGCGACGGTCTTGAGGTCCAGCACCATGCCGACCGCCAGGAAGAAGAGGCCAAGCAGGATCGAGCGGAAGGGTTCGACATCGGCCTCTATCTCATGCCGATAGGGCGAATCGGCCAGCATCACGCCCGCCACGAACGCCCCAAGCGCAGTCGACAGATGCAGGCTGTGCATCAGCGCCGCCGCCGCCAGCACGGTGAACAGCCCGACCACCACGAACAACTCGCGCTCGCCCAGCCGCCCGACCAGCCCCAGCAACGGCCGCAGGATGAACCGCCCCGCCAGTACGAGGCCCGCGATCGCCGCGACCGTATAGCCCGCCAGCACCCATCCCGGCGGCCCGGCGGCATCGGCCGGATTGCGCGACAGCGCGGCGATGATCGTGATCAGCGGCACGATCGACAAATCCTGGAACAGCAGGATCGAAAAGGCCTTCTCGCCAAAGGGCGAGTTGATCCGCCCGCTCGATTTGAGGCCCGGCAACACCTGCGCCGTGGACGACAGCGCCAGCGGCAGGCCAAGCGCGATCGCCGCGCCCCAGGTGAAGCCGGTGGAATAGAAGATGATCGCCGTCAGCACACAACCGCACAGCACCACCTGCGCCAGACCCAGCGCGAAGATATCGCGCTTCAACCGCCACAATCGCGCCGGATGCAGTTCGAGGCCGACGAGAAACAGCAGCAGCACGATGCCGATCTCGGCAATCGCCAGCTTGGATTCGCCGCCGCCGACCAGCCCCAGCCCCTGCGGCCCGACCAGCGCGCCCGCGACCAGATAGCCCAACACCGCGCCCAGCCCGAACCGGCGGAACAGCAGGACGAACAGGACGGCGGCGCCCAGCAGGATGACGCCTTCCGACAACAGCATGTCGGTGGCGCTGACCGGAACGGGCAGGGGGGCAGGCATCATCTGCATCAGGCGTCCGCCATCCGCGCGGCTTCGGCTATCGCTTCAAAGCCCAGCCGAATGGACGCATGGCGCGCCGGATAGCCGCGCGCCGGGGCCAGCACAGCCAGGCCCGGCCAGAAATCCAGATCCTCGCTCGCGCCCGACAGATAAGCGGTCAACTTGTCGCGCGCCTCGGCGAGTTCATCCGCGTTCATCCCGATCGCCTGCGCCGCCATCAGCGACGCCGAAGCCTGCCCCAGCGCGCAGGCCTTTACGTCCAGCCCCATGTCAGCGAGCCGCCCATCCGCCATCGCCACATCGACCACGATCCGCGACCCACAGGTCGGCGACCTTTTCTCCACACTCGCCTGCGGTTCGGGCAATCGGGCATGATGCGGGATGCTGGCGGCGAGCCGCAATATATCTTTGTTATACAGGGGAGCGCTCATCCCGTCCCATGTAGGACAGGAACGTCGCGGGGTGAAGGCGGGGAATAGCCTGATCCGAAATTAGCGCAGCGACCATTGTCTCCCCACGTCCGGCGGCTTATCGCGCCTTCCATGAAGATTTTAGTCGATGCCGATGCCTGCCCCGTCAAGGAGGAGATTTACAAGGTCGCCTTCCGCCACGCCGTGCCGGTAACGATCGTCAGCAACAGCCCGATCCGCATCCCCGCACACGACCTGCTCGATCGGGTAGTGGTCAGCGACGGCTTCGATGCGGCGGATGACTGGATCGCCGAGCGAGCAGACGCGGGGACCGTGTGCATCACTGCCGACATCCTGCTCGCCGATCGCTGCCTCAAGGCGGGCGCGGTGGTGATTTCGTCCAACGGCAAGCCTTTCACCCACAGTTCCATCGGCGCGGCTATCGCGACCCGCGCGATCATGGCGGATCTGCGCGCGGGCGGCGATCAGATTGGCGGGCCACCGCCCTTCGGCAAAGCCGACCGATCGCGCTTTCTCTCCGCGCTGGACGAGGCGCTGGTGCGCCTCAAGCGGGGCCGATAATGGCGGATTGGGATGCGATCATCCTGGGCGCAGGCGCGGCGGGGATGATGTGCGCGGCAATAGCGGGTCAGCGGGGCAAGCGCGTGCTGCTGGTCGATCATGCCGACCAGCCGGGCAAGAAGATCCTCATTTCTGGCGGCGGCCGCTGCAATTTCACCAACATCCACACCGCCGCCGACCGCTATCTGTCCGCCAACCCCCATTTCGCCAAATCGGCGCTGGGCCGCTACAGCGCGCAGGATTTCATCGCGCTCGTCGATCGCTATGACATCGCCTGGCATGAAAAGACGCTGGGGCAATTATTCTGCGACGGATCGGCCAAACAGATCGTCGCGATGCTGGAAGAGGAATGTGCCATCGGCGGCGTCACCATGGCGCTGGCGCAGCCCGTGAGCGACGTCACTCATGGCGACGGCCGCTATCGGGTCAAGGTCGGCGCAGTCGAGCATCGCGCGCCCGCGCTGGTGCTGGCGACCGGCGGACCGTCCATCCCCAAAATGGGCGCGACCGGCTTTGCCTATGATGTCGCGCGGAAGTTCGGCCTCGCCATCGTCCAGCCACGCCCCGCGCTTGTCCCCTTCACGCTGGGCGAAGAAGACGCGCTGTTCCAAGCGCTGTCAGGCGTTTCCGCCCCCGTCGAAGTGCGCTGGAACAAGACCCGCTTTCGCGAGGCAGCGCTCTTCACCCATCGCGGCCTGTCCGGCCCGGCCATGCTCCAGATCAGCAGCTATTGGCAGCATCGCACCCCCATCCAGGTCGATTTCCTGCCCGACCTCGATGCCGACTGGCTCCTCCAAGCGAAACGGGACCGCCCCCGCGCTTTCTTACGCAAGGTAGTCGCGCAGGCGTTGACCGAAAGGCTCGCCGACGCGCTGCTTGAGCGGGTCGGACTTGAAGGCGAAATGGGCAACCTCTCCGACAAAGCGCTACGCCAGCTTGGTGCCCGCCTGCACGACTGGCCCTTCGCGCCGACCGGAACAGAGGGCTATGCCAAGGCCGAAGTCACCGTCGGCGGCATCGCCACCGCTGGCCTGTCGTCGCGCACGATGGAGGCCAGCAAGATGCCCGGCCTCTACGCCATCGGCGAAGCGGTGGACGTCACCGGCTGGCTCGGCGGCTATAATTTCCAATGGGCCTGGGCCAGCGGCTGGGCGGCGGGTCAGTCAGTCTGACCGCCACCCCCTTCACTCCACCTTCGCGAATATCGCCATGATCGCCTCCAGCGCCGC
>Ga0156326_129_pt1 | contig 16643 bp, 16 predicted proteins | sample RifCSPlowO2_12_FD_107974 | JGI IMG/M metagenome (GOLD analysis project Ga0156326, IMG submission 107974) | Sphingomonadales bacterium RIFCSPLOWO2_12_FULL_63_15 | reverse complement strand
GAGGGAGTCCGAGCGAGAGGATCGGTTTTGAGGAGCCCGGGTCGGGGTCCGGCTGGTCGCCCTCGCAAGGAGTTTCACCATGGCCAACGTTCAAGTCATCCAGCGCCACGCGCACCTGGCCGGTGCCGTCAAGCTCGAATTCGTCAACGGGCGCGAAGGCAAGGTCGCCAAGGCGGTGCTGACCGCCATCAGCAACCAGTACCGCGGCAGCGGGAAGGACCGCGAGGAGCGCGCAGTCGCCGTCCAGTGGACCCTCTGGGGCAAGCAGGCCGAACACGCGGCCGAGTACCTGGGCAAGGGCTCTCACGTCAACGTGGTGGGCCGCCTGCACAACACCCAGTACCAGGACGGTGAGGGCCGAGAGGTCTACGGCATGGCGTTCACCGTCGAAGACATCGACTACCTCGACAGCAAGGCCGAGAGCGAAGCCCGCCGCAGCCGCAGCGCACAGGAACCGCAGAGCCAACAGCCGGCCACTGCCTGAAGCGCACCACCGGGCGGCTCCCGCCCGGTCTTCCATCCCATCCATTTTCCGAACCAGGAGCACACCATGATCTCCACCGCCCATTTCCCCCGTCTGGCCGCCCGTTTTGGCCACAACACCTTCGTCATCCGCAGCGAAACCCCGCTGGCCGAGGATCAGATGCGCCGGGCCGCGCCGTCCATCTTTGCCGAAGGCAAACACGGCAGCCGTTCCGAGCGCTACACCTACATCCCCACCATCGACGTGCTGCGCGGTCTGCGCCACGAGGGCTTCGAGCCCTTCATGGTGGCCCAGAGCAAGAGCCGCATCGAAGGCAAGACCGAGTTCACCAAACACATGATCCGCATGAGACACCTGGGCCAAGTCAACACACGGCCCGAGGCCAACGAGATCATCCTGATCAACAGCCACGATGGCGCCAGCAGCTACCAGATGCTTTCGGGATTGTTCAGATACGTCTGTTGCAACGGTCTGGTGGTCGGCGACGTCTCCAACGACATTCGCATCCCGCACAAAGGCAACATCCGCGACGACGTGATCGAAGGTGCGTTCCGGGTGCTGGAGGACTTCGAGGCCGTGGACGCGTCCACCGACAGCATGAAGGCGCTGACCCTGCAGCCCGACGAACGGCGCGCCTTCGCCACCGCGGCCCTGGCCCTGCGCTACGGTGAGCGCGGGGAGGGCGAACCCCCGGCCCCCGTGACCGCCGAGCAGCTGATCGAAGCACGCCGGCCGGAAGACTTCGGTGCAAGCCTCTGGACCACGTTCCAGCGCGTGCAGGAGAACGCGATGAAGGGCGGCCAGCCGGGCAGAGGAGCCAAGGGCCGGCGTTTGCACACCCGCCCGGTGGCGAGCATCGACCGCAGCGTGAGCCTGAACCGGGCGCTGTGGGTGCTTGCCGAGGAGATGCGCAAGCTCAAGGCTTGAGCGATTGACGCGCTGGATTCACGCCCGAATCCAGCGCTCGCGCCGCGCCGCACCGCGCCCATCATCAAGCGGTGCGTGCGCGTGATGTTCTGAAACGCGCTCGCCGGCTGGCGCCGGCTCGCGCGATCCCGGCCGCTGGCGCATCGAGCGCGGCGCCCGGGAAACCTCCCCCGCTTCGGTGATTCCCTTGTCGGTCGCGCTGGAGGACTCCCCATGAAGACCCTTGTGCTCGCCAACCAGAAGGGTGGCGTCGGCAAATCCGCCGTCGCCACCTTGCTGTCCCACCACTTCCGCCAACGCGGCCTGCGCGTGCTGGCTATCGACCTGGACCACCAGGGCAACTTCTCCAACTCCGTGAGAAAGAGCCAGCGCGCCGCCGTGGCCGAGGTGCCTGCCAGCGGCTTGCTGACGCAGAGCAACCCCGCCATCCCGCCCGCCGAGTTCGTGCTGGTGGCGGCCGACCCAGATCTCTCCGGACTGGAGCGCCAGCCCACGCTGCACAACGCCTTTGCCAACCACTTCCGTGAGTTTCTGGCCGCCATGGACAACCGGTTCGACGTCTGCGTCGTGGACACCAACCCCAATCCGGACATCCGCATGACCACGGCGCTCGCCTCGGCCGACTGCGTGCTCTCGCCGATCCAGCTCAACCAGGAAGCCATGGACGGTGTGTCCGCGCTGCTCAACCACCCCCGGGTCGGCGTGCGCAAGATCAAGGCGGTGCTCAACCCCAAGCTGCACCTGATCGGTCTGTACCCGACGATGGTGGAGGCGACGCCGCTGCAGCGTGAGAACTTCATGCAGCTGCTCCAGAAGTACAGCCCGATGCTGATCCCCATCGGTCCCAAGCCGGGAGAGATCGCTTCGATGCCCCGCCGCTCTGCCATCGCCGAAGCGCAGGCCGAAGGGCTCGTCCTGTGGGAGATGAAGAAAACCGCTGCGCGCGATGCCTGGCGCGAGATCGAGCCCGGTCTACGCTTCATCGCCAACACGGTGCTGTCACCACGCCCGGAGACCACAACCACCACGTCCCGACCCCTGAACGGAGCGAGCCATGGCCCTGTCGCTCGATGACCTGAACCTGCTGCCACCGGCCGGGGCAGGTGAGAGCGGCACCCCGATGCGGATTCCGCTGAATGCCATCGACGAGGACCCGGACCAACCCCGGCAGGAGTTCGACGACGAGTCTCTGGCCGAACTCGCCGAGACCATCAGGGCGCGGGGCGTGCGTCAGCCGGTTTCCGTGCACCCGCACCCCACGCAGCTCGGCCGATGGATGCTCAACTTCGGAGCCCGGCGCCTTCGGGCGTCCCGGCTCGCGGGCATGGCCGACATCCCGGCCTTCGTGGACCAAAACGCCAACACCGTGGACCAGTTCATCGAGAACGAACAACGCAAAGGCCTGACACCGCTGGAGATCGCGCTGTTCGTGCAGCGGGCGCTCAACCGGGGAGAGACGCAGGCCGATATTGCAAGGACCATCGGCAAGAGCCGCCAGTACGTGACCCTGGCCACTGCGTTGATTGACCCACCCGACTGGCTGATGACCGCGTACCGGGAGGGACGCTGTCGGGGACTGACGGAGCTCTACGAGCTGCGCAAGCTGGCCGCAGAACACCCGCAATACGTCGAGTCCTGGGCCACTGATCGGGGAGTCATCACGCGCGACCTGGTCATGGCACTGCGCGCCGACCTGGCCGATGGTTCGGGCAGCGTACGGCGTGGCACATCGGCGTTGATCGAGTCCATGCAGGCCAGTCTGGAGCAGAGCGCAGATCAAGGTCCCTCTGTGAAGAGCAGCCCTTCCTCACCCCCAGCCGCTGAACCCATAGCCCGCGCACCTAGACCGGCGCTGCTGAGGCTGCTGGCAACCCTGGGTGGTACCCAAGTGGCGGTGAACACCCATCAAGCCCCACCGGAGGCCGGACAGGTCTTCGTGACCCCTGTTGACGGTGGCCAGGTTCAAGCAGTTCCAGCCAGTCAACTGACCCTCATCGGGCTGGTGCGGGACGCGGGTTGTCAAGCAGCTTGACAACCCGCTGTCCAACGTCACGCCATATCTCGCGTTCTCTCGGAAGCGGGGTCTGGCTTTGACGCCATCGGCCCGCTGCCATCCCCCCCTCTGATCGCTCTCCCTGCCCACCGAGTTGTCAAACGGTTTGACAACTCGGTGGGCAGGAGCCCGCGTGGGTCTTGCTGGATTTTCGACCGAATCCAGCGCCTCGTATCGACCGATCCTCGACGACCATAGGTTCATGGATGAGTGCAGGAAAGGCGGTGCGCCGCCGGTTTCACAAACGCCTCGCTGCGCTCACGTTGTGCTCCCTTCGGTCGAACCATGAACACCCATCAACCTGACTTCGTCTCGGTCGATATGCGCGGTCTCAAGACCCCGCTGGTCGAACGCGCTCAAACCGAGCGGGTGAGTGTGTCGGTGCTGGTCCGGCGGGCTGTGGCCCGCGAACTGGGCGTGGGTGAGGCACCCGTGCAGGCAAAGCCCGATGCCCTGCATGGCTTGGCCTCGGGTTCCGGCATCGTCAAGTTATCAATCAGATTGACAACCGACGAAGCCGACCGGCTGGTGGCGGGTGCCCGCTCGGCGGGGCTCTCGCGTGGTGCTTACCTGGCCGGGCTCATCGCGGGCATCCCCGCGCTGACATCCGGTACCAGCCGAGTCGACCAACTCTCCGCGCTCACGGCGTCCAACGCCCAACTGTCCAGCCTCAGCCGCAACATCCACGCCCTCACGCGCTTCCTGACCCTGGGCAACGTGCCGCAGGCGCTGGTGTACCGCGACATGCTCGACACGCTGTATGGGGATGTCCGGTGCCACCTCACCCAGGCCGCTGGCTTGCTGGCCGATCTGCGCCCGCGAGGGCACACCACCGAAACCCGGCACCGTTCCAACCGCTGACCTCGAGGAGAAGACCATGGCCCAGACACCCAACATCGATGGCGTGCTCGTTCAGTGGGGCGACCGCCTGTTCTATCCGGGCAACCGGGTCGTCAAGGGCCAACCCCAGCCACGGCTGGACAGTGGTTCCATGCGACAGCGGGCGGCCGCTATCCGCCAGCGCATCGAAGCCACGGTGGTGCGCCGGGCGCCGCAGGTCATGGTCAAGGTCACCGGGGGAGGGCGGGGCATGCAGGCCATTGCGGCCCACTTCCGCTACATCAGCAAGAACGGTCGGCTGGACATCGAGAACGAACAGGGCGAGACCATTCGAGGCAAAAGCGCAGTGCACGAGCTGGCCGACGACTGGCGGTTCGGGGGCAGCTTGATCGACGACATCGGGTACCGGCGAGAGGCCTTCAACATCATGCTGTCCATGCCGCGCGGCACCGACCCACTGATCGTGCAGAAAGCGGCGCGCGAGTTCGCGCAGACCGAGCTGACCGATCTCAAGTACGTGATGGTGCTGCACGACCACCAGGCCAACCCGCATGTGCACATCAGCGTGCGGGCCGAATCCACGAGTGGCCGGCGGCTCAACCCTCGCAAGGCAGACTTGCACCGCTGGCGCGAAACCTTTGCCGAGAAGCTGCGCGGCTATGGCGTGGCGGCTGAAGCCACCCGGCAGGCGGCTCGCGGGCAGAGCCGGAGCCCGGATGCGCTGTGGCGCCTGAAGGCCAGGGAAGACGGACGATTGAAGAAGGTTCGGCCCATGAACAAAGCCGGAGCACAGGCGCGAGCCAGCCGGGCAGATGCCCTGGGGGCATGGGTTCAGATCGGAAAAGCGCTCATCAGAACCGGCGATGCGAAGGATGTGCAACTGGCCACTTCGATTGCGACATTCATTCAGGAACAATCGACTACCTGGGCACCATCGAAGATTGACCGAGTTTCTGAGCGGGATATACCGCCTTCAGTGCAGGGGGCCGATCCACCGATGCGGCACTGAGCGTGCTGAGGGGAGTGGACCATGCCATCTTCACGATTCCCGAGGCGGTTCAAGATCCGCTCCAAGTTTTTCAAACGAAGAGGGTGCGCACCCAGATTTGGTGCACGCCCTCGTGCAGGAGCTTGCAACGGGATCTGCTCCAAACGCAAAAGCGAATGGTGATCCCCCGGGGATTTAGTCCGCTTCAATCTTTGCAGCCTTTACTACCTTGCCCCACCGTACCAACTCAGACGAAGCGAAATCAGAGAACTTCAGGGGATTCATATAGTCGGCACTGGCACCAAGCTCGGTTGCCTTGTGCTGAAAGGCGGGCGTATTCACAACCTTGGCGATATCGGCGGCCAGTTTGTCCACCATTGCCTGGGGCGTCTTGGCAGGAACGAAGACACCGAACCATGAGCTGGCGTCGAGGTTGGGCAGACCCGCTTCGGTGGCCGTGGGCACATTCGGCAACGATGGCAGTCGGGTCTTGCTCGTGACCGCCAGCACCTTCAGCTTGCCGGCCTGGATGTGCGGCATGAAGGGTGGCGGGGTACCAAAGGTCATGTCCACGCGACCACCCAGCAAGTCCTGCAACGCGGGGCCGGTTCCCTTGTAGGGGATATGTGTCATGGTGATGCCAGCCTGCTGGACCAACATCTCGCCAGTGACGTGCTGCAGTGAACCGTTGCCAGACGATGCATAGGTGAGTTTGTCCGGATTGGCCTTGGCGTAGGCGATCAGGTCGGCCATCGTCTTCACGGGAAGACCCTCACGGACCACAATGACCTGGGGTGCACTCAGGACATTGGCAACAGCAATCAGGTCTTTGGCCTCCCACTGGGCACTCTTGACCACGTGAGGGGTGATGACGTGGTAGCCGGAGTACTGCATGAGCAGGGTGTTGCCGTCAGGCGCCGCACGCTTGACAGCAATGGCGGCGATCGCCCCGCTAGCCCCTGCGCGGTTGTCCACCACGACGGTCTGGCCCAGCGCCTTGCCCAGCGGTTCGGCCAGCATGCGTGCGGCCAAGTCGGTGGTTCCACCGGGCGCAGCGGGCACCACCATCATGACGGCCTTGTCGGAACCCGCAGTCTGCGCCAGGACTGTGCAGGACAGTGCTGCGGCGGCAACGGCGGTCAGTGCTGAGCGGAAGGGATGTTTCATTTGGGAGTCTCCATTGCTTGTGGTTAAAAATACGTTCAGACGTTGCGGGACAACGCCCTCTCGCGGATGGCATCAAAGTCTTGTGGTGGCGGATGCAGGTCCAGGCGACACCCGGCCTTGGCAATCTGACTGGCTGTTTCATGCCCCAGCAGAGCTGGCAAACGGCTGGATGCCGCCAGCAGCTGCTCCAAGTCGACCCCAGTGTCAAAGCCCATCAGCTGCAGCGCATGCACCACCTCTTCGCTGCAGACGTTGCCCGTGGCACCGGGCGCATACGGACACCCGCCGAGTCCGCCGATGGACGCATCGAAGTGAGATGCACCTGCATCGATGGCGGCCAGCACATTCGCCAGCCCCATGCCACGCGTGTTGTGAAAGTGCAAGGTCAACCCGGTCTTGGGCCAGTGACTTAAAAATTCGGCGGTCAAACGGGCGACCTGCGTTGGGTAGGCCATCCCGGTGGTGTCACACAACGTGATGCCTTGAACACCCATGTCGTCAACGAACCGGGCACACCAGCGCAACACGTCGTCGTCGGCGACATCCCCCTCCATCGGGCAACCAAACGAACATGACAGCGATGTGTTGATCGACGTGCCGGTCTGTCGTGCCAAGGCGGCCACCTCGGCCAAAGCATCGAATGACTGCTGCCGTGTCATGCGCAAGTTCGACAGGTTGTGCTTCTCACTGACCGACATCACCAGATTGAACTCGTCCGTCTCGGCATCAATGGCGCGCTCGGCACCGCGCACATTGGGCACCAGCGCGCTGTAAGTAACACCCGCCACGCGTTCAATGGTGCGCAGGACGATCTCCGCATCTCGCAGCGCGGGGATGGCTTTGGGGGAAACGAAGGCCGTGACCTCGATCTTGGACATGCCGCTGCGCGAGAGCGCATTGACGAGCTCAACCTTCTGCTCCGTGGGCACAAAGACCTGCTCCATCTGCAGGCCATCGCGCATACCGACTTCGTTCAGGAAGACGCGGCGACCGCCTCCGTTCCAGGTTGCAGCACTCATGCGATCACCTTCTTATCTCGCAGGGCTGTAATGTCGTCGGCGGACAGGCCTATGCCTTCAAGTACGGCCGAGGTGTCTTCTCCCAGGCGAGGTGCTGGGGTCCGGATGGATCCGGGCGTGCCCAACAGTTTGGGAATGACACCGGGCCCGTCGAGGTCGTATCCATCTCTTGTGGAGTGGCGAACGACCATCTCCCGCGCGCGGTAGTGCGGGTCTTCGACGATGTCCTTGACGGTGTAAACCTTGCCGGCCGGGACCTTGGCAGCCTCTAGGATGTCCAGCACCTGTTCCATGGTGAGCGTGAGGGTCCACTGCTCGATGGCTGCATCCAGTTCTTTGGCACGCGCCACCCGGCCCGCGTTGTCCGAAAGCCCAGGGTCATCTGCCAGATCCTGGCGCCCCACACAGGTCATCAGGCGCTTGAAGATGCTGTCCCCGTTGCCTGCGATGAGGATGAATCCGTCCAGGCAGCGGTAGGCGTTGGATGGGGCGATGCCCGGCAAGGCGCTGCCCGCGGCCTCCCGGACCGCGCCGAAGGCGCTGTATTCGGGAATCAGGCTCTCCATGACGTTCAGGACCGCTTCGGTCAAGGCCACGTCGATGACCTGACCCTTGCCGCCGTTGACGTTGCGGTGGTAGAGCGCCATCAGGATGCCGATGGTGCCGTGCAGCCCCGCCAGGGTGTCGCCGATTGAGATGCCGCAACGCACCGGAACCCGATCCGGCTCTCCGGTGAGGTGACGCAGCCCGCCCATGGCCTCGCCGATGGCGCCGAACCCGGGACGCTCTCTGTAGGGTCCGGTCTGCCCGTAGCCGGAAATGCGAAGCAGGATGAGGCCGGGGTTGAGCGCGGAGAGCACCTCATAGTCCATGCCCCATGCCTCCAGTGTGCCCGGACGGAAGTTCTCGATGAGGACGTCGGCTTCGCTGATGAGCTTGCGGGCGATGTCCTGGCCCTCGGCACAACGCAGGTCAAGGGCGATGGAGCGCTTGTTGCGCGACTGCACCTGCCACCAGACCGAAGTCCCTTCTTTGATCATGCGCCAGTTGCGCAAGGGATCGCCGGCGCCAGGTGGCTCGATTTTGATGACATCGGCACCGAAGTCGGCCAGAGTCTTGCCCGCAAAAGGGCCGGCGATGAGTTGCCCCATCTCCACCACCCTCAACCCTTGCAAGGCGGACAGTTCCGCATGCTGCATCCTCGTGACTCCTTGGCGGCACAACCCTCACGCAAATGCGCAAGTTTCGGCAGTGCCCATGGCTGCGGATTCTGGAGATGCGCCGCATCCCGCGGAATGACGGAGATGGGATGGAAGCTTTCGCGTTTCGCGAAAGCGAATGAGGGTAGACCCCAGTGAAACGCTACCGATCGTCGCTGACCAGATGGTCAAGCAACAGGCGGACGTGGCGCGCCAGGCCCTCGACATCGCGCACACCGACGAGCAGCGAGCGACTCGCCCAAGGCTCGTTCAGCGCTATCTGGCGCAGGTTCAGGCCGCGTAGCAGCGGCTGGACCGCCGCCGCAGGCAACACGGCAACGCCCATCCCAGCAGCCACCATCTGACAGATGGCATCGAAACTGCGTACCTGGATGCGGTTCTTCAGGCGCCGCCCCAGCAACTCAGTCTCCGTCACCAGCCGTGTGGCCAGCGAGGTGTTCTTCGACAGGGTCACAAAGTCGAATTCAATGGCCTCTTCCAATTTGGCGCTCTTGCGTCTGGCCAGTGCATGGCCCTGTGGAACCACCAGAACCAGTTTGTCGGACCGATACTTCATCACCTGAAGCCCCAGCGTTGGTGTCCGATCGGCAAAGATGCCCAGGTCGGCCCGGCCATCCAGCACGGCCATGACCACATCCTGGCTGTCCGCCTCCTCCAGTTCGATTTGGATGCCCGGGGTCAGCCGCGTGAACGATGAGACTTGGTGCGGCAGGAACTGCGTCACTGCCGAGGTGTTGGCCCACAAGCGCACCACGCCGATGACACCCGATGCGTAGTCCGACAGATCGGCTGCCATCTGATCGACATCCCGCAGGATGCGCTGGGCATGACGATGCAACGCGTGGCCAGCCTGGGTCAGTGTCACCCCGCGTGAATGACGTTCCATCAACTGCGTGCCCAAGGAGTGCTCCAGGTCACTCAAGCGCTTGCTGGCAGCCCCCACGGCCAATGAAGCCAGCTCTGCCCCTTTGCTGATACTGCCCGTTCGCGCGACGAGATTGAAGACAGCCAGCGAGACGAGGTCAACACGGTGAAGGTTCATGGATGCCCAATGTAATCCCAGTTGAACTACCCGTCGTCAGCGATGCCTTGCTGCTTTCGCAAAAAAAAGCAGGTGTTGCGAGATATGCACCCACCCTTGTGGGTTGGCGTGTCGTCACTGGTGCCTGCGCGGGAGGACGTCCTACAGCCCTTAACTGAAGCCGTCTTGCTCAATGGCAGCTGCGCAGCGAGGCTGTGTGTAACACCCTCTCACGGTCCGAGGCCGAACTCGGTAGAGTTCACAGACATATTGAACACGGGGGTCAATATGTCGAGATACATCGAAGGTCAGGACAGACAGCAGGTCACGTTGTTGCCGGAGTGCCTGGATGACTTCATTGCGGAAGACAACACCGTTCGGATCGTCGATGTCTTCATCAATGAGTTGGACTTGGTTGGCTTGGGTTTCGATGGTGCAAAGCCGGCGGCAACGGGCAGGCCCGAAAAAACGGGGCTGTCTGAATTTCTGTGTTCAAGGCTCCGTGTGGGGTCCATCCATTGAGACGGACCCGCGCCGCATGTTACGCGGCAGGTCGTGTGAAGCGTTCGCCGTAGGCAATGGCGAACTGATTCATGGCCTCCTTCCATTCCTTGGCTGCTCGCCCCCAGTCGGCCGTGATGTTGCGCAGCGCCAGCCACAGCAGCTTGGTGGCTGCGTCGTCGCTGGGGAAGTGACCACGCGTCTTGATGATCTTGCGCAGCCGGCTGTGCAGGCTCTCGATGGCGTTGGTGGTGTAGATCACGCGCCGCACCGCCGGACTGAAGGCAAAGAACGGAATCACGCGGTCCCAGGCACGGCGCCAGGTCGCCACGACGGTCGGGAACTTCTGCCCCCAGGGGCCGGCCTCCAGGGCGTCGAGCTCGGCCGCTGCCGCCTCCGCACTGGGTGCCGTGTAGATCGGCTTCAAGGCCGCCGCCAGCGCCTTGCGGTCTTTCCAGCTCGCGTAGTCCAGGCTGTTGCGGATCAGATGCACGATGCAGGTCTGCAGCGTGGTGGCCGGGAACACCGCCGCCAGCGCCTCGGGGATGCCTTTGAGGCCGTCGGTGACGGCGATCAGGATGTCGGCCACGCCACGCGTCTTCAGATCGTTGAACACCTTCATCCAGAACTTGGCGCCCTCGGTGTTCTCGATCCACAGGCCCAGGATGTCGCGCGTGCCATCGGGCAGCACGCCCAGCGCCAGGTAGATGGCCTTGTTGCGCACCACCGCGTCCTCTCGGATCTTCACGCGCAGCGCGTCGAAGAACACCACCGGGTACATCGGCTCCAACGGTCGACCCTGCCAGGCTGTGACCTCGGCCATGACTGCATCGGTGACCGAGCTGATGAACTCGGGGCTGACTTCGGTGCCGTACTGCTCGGCCAGGAAGCCCTGGATCTCGCGAACGGTCATGCCGCGCGCGTACATCGCCACGATCTTGTCGTCAAAACCGGTGAAGCGCCGCTCGTGCTTGGGGATCAGAATGGGCTCGAAGGAACCCGCCCGGTCGCGTGGCACCTCGATGCGTAGCGGCCCGTCTTCGGTCAGCACCGTCTTGGCGGACTTGCCGTTGCGCTGGTTGGCGGCTTCCTCGGGGCGGGCGCTGCCGGGCAGGTAGCCCAGGTGGTGGGACAACTCAGCGCCCAGCGCCCGTTCGATCAGCGCTTTCTTCAGCGCCATGGTGGTGGCGTTGATCTGATCGGCCGTCATCGGCGTGGCGCCGCCGGTCAACTGCTCAATAAGCTCCTTGGGGATCGACGGCAACGCCGTCATGCCGGCTGCCGCCGGCTTCTTCTTGCTTGGCATAGATGCTCCTGTTCGTCATGCTATGCCTCAAACACAAAATTTCTGACAGGCTCGAAAAAACCCGCAAAGCTGCTACCAGCGCCCGTGTCGCGAGAATTCCTTGCGAGTTATCACATGGCCTCGCTGCGACTCGGTCATTCAAGCAGATGGCGCCAGCACTGCCGCGGGTATGAATCCCTCATCCGTCAACGCGCGCACCACCCCGCGCAGCAGCATGTTGTGGCTGAACCCGATGCTGTACTGCCGCGCGCCTGGTTTGGTGGGTTGCAACATGCCGCCGTCCACCAGCTTGCGTATCTGGTAGGTGCGCTGGTTCGCGTTCAGGTCGGGCATGGCGGCTTCCAGGTCGCCGGCCTTCACCGTGCCTGCCTTGATGGTGGTGGTCAGCACCGCCTGTTCCAGTGGGGTGATCAGTTGCCGTTCGCGGGTGTGGTTCACCGCCGGCAGCAGCACCTTGGCTTTGAGGTGTTCGTAGTCGGCCAGGCGGTCCACCTTGGTCAGTTCGTCGCGCACGCCGCTGAGCACATACACGCACCAGCGCTCCAGCGCGTCTTCAGTGCCCGCATCGGCATCGCCCAGCCGGGCGTAGTAGGCGCTACGGTCGGCGCAGAACACGGCGGCCGGGTTGAGCAGACGGCCCACTGCATTCACGCGGAAGCCGTACTTGATGAGCATGGCATAGGTGAGCAGGCGCACCACCCGGCCATTGCCGTTGCCAAACGGATGCACCCAGGCAAACCGGTGGTGGGCCAGCGCCACCTTCATCAGGTCATACTTGGGCGGGTCCGCCCGGTTGATGAAGCTCACCAGCTCGGTCATGTAGTCCGGCACCTGGGACGCCTCGGGAGGCAGGTGTTCGGCCTGGGCAATCTTCACCGCGCCTTGGCGGTAGGCGCCGGGGTTGGAATCGCCCTCGCGCTTGAGACCGTTCACCGTGGTGGCGTGCAGGCCGCGCAGCAGGTGCTCGGTTACCGGTGCGCCGGGGTCCACGCTGTCTTCCACCTGCTGCATGGCGCGCTCGATGTTGGCGATCTCCTGCAACTGCTCAGGCAGGTTCGGGCCATCGATCACCCGGGCTTCAACATAGTCGGCCAGCGTGGTGTGGTTGCCCTCGATGCGGGCCGAGGCCAGGCTCTCCAGCACATGGAACACCTGCTTGAGCTGCATGAACACCGGCAGCGGCGTAGTGCCTTGAATCTGCAGGCGCCGCAGGTGCTCAAGGTCTGTCAATACGTCCAGCAGCGGCGAGTCAAAGCTGGGGTTCAGCAGGCGCAGGGGGTGGTGAACAAACTGAACCATGGTGGCTGGTATCTGTAATGGGTCTGGTGAATATCTGGACTTTAATTTAAAAAGTCGTTGTTAAACAATATGTTTATGGCGGTTGTATGATTTTTGTATCTGGAAATTTCCCGATATCGGATGTGGAATGGCCCTGATCCGGAAGCGAAATCAGGAGAGGAAGAGCAGGCATGTCGCCGAGGGTTGGGTTCCATCGCCAGACAGGGTCGCCGGGGTTCGGCGTAGGCCCGAAAAAGTCGATCGGCATCTCCATTTCTGCGCTGTGTTCTCGGTCGATGAACAAAGGGCAGGGCGTCGCGCCGCAGTCCAGCAGGCTGGCGCACACCAGCGCCTGATCGCCTTGCACGTTGTACCGCAGGCCTTTAACAAAGCTGCGCCCCTGCCGAACCAGTGCCTCGACCAGTTGTCGGTCCCAGCCGTCGTCCACCGGCAGCCACTGGCTGGTGGTGAGCATGAGGGACATTTCCACGATGCACGGTGTACCGGCTTCGTCCATCCGGATGGTGGCGACCATGAGCAGGTGCAGGTCTGGCTCCATGCCCCAGAGGGTGAGTTCGCGTTTAAAGCTTCTGCCCAGGCGCCGGTAGAGCGCGTCGTCCAGTGCAAACGCCTGGTCCGGGAGGTGTTTGATGACAGCTTTGTGCCCGTACCGGGTGGGCGCGATTTCCTTGACCTCGGCCACCATCAGCAGCAGGAGCTGGGGTTGGCCATGTCTGGGCGCACTCCGTGCCCACAATTGGTGTCGGCGAGTCTGGATGGCGTCGCGCTGTTCCACCGAAAACACCTCCGGGATGTAGAGGCTGGCCTGCAGGGGCTGACCGTGGGTGGTTTTGTTTTCTGCCGCCTGCAGCAGATGCCGCCGCACGGTGGCCCAGTGGCGCCGGCCGGCGAACCCGGGCTTCCAGTGGGTGAGTTCGGCCTGATCCCACAGGTAGTGGAGCAGGGCGCGCAAACCGAGCTTCTGGCCCTGTGAGGCCACGCTGCTGCTGGCGCTGCCCGCCGCTGGTTGCACGTGGCGGCCGGGCAGTTTGCTCATGGGGAAGTCCAGCCTGAGCGCCGTGACGCCCGTGACCGGGTTTTCAACGATGGCGGAGCCCACCAGCGGGCCAAGACCAGAAAACTCGGCCGGTGGCTCGTAGGACGGGCAATCGGTGGCGTGCCGCCAGCCGGTGTTGGGCATGCGCTTGATGAGATAGCCATCGCTCAGCCGGGCCACATACATTTCAACGCCTGGAGCGCCTGGCCGGCACAGGCATCGCGGACGCAGGTGGTGGGCGTGGGCTTTGGCGATGGCCTCGGGGAAGTCGGGCATGGTCCGGTCCCAACGCTGGCCGCCGATTTGATAGGCGGGTACCGGTGCGGGCGGGTTTTCCACATCGCCCCCTCAGCGCGCTGGTGCGGCGCGTTCGCGGGTGCGTTGTTGCTCCTGCGTTGGCGCGACGACGGGCCGTTGTGATGGCGCGTTCTTGTCGTAGAGCTTGACCTTGGGTACCTGACCTTCACGGATGCGCTGGGCGAGCTTCTGTTCTGCCGCAGCCATGATGGCTTCGCGCCGCTTCTCGGGCACACGGTTGGCCACGAGGATGGCCTCGATGGCCGCGAGCACGGTCTTGCGCCCGCCGCTGCCTCGGCCTGCGGGTTTGTCGGCAGCGTTGTGTCCGTGGGCAGCACCGGCTTCGCGCGCGGGTTCAATGCGGTTGGTCTGTCGCAGCTCGCGCTCCACCTTGAGGCGCTCCTGGTCTGCCAGGTTGGGCTCATAGCCCAGGGTTTTCACGCCACGGGCGGCCGCTTCCAGCCAGACCATCCGCCGGAAGTCTTCGGCGCCGGTCACCCGTAGGGACTGCCAGTTGCGGGCTTCGGCCACGTCGACCATGGAGCGCGCTACCGATGGGCTGTTGGTGTCGGTGGCCAAGCGGAAGGTGGATTCGGTGAAGGCGACGCGCGAGGTGTCACCCTTAAAACGGTATTCGGTCAGGCCGATGCTCAGGTCGCCCACCGTCACCGGGGCGCGCTTGATGATGTAACGGTCCGTCAGCGCGGCTTCCAGTCGGGCCACGAGCGCTTCGCGCTCGGCCTGGGCGTCGAGACGGGCTGCCGCCTGAGACGGTGCCGCTTCTGGTGCGGTGATTTCCGGTTGAGCGGATGGTGAGGGGCGCTGTGGCTCACGCGTTTCTTCGCGCTGCCATTGCCCATCCACCTTGTGAACGAACGACCTCTGGCCTTTGGCGTCCAGCGCCACAAAACGGTTGGCGCCGAGCTGGTTGGCTTTGGCCGTCATGTCCTGGTAGCGCTGGCTGCGGTAGGTGAGGTCGGCAAAGGGGTCGCGCAGTTCGTAGCGCTCGCCCAGTTCTGGCTCGGGTGTCTGGAAGGTCCGGATGGCGACCTGGGCGCGGTCGGCAGGTTCCACTGTTCCGCCCACGGACGCGGGGGCATCCGGTACAGGCCGATCAGCGCGGCGGGAGGGTGCGGCTTTCTCGTCCATGGTGTTCTCCTTCGATGGGTGGTTCTGATCGCCACGGATCAGAGTTGAGGCGTAGCCGAGGCTTGTTTGGACATGGGGAGGGCGCGGTACACCTCGATCTCGACCCGGCGGTTGAGGTGGCGGCCCAGTGGGCTGTGGTTGTCGGCCACGTGGTCACCGCTGGGTTGGTGGGTGGCGCGGATGCGCGTGGGGTCCACGCCGGCAGCAACCAGGTAGTCGCGCACGGCGTTGGCCCTGGCCTGGGCAATGCGGCTCTCAGCAGATGAGTCGCTGATGCCATCGGTGCGACCCCGCAGGACAACCAGCGGAGCGGCTTTGGATTCGTCCACCAGGGTGGCGGCTTCAGGCGTCGGAATCGACACGCGGGTGCTGTTGAAGGCGAAGTGAACGGTGTGCACGCGATTGGCCATGGCCTTCTCTTTCACCGCGGCCAGCAGCTGTTGCCGCGCGGCCATGTGGGCCAGCGTGGCCGCCGTGGTCTCGGCAAGGCGGCTGGATTCATTGGCCAGGATGCGTGAGTTCTGCAGATCGTTCTTGCAGACCTGCAGCTCCACGGCCATCTGGACGTTGGCGGGCCGTTTTTGGGACTCGTCCACGTTGGGTGGTTTGGGGGGCGAACTGCAGGCGCTCAACAGCCCGATCAGTGCGGCGGTCAGGGCAATGCGGACGAGGGGCGGGTTCATGGGTTCTCTCCCAAGGTTTCGAGACGCAGGGGTTCCTCCTCGGGTGCAACTTCCTGGGTGGAGGGGGCGGGGTCACCGTCTTCTTCGTCGGCGGGTTCGATGGTTCCGCCATCCGCTTCTGGCGCTGCGAACTGACAGAAGAAGTCGATGCATGTTTGAGCCGCTTCGGCTGCGGAACCTTCCAGCTTGTCTTTGAGGATGGTGGTGTCGTGGGCCAGCTCTTCGACGTGCAACGTCTTTTTGTCTGGCGGGAGTTCGTCTTCGGCCACGCGCCAGCGCTGCTGGGCTTTGGCCAGGTGCAGGTCCATGTCCATCGGCTTCACTTCGGGCGCGGGCATCAGGCGCGTCGTGAAGGCCTTGTCCTGGAAGTAGCGGATCTTTTCGCCCAGGATCGGTTTGCAGTTCTCGAAGATCACCACGAGGCGGTCCCGCCCCAGCTCCTTGAATTCCTGAGGCAGCAGCAGGGCACGGCGCTGCTCGCTTTCGTTGCTGCTGACGGTGCTGTGGCCATGTCCGCTGAAGGAGCGGCTGCGCCCGCGCGAGGTGGCGCGCTCGGTGAAGTGGCCGAGCATGGCGCTGTACTCATCAGCATCGCGCTGCTCGCGGGGCGAGCATGGCGCTGTACTCATCAGCATCGCGCTGCTCGCGGGGCG
>Ga0156326_145_pt1 | contig 17325 bp, 19 predicted proteins | sample RifCSPlowO2_12_FD_107974 | JGI IMG/M metagenome (GOLD analysis project Ga0156326, IMG submission 107974) | Sphingomonadales bacterium RIFCSPLOWO2_12_FULL_63_15 | reverse complement strand
GGAATATCGGTAGCGATACTCCTATGAGGTCTTACCTCAAAAATGCTGCGCGCCTGCGGTCCACACCGGATGCGTACGGTCCATGAGCCTCACCCTCGCAATGACATCCAACCGTTGAGCCAATGGATGCCGGGTCAAGCCCGGCATGACGGCAGAGGGGTGGTTTGCGGACTGTCGGTAGCTGCGCAACGCCTGCAAAAGCGAATACTCATCCTATCCGTCATGCCAGCGCAGGCTGGCATCTCAGGCGGAGGCGCGGAACAGTCGGGCCTGACACTCGTCGCAACACCATCGCGCCATCTCCTGAAACCCCAGCTTCCGCTGGGGTGACGGCAAGGGTAGGTTGCAGACACCCATCAAACACCGTCACCCCGGACTTGATCCGGGGTCCATGGGCCTCAGCCTCTCATTGACGCCCAACCGTTGAACCAATGTATGCCGGGTCAAGCCCGGCATGACGGCAAAGATTGGATTGTGGACGATCCGCTTTACAGTTGCAGCCCATTCAAAGCGGCCTTTCGGCTATTCGGCATTGGACATCACCGAGTTGCCTTCGTCACTGGTTAATTCGAGCGACGCGATTGGCAGGTTCTCAATATGGCGGTCAGGTGTAAGTCTAAAAGCTCCACCTCCATATCCCGTAGCGCCAGTGGTCGTGGAAACCTCGTAAACCACTCCGATCCGAAGATGTTTGGCGGATACTGGTCCTTGATCCAGAGGATCAGGTGTACCCTTTAGCGTCTGCCCGTAGATAATGGGAAACTCATCCACGCATTCGATGCCGAACCGTTGATGCCAGAATGTGCCATAGCCCACCCGCTCAATATCGTCGCCGGGAGACGGCTTCGCTCGGGCACCGCCTTTAGCAATCACATCAATTTGGGTGATGCAGTCTGCGCCGTGCCTTGAGCGAGGATCAACGATGAATGCCACGCGGCCGCCGATGGCGACTGCCTTTATGTCATAGATGTAGGAGCAACCGCTTAGGCCTAACGCAAGAACAAGAGCAGGAAGGTGCAACAGTCGCATGCGAAGGTGCTATCAGACATCTTGGCCACCGAGAATGCAGTTTATAATGTACGGTTTTGAAGGCGACAGCCGATGCAGGAATTCGCAAACTTCGCTCCTCATCACGCACCGCTGTCCTATCGGCACCTAAGCCACTATACTCCCCCCGCGTCCCGTACACTCCACGCCCGACTTTCCGATAGGATCAAGGCCGCGTAATTTTATGTCGAAATCTGCGGGAAATGTGCGAAGCTAAGGGCGACAAGATGAGGGGAGCCTGAGACGTATGAGTTGGACACACCGCAAGTCGATCGAAGCGATGACTCCGACGGGGGACCAGCATCGCCTGGCCCGCACCCTGTCCTGGCCGCATCTGCTGGCGCTGGGCGTCGGCGCGATCGTCGGCACCGGCATCCTGACCTTGATCGGCGTCGGCGCGGATCGTGCCGGGCCTGCCGTCCTGCTCTCCTTTGCCATAGCCGGCGCGATCTGCGCCTGCGCCGCGCTCGCCTATGCCGAACTCTCGACCATGATGCCCGCCGCGGGCAGCGCCTATAGCTACTCCTATGTGGCGCTGGGCGAAGGCATCGCCTGGATCGTGGGATGGAGCCTGATCCTCGAATATAGCCTTGTCGTCTCGACCGTAGCGGTCGGCTGGTCGGGCTATGCCGCGCCGCTGCTGACCGGGATCGGCTTTCCCGAAAGACTGACGCAAGGGCTGGAACTGGGCGGCCTCGTCAACCTGCCCGCCATCTTCATCATCGCGGTGGTCGCAGGCCTGCTGATGCTCGGCACCCACGAAAGCGCCCGCCTCAACAGCATCCTCGTCCTCATCAAGATCGCGACCTTGAGCCTCTTCGTCTGGGTCGCCCTGCCCGCGTTCGATGCGCAGAATCTTGAGCCGTTCATGCCCTTCGGTTTCGCCAAGGATATGGGACCGGACGGCGTCGAGCGCGGCGTCATGGCGGCGGCCGCGATCATCTTCTTCGCCTTCTACGGCTTCGACGCCATTTCGACGGCGGCGGAGGAAGCCAAGAACCCGGACCGCGACCTCGCCATCGGCATCGTCGGGTCGCTGATCGTCTGTACCTTGATCTATGTCCTGGTCGCGGCCGCCGCGATCGGCGCCATGCCCTTCACCCGCTTCGCCGACAGCCCCGAACCGCTCGCGCTGATCCTGCGCGAAATGGGGCGCGGAGAGGTGGCGCGGATCGTCGCCATCGCCGCCGTCATCGCGCTGCCGACCGTGTTGCTTGGCTTCCTCTACGGCCAGAGCCGTATCTTCCTGGTGATGGCGCGCGACGGTTTCCTGCCACAAAGCCTCGCCAAAATCTCCAAGCGCGGCACCCCGGTGCGCATCACCATCGTCACCGCCGTCTTGGTCGCCATCATCGCGGGCCTGCTCCCCATCGATGAGATCGCAGCGCTCGCCAATGCAGGCACCCTGATCGCCTTCACCGCCGTCGGTGCCTGCCTCCTCGTCCTGCGCCGCCGCAGCCCCAACCTCCGCCGCCCCTTCCGCACCCCCGCCGCCTGGTTCGTCGGGTTAGGCGCGATCGCAGGTTGCGCCTATCTGTTCATCAGCCTGCCGACGGACACGATCTTGGCGTGCTTCGGGTGGAATGCGCTGGGGCTGGTGGTGTATTTTCTGTACGGGCAGAAGCGGGCAACGGCCGCTGCTGGATAGTAATCAAGCCGCGAGCGGTTTGACCTCCAACTCACCAGCATGCCCCCGCGCCACAGCCAAGTCATGGCGCATCTGCATCCGCATCAGCGTATCCGCGTCGATGCCGAACAGCTTTTCGAAGCGGATCGCCATGTCTGCCGTCAACACCTGTCGCTGGTTCAGCAATCGGCTGACCGTCTGGCGCGTCACCCCCAGATGATCGGCCAAGTCGCCAACTTTGAGGCCCCGTGTTTCGACCAGTTCCGTCTTGATCCAGTCGCCGGGATGAACCGCTAGCGAAGCGTGCATCTTAAGCGCCATGATAATCCTCCAAATCCATATCGATCAACGCACCATCTTCATTGATACGAAATGTCAGCCGCCAGTTGCGTGTCACCGTCATGGCCCATGTGCCAGCACGATCCCCCATCAAGGGATGCAGTCCGTAATTGGGCGGCTGGGCCAGCACCTCCAGCGATGTCGCCGCATCGATGAAGGCCAGCATTTTGCGCAGCCTTGCCACATCGCCCACCAATCCCTTGGCGTTACCCGTCTCGAAAAAGCGACGCAGCGCTTTGTGTGCGATGCTCTCGATATCCATGAGTAACGCTATACATTACAGACAATGGAGTGTCAATCGAGACGTTACGTTGACGCCCCCACTGGCCTTTTCCCGCCCCACCCCCTACATGCGCGATCATGGGACGCTTCTCGAAAATGCATGGCTTGGGCAACGACTTCGTCGTGATCGACGCGCGCAGCGACGCGATCGAAATGACCCCGAATCTCGCCCGCGCCATTGCCGATCGTCATGCCGGGATCGGCTGCGACCAACTGATCCTGATCGGCAACGCGCCCGATGCGGACGTGTCGATGCAGATTTTCAACGCGGATGGCAGCGAGGTCGAGGCTTGCGGCAACGCCACCCGCTGCGTGCCGTTGTTCGTCGGCCGCGACGTGTCGATCCGCACCAAGGCAGGGCTGCTCGAAGCCAAGGCCGTCGATGGCGGCGTGAGCGTCGACATGGGCGCGCCACGTTTCGCATGGGACGCGATCCCGCTCGCCTACCCCATGGACACGCTGACCATGAGCGCGAGTTGGGAAGACCTGCCCCCGCCTGCCGCCGTCAATGTCGGCAACCCCCATGTCATCTTCTTCATGGACGCTTGGGACGGTGTGAACTTCGAGCGGCTCGGCCCGCTCATAGAGACCGACCCGCTCTTTCCCGCCCGCATCAACGTCAATTTCGCGCAAGTCGTGAGCGACGATCATATCCGCCTGATCGTGTGGGAGCGCGGCGCTGGCCTCACCCGCGCCTGCGGCACCGGCGCCTGCGCCACCGCCGTCGCCGCCATCCGCCGCAAGCTGGTACGCGGCCCCGTTACTGTCAGCCTGCCCGGCGGCGATCTGGTCATCGGCTGGGCACCGGGCGGCACGATCAGCATGACCGGCCCCGCCACCCATGTCTTCGATGGCGAGGCTGACTGGGCGCGCTTCTGATGAGCGGCCCCGCCATCATCACCATGGGCTGCCGCCTCAACATTGCGGAGAGCGAGGCGATCCGTGACCTGGCGCAGGGGCAGGACGACCTGATCGTCGTCAATAGCTGCGCCGTCACCGCCGAAGCCGTGCGCCAGACCCGCCAGGCGATCCGCCGCGCCCGGCGCGAACGGCCCGACGCGCGGATCATGGTGACCGGCTGCGCCGCCCAGACCGAGCCTGAGACCTTCGCGGCGATGGCCGAAGTCGATGCCGTGATCGGCAACCGGGAGAAGCTGGACCCGGAAACATACCAACCTCCGTTCGCTTCGAGCGAAGTCGAGAAGCGCTTCTCGACTTCGCTCGAAGCGAACGGAGCTTTTGGAGCGATGCCCAAAGTCCGTGTCGCCGACATCATGGCCGTGCGCGACACCGCGCCGCATATGGCGTCCGCCTTTGCCGACCATGCCCGCGCGTTTCTGGAGGTGCAAAATGGCTGCGACCATCGCTGCACCTTCTGCATCATCCCCTATGGCCGGGGCAACAGCCGCTCCGTCCCCGCAGGCGCGGTGGTGGATAAGGCGCGCGAACTGGTCGCCGCGGGCTATCGCGAAATCGTGCTGACCGGCGTCGATGTCACCAGCTACGGACCCGACCTGCCCGGCAGCCCGTCGCTTGGCGCCCTGGTCGAGCGCATCCTGACCGGCGTCCCCGACCTCCCCCGCCTACGCCTCTCCTCGATCGACAGCGTGGAGATAGACGACCGCCTGTTCGACCTGATCGCCCACGAACCGCGCATGATGCCGCACCTCCACCTCTCGCTCCAGGCGGGCGACGACATGATCCTCAAGCGGATGAAGCGCCGCCACAGCCGCGCCGATGCTGTCCGCATCGTTGAACGGCTCAAGGCCGCCCGCCCCGCCATCAGCATCGGCGCAGACATCATCGCGGGGTTCCCGACCGAGGATGAGGCGATGTTCGAACGGAGCCTGGCGCTGATCGCCGACTGCGACATCGTCCATGGCCATATCTTCCCCTATTCGCCGCGCACCGGCACCCCCGCCGCCCGCATGCCGCAGGTCGATCGCGCCACTATCAAGGCCCGCGCCGCCCGCCTGCGCGCCGCCTGCCTGGAGCAGCGGGAGCGTTGGCTCCGCAGCCTGATCGGCACCACCCAGTCGGTGCTGGTCGAACGCAGCGGACTGTCGGGCCATGCCGAAAACTTCGCCCCCGTGCGCTTTGCAAGCCAGCAACTGTCCTCGACCATCGTCACCGCCCGCATCACGGGGCTTGAGAAGGACACGCTGATCGCGCAAGAGGCGGTTCAAGAATGACGCTCTTTTTTCCGTCATTCCCGCGCAGGCGGGAACCCATCTCCCAACCGCCGCGCTTGATGCTGCGTCGGGAGATGGATCCCCGCCTGCGCGGGGATGACGATGGTGGATGAACATGGCTGACATTTCCTGGCGCGACCGCCTCTTTGGCGGATTGAAGCGCACGTCCGACAAGCTCGGCGACAATCTCACCGGCCTGTTCGGCAAGGCCGCGCTGGACGCGCAGACGCTCGACGAGATCGAGGAAGCGCTGATCCTGTCCGACCTCGGCCCGGCCATGGCGGTGCGGGTGCGCGAGCGGCTGGCCGAAGGGCGGTTCAACAAGGAACTGACGGAAGATTATCTGCGCGAGATCATCGCGGAGGAAATCGAGAAGGTGCTGGCCCCCGTCGCCCGCCCGCTGGAAATCGAAGCCTTCCCCCGGCCGCAGGTCATCCTGGTCATCGGCGTCAACGGGTCGGGCAAGACCACCACCATCGCCAAGCTCGCGCATAATTTCCTGGAGCAGGATTATGGCGTGATGCTGGCGGCGGGCGATACATTCCGCGCCGCCGCGATCGGCCAACTCAAGGTGTGGGCCGAGCGGCTGGGCATCCCGATCGTCGCGGGCAAGGAAGGCGGCGACGCGGCGGGCATCGTGTTCGATGCGGTCAAACAGGCGACCGCCACGGGCATCGACGTGCTGATCGTCGACACCGCAGGGCGCCTTCAGAACAAGACCGAATTGATGGACGAACTGGCCAAGATCCGCCGCATCCTGGGCCGGTTGAACCCGGCTTCGCCGCATGACGTCGTGCTGGTGCTGGATGCGACCACGGGCCAGAATGCGCTAAACCAGATCGAAGTGTTCAAGGAGACCGCGCAGGTCACTGGCTTGGTCATGACCAAGCTGGACGGTACCGCGCGCGGCGGCGTCCTGGTCGCGGCAGCGGAGAAGTTCCGCCTGCCCATCCACGCCATTGGCGTTGGAGAGAAGATCGAGGATCTGCGCCCCTTCGATCCCGGCGACATGGCCCGCGCTATTGCAGGAACAGCCTATGCCCGCTGATGCAGTCCCTTCGTCATGCCAGCGAAAGCTGGCATCTCCCTTCCTTCTGATTACCGCGAAGAAAAGTGGGATCCCAGCGTTCGCTGGGATGACGGAGCAATTTTGATGACCCAGCGCAAATCCACGCAACAGCCCGCCCATAGCGGCACGCTCAGCCTGGCGCTCGATTTCGGGCCGCTGCTGGTCTTTTTCCTTGGCTATAAATTTCTCGGCATGATCGTCGGCACGGCGGCCTTCATGGTCGCCATCGTCCTTGCGGTGATCGTGTCGAAATGGAAACTGGGCCGGGTTTCGCCGATGCTCTGGCTGTCGGCGGCGCTGGTGCTGTTCTTCGGCGGCCTGACCATCTATTTCCATGACCAGAGCTTCATCCAGTTGAAGCCGACCATCATCTACGCCTTTTTCGCGTTGATGCTGTTCGCGGGATTGGCGCGGGGCAAGCCGCTGCTCAAATATCTGTTGCAGGCGGCCTATGATGGCCTGAGCCACATTGGCTGGATGAAGTTGTCGCGCAACTGGGCGCTCTTCTTCGTCGCCATGGCGATCGCGAACGAAGCGATGCGCCGGTCGCTGAGCTTCGACACCTGGCTTGCAGTCAAGGTCTGGGGCGTGACCATCGTCTCCGTGATCTTCGCCGCCGCCAATATCCCTATGCTGATGCGTCACGGCCTGAAACTGGGCGACGAGCCTGCCAGCGACGATCTGGGCGAGACGACCCCGCCCCAAGGTTGAACCGCTCGCTAAGCCCTTATTTCTGCGATCGTTTCGCAATAGGCATATAGGCCTTTTTTTCCGCGTCCGGGTGCGCATATGGAAGGGCGCGGCGGCGTTTCACGTCCCGCCTGGACCCATAATAGATCGACCGCGCCAGTCATCGTGCGGCCGTCCCACCGAACCTTAGGAGTTCCGCCATGGCTTTTGTTCTGCCCGACCTGCCCTATGCCAAGGATGCATTTGGCGACATCCTGTCGGCCGAAACCTTCGACTATCACCACGGCAAGCATCATAACGCCTATGTCGTGAAGGCCAATGAACTGGTCGCCGCCGACGCCGCCCATCAGGGCAAGTCGCTGGTCGAGCTGATCAAGTCGACCAAGGGCGGCCTGTTCAACCAGGTCGGCCAGATCTGGAACCACACATTCTACTGGCAGTCGCTTTCGCCGACCAAGACCGCGCCGACTGGCGACCTGCTCGCCAAGATCGAAGAGGCTTTCGGTTCGGTCGATGCGCTGATCGAGAAGATGAAGGCGGAGGCCGTGGGCCACTTCGCCAGCGGCTGGGCCGCGCTGATCCTCAAGGACGGCAAGCTGGAAGTCACCAGCTATCATGATGCCGACACGCCGGTCGCGCATGAAGGTCATGCGCCGCTGCTCATCGTCGATGTGTGGGAACATGCCTATTATATCGACTATCGCAACGCGCGCCCCGGCTATGCCGACCGTATCCTGAAAGACGCGATCAACTGGGACTTCGCGGCGCTGAACCTGGACGGTGAAGGCGCCAGCCGCGCTGACCAGGCGGGCTGACGCACAGGGGCGGCCTCGCAAGAGGCCGCCCCTTTTTCCGCGCCGTTGCTTAACGCCCATAATCTTTTGTTAAGCCGCGCCGCGCATCATCGCCTTTCCGTAAGGAGAGGGGCGACACATGATGGATATGGCCGCGCTACGTGCGCAGCATGAGCAAATCAGCCTGACCGCCCAACAATTGGCGCAGGCCACGAGTGACACAGGCACACCGCAAAGCGTTGCGGCGCTGCGATGGTCACTGGCGCGACAATTGATCGCACATCTCGCGCTGGAGGATCGCATTCTCTATCCCGCGATGCAACGGGCACCGGACGTGGCCGTGCGCAAGACTGCCGCGCAATTGCAGAACGAAACCGGCGCGCTGGCCGATCGCTTCACCCGCTATATGGCCGATTGGAGCGATGATCGCATCGCCCGCGAATGGCCCGCCTTCTGTGCGGAAACCCGATTGATCCTGGCGGCGCTGGCCGAACGGGTCGATCGCGAGAACCGGACCCTCTATCCTTTGGCCGACCAGCAACGACGTCCCACACCGCCGGTCGCACGGGCAAGCTGATCGGGCGTCAGGCCGCTTCGAGTTGCGCCACGAACAGGTCTGTCGCGCGCTGCAAATCCTGCGCGGTGCGCGACAGACCGGACGCCGCGCTCGACACCCGCCCCGACAGGCTCTCGGTGCTGCGGGCCATGTCCGCCACTTGCTCCATCCGTCCGGCCATGATGGTGGCGTCCTGCGCCGTATCGCGTGCGGTCGCACCAATGGCCGCCGTCGCATCCCGCTGATCCGCCACCGCGCGCTGGATCGCGTCGGCGGCATCCGCCAATTGCTCGACTGCGCTCGCGACATCGGACAGCGCGCTTTGCGCAACGCCTGCCCCCTGCTGCGCAGATGAAGCAAGCGACTGAATCTCCCCCGTCGCATTGGCTGCCTGCCCCGCCAATTGCTTCACTTCGCCCGCCACCACCGCGAACCCGCGTCCGACATCCCCGGCGCGCGCCGCTTCGATCGTCGCATTGAGCGCCAGCAAATTGGTGCGCGACGCGATCTGGGTGATCGAATGGGCAAAGCTGGTGATGGACGCCGTATGATTTTCCATATCGCGCATCGCTTCATGTCCGGCGTTGGACACACGTTGCGCCTCGCCCCCCAGCGTCGCCTGCTGATGCGCGGCCGAGGCGATGGCTGTAATGGATTCGGACAATTGATCAATCCGCTGCGCCAGCATCGCCGCGCGCGCCGACGATTGTTCAGCGGCATGGACGGTCTCGCCCGTACCCGCGCTTGCGCGACGCGCGAGATCGTTCAGGGACAGTGCCGACTCCTCCAATTCGCCCGTCGCTGCACTCACGGCATCGGCGACTTCGGCGATTGACTGGCGGAAGGCCGCAAGCAATGCCAGCGTTTCGGCGCGGCGATCCGCCATCATCCGTTCGCGTTCCCGCTCCCTTTCAACCCGCAGCGCCGCTTCGCGTGCATCCGCTTCACGCCGCGCCGCCATCGCCGCTTCCGCAGCCGCGCGTCCGGCCTGGGCCTGTTCGGCCAACTCTGCCGAACCCGCGACATGGCGGTCCAATGCCAGCAGCATTTCGCGCAGACGAACGCTAAGATAGCAGAGTACCGACGCCTGCAGGATCACCGCCACACCATGGAGCGCGATCCGTTCAAGATTGCCCTGCCCCGGAAAGACCCACGACGGCGCAAGATAGTTGAGCAGCAGATGATGGAGCGCGACCAATGCCGCCCCCAGCACGATCGGCCGCCAGTCATAGAGAAGCACCAGCCCCGCCAGCGCCACGAAGAAATACATATGGCCGTCCATCTGCCAGCCATGGCCGGACAGCAGCACGACACCGATGGCAGGCTGAACCGCCGCCAATGTGCCCATCACCATGCGCGCTTCCAAATCCCGACGCCCGCGCAGGACCATCACCGTGGGCAGCGCATTGACCAAGGCCGACAGAAACATCGCTTTGATGCTGTCCTCTTCGCCCATCGCCATGGCCATCAGGCCCAGCACCACGGTCCATACCCAGTTGGCGAGCAACAGGATACGCAGACCCTGCAAGCGCAGACGGCCAAGACTACTGATCGCGTTCATCAGCCCAGATCTCCGCAACCGCCAGCGTCAGCCGCAATGGCCAGGACACCTGCCATGAACAAGGGCCGCGCCATGGCGTCACGCCGTCCCTCCACCACCAGCGATCCCGCCCATGGCCCGGCAGCGATCAGCCGCGCACCATGGGCCACTGCGACGCGCGCAAGCCCCGCGCGCCCATCCTGGGTCATCGGCATCAGCAGCATGCGTCCGCTGACGGGGGGCATGGCGTAAAGCACGGCCAGGCTGCTCATCACCAAGCAGCATTGAACGGATAGGGACGTGCCAGGACGCAAGCGCGCAAAAAATGTCATTCCATCCGGATAGGATTGAATGGTAAGGATAATATTAAGGCTTTTTCGGTGCGCCTATGCCCAAAGTGACAGCTAGTTCATCCAGATCGGCGCCCGGTTTCACCAGCAACCATTCGCGACTCGCCGCGCCATTGACCACCGTCACCGCGCCCTTGGGACAGATGCCCAGGCAGTCGACTTCGATGATGCCGGCCGCCGCTTTGCGCCCCTTGCCCAGCGTCAGATGCTTGCGCAGCGCCTTGGCCAGCCGCTCGTCACCGTCGGGGCCAAAGCCACCGTCCAGCTTCTTCGCGCATTTGCGGCACACCAGCACGGCGTTGCGCCAGTTGGAACGGACATGATCCTTCATCGATCGTCCTTCAATCTACCGCGCCACGCGGTTTCCACGTCCGCCGCTCCTCGGCGGCGCGCAGAACTTCATAGGCGGCCTGGATCGTCTGGAATTGGACCGCCGCTTTGGCATCGCCGGGCTTTACGTCAGGGTGGAATTCCTTGGCCAATCGACGCCAGCTTTTCTTCACCGCTTCGAAATCGGCGTCATCTTCCAGCTCCAGCGCCTGGAGCGCATGCAGTTCGTCGCGCGACCGGTTGCCATCGCCCGGCCCACCCCAGCCATGATAAGCGCTCGATTGAAAGCCGCCTGCATCGCGCCGCTCATCATGTTCGCGCTTCACCCGCTCTTCGTCGTCCAGCCCCTGAAAATAATCCCAGTTCCGGTTATATTCGCCCGCATGTTCGGGGCAGAAATACCAGCGTTCCGGGCTGTTGGGGGATTTGGGCGCGGGGCAGTTGCCCGGTTGGTCACAGCCAAAACGGTCGCAGCCGCGCACCGCCTGGGCTTCACGCGATGCGCCATAGCTGCGCCAGCGGGGAAAGCCCCAGTCATTGGATCGGCCGTTACGAGACATTAGTTACAGGTAAGGATTCCGTCAGAAAAACGCCACCCCACCGCATCGCAAAGGGATCGCAAAAAAATGTGCCAGAGGGCCTATAAGCCGGGTTTTGTCCTCTCCTTGCGGAGATGTGCGACCATTCCTCTAGGGGACGGATTACTCCGCCCCTCAAGCAACCAACCCGGACGATCTCGGTCGAAACAGACCTAGCAGCCGAAACTGCGCGCCGTCCCTATTCGGTCTTGCTCCCGGTGGGGTTTACCGTGCCGCCTTGCGTTGCCGCAGACGCGGTGCGCTCTTACCGCACCCTTTCAATTTCGCATGGCCTAAGCCGTTGCGACCTGCTTTCTGTTGCACTGTCCCTTGGATCACTCCAGCCGGTCGTTAACCGGCACCGTCATTTCGTGGAGCCCGGACTTTCCTCGCCGTGGAAGTTACCCGCCACGCCGCGGCCGCCCAGCCCTCTGGCGGATTGGTCCCTAGCGCCGTTCGGGTCCGGCGTCACCTGCTTATTCATCGCCCCTGGGCTTGGGCAGCAACAGCGCTAGCAGGATGGCGCGGCATTCGCCATCGATCACCCCGTCGATCCGTTCCGGGCGGAAGCGGCGCTGGAACGCGACCACCGCCGCCTGCGGTTCGGCAATGTCATAGCCGAAGCGTTCGAGCGCCAACATGAAGCCGCCATCGGTCCAGTGTGGGTCCATCAGATTCTTGGTCGGCCGGGGCAGCGCCAGTCGCAGCCGCGCCAGTTGGCCCCAGGGAAACAACTCGCCCGGATCCTGCTTGCGCGCAGGCGCGATATCGCTGTGGCCAACGATATTGCCGCGCGTGATCCGGTGCCGCTGGGTAATGTCATGCACCAATGGGATTAACGATCCCATCTGCGCTTCGGGAAAGGGCCGATAGCCCCATTCATGCCCCGGATTGATGATCTCTATGCCGATGCTGGCCGAATTGATGTCGTCGATGCCGCGCCAGTGCGACCGCCCGGCGTGCCAGGCGCGCTTGGCCTCATCGACCATGCGGATGATCTGGCCATCCTCGGTCACGACATAATGGGCCGACACCTTCGATTCCGGGTTGGCCAGCCAGTTGATCGCGCTCGCGGCGTCGGGCATCCCGGTATAATGCAGCACCAACATGGTGATGGGCAGGCTGCGCTCGTCATAATTGGGCGACGGCGTCTCGATCATCGGCAGCTTGGTCATCACGCCCTTTCGGCCCGCACCGTCGATCCGGCGGCCTGACCATGACAATGGCGCAGCGCGACGCTGCAATCAAGCATGGTTAAGGACGGGCAGCTTTGCCTATGGGGCCGGAACGTTCAGCCTGCCAACCGCGTCCGCCCGATCGTCCCCTCCGGCAACGCCGCCTGCCGAACATAGGCACCGCGAAATTCGGGATGGGCGGTGAAATCGTCGCCCTGCCCGATCACCGTTTCGCCTGCACCCAATAGCAATACCGACCGGGCATGGCTGTGTAGGCCCAGCAGCCGCAGCACCGCCTGCCGCCGCTCCGGCGAGAAATAGAGCAGGACGTTGCGGCACAAGATAAGATCATATTCGCCGGTCGGTGCCTTGGCATCGAACAGATTATCGTGGCGGAAATCGATCATGCGGCGCAGTTCCGCGCTGGCGCGCCAATCTTCGCCATGAGGTTCGAACCATTTGATGAGGTCGCCGACCGCCAAGCCGCGTTGAACGTCCATTTGCGAGAAAATGCCGGCGCGCGCTCGATCGATCGCCGCGGTCGAAATGTCGGTAGCCATGATCTCGATACGCCAGCCGCTCCAGCGCGCGGCATCGTTGCGCAGGCGGATCGCCAGCGAATAGGCTTCCTGTCCGGTCGAACAGCCCGCGCTCCAGATGCGCAAGGTGCGATTGGACCGCTCCGCCTGGATTGCAGGCAGGATCTGACGATGGATCATGTCGAAGATCTGAAGGTCGCGAAAGAAGCTGCTTTCATTGTTGAGGAGCGCGTTGACCACATCCTCCTCCAGCCGGGGGTCGCTCTTGCGCGTCAACCGTCCGGCCAGTTCGTCCATGTCCGCCAGCTTATGCTGTCGCAACACTGGGCGCAGCGCGGTTTCCATCCGCCAGGCGCGCCCTTCAGACAAGGCCTGGCCAGTGCGGGCTTCGAGCAGCGCCGCCAGAACGCGGGCTGCGCCTTCGAAGATGGCGGGCGGTTGCGCCATTTTCATGCGCCGACCCTGCCGCGTCGGGCGACGAAGTCCATTATCTGGTGGGGTTCCATCAAGGCGCAGGTCAGCCCTGCGCCCGCCACTGATCCCGGCATGCCCCATACGACGCTGCTGGCTTCGTCCTGCGCCACGATCCAGCCGCCCGCTGCGACGATGTCGCGCGCGCCGACCGTGCCGTCCCGCCCCATGCCGGTCAGTACGACCCCGGCTGCGCCCGCGCCATAGACCTCCGCCATGCTGGCGAACATGGGATCGACGCCGGGCAGGTTGCCCGCTGGCGTGCGTTCGGGATTGAGTTGCACCATGACCCGGCCGTGGAGGCCGCGGCGCACCTGCAGATTAGCATCGCCCGGCGCGACATAGAGGGTGTCGGGGAGCAAGATATCCCCGGTTTCAGCCACCTTCACGCGCAGGCTGGTCATGCGCATCAGCTGTTGCGCGAAATAGACGGTGAAGCTGGCGGGCAGATGCTGGGTCAGGAGCAGCGGCACCCTCATCGGCGCCGACAGACCCTCGAACAATTGGCCGAGCGCGTGGATACCGCCGGTGGAGGCGCCAATGCCCAGGCAAGCCAGCGGCTGGAGCGCGGGGCGCGCGACCGGCGGGACGACCGGTGCGGCGGACAGGACAGCCGTGACGCGCTGGTCGAACAGGCGGTTGAGCCGGTCAATCAAGCCCTGGGAGAATTGGTCGCCGAAACTGCCGCTGCCGGGCTTCGACACGATGTCACTGGCGCCAAGCGCCAGCGCTTCGACCGCCGCCGCGCTGCCTTCCTCGCACTTGCCCGACAGGATCGCGACCTTCACGTCGGCCTGCGCCTTCAATATCGCCGGGAGCGCGGCAAGGCCGCTCTGCCCCGGCAGTTCGATGTCGAGCAGAACCAGATCGACGGCATGATCGGCCAGATAGCCCAGGGCCAGTTCCGCGCTGTTGCTCTTGTGAACCACGCTATAGGCTGGCTCGTTGTTCAATATCCGCTCGATCACCGTGCGGACCACCACCGAATCATCGACGATCAGGGTGCGCACGGCACCCTGCTGTCTCCTTATATGGGTCATGATCGGCATGTTGACGGTCATCACGAGGCTCTCTGCACGAAGACGAAAAGGTAGGAGGTTACTCCCTGGATTGGAGTGCAGGCCGCCGGGCTAGATGACCCCGACGATCACCAATTTGCTTTCCAGCGTTTCGCGATCGAAAGGCTTCATCACATATTCGTCGGCCCCCGCCTCGACCGCAGCCTTGATATGGCTGATGCCATTTTCCGTGGTGCAGAAGATGATCTTGGGACGGGCGGTCATCTTGGCGGTCGTCAGGGCCTGCAGAAACTCCATCCCGCTCATCACCGGCATGTTCCAGTCGAGCAGGACCACGTCCGGTGCGGAGGCTTCGCACTGGGTCAGGGCGTCCTGCCCATCCACCGCTTCGGTGACGGACAGGTCGAGCGATTCGAGAATATGGCGGGCCACCTTGCGGATAACCTTCGAATCGTCGACGACCAGGCAGTTCTTCATGATGCGTCCCTTTGGAATTTATGGCCCGAAAATCGAGACCTAACGGGCAAAAGCGAGTTTTTGGTAAACGTGCTGGAAAACAGTTCAGGCCGCCTGGGCCTGGCCGCCGCCGTCGATGAAGCTGGCCAAGGATACCAGCAGCCAGGGATGGCCATCCTGTTCCACGATGGCGCGGCCATAGGGTGCCCAGGCCCGGTCCAACTGACCGCGCAGCGGCAATTCACCCTCCGGCACGCGGCAGATGTCGGAGACGCTGTCGACCATCAGACCATAGCTGTGCCCGGCGATATTGGCGATGATGGCGAGGCCCGCGTCGCGGGTCGGCGAGGCCATCCCCTGGATCAAAGCGGCCGTATCGATGATCGTCAGCACCCGGCTGCGCAGCGCGGAAAGGCCCGCGACATGCGCGCCCATGCCCGGCACCGGCGAAATTTCGGTCAGCTTGACGACTGCCTCCACCTCGTCGGTTTCCACCGCGATCCGGGTGCCCGCCAAAGTGGCGAAAAGATATAGTCGGTTCATGGCCCTATCCCTGTCCGGCGGTGATCGCCGCCATCAGTGCGTCCTGGTCATAGCGATAGATGCTGGCGTCGCGCGGCCCGGCGGCACGGGGCGAGGCGCGCAGTTGCACCACGCGGCATCCGGTCATCTCCGCCATGATCCCGGCGACTTTCGACCCTTCGCCATCATGGCATAGCAATACGTCGCGCGGGTCGATCACGCCGTCTTCCGGCAGGCCCAGCACCACGTCATGGCCCACCTGCCGCAACAGCGGTGCCAATATCTCGCGGGTCCAACCATCCTCGGCATCGGCCAGCAGGCAACGGCCGCCCTGACCCTCGACCATGTCATAACCGGACAGCGAAGCGAACAGTGCAAACGGGTTTATCACCTCCAGATGCTCGCCTTCGATCACGGCAACGCCGCTCAGGATCCCGTGCATGGCGACCATGTCCGGGACCAACGGCATCTGGACGATGTCCAGCACGGCAGCGACCGGGTAGCAGGCTTCCTGCGTGCCATCGCGCAGGCGCAAAGCGGACACTTTGGCCCGATCGAACTGGGACAAGCCATTGACGACGGGGATTAATCGCCCGTCGAGCCGGACATAGGCCTGGTCGCCCGACCGGCCGAACAGCCCGACATCGATATCCTCGACCCGGTCGATCAGCGCCAGTTTGAGCAGCCGTTTTTCGCCGGTCATTTCCTCGAACCGCAGCGCCGCGACCATCTCAACCCCGGCCTGGGCGTCCGCCTGTTCCTCTGTCCGCCGTGCGGCCTGATCGTCCAGGATCGTGGGCAGTTGGGCCGCGCTGGCAATGCCCGCCGCGTCCAGCAGCAGCATCGGCTTGCCATTGTCCGGCAAAGTCATGCCAGCATAGACGCCGGTCGCCATGATCAATGGCGAGGCTGGCCGGATTACCAGTTCCTCATGATTGTCCACTGCGGCGACGCCCATTGCATAGGGCACGCCGCTGCCCGACCGCACCACCATGATGGCGCGGGGTCCGGCCTGTGCTGGTCGGTCCATGCCCAGCACATCCTCCAGCTCGATCATCGAGTGCCGCACGCCGCGGATCGTCGCGATCTGTGCGCCGCCGATGCAGCTGATTTGGAGCATCGCATTGTTATCATGCAGTATTTCGACAACGGCAGCGCGCGGGATGGCGAAATGCAGGCCGCCCGCCCGCACCACCAGCCCCGGAATGATGGTCAGCGTCAGCGGCACGCGCAGGGTGATGCACAGCCCCTGGCCCGGATGATTGTCGAGCGCGATGACGCCGCCGATCCGCTCCACATTGGCGCGCACCACATCCATGCCGACGCCGCGGCCGGAGATCGACGTCACTTGATCGGCGGTGGACAGTCCGGCGTGGAAGATCAGGTCCAGCTTGTCCGCCTCGGTCATCCGCGCCGCCGCTTCGGCGGTCAGGCGACCTGCGCCGATCGCCTTGTCCACCAGCCGCGCGGTGTCGATGCCTGCGCCATCGTCGCTGATAGTGATGACGATCTGATTGCCCGACTGGCGGGCCTCCACGCGTAGCGCGCCAGCTTCCGGCTTGCCGACCGCGCGACGCTGTTCGGGGGATTCGATGCCATGGTCGATGGCGTTGCGGACGATATGGGTGAGCGGGTCGACAACCATCTCCACCATTTCGCGGTCCATTTCGACATCGCCGCCCTCCAGCGTTAGCCCGCCTTATTCACCAAAAGTGTCCTGAAGGGTTGGCGGGAGTGGCGTAAGCCTCT
>Ga0156326_127_pt1 | contig 17566 bp, 17 predicted proteins | sample RifCSPlowO2_12_FD_107974 | JGI IMG/M metagenome (GOLD analysis project Ga0156326, IMG submission 107974) | Sphingomonadales bacterium RIFCSPLOWO2_12_FULL_63_15 | reverse complement strand
AGCGAAATCCCTCGTCCTGATCACATACAGGCTGGCACCGAAAAACGCGGACCGCCGAAGCGAACAACGTCACGAATAATCCGGGCTAGACTCATTCCATCCCATCGCGACCCACGCAAAATGTGGGAACGTTCATGGGGCTGGATTCCCAATTTTTTGAATTCTCTACCAAAATAAACGCGACAAAAGGCTTGATTGGTGACCCCTCCGGTTGCCAGCCAAGGTGGACACCTCGAAAAACTCTGGCGTTTGATGGACAGATTTGATTCACTTGGCCTACGATGCGGCGGAGGCAGTGATGACAGGGCAGCCTGGTTTCTTCGATCTTTCAGACAGGTACGAGGCACTGAGCGCGGCGGGGGACCCCCTGGAGCGATTAGGGGCTGTTGTGGATTTCGAGGTTTTCCGTGGGCCGCTGGTGGCAGCGCTCCGACGCAGCGTTCGCGGCAGGGGCGGGCGACCGCCATTTGATCCGGTGCTCATGTTCAAGATCTTGGTGCTGCAGGCGCTCTATTCGCTGTCGGATGAGGCAACCGAGTTTCAGATCAAAGACCGGTTATCATTTCAACGGTTCCTGGGCCTTGGGCTCGATCGCACTGTGCCGGATGCGACGACGGTGTGGCTGTTCCGGGAACGCCTGGTAAATGCCAAGGCCATAGATAAACTCTTCGCCCGCTTCGATGCGGCGCTCAAGGATCGGGGCTATCTTGCCATGGGCGGCCAGATCATCGACGCCACTGTCGTGCCGGCACCCAAACAGCGCAATACCGAAGCGGAGAAAGCAGCGATCAAGGAGGGCCGGATGCCCGAGGACTGGAAGCCGGCCAAGGCGCGGCAGAAGGACCGCGATGCGCGCTGGTCGATCAAGTACAGCAAAGCCAAGGTCAGGGAGGGCGCCGACCCCAAGGCGGCCAAGCCGGTTGATCTCGCCATCCCGATGTTCGGGTACAAGAATCACATCGGCATCGACAAAACCCATGGGCTGATCCGCACCTGGGATGCCAGCGCCGCCAATGCCCATGACGGCGCACGGCTGCCGGTTCTCATCAGCAAGGACAACACTGCCTCCGGCGTCTGGGCTGATACCGCCTATCGATCCAAGAAGAACGAGGCGTTCCTGGCGAGTGGCATGTTCACCAGCCACATTCACCAGAAGCGCAAGCCGCGGCGACCGTTGCCCGAGCGGATCGCCAAGGCCAATACTCGGCGTTCCAAGATCCGCGCCCAGGTTGAGCATGTGTTCGCCGGTCAAAAGCACCGGATGGGGTTCGTCGTGCGCACCATCGGCATCGCCCGCCCCACCATCAAGATCGGCATGGCCAACTTGGCCTATAACTTCCAGCGCCTGGCCTGGCTCGAGGGACGAACTGCGCCCGCTTGATGCGAACGCTGCTCCCCAACGGCATCCGTGGCATGGAAAATCACCGAAATCACAAAAGAATATGCCCGCGCATCATGCCAATCATGCGGCTGCAGTCCCGGCTGTCGTCATCTCAACGAAAACAGCCGGTTCTTCGAGGTGTCCAGCTTCATTGGTTCAGATCGTAATTGCCAGCGAGTTACAACATTGCTGGTCCCGCGAAGGCGAGAGAGGGCAGAGTTGAGGGCGGTGTTACGTCACCTCAATGCACGAAACGCGCCACCACGTCGCGGTAGGAGCGGCTGACTTTGACTTGGGCGCCGGATTCCAGCACCAGGAAACATTCGCCATTGGTGTGCGGCTTGACCTGCTTCACCTGGCTTAGGTTGACGATGGTGGAGCGGTGGACGCGCTGGAAGTTGCGGGGGTCCAGACGCTTTTCCAGATCCTTCATCGTTTCGCGCAGGATCAGGCTGTTGTCGGCGGTGTAGATGCACATATAGTCGCCTGCCGCGTCGATCCGTTCGATCGAATCGACATCGACCCGGAAAATCTGGCCGCGATCCTTGATGTTGATGAGCTTTTCGAAGCGGTTGGAGGCTGGCCCTTCTTCATCGCCCGCGGCGAAATCGGTCATCGCCTGGGGCGCGACTTCGGCCAGCACTTCGCGCAGTTTTTCCGCTTCCTGCACCTGGCGCTTGTCGGACAGGCGCAGCCGCACCCGGTCGAGCGCATCGGCCAGGCGGCCTTCTTCCACCGGCTTCATCAGATAGTCGATCGCCTGCGCTTCGAACGCGCGGATGGCATGGTCGCTATAGGCGGTGACGAAGATGAACAGCGGCGGTTCGACTTCCATCATCCCCTGCACGACGGAAAATCCATCGAAACCAGGCATTTGAATGTCGAGGAACACGAGGTCGGGCTTGTGCGTCTTGATCGCACGGATGGCCTCCCGGCCATTGGTGCAGGTTTCGATGATGTCGACATCCTCATGCGCTTGCAGACGCAGGGCAAGGCCCTGGATGGCCAGGCTTTCGTCATCGACGAGGATAGTTCTGATGGTCATGCGGCCACTTTCGGTTTGTCTTCCATGTTCAGCGGAATTTCGATGATGACCGAAAATCCGCTCGGGCTGGAACGTGTTTCAAAGCGCTGTCGTTCCCCGAAAGCCTGAATTAACCGGTCCCGGATGTTCGGCAGGCCCACGCCCATGCCCTCGCTGACCATCATGTGCGGCTTCATTCCGCCTTCGTTCAATCCCGGACCGGTGTCCGATACGACGATCCGCACATTTTCACCGGCAGGCTGCGCGCTGACCGATATTTCCGCCCCCTCCTCCTTGGGCGTGACCGCATATTTGATGGCATTTTCGACGAGCGGCTGCAGCAGCAGCGATGGCAGCCGCGCATGGCCGACCGCCGGATCGATGATGAAGACCGGCCGCAACCGCTCCTCGAAGCGCATCTTCTCAATCTCCAGATAGAGTTTGAGCGTCTCGATCTCCTGTTCGATCGTCACCTGCGCGGTCGGTTCGTTGACCAGGGTATAGCGCAGGAAGGAGGACAGGCGCGAGAGCATCGCATTGGCGCGGTCGGTCTGTTTGAGCAGCACCAGCGTCGAAATGGAATTGAGCGTGTTGAACAGGAAATGCGGGTTGAGCTGATAGCGCAGCATCGCGAGTTGCGCGTTCGCAGCCTGCGCCTCCAGCCGCAACAGCTGGTCGGCCTGTTCCTCCACCGTCAGATAGAAGTTGATCGCATAATAGAGCGCAGACCAGGCCCCGATCAGCGTCACCGAGAGGTAGAAAGCCCCCAGAAACAGCTGCACCCCGGCCGTCTCGCTACCCTTGTTCTGCGTCGAAAAGACCCAGGCGTCGATGAACGCGACCAGCCCGGCGGCGATCAGCACGGCAAGGATGGATACGCCCCAGGTGATGATCGGCCGCTGTTTGAGCAGGAAGCGGAACATCACCGCGATCAGCAGCGTGACCGAATAGCCGGTCGCGGTGGAGATCATCACCGGCACCAGGCTGGAGAAGGACTGGCCATTGGCGATCGTGGACGAGCCGCGCAGCAGGAAGGCACCGGCCCATCCCAACGACTGCAGGTTCCAGAAAGCGCGGTTCTTGTCAGCGAAAAAGGGCTGAGGCTGGATACGGGGCACGGACATCGCGCGGGAGACTAGGCGATTTCCGCGCGGGGGTGAAGCCGGGTTCAGGCTGCGGCTGCCGGTTCTTCCGCCATCGGCGTGATTTCATCCGGGCACAGCCACACCAGATCGGCAAAGCTGAGCGGCCGACCGTCATGGGCATGGATGGCGATGGGACGGATCGGCTGGCCATCGCGCTTGTCGGCCAGCACCTGGCACGACATGGTGCCGCACCCCCACCGTTCGCCCCACTGGCGCAGCGCAATCATCGCGGGCACAAGATCCTCGCCCTTTTGCGTCAGGCGATATTCGACCTTGCGCCGGTCGCACTGCATCGGCTGGCGCAGCATGATGCCATTTTCCACCAGCCGCGACAGGCGGTTGGCCAGGATGTTGCGGGCGATGCCCAGCGTCGATTGAAATTCCTCGAAATGGCGGATGCCCGACAAGGCACCACGCAGGATCAGGAAGGACCAGCGTTCGCCCATCATCTCCAGCGCGCTGGGCAGCGCGCATTGTTCCAGATCCTGGGCGAGATTATGTTTCATCGTCATAGCATATAGCGCAAAGCCACAGGCGTTGCAAAAGTGCAGCCTTATTCGAGGAAATGGGATTTTTTTGTTGCGTAACAAGGCACTTCCCACACAATCGGGAAACGATGTTACGCCAGTATGAACTTGTCGAACGAGTAAAGCGCTACGATCCCGATGCGGACGAAGCGATGATCAACCGCGCCTATGTGTTTTCGGTGCAGAAACATGGGAGCCAGAAGCGCGCGAGCGGCGACCCCTATTTCAGCCATCCGATTGAAGTCGCGGGGATATTGACCGACTTCCATCTCGACGACCAGACCATCGTCACTGCCCTGCTGCACGACACGATCGAAGACACGCTGGTCACCTATGAAGAGATAGAGGCCGCGTTCGGCAAGGATGTCGCCCGCATGGTCGATGGCGTGACCAAGCTGTCGAAGATCGAAGCCATGTCCGAAAATGAGCGGGCGGCGGAAAATCTGCGCAAATTCCTGCTCGCCATGTCCGACGATATCCGCGTGCTGCTGGTCAAGCTCGCCGACCGGCTGCACAATATGCGGACGCTGCATTTCATCAAGAATGAAACCAAGCGTCGCCGCATCGCCAAGGAGACGATGGACATCTATGCCCCGCTCGCCGAGCGGATCGGCATGTATGATTTCATGCGCGAGATGCAACTCCTGTCCTTCCGCGAGCTGGAACCGGACGCTTATGACAGCATCACCAAGCGGCTGGAGCAGTTGAAGGAAGGCGGCCATGACAAGGTCGACCGCATCGGCGCGGAACTGCAATTGCTGCTGGGCAGCCGCGACCTGCCGGTCACCGTGTCGGGGCGCGAGAAACATCCCTATTCGATCTGGCGCAAGATGCAGGAACGCCACATCAGCTTCGAACAGCTGACCGACGTGATGGCGTTTCGCGTCATCACCGACAGCCCGGAAGATTGCTATCGCGCGCTGGGCGTCATCCACCAGACCTACAAAATGGTGCCAGGCCGCTTCAAGGATTATATCTCCACCCCCAAGCGCAACGGCTATCGGTCGATCCACACCACGGTCATTCATCAGGACAATGCCCGGATCGAGGTGCAGATCCGCAGCCGCGACATGCATAATCATGCCGAACTGGGGCTGGCGGCGCATTGGGCCTATAAGCAGAAGGGCGACGCCACCGACCAGCAGGCCGCTTGGCTGCGCGACCTGGTCGAAATCCTGGAACAGAGCCAGGATGCCGACGAACTGCTCGAACATACCCGCATGGCGATGTATCAGGACCGCATCTTCGCCTTCTCGCCCAAGGGTGAATTGCACCAGCTGCCCAAGGGATCGACCCCGGTCGACTTCGCCTACGCCGTCCATACTTCGCTTGGCAACCAGACGGTGGGGGCGAAGGTCAATGGCCGGGTCGTGCCGCTGCGCACCTCCCTCGAAAATGGCGATCAGGTCGAAATCCTCAAGTCCGACGGGCAGGAGCCGCAGCCCGGCTGGCTGACCTTCGCCATTACCGGCAAGGCGCGCGCGGCGATCCGCCGCTATATCCGCCAGAAGCAGCGCGGCGAGGAGATCAAGCTGGGCGAGAAACTCTATGACGAGATTCTCGGCCGCTTCTCGCCTGACCTGGCCAAGGAATTGGGGGACAAGGCGCTGGCCGGGGCGCTGAAACGCCTGAAGCTGGAGGATCGCGCCGCGCTGATGGTCGCGATCGCCACGCATCGGTTGCTCGATTCCGAAGTCATGGAAGCGCTCGTCCCTGGCTCCACCAGCGCGATCGGCATGGAGGAAACCCACCCCCGCCAGCACGCGCCTGTGTCGATCCGCGGCCTGACGCCCGGCATCGCCTATAATCTCGGCGATTGCTGCCATCCGGTGCCGGGCGACCGCATCGTCGGCGTCCGCCGCACGGGCGAGCCGATCGAGGTCCACACCATCGACTGCCGCGCGCTCGAAGCGGGGCAGGATGATGACTGGATTGATCTGAGCTGGGACAGCAAATCCAAGGGCGGCACCGCCCGCCTCTCGGTCATCGTCAAGAACCAGCCCGGCGCGCTCGCCGCCGTCGCCAATGTGTTCGGCGCGACCAAGGCGAACATCCTCAACCTGCAACTGGTCAACCGCGAAGGCCCGTTCCACACCGACGTCATCGACCTGGAAGTCGCCGACGCGCAGCATCTGATGCGGATATTGTCAGCGCTGCGCGCGATCGACGTGGTGGTGCAGGCGGACAGGGTTTAGCAGGCCGTCGTCAGGGCGCTTTGTCCGGTGCTGGCGCTTTAACGCCGGCCTCCGCCATCAGTTCGGCCCATTTTGCCTTGTCAAGATGTTGATCGAGACTGCCCATGTAGGCAGACGTACTGTCCTCTCTCATCAAATCTGACATGGCGATCTGGCCCAATGTACCAAAGGCGTGCTGGATAGCCCCGCCCTGTTCATATTTTATGGCATCCACCGCCTGCTTACGACAATCGACCAGCAGCAGTCTTTGCATCAGCTTCGCCGTGTTTGCGCTCAAGGCTGCGGCTTGTTCTGGTGCGACGCGCGTCATATCCTGAATAGTCGGATTGGTCGCCATCGCTGCGAATACCCAGCGCAACAAAGCAGTGCGATCCTCTGCCTTGGCTGCGGCAACGATGCATCGGCTAAGATCATCCTGATACAGACCGGCATGAGCCACGCTTGGCATTGTGGTGCCAAAAGTTGCAACTAACGCCACTATGGCCGAACGCCACCTGCCTGCTGTCATGTAAAATCCCCGATACCGATAGAAGCGTTCTGCTCAATCCGACACATGTCCTGGTCAGCAAGAGCGGCCGGACTATTGCGCTCATCAACAGCTGCTACAATCAAAAAACTTTGGTGACATTGCCCACAAACTGGGCTAACGGCCCGGCAGCGAACCCTTCGGGGTTCACCGTCCGAGACAGTTGGTGAAGGGAATATGCCCTTCTTAATGTCCAGCCTAGACGGGGAAAAGTTCTTTACCGAACGGGCCATGCGCCCGATTCGGGTCTGCCTGTTCCCGTCAAACGGATGCGGGCCAGTCGATCTCTCCCCTTCGGACTTAGTGCCCCGTGGCTTACCCCACGGGTTTTAAGCGTTCGTCGGATTTCCGCCGAACAGAAAGTGGAGAATGGCATGGATCGTAATCAGAAAGCTGAGGTCGTTTCCGCGCTGAACGCAGAGCTGGCAGAAGTTGGCGTGGTCGTCGTGACCCGCAACCTCGGCATGACCGTCGCCCAGTCGACGGTTTTGCGCCAGAAGATGCGGGAAGCGGGCGCGACCTACAAGGTTACGAAGAACCGCCTCGCTCGTATCGCCCTTGATGGCACCGACTATGCCGGCCTCAGCGACATGCTGACCGGTCCTGTCGGCCTCGCCACCTCGGCCGATCCGGTTGCAGCCGCCAAGGTTGCAGTCGAATTCGCAAAGACCAACGACAAGATCGAAATCGTTGGCGGCGCGATGGGCGGAATGCTGCTCGATGCAGAGGGCGTCAAGGCGCTCGCATCGATGCCGTCGCTGGACGAACTGCGTGCAAAGATTATCGGCCTCATCCAGGCGCCGGCAACCAAGCTCGCTACCGTCATCCAGACACCGGCTTCGCAGCTCGCGCGGGTCTTCAACGCCTATGCGGAGAAGGACGCAGCCTAAGGGCTGCCCCCGACCCTTTTTCGTTTGACTCATTATCTGACGGGGCAAACGGCCCCAAAGTAAGGAAATATTGCACATGGCAGACATCAACGCACTGGTCGAACAGCTTTCGGCCCTCACCGTCCTCGAAGCCGCCGACCTGTCGAAGGCTCTGGAAGAAAAGTGGGGCGTTAGCGCCGCTGCTGCCGTCGCCGTCGCTGGCCCGGCCGCTGCCGCTGCCCCGGCTGCTGAAGAGCAGACCGAATTCGACGTCATCCTGACCGGCGACGGTGGCAAGAAGATCAACGTCATCAAGGAAGTCCGCGCCATCACCGGCCTGGGCCTGACCGAAGCCAAGACGCTGGTCGAATCGGCTCCCAAGGCCGTCAAGGAAGGCGTCAACAAGGACGAGGCCGAGAAGGTCAAGAAGCAGCTTGAAGAAGCCGGCGCGACCGTCGAACTCAAGTAATCGGTGCGCCCCGCTTCCTGCGGGGCACAACGTTCCGGTTTTGGCCGGACGATATCGGGCGGCTCCTCGCGGGGCCGCCCTTTTTCGTTGGGGTGAGAGGTGGCGACGTTTGGTTTTGGCCGATCCCAGCTTTGCACCCGTGGATGCACGAGCAAAGCTTGGCATGATGACAACAGGTGGGCAGCAGACACCCATCGAACGCCGTCACCCCGGACTTGCTCCGGGGTCCATGAGCCTCACGCTCACAATGACGCCAGACCCTTGAGCCAATGGATGCCGGGTCAAGCCCGGCATGACGGCAAGAGGTGGTTTGAAGATAGTCCGCTTCTTTGAGGTCGAGAAGAGTAGCAAGCGGACGCAGGATCATGCAGATTAACGCGATGGACAGATGGGCACCCGGTTACACGCAATCAGAGCTAGACGCAGCGCAGGAACGCTATGGCCTCAACTTCCCTCCAGATTTGATAGCTCTATTTTTGGAAAAACAGCCACGCGAAGGATACCGCTGGAACATCGAGGATCATCGTATTCGAGAAATGCTCGAATGGCCTCTGGAGGCCTTGCTGTTTGATGTCGATCACGGCCTCTGGTGGCCGGGTTGGGGAAAGCGTCCAGAAGACATATCGCTCCGCCATGGGATCGTGCGTGAAGCGCTGGCGCAAGCGCCCCGGCTTATTCCCATCCTGAGCCACAGATTCCTTCCCGAAACGCCTAGCGAGGCCGGGAACCCCGTCTTCTCAATGCACGGATTCGACACGGTGTATTACGGAGCAAACCTATCGCAGTATTTCGTCAACGAATTTGGGGGAACTTATAATGTCGGCCCAGTCCGATACATCCCTTTCTGGTCGGATATTGCGGAAGGACACGATCAGACATTTACAGGCGCGCCATATGTCGGCTCATAGATGACCTACTCTTAAACGGCGACGACAACAAATGGTTGGACGCGGAAGTTACTGTTTTCGTTATCCCGCGCTTGCTGCCGCAACGACAAACCAACACGCTATCCCTGCTGCAAGTAAAACCACTCCAACGGTAAGGCGAAGCCAGTCTGTTCGGTGCGTGCCGATAATTGAACTCAAGAGAGCCAATCCCATGATGGCGAACGGCACTGCCATAAACGCCGCATCGACAGCACGGATGGGGGATAACGATCTAGCGCTCAGAAAAAGCATAGCGCAAAATAGCAGTCCCCAAATGGCGGCGGTCACTGCGCTGACGATTTTGACGGCGGTTGCCATAGTCTTAGTGTGGCACCCCGCAGCTATGTCCGCAACTGGGGAAATAAATGGCAGACCTTAACGGCAACAGCTTGTCGGAACAGGGTAAGTATGTCGGAGCGCGCGCGGCATCAGCGTCCGCCTTCATCCAACTACACCTATCCTCACTGTATTCGGTGAGGCTTCCTATCCTTCTCCCCGGCGGGGAGAAGGGGCGTTCCATTCCAGTGAGGTCGCAATATCCCGGACCGTAAAAAATCACCCCACCCCCTCCCCTCCCCGCCATGATGGTTGGCGGCGGGGCGATAGCGGGGTAGGTCTGCGTACTGCCATGTTCGCCCGCCCTGCCCTGCCGCGTCGTTATCGCCCCCTGTTTGCCGCCGTCGCTGCGCTGGCAACGGTCAGCGGCTGTTCGCGGGAGGGGAGCGGGCCGGTTGTCGTCAGTGTGGTGGGCGACCGGGCGGATGTGACCAAGCCGTTACAGCGATTGCCCAACCCGGCGGCCAAATTGATCCTGGAAGCGACCGCGCAAGGCGTGGTCGGGTTCGATGCCAGTGGCGAAATCCTGCCCGCGCTGGCGCAGCGCTGGATCGTCGAGGATGATGGGCGCAGCTATATTTTCCGCCTGCGTCGCGCTTTCTGGCCCGATGGCACGCGGGTCACGGCGCGCGACGTGGCGCGGATATTGCTGTCGCGGATCGTGGTGCAGCGGCGGCTCGACCCGGACGGGCCGTTCGACGCGGTGCAAAGCGTCGTGCCGATGACGGGCGAAGTGATCGAAATCAAGCTGACGGTCGCACGCCCCTTCCTGCTGCAGATATTGGCCCAGCCGCAAATGGCGATCCTGGCGCGGGAGGGGGGCACTGGTCCCTATCGCCGCGCGCAACAGGGCCAGGCGCTGTTCCTGACCCCCATCGATCGCGCGACCGGCGACGATGAAACGGCCGATGACGAGCCGATCCCGCCATCGCAGACGCGGGTGTTGCGCGCCGAAAATGCCGCGCTGGCGATCATCCGTTTTCGCGAGGAACAGGCGGCGCTGGTGCTGGGCGGGCGCTTTGCCGACCTGCCGCTGCTGCTGCCCGCCGGGGTCGAGCGGGACGCGGTGCGGACCGACCCGGTTCAGGGCTTGCTGGGCCTGGCCGTTACCGGACGCGGCAAGCTGCTGGATGATGATTATGTCCGCGCGGCGATCAATATGGCGATCGACCGCGCCAGCCTGTCCGCCCTGTTCCCGCTCGGCGGCTGGGCCACCAGCGAGCAGATATTGCCCTCCGCGCTCGACCTTGGCCGCTCGCCCACCGCGCCTGCCTGGGCCGGGCAGTCGATGGACGAGCGCCGCGCGCTGGCCAGCGCCACCATGACGCGGTGGCGGGCCGACAATGGCGATCCGCCACCGCTACGCATCGCCCTGCCGCAAGGGCCGGGCGCGACGTTGATCTTCGGCCTGTTGCGGCGCGATCTGGCCGCGATCGGGCTGACCGCGGTGCGCGTGGCGATCAACCAGAAGGATGCGGACCTGCGCCTGATCGACGAGGTAGCACCCTATGACAGCGCGCTTTGGTATCTCGGCCGCGTCGGTTGCGCCCGTGCGGTGCATTGCAGCGATGCCGCCGACGCGGCTTTGCAGGCCGCGAGCCTTGCCAGCGATAGCGACAATCGGATCGCCCAGATCTCCCAGGCTGAAGCGCTGATGCAGGCGCATAATGGCTATATCGCGCTGGGTGCGCCGATCCGCTGGTCGCTGGTGTCCAAACGGCTGAGCGGCTTTCAGCCCTCGCGTCGTGCGCGCCACCCATTGAACCATCTGTTTCGTCGCCCCAATTAAGGGGGAAGGAGACAGGCAGATGGCATTATCGCAGGATCAGTTCGAGCGCGTGGTGCGCGACATGCCCGGTTTCGGCCGCGACCCCGCGTCGATCCGCCGCCGGATAGAGGCAATGGAAGCGATGCTGGAAGGATTGTTCGTCATTCCCGGCACCAATCGCCGCGTCGGCCTCGACAGCCTCGTCGGCCTCGTGCCGGTGGTCGGCGACCTCGCCACCGCCGCGATGGGCGCGTGGATGGTGTGGGAAGCCCGCAACCTTGGCATGTCGAAATGGCAGCTGACGCGCATGGCGGGCAATGTCGGCATCGATACGCTGGTCGGCGCGATCCCCTTTGCGGGTGACATTTTCGATTTTCTCTACAAGTCGAACACCAAGAATCTGCGGATCATCCGCAAGCATCTCGACAAGCATCACCCATCTACCGCGACGATCGACGCCTGATCCTTAGAGCGTGATGACTTTACTCAGAACCGTTCGTCCTGAGTAGCCATTGAGCGAAGTCGAAATGGCGTATCGAAGGATATAAAGCGCAGCCGACCCTTCGATACGGGTCTTCGACAAGCTCAGCCCCTACTCAGGGCGAACGGAGTGATGCGATTTAAAGTCATCATACTCTACGGCGCGCTGGCGTTGGCGAGCGGCTAAACCTTGGGATCGAGGTCGAGGATCAGTCCCGGCTTGCGGGCGGGGGTAGCAGCGGGCCTTAGTTGGCGGGGCGCGGAGATCGCCGGACGGCCATAGGCGATGCGCGGACCTGGCTCGATGCGCAGGAGGCTGGCCGGGGCAGCGCCGCCCTGATGCGCCGGGCAGCGGGTGAAGGCCATCGCCCGGTCCATGCACAGCCACACTTCGCTCAGCCAGTTGCCGCGCGTCGTCGTCACCCGCAGCATATCGGCCCGCAGCCCCTTGTTAGCGCGCGCAAAGGCTTCGGCGAATTTCCCCACGGTCAAATTCTTGGTCGCGGCGAGCGCGGTCATGTCGGGGTAGCGCATCGATTGGTAGAAGGCGCGCGACAGGTTGAAATAGAGTTCCGGCTTGGTCGTCATGCAGGTGCCATGCTTGGCCCATTCATGCTGGATCAGTTGCACAGACGGCGTCGTGCAGAGGTTCGCCCGGATCACGTCGCGCGGGACCAGATCGGCGGGACGGCAATATTGTGGCCAGTCCTTGCCGAAGCCATCGGGCCACAGGCCAGGGAGCGTAAAGCCGAAGCGCCCCGCCTTACCCCCGCATTGCAGTGCATGTTTGTTGCCGCGCGCGGTCGAGCAAAATTGCGGCGACCAGCTGAGCGCCAGCGTATAGCTGCCGATCGGCAGGACACGCTTGGGTTCCTTGGCGGTCGGCCCTTCGATCGTGGGTCGAGCGATCTGCGGTGGCGGGCGGCATTGGGCCGATTGCGCCAGCGCGGTGCCCGGCAGCGCGATCAGAGCCAGCGCCGCCAACGCCTTAAGCATAAGCAAAGTCCAGCCCGATGTCGGCAGCGGGTGCCGACTGGGTCAGCCGCCCGACGCTGATATAGGTGACGCCCGTGCTGGCTTTCGCCCGGATCGTGTCCAGCGTCACGCCGCCCGACGCCTCGGTCGGCACGCGGCCATCGACCAGTCCCACGGCCTGCCGCAGCATGGCCGCATCCATATTGTCGAGCAACAAGTGGGTCGTGCCCGCCGCCAGAGCCGGTTCGATCTGGTCGATCCGATCGACCTCGACAATGATCCGCTCGACCCCGGCCTCGACCGCCCGACGGACTGCTTCCTCGACCGACCCGGCCACAGCGACATGATTATCCTTGATCATCGCCGCGTCCCACAGCCCCATGCGATGGTTGGTCGCCCCGCCCATGCGCGTGGCATATTTCTCAAGCCTCCGCAGGCCAGGAATGGTCTTGCGCGTGTCGAGCAGGGTCGCGCAGGTGCCCGTGATCGCATCGACATAGGCGCGCGTCATGGTCGCGATGCCGCTCAAATGCTGCACCGTGTTGAGCGCCGACCGCTCAGCCGTCAGCATCGCCCGCGCGCGCCCCCGGATGCGCAATATGTCGGTCCCCGCCGCCACCTGGTCGCCATCCTGGCGCAGCTGTTCGATCTCGACATCGGGATCGAGCGCCCGGAAAAAGGCGACCGCGATCGGCAGCCCCGCCAGCGTCACCGGATCGCGCGCATCCATGACGCCGTCAAAGATGGCGTCGGTGGGAATTACCGCTTCGCTGGTGACGTCGCGGCCATCCGGACCAAGATCTTCGGCCAGCGTAGAGGCCACAAAGGCGTTCAGGTCGAAACCATCAAGAGCAAAACCCGTCATGCGCGCCGTTTTCCATGGCTTGGACAAAATCGCAATAGCGCGCTTCCAATTCCTCCAGCGCCGGGCCGTCCAGCGCCAGGCGCGCCTGCGCGATCAGGCGCGTGCCCTCCGCCTGCAACCGTGCGCGCCGGGAGGCGAGCGTCAGCGGTGCTGCAGCATCCCGCAGGCCATCGAGGAACTGCGCCGCCGCGATCGGGCTGGTCGCCGCGGCGGGCATGATCCCACCGAAACCGCGCGCGACGAAATGGTCGAAATCGTCATTGAGCGGCACCACCCGGTTCCAGTCATAATCGCCCCGGTCCGGCCCCCCGCGCAGGTCGCGCTGGCCGATCGCCGCCGTCGCCGCGCCCAGCCAATGGAGCGCCGTCACTGCCGTAAACGGATCGTTGATGCCCGGCGACAGCGCGCGCAAGGCGATTTCCACCAGCTCGTCGATCAGAAATTCGATGTCCTGCGCAGGGGATCGCATCGCCCCGGTCGAAAAGCAGGACCGGACGGCGTCGCGCATCGCGCTGTCGATCTTCGCGCCGACGACGCCGACCAGCAGGATGCCGGGATGGACGAAATCGCCCGGTCGCAAGCGCAGTTCCAGCCGGCATCCGGCATCGCGCGCAATCTCGTCAAGCCCGGCGAAATCGACGATCTGGATATAGCCGGTATCGGCCGCGACGATCGGCTCCCCCTGGGGCGGGGCATCGGCGGTCTCCTCGACACAATCGTCGGGGAAACGCCCATGGACTTCGCGCAGCAGGCGGTCGCCAATGCCTTCCAGCACGGCGTTGATCCGGATGCTCGATGGCACATGGTTGAGGAAATAGACCAGGATGGCGATCGATATGCCCATCAACAGTGTGGCGATAAGCAACGATATTTGCGGCACGAATCCGGGGTCGCCCGCGCTTTCCTGCGCATCGCGCACCACGCGCAACACCAGCACCGCATAGACGAAGGTCGCGATGAAGGTTGCCAGCGACAATTGGTTGCCGCGATCCTCCATGAAATTGGACAGCAAGCGCGGGCCATAGCTGCCCGATGCATAGACGACGGCGGCGATGGTGATAGAAAAGACCGTGGAGGCGACGCCGATCATCGACCCGGCAATGACGTTGAGGACGTTGCGCGCGCCTTCGGGCCGGGCGATGTCGACCCAGTCGTGCCGCTCCAGCCAGACCGATCCGCCATGGCGGTCGATCCACACTGTCGCAAAGGCCATCAACGCGGCCAGCGCGGTGAACAGCGCCGGATAGAACCAGTAGCTGGCGCGGGTTTCCTGCCAGCGCGCGCGCAGCCGGGCGATCATCGCCGTGCGGCCTTCACCGCGCGCCCCTTCACCGTGGGCCTACGTCGCCCAGACCCACCGTGGCGCTCGCCATTTCCAGCATCCGGTCCAGGCTCTTCTTCGCGCCCAGGCGCAGCGTCTCGTCCATTTCGATGCGCGGCTGCAGGTCGCGTAGCGCGAGGTACAGCTTCTCCATCGTGTTGAGCGCCATGTACGGACAGATATTGCAGTTGCAGTTGCCGTCCGCGCCCGGCGCGCCGATAAACTGTTTATCCGGCACCGCCTTTTCCATCTGGTGGATGATATGTGGTTCGGTTGCGACGATCAGCGTGTCGCCCGGCATCGTCTTGGCAAAGTCGAGGATACCGCTGGTGGACCCGACATAATCGGCATGGTCGACGATATAGGGCGGGCATTCGGGGTGCGCGGCGACCGGCGCGTCCGGATGCTGCGCCTTGAGCTTGAGCAATTCGGTCTCGCTGAACGCCTCATGCACGATGCACACGCCCGGCCACAACAGCATCTCACGGCCCAGCTTGCGCGCGAGATAGCCGCCCAAATGCTTGTCGGGGCCGAAGATGATCTTCTGGTCCAGCGGGATTTGCGACAGGATCTTTTCAGCGGACGAGGATGTCACGATGATGTCGGACAGCGCCTTTACCTCGGCCGAACAGTTGATGTAGCTGAGCGCAATATGGTCGGGATGGGCCTCGCGAAACGCCTTGAACTGGGCGGGCGGGCAAGAGTCTTCCAAGGAGCAACCCGCATCCATGTCCGGCAGCACGACGATCTTGTCGGGCGAGAGGATCTTGGCGGTCTCGGCCATGAAGCGCACGCCGCAAAAAGCGATCACATCCGCGTCTGTCTCCGCCGCCTTGCGCGACAGCTCCAGCGAATCGCCGACGAAGTCGGACAAGTCCTGAATCTCGGGCGACTGATAATAATGGCCCAGGATCACGGCATTGCGCTCCTTGCGCAGCCGCTCGATCTCGCTGCGCAGGTCGATGCCCTGCGGAATGCCGGTAAAAGCGTTCATGTGCCTAAAACTCCTCGGTCCCTTAACAGCGCCCTAGCGCCGAGCCTGCCGGTTGGCCAGCACCTCGTTGACGGGCGTGGTCACGTCCCATCGTTCGCGATTGCGCCCGGCCCGTTCGGGCGGGAAGGTCACGATCACCCGCGCGTCGCCATAGCCCGCTGCCGCCAAAGGCGCGGCCATCAATTTGGTCAGCGCGCCGCGGCCATATTCGCGCGCCTGCGCCATGCGTTCGGGTGCCTGCGCCTCCCGCTGGGCGCGGCTCTGCGCATGAGCGGACACGCGGCGGCTCAATTCCTCGCCGGCCTGCCTTGTCACGAACATGCCCTGGGTGCGGACCAGCGTGCGCCGGCTCTCATCGACATTGGGCTTGCCCGGCTTCACATCGGGCGCGTTGACGATCAGCGTGCGGGTCGCCTCGTTCCATTCCAGATCGCCTTCGCCAAGGCCACCGACATCGACGAAATAATCGACCGAGAAAGGCATCTTGACCACCTGATCGGACTTGAGGAGGCCGAAACCGCGCACATCTTGCGCCGTGCTCTGGACCGTGCCGGACAGTTCGGAGACTTTGAGGCTGCTCACCCCGGCGATCTTCGCCGCGATCACCTTGGTCACGGCGACCCCGTCTTCCTCGACCGCGACTACATAGTCGCGGTCATAGCGCTGCCAGCCGATCAGCATCGCGCCGCCGACCAGCAACAGGATGACCGCCGCCGCAATCGGCCCGGCATAGCGTTTCAGCGCATCTGCCATCGGTCCTCCATCGCCGTCACCAGCCCGCGCTGATCCAGGTCGATCAGATGCGCCAGCACCGATCGCCCGGCGGCGGGATGCAGGCGCGGGTCGACGCCCTTATACATTTCCAGCACCATGTCGGGGATGAGGCTGTCGCCATTCCGCTCCAGAAAGCGCAAAATCTGCCCCTCGCGTTGCTTGCGATGGCCCATCATGCCACGCACCAGCCGCTGCGGATTGTCGATCGGGTCGCCATGGGCGGGATAATAGATCACATCCTCGCGCTCCAGCAGCCGCTGCATCGAGCGCATATAGGCTGCCATGTCGCCATCGGGCGGCGAAATCACGCTGGTCGACCAGCCCATGACATGATCGCCGGTGAAGAGCGCGGCTTCTTCGGCCAGCGCGAAGCACAGGTGGTTGGACGTGTGCCCCGGCGTCGCCACCGCTTCCAGGGTCCAGCCGGTGCCCGCGACCTGTTCGCCATCCGCCAGCACCCGGTCAGGACGATAGGCGGCATCGAATGCCGCATCGGCACGCGGCCCGTCATCCTCCAGCGTCAGCGGCGCGCAACCGATCACCGGCGCGCCGGTGGCATCGCTCAGCGGTCGCGCCGCCGGGCTGTGATCGCGATGCGTGTGGGTGCAAAGGATCGCCACCACAGGCCGCCCCGCGATCGCTGCCGTCAGCGCCGCCAGATGATCGGGCGCGTCCGGGCCAGGATCGATCACCGCGACGTCGGTCGTCCCCACCACATAGGTCTGGGTGCCGCTAAAGGTGAAGGGCGACGGATTGGGTGCCAACACCCGCGCCACCAAGGGGGATAGCGGCATCTGAACGCCGGTCGGCAGGTCGGCCGGATCGAAAGGAGGTGCCATCCTTCCCATGTGCCTATTTCCGGTGGGATTTCAAGGTGCGGCTTGGGTCCATAAAGATCCTCCCCTGGAAGGCAGGGGAATCGCATATGGGCTTGAACGATTGATCGAATGGGATTCTTGGGTGGTCTCCATAGTTGGAGGCGACCGATGGA
>Ga0156326_103_pt1 | contig 17822 bp, 13 predicted proteins | sample RifCSPlowO2_12_FD_107974 | JGI IMG/M metagenome (GOLD analysis project Ga0156326, IMG submission 107974) | Sphingomonadales bacterium RIFCSPLOWO2_12_FULL_63_15 | reverse complement strand
CACATGCTGAAAGGCCGGATACGTTTTCGCAGACTGCTCAGATCGTCAGACACAAACCGCTTGCCGACGGGGCGAGCCATACGTTTTATCTCGTCTCTTCGTCCAACCTGCAATTCTTTGCATCCCCGCTTCCCGCTGCGCCCGACTTGCGATAGTCGGGGCGTAATTATGTACAGGGACAGGCAGGTTCGGCGAAAGGGAGAGACGGCGTCATGATGACGCTCAGCCCCCTTGCCGCCATCATATTGGGTGTCGTGCTGGCCTTATGGCTGGCCGCGGCCGTCTGGGCGCTTGCCAGCGGACAGCGGATGCGGCGCGAGGGCATGCAGGCGCAGGGCAAGTTCGACCGGCTAGCCACATTGCTGGCGTCCGCCCCGGCCGCACCGGTCATCATTCACCCTGACGGGCGGATGGAAGCGGCCGATCGCCTCGCCAAATGGCTGGGCAAGCCGCGCGTGCCGAACTTCGCTTCCGAACTCACGGCCGCCGACGGCGGACTGGAGCCAGAGGATGCCGCGGCGCTGGCGGGTGAGATCGCGTCGGCGCAGCGTGCGGGCAAGAGCTTCGCGCTGCCAGTGCGCGGGGTAGGCTCCTCGCGATTGTTGCTGATACGTGGTGCCCCCGCCGGGCCGGAACTGGCGTCCAATGGCGGCGTCGTGCTGTGGATATTCGACGCGACCGACAGCCAGGCGGAAATCCGCTCGCTGCAAAGCAAAGTCGAACAATTGAGCGACGCGCTCGAAGCGCTGGCGGGCTTGGTCGAGGCGGCGCCCTTCCCGATGTGGCATCGGACCCCCGACCTGCGCCTCAGCCTCGTCAACAGCGCTTATGTCGCTGCCGTCGATGGCGGCAACGCGCATGACGTCATTGCCCAGGGCATCGAATTGGTGGAGCCTGTGGCTGGCCTCTCCGCGCAGGCCGCCGCCGCCGATGCCGTCGCGCAGGACGAGCCGATCGCACGAATGGTGCCCGCCACGATCGATGGCGAGCGGCGGACCATGCGCGTGGTCGATGTCCCGCTCGGTGTGGCCGGGGTGGCGGGCTATGCGGTGGACCAGCATGAACTGGAACAGGCGCGGGTCGAGCATCGACGGTTGGAAGCGGCACAGCGCGACTTGCTTGATCGGCTATCGGCCGGCGTGGCCCGCTTCGGGCCTGACCGGGCGCTGCGCTTCTGGAACCAGCCTTTCATCAGCCTATTTGCGCTGCAGCAGGAGCAACTGGCCGACTCGCCCTTGTTCGAGCGCGTATTGGATCAGATGCGTGACGCGCGGCGCATCCCGGAACATCGTGATTTCCCCGCATGGCGCGCGGAACGGCGCGACTGGTTCCTCTCGCCCGACCCGCGTGAGGAAAATTGGCTGTTGCAGGACGGCACCCATTTGCGCGTCTATGCCCAGCCCTTGCCCGATGGCGGCCTGTTGCTGATCTTCGAGGATCGCACCGAGCAGGTGCAATTGTCGAGCGCGCGCGACACATTGCTGCGGGTGCGGACGGCGACGTTCGACAATCTGTTCGAATCGATCGGTGTATTTTCATCCGACGGGCGGCTGCAAATGTGGAACAGCCGGTTCCGCAGCATCTGGGGCGCGACCGAGGAGATGCTGGCCAAGCATCCCCGAATCGACGACCTGATGCGCGACGTACAGGCACGGCTCGCCAAGCCGCAACAGGCCAATCTGGTCCGCGAACTGGTCCGCGCCGCCACGATCGAGCGCAAGCAGCGCGCGGGCCATGTCGGTTTTGCTGACGGCCGTATCTTCGAATTTGCCGCCATTCCGCTGCCCGATGGCAATGCGCTCTTCACCATGCTCGACGTGACCGACAGCCGCCGGGTCGAACAGGTGCTGCGCGACCGCAACGAAGCGCTGGAGCAGGCGGATCAGGTCAAGACCGCCTTCGTCACCAATATGAGCTATGAACTGCGCACCCCGCTGACCACCATAGCGGGCTTTGCCGAGATGATGAGCGCGGGCTATGCCGGTGAACTCAGCCCATCGGCCAAGGACTATGTCGATGGCATTCTCCAAAGCACGGGCCGCCTGGCGATGCTGATCGACAATGTGCTGGACCTGACCCAGGGCGAAGCAGGTACCTTGCCGATCGAACGCGCGCCCGTTGAGCTGGCGGCGGTGGCGCGGGAAAGCGCCACACGGCTAAGCGCCGATGCCAAGGCCAAGGGCATCGACCTCGCCGTCTCGCTGGAAGACAGCCTGGGCGTGGTGCAGGGCGACGCGCGGCGCATCGGCCAGGCGATCGACCATCTGCTCGACAATGCGCTGGCCCATTGCGGCAAGGGCGCACGGGTGCTGCTCCATGGCGATGGTGGGGCGGACAAGGCGCGGATCGTGATTTCCGACAATGGTCCCGGCATCCCGACGGCGCAACAGGATGCGATTTTCGATCCGACAGCGCGCGCGGGGCAGGCGCGAGCCGGGGGACGCGCGGGCATCGGCTTGCCGCTCGCCCGGCAACTGGCGCAGGCGCATGGCGGCACGTTGCAACTGGTATCGGAGGCAGGGCAGGGGACCATGATCGTGATCGAACTGCCGCGTGGCTGACCGCGCCATTCATCTGGCCGACGAAGCGGCGATGCTCGATCTTGGCCAGCGCCTTGCGGTGCACGCGCGCATTGGCGATGTGATCGCGCTCTATGGCGGGCTGGGCGCGGGCAAGACGACGCTGGCGCGCGGCATCCTCGAAGCGCTGGGGCTGGAAGGCGAGGCACCCAGTCCGAGTTTCGCGATCGTCCAGCCATATGACGTGCCCGAAGTCCGCCTGCCGGTGGCCCATGTCGATCTTTACCGGTTGGACGACGCGCGGGAGGCAGACGAACTGGCGTTGGGCGATTATCTGATGGACAGCCTGTTGATCATAGAATGGCCCGACCGGCTGGGCGATGCGCTGTGGCCCCATGCGCTGCGACTGACCATCACGTTCGACCCGGATGGCGGTCGGCGCTTGACAGCGGACGTGCCGGACGCTTGGACGGAGCGATGGTCACAACTATGATCCCGCCCGCCGCCGCGCCCGCTTTCCTCGCCCGCGCGGGCTGGGGCGACGCCGCCATCGTTCCGCTTGCCGGAGACGCCTCCTTCCGCCGCTACTTCCGGGTCATCGACGACAGCCGCCGCGCGGTTTTGATGGACGCGCCCCCCCCGCACGAAGACCCCCGCCCGTTCATCGCCATCGCCGAACATCTGCTGACCGATGGCTTTGCCGCGCCTCGCATATTGGCGCGCGATCTGGATGACGGGCTGGTGCTGATCGAGGATTTCGGCGACCTGCGGGTCAAGGAGCATCTGGATGTCCGGCCCGATGAGGAAATGGCCGTATATACGCGCGCGATCGACCTGCTCGCCGACCTGCACCGCCTGCCTGCCGCGCTCGTGCCAGCCTATGACCGCGCCGTCTATCAGCGCGAAGTCGGATTGCTGACAGAATGGTATTGCCCGGCGATCGGCCTCGCGGTCGATCAGGACGCTTATTTCGCAGCCTGGGATGCCGTGCTGCCGTTGGTCGAGCAATCGGCAAGCCCGACCGTCACGGTGCTGCGCGACTATCATGCCGAAAATATCATGCTGATCGACCGGGCGGCATCCCACGGCCTGGGTCTGCTCGATTTTCAGGACGCGCTCGCCGGGCATCCCGCTTATGATCTCGTCTCGCTGTTGCAGGATGCGCGGCGCGATGTGCCGCTTGCTGTCGAGGCCGCGATGCTGGCGCATTACAAAGCCGTGGCCAGCCCGCCCGCCGATTTCGACGCGGCCTATGCGGTGCTGGGGGCGCAGCGCAATGCCAAGATCATCGGCATCTTCACCCGCCTTTGGCAGCGCGATGGCAAGCCGCGTTACCTGTCCTACCTGCCGCGCATGTGGGGGCTGCTGGAGCGCGACCTCGCCCATCCCGCGCTGGCCCCGGTGGCTGACTGGTTCACCGCCAACATCCCGACCGACCAGCGCCATGAGGCGCTCACGGAGTTTGCGGCGGCATGATCGACACGGCGATGTTGATGGCGGCGGGGCTTGGCAAACGGATGCGCCCATTGACGGCCACCCGGCCAAAGCCGCTGGTCAAGGTGGCGGGCCAGCCGTTGATGGACCATGCGCTCGACCGGCTTGAAGCGGGCGGCATCCGCAAGGTCGTGGTGAACGTCCATTATCTCGCCGACACGGTCGAGGCGCATTTGCGCGCGCGCAAAAGCGGGGCGGAGTTCCTCATCTCGGACGAGCGTGCCAAATTGCTGGAGACGGGCGGTGGCCTGGTCCACGCCAAGCCGCTGCTGGGCGACAAGCCCTTCGTCTGCGCCAATAGCGACAATCTGTGGATCGATGGGCCGCAAGATACGCTGGCGCTGATGCAGCGCCATTGGGATGCCGACCGGATGGACGCGCTGCTGCTGCTGGTGCCGCTGGCGCGGGCGAACTGCCATAATGGCCCAGGCGATTTCCATATGGATGCCAATGGGCGGCTGACCCGGCGCAAGAGCGCGCATGTCGCGCCCTTCGTCTTTACCGGCGTACAGATCCTGTCCCCGTCGCTGCTGGTCGATCCGCCCGCCGACGTCTTTTCCACCAACATCTTCTGGACCCGCGCGATCGCGGCCGGGCGGCTCTATGGCGTGTCGCACCAGGGGCTATGGTTCGACGTCGGCACGCCGCAGGCCATTCCGGTGGTCGAAGCCATGCTCGCCCATGGGTGATCGCGGACAGCCCGCACTTTTCACGATCCCCGCGCATCGCGCCTTTGCCGACGCCCTTGTCGCGGGCATCATGGCGCGGCAGGGGCGCGATCCGCTGGCGCTGTCGCGGGGGATGATCCTGTTGCCCAGCAATCGCGGCGTGCGGGCGGTAGCCGACGCTTTCGTGCGCGCGTCAGGCGGTGGATTGCTGCTGCCCCGGCTCATTCCGATCGGCGACCCGGACATAGGGGAGCAAGTCGGCGGCGCGCTCGATCCGCTGGGCGAGGATGATCCCATCGCGCCCGCAATCGCGCCGATGCAGCGGCAGATGATCCTGGCCCGACTGGTGCAGCAGGCGCAGCCCGGTATCGATGCCGGACAGGCGCTGAAACTGGGGCAGGCGCTGGGACAGGTGCTAGACCAGATGCAGGTCGAACGGCTGACCCCAGACGCGCTGCGCAAGCTCAGCCTTTCAGACGAATTGTCAGGTCATTGGCAGAAGTTATTGACCCTGTTCGAAATCATTATCGCGCGTTGGCCGGCCGAGCTGGCGCGGCTTGGCTGCATCGATCTGGTCGATCGGCGCAATCGCCTGTTCGATCGGCTGGCCAAACGCTGGGCCGACGCGCCACCTTCCGGCTTCGTGGTAGCGGCGGGTATATCGACCACGGCCCCTGCCGTGGCAGGACTGCTGCGGCGGATCGGCGAGATGCCGGGCGGCATGGTGGTGTTCGCCGGACTGGACCAGCATATGGACGATGCAGCCTGGCAGGCGATCGGCCCGTTCGATCCTGACCCAGTGACGGGCCGCGCGCCTGCGGGACATGAGAGCCACCCCCAATATGCGCTCAAGCGCCTGCTTCACGCCATGAGCGCGACGCGCGACGATGTGGCGCAATGGCGCTGGGGCAGCGAGCATGATGCGCGGGCGGTGCGCGGGCGCAATATTTCCAATGCGATGCTGCCGCCGAAGCTCACCAGCGGCTGGCGCGACCTCAAGACCGCTGATCGCTCGCTCGCCGGTGTCGAGGCGCTGGATGTCGCGACGCCGGGCGAGGAGGCGCAGGCCATCGCCATCGCCCTGCGTGAGGCATTGGAAACGCCAGGCCGCACCGCCGCTCTGGTCACGCCCGACCGGCAATTGGCGACGCGCGTGTCCGCGCATCTGCGCCGCTGGGGGATAGAGGCGGACGATTCGGCAGGCCTGCCGCTTTCGCGCCTGCCGCCCGGCACGCTGCTGATCGCGATGGCGCAGGCGGTGGCGGAACGCTTTGCGCCGGTTGCGCTGCTGACGCTGCTCAAACATCCGCTGGTGATGCGCGGGACGGGGCGGTTGGCCTGGCTGGAGGGCGTGCGCGGCCTTGACCTGCTGCTGCGTGGCCCCCGCCCGCAGGCCGGGCTGATTGGCATCGACCAATTATTGCGCCCGCGCGAGGATGAGGACCGGCAGGGCACCCTGCGCGCACAGGTGCGCGACTGGTGGCCGCAGGCGCGCGCGCTGCTCGAACCGCTGGAGCGCGCTTTTCTCGCAACGCCTGACCTGTCGGGCCAGCTTGCCGCCATCCGCGAGCAGGCGGGCGCGCTGACGGGCGACGCGATCTGGGCCGGGCACCAGGGGCAGGCCGCCGCCGATATCTTCGCCGAGATGGAGGCCGCCGCGCCCGAAGGCCCGCGTCAGGCCGACATGCGCGCGCTGCCGGTATTGCTCGATCACATGCTGGGCGGCGTGTCGGTGCGTCCGCCCCAGGGTGGTCATCCGCGCATCGCCATCCTGGGTCTGATCGAAGCGCGGCTGCAACAGGCCGACCTCATGGTGCTGGGTGGCCTCAACGAAGGCACCTGGCCCGGCCTGCCCGCGCCCGACCCGTGGCTAGCGCCACGAATCCGCCGTGAATTGGGCCTGCCGGGGCTGGAAACCCGCATTGGCCTTGCCGCGCATGATTTCGCCAGTGCGCTGGGCGCCCCCCACGTCCTTATCACCCGCGCCCGGCGCGGCGGCGGCGGCCCGGCGGTCGCCTCGCGCTTCTGGCTGCGGTTGAAGGCCATGTCCGGCCCGCAATGGAAAGGCGCCGGCCGCTACGCCGCGCTGGCGCAGGCAATCGACCGGCCCGATGGCCATCACCCGGCTTCGCGGCCCGCGCCGGTTCCGCCTTTGTCCGTGCGGCCAAGGCTGATCCCGGTCACCGACGTCGATCGGCTCAAGGCCGACCCCTATGCTTTCTACGCCCGGCGCATTCTTCGCCTCGTCCGGCTCGACCCGGTTGACGCCGATGCGGGTCCGGCCTGGCGAGGGACGGCTGTGCATGAAATCCTCCAGCATTGGGCGGAGGCTGGCACGCTCGACCCCGCTGACCTGGAAGCCCGCGCGCAGGCGATGTTCGACCGGCCCGAAGTCCATCCCTTGCTCAAAGCCCTGTGGCAACCGCGCCTGATGGAAGCGATCCGCTGGATCGCGACGGAGGTCGCCAAGGACAAGGCGGCGGGGCGGACCATATTGGCGGTCGAACGCGAAGGCCGGGCGGAGGTCGCTGAGGTTACCTTGATGGGCAAGGCCGACCGGATCGACCGCTTGCCCGACGGCACGCTCGGCGTCATCGACTATAAGACCGGCAAGCCGCCCAGCGCCAAGATGGTCAAGGCGGGCTATTCGCTGCAACTCGGCCTGCTGGGCGTCATCGCCGAAATGGGTGGTTTTGACGGGCTTGGCGATCAACCCCGCGCGGCCGACTTCGAATATTGGTCGCTTGCCAAGAAGGGCGACCAGTTTGGCTATCGGGAAAGCCCGGTCGATCCGACAGGTAGCCGTGGCAAGATCGTCACGTCCAGCTTCACCGCCCATGCCCATGAGCAATTCAGTGGATTGGTGGCGGACTATCTGCTCGGCACCGCGCCCTTTACCGCCCAACTCAACCCCGAAGTCGCTAATTATGGCGATTATGACCAGCTGATGCGGCTGGAGGAATGGTATGGCCGCGACGATGGCTAAGGCGCGCCCGCTCCAAAAGCTGCTTGGCAATCAGGCGCAGGCCGCCGCGCCCGACGCCCATGTCTGGCTGTCCGCATCGGCGGGCACTGGCAAGACCCATGTGCTGACCGCGCGCGTATTCCGCCTGCTGCTGCAAGGGGTGCGCCCGGAAAATATTCTGTGCCTAACCTTTACCAAGGCGGGTGCGGCGGAAATGGCCGACCGTATCCATGATCGGCTCGCCGCCTGGGTGCAGATGGATGGGCCATCGCTGGCGAAAGATCTTATCGCTTTGGGTGAAGACCATACGCCTGAAGCGCAGGACAATGCCCGCCGCCTGTTCGCCGAAGTGCTGGAATCAACGGGTGGTGGCTTGCGAATCCAGACCATCCATGGCTTCTGCCAGCAATTGCTGACTGCTTTTCCGTTGGAGGCGGACTTGGTGCCGGGCTTCCGCCCGCTCGACCAGCGCGAACAGAGCGCACTGGCGCGGCAGACCTTGGCCGACATGGCGGTGCGGGCGCAGGAGCAGGGCGACAGCGCGTTGATCGGCGCGCTCCAGGCGATCAGCCTGCGGCTGGGCGAGGGTGGTGCGGAGCATTTCCTGCTGCGCTGCGCCGCGCGCGTCGATGCGCTGGCGGCACTGCCCGATCCCATCGCGCCCTGGCTCGCGGGCCAGTTCGATCTGCCCGAAGGCGATATTGATCAATGGCTTGCTGACCAATGTTCCGATGATGTCTTCGACATGCGGACCTTGTCTGCGCTGGTCGCCGCCAATGTCGCTTGGGGCAAGGGGCGGGGGCTGGAACGCTGTGACCGGATCGCTGCTTGGCGCGCCGCCGATCCCACCACGCGCGCGGCCACCTTGGCCGATCTGCACCGCGCTTGGGCGAAAACCGATGGCGATCTGATCGAGGCCAAGGGCTGGGTGCCGCCGGACGATGGCTATGGTGCCTTGTCCACGCGCCTGCACACGCGCTGCGCCGAATTGCTCGCGACCAAGGCCCGCGCTGATTATGCCGCGTTGCTGGCGCAGGGGCTCCATGCCGGGCGCGCCTATGCCATGGCCTATGCCGAGGGCAAGCGGCTGGCAGGGGCCGTCGATTTCGAGGATCTGATCGCCCGCGCCGCGCGCCTGCTGGAGCAGGACGGTATCGCGGAATGGATCCGCTACAAGCTCGACCAGCGGATCGACCATATATTGGTGGACGAGGCGCAGGACACCAACGCAGCGCAATGGCGCATCGTTCGCACATTGGCTGAAGAATTTTTCGCAAGTGAATGGGAAGCAGGCGAAAAAGTCCGCACCATCTTCACCGTGGGCGATTTCAAACAGGCGATCTTCGGCTTTCAGGGGACCAGCCCCGCCAATTTTGCCGCCGCGCAAATCCTGTTCCAGCGCGATGCCGACCAGTCCGGCCACCGGCTCCACGACTTGTCGCTGGACCATAGTTTTCGCTCGACCCCGGCGGTGCTGGACGTGGTGGACCGCACCATCGCGACCCTCGATGCAGGGCGGCTGGGGCTGGAACCCGGCGATGTGCGCCACATCAGCGCCAATCTTCACCCCGGCGAAGTGCAATTGTGGAAGCCGGTGATCGCTGGCCTATCTGACGATGCCGAGGGTGAGGAAAATTGGGCCGCGGATCAGGAACGCAAGCTGGCCGAGAATATCGCGCGGCAGATCAAGAGCTGGATCGATAATGGCTTGATGCTCGAAAGCCGGGGTCGCCCGGTGCGCGCGGGCGACATCATGATCCTGGTGCGCCGCCGCAATGAATTGGCCCGGCTGATCGTCGCCCGCCTCTATGAGGAAAATGTCGCGGTTGCGGGGATCGATCGGCTGCGGCTCAATGCGCCGCTTGCCGTGCGCGACCTGCTCGCCGCACTGCGCTTTGCGGTGCAGCCGGAGGATGATCTCAACCTCGCCGGGCTGCTGGTATCGCCCTTGATCGGCTGGACCCAGGACGACCTCATGACCCGGCTGATCGGGCGGCGGGGCGGTTTGTGGCGGCACCTGACCCGCTCTCTGGACGATGGCCTGCTCCAGCCGTTGCGCGACCTGCTCTCGGTGGCCGATTTTTCGACGCCCTATCGCTATCTCGAAGCGATCCTGTCCGGGCCGATGGATGGCCGTCGCCGCCTGATTGCACGGCTAGGCACCGAAGCGGCTGATCCGATCGAGGAATTGCTGAATGCGGCGCTGGGGTTCGAGCAGGACGATCACCCCTCGCTCCAGCGGTTCATCGACTGGTTCGACCGGGGCGAGGTGGACATCGTGCGCGATGCCGCCGCCCAGGGAGACAATCTGCGGCTGCTGACCGTGCATGGGGCCAAGGGCTTGCAGGCACCCATCGTCATTCTCGCCGATGCCTGTCTCGATCCCGATGCGGGCAACCGGATGGATGGGCTGGAATGGAACGGCCTGCCGATCCTGCCCCCGCGCAAGCCCGAACGGCAGGGACCGATCGGCGACCTCGCCGAAGAGGCGGCGCGGGTCGAGCGGCAGGAGCATTGGCGGCTGCTCTATGTCGCGCTGACGCGGGCGGAGGAGCGGCTGGTCGTAGCGGGATCGCTGGGTCCAGCGGCCAAGGGGCAGGTGAAGCCTGAAAGTTGGTATGGCGCGGTCGAGGCAGCGATGGAATCGCTTGGCGCGCCTTGGGAAGACGACCAGATATGGGGCCAGGTGCGCCGCTGGCGGGGGACCGAGCATCTCCCGGCCGCGAAGGCCGATACGGAAGTGGGCGAGGCGCGCGATAGCGTCGCGGAACCAACATGGCTGCGCCAACCCGCGCCAGTTGAAGCGCGCCCTCCGCGTCCGCTCGCGCCATCGGCCGCGGTTGAGGATGATCAGCCCTATCCGCCGCCGACCCCGGCGATGCGCGCGGCAGCAGATCGTGGCCGCTGGCTCCATTCCCTGTTTGAACGGCTACCCGCCGTGCCGACCGATCGCCGCCGGGATGCGGCCGACCGCTGGCTGGCCCAGCAAGGCGCGGACGACGCAGCGCTGCGCCAGGAGGTGATCGATCAGGCCTTGCGCGTCATCGACGCGCCCGATTTCGCGGGACTGTTCGGGCCTGACGCGCTCGCCGAAGCGCCGATCGCGGCGGTTGTTGGTGAAGCCGTAATTGCCGGCACGGTGGACCGGCTCTGCGTCGGCGCGGATCGTGTTCAGATTGTCGATTTTAAGACCGGGCGGGTTGCGCCGCTGACGCTGGCCGAAGTGCCGATCGCCCATATCCGGCAGATGGCGGCTTATGTCGCCGCGCTGCAGGTCATCTTCCCCGACCGGGCGATCGAGGCGGGGCTGCTCTACAGCAGCGCCCCGCGTCTCATCACCCTGCCGCCCGCTCTGCTTGCCACGCACAAGCCCGGCTTTGTGCCCGCGCAGGAGAATTTGCCGCTCCCGCCCGTTGAGCCGGGCGAACAGGCGTCCTAGATAGCCAAGCAACGCAAGGAGAATAGCGACATGGCCACCAAGGCAGTAACCGACGCCAGCTTTCAGCAGGATGTGATCGACGCCGACAAGCCCGTGCTTGTCGATTTCTGGGCCGAATGGTGCGGTCCCTGTAAGATGATCGGCCCCGCTCTGGAGGAAATCTCCGAGGAACTGGGCGACAAGGTGGTGATCGCCAAGGTCAATATCGACGAAAATCCCGACGCACCCGGCAAATATGGCGTGCGCGGCATCCCGACGATGATCCTGTTCAAAAATGGCGAAGCCGCCGCGACCAAGGTCGGCGCTGCGCCCAAGAGCGCGCTCAAGAGCTGGCTCGAAAGCGTGCTGTAAGATCGATGCAGGCGGGGCAGGGTTAGCGGAACAAGATTTCCGCTGCCCTGTCCCACAAACGCGGCGAGGATGCGCCCAGCAGCCCCCGGCGCGTATCGCCAACCTGATAGGGCGACCCGTCCAGGCGCTGGCAGCAACCGCCCGCTTCGTTCAGGAACAATGTGCCCGCCGCATGGTCCCAGGGCAGGGTGCGCGCGAACACCGACACATCATTCTGCCCCAGCACCAGCCGGGGATATTGTTCGGCGGCGCAGCGAGGAATGTCCACCAGCGCGAAACGGTCCTGCGATCGCCGCTGAATATCCGCCCGTTCTTCCGGCGTCATGAAATAGACGGCCAGCGCCGCGATCGGCAGCTCACCGCCGCTCTCGCGCGCCTGCACTTGTTCCCCGTCGATATGGCTGCCCCCGCCCAGCATGGCGTGGCACAGGCGGCCAGTGAGTGGATCGAGGATCCATCCCGCCAGCGTCGCGCCGCCATCAGCCAGCGCAACCATGATGCCGAAGGGTGGATTGCCTGCCGCGAAATTGCCGGTGCCGTCGATCGGGTCGACGATCCAGTTCAGCCCTTCGCCCGCCCGGTCGAGGATCGCCGGATCAGCCGCGCAGGCTTCTTCGCCGATGATCCCGGCTTCGGGCAGGATCGCACTCAGGCCTTCGGCCAGGCGGATTTCGCTTTCCTTGTCGGCGATGGTGACGAAGTCGTTTGCCGCCTTCTCGCTGATCTCATGGCTCGCCAGATTGCGATAGCGCGGCATGACGATGTCGCGCGCGACATCGCGTATCAGGGCGACGACGGGGGCGTGGATGTCGACCTGCATCAGCTGCGATAGTCCGCGTTGATCGCGATATAGCCATGCGTCAGGTCGCAGGTCCACACCGTCGCACGCCCCTCGCCCAGGCCCAGATCGACGCCGATCTCGATGTCCTGCCCTTTGAGATGTGCGGCCACCGGCGCTTCGTCATAGCCTTCGACAGCATGGCCGCCGGTCGCCACCTGCGTCGCGCCGAAACGGATCGACAGCAGGTCGCGATCGGCCGGTTCGCCCGCCTTGCCGATGGCCATGACGACCCGGCCCCAATTGGCGTCCTCGCCTGCCAGCGCGGTCTTCACCAGCGGCGAATTGGCGATCGACAGGCCGATGCGATGCGCGCTTTCGTCGCTCACCGCGCCTTCGACGCGGATCTCGACAAATTTGGTCGCACCCTCGCCATCGCGCACGACCAGATGCGCGAGCTGGCGGCAGATGTCCGACAGCGCGGCGTGGAAGGCGTCCGCCCCCGCATCGTCCATGCTGGTGATCGGCGCATTGCCCGCCTTGCCGGTGGCAAAGGCCAGCACCGTGTCGCTGGTCGAAGTATCGCTATCGACCGTGATGCAGGAAAAGGTCCGCTTGTTGGCCGCGGACAGCATCTGTTGGAGCAGTGCCGGGTCGATCGCCGCGTCGGTGAAGATATAGCCCAGCATCGTCGCCATGTCGGGCGCGATCATGCCCGATCCCTTTATGATGCCGACCAGTTCGACGCGCGTGTCGCCGATCATGGCGGAGGCATGGGCGCCCTTGGCATAGGTGTCGGTCGTGCCGATGGTCGTGGCTGCTGCTTCCCAGCCGCAGGGCGCAGCGACGAACGCCGCTTCGAGGCCCGCTTCGGCCTTGTCGATGGGCAGGGGCACCCCAATCACCCCGGTTGACGAGACAAGCACGTCGGAGGGCAGGCAGCCCAGATGGTTGGCCACCTTGGCCGCGATCGCCTCTACCGCGGCGCGGCCACGATGGCCGGTAAAGGCATTGGCATTGCCCGCATTGACCACCAGCGCCCGCGCCGACCCCAGCGGAATGGCGTCACGGCACCATTCGACTTCGGGCGATGGGCACAGGCTCTGCGTCGTCACACCGGCGACCGCCGTGCCGGCATCGAGCTCGACATAGGTGAGGTCGCAGCGGTCCCATTCCTTATATCGTGCCTGCGCCACGCGCAGCGTCACACCCGCGATCGACGGCAGGGCGGGGAAGTGGGCAGGAGCGAGGGGGGAGCGCTTGTTCATTGGCGCGGGATGATGGAAATTGCTGCGTGCGTCAATCCGCCGAGGGGGGTGGGGAACGGGCCGCCGCCAGATATTCTGGCCCTCGCCGATTGCCTCGACACATGTCGAACGATGCGCCTCGCAAATCTCGCAGCAGTCCTTGTTGGTGGAGGTCGCGAATGGAGATAGCTTCGATCCGGGCGCGCTTTGATTGACTAACCGCTGAGCGCTCCCTAAATCGCCGCGCATGTCTGCGCGCCTGCCCGTCACCGGGCAACGCCTCCCTTTTGAGTCAGGAATGTCCATGTTCGGCGCACTCGCCAAGTCCATCTTCGGTTCGTCCAACGAACGCTATGTGAAGTCGCTGGGCAAGATCGTCGATCGGATCGCCTCGTTCGAACCATCGGTGCAGACGCTGAGCGACGCGGACCTCGCAGCACAGACGGCTCGGTTCCGTGAGCGACTGGCCGCCGGCGAGACTCTGGACGATCTGCTGCCCGAAGCCTTTGCCACGGTGCGCGAAGCGTCCGTCCGGGTGCTCGGCATGCGCCATTTCGACGTGCAGATGGTGGGCGGTATCGTCCTGCATCGCGGCGAGATCGCCGAAATGCGCACGGGTGAGGGCAAGACCCTGGTGGCGACGCTGGCGACTTACCTCAACGCGCTGGAGGGCAAAGGCGTCCATGTCGTTACCGTCAACGACTATCTCGCCAGCCGCGACTGCGACTGGATGGGGCAGGTCTATCGCTTCCTGGGGCTGACCACCGGCGTCATCGTGCCCAACATCAGCGAGGATCAGCGCCGCGCCGCCTATGCCGCCGACATCACCTATGCGACGAACAACGAACTCGGCTTCGACTATCTGCGCGACAATATGAAATATGACCGTGCGTCGATGGTCCAGCGTCCGTTCAACTATGCGATCGTCGATGAAGTGGATTCGATCCTGATCGACGAAGCACGCACGCCGCTCATTATTTCCGGCCCGACCGACGACAAATCCGAGTTGTATGTCTCAGTCGATGCGATCGTGAAGCAGGTCACGGAAGCCGACTATGAGAAGGACGAAAAGCAGCGCTCCGTCACGCTGACCGAGGACGGCACCGAGCGGATCGAGCGTCTGCTGGAGGATGCTGGTCTGCTGCAGGGCACCAATCTCTATGATTTCGAAAATACGCAGGTCGTGCATCATGTGAATCAGGCGCTGCGCGCCAATGTCATGTTCCGCCGCGACATCGATTATATCGTCAAGGACGGCAAGGTCATCATCATCGATGAATTTACCGGCCGCATGATGGACGGTCGCCGCTGGTCGGATGGCCTACATCAGGCGGTGGAGGCCAAGGAAGGCGTCCAGATCGAGCCGGAAAACCAGACGCTCGCCTCCGTCACCTTCCAGAATTATTTCCGCATGTATCCCAAGATTTCGGGGATGACCGGCACCGCGTCGACCGAAGCGACCGAATTCTACGAAATCTACAAGATGAACGTCGTCACCATCCCGACCAACAAGCCGGTGCAGCGGATCGACGAGCAGGATAGTTTCTACAAGAATATCGAAGACAAGTTCCGCGGCATTGCGCGCACGATCAAGGAACATGCCAAAAAGGGCCAGCCGGTGCTGGTCGGCACGGTATCGATCGAAAAGTCGGAAATGCTGTCCGAATTCCTCAATCAGGAAGGCGTGCCCCACGCCGTCCTGAACGCCCGCTTCCATGAGAGCGAGGCGCATATCGTGGCGCAGGCAGGGCGCAAGGGCGTGGTGACGATCGCCACCAATATGGCCGGTCGCGGCACGGATATTCAGCTGGGCGGTAATCTGGAACTGCGCGTCGAGGACGAATTGCGCGATGTGCCCGAAGGCCCGGAGCGCGACGCCGCAATCGAGCGGATGAAGGCGGAAATCGCTGCTGAGAAGGCCGAAGTGCTGGCTGCTGGCGGCCTGTTCGTGCTGGCGACCGAGCGGCATGAAAGCCGCCGTATCGACAATCAGCTGCGTGGCCGTTCGGGTCGTCAGGGTGACCCTGGTCTTTCGCGCTTTTATCTCAGCCTCGACGATGACCTCATGCGCATCTTTGGCCCGGACACGATGTTCGCCAAGATGATCCGTTCCAACCTGGAAGATGGCGAGGCGCTGCCCCCGTCCAAATGGCTGAGCAAGGCGATCGAGACCGCGCAGAAGAAGGTCGAGGCGCGCAACTACGACATCCGCAAGCAGGTCGTCGAATATGACGATGTCATGAACGACCAGCGCAAGGTGATCTACGAACAGCGGTCCGACATCATGGACGCCGATACGGTGGACGACGTCGTCACCGACATGCGCCATGAAACGGTGAACGACATCGTCGGCGCATCCTGCCCGCCCGGCACCTATCCCGAACAATGGGACATGGTGAAGCTCAAGACCCGCACCTCTGAAATTCTGGGGCTAGAGGTCGATTTCGACGCCTGGATGGCCGAGGATTCGATCGATCCGGAAATGATCGAGGAACGGCTGACCGCCATGGCCGACGAAGCCGTCGCCGAGAAGGTCGCCAATGTCGATTCGGCCGACTGGCACATGATCGAAAAGTCGATCCTGTTGCAGAGCCTGGATCATCACTGGAAGGAGCATCTGGCCACACTCGACGCGCTGCGCCAGGTCGTCCATCTGCGCGCCTATGCGCAAAAGACGCCGATCAACGAATATAAGCAGGAAGCCTTCGCCCTGTTCGAACGGATGCTCGAAAATATCCGCGAGGATGTGACTGGTTCGATCGCGCGGGTGCAGTTCCGCATGGACGAAGCGCCGCTGCCGCAATTCGACCTGCCGGTGCTGCCCGATTTCATCACCACCCATATCGATCCCTTTTCGGGCGAGGATAACAGCGCCGACATCGACGCCGGGCAGTGGGGCGGGATCACGACGACCATTCCCAGCCGGCCTTTCGATACCGCGCCCGATAGCGAATTCGCCAATCTGGACATTAGCCGTAATGCGCCCTGTCCCTGCGGGTCGGGCCAGAAATACAAGCATTGCCACGGTGCCTTGGCCTGATCCTGCGTCGGGCGGATGGGTAAGACCGTCCGCCTATGGCTAATATAGGGTTGACTAGATGAGGCATGGTTTCGGTAACGAAACCAGCCGATAATTGCGTCTGATCTTGGGGGGAAACCGGGAGAAGGCCATGACAAGCACCTCTTATCGTTCACAAAGTGACCGCCGACGCGAAAGTCGCTTCGTCGCCAATGCGCCAGCGACCCTGCTATGGGACGGGGTAAGCAGCCCAGTCACCATCCTGAACATCTCGGTCTATGGTGCGCTGCTGGGCGGTGCCCATGTGCCGCCAGTCGGTGCCCGTGTGACATTGATTGGCGATCATCTGGAAATATGCGGCACGGTCATCTGGCAAGGCGATGATCGATGCGGCCTTCTGCTCAGCCGTGCCGTTGATCCGCTGGCCGTGATCGACGAACCATCCGTGCGCACAACCGAACCGCCCATCACGCTACGTCGGGTCGCGCCTGGCCGTTATGGCTGAGGGCACGAAGTCACTGGCCGCAAGTGGCGATTGCCTGTCGGCGTCTGCGCGGCGTGAAGATGGTGATCCCCGCTTCCCACGAAGGCATAAAAGTTTTCGTCGCCAAAGTGTTCAGCGCTACTTTGCAGCGATGCAGGGTTCATTTTATGCGCAATGCGCTGGCCTATGCCGGCAAGAGTGGACGCCGGGTCGTGTCGGCATTCATCGCCACCGCCTTCGCGCAGGAAGCTCCAGAGGCCGCAATGGTCCAGTGGCGTAGCGTCGCCGATCAACGGCGCCCTACCGTGCCAAAACTGTAAGTGCTGGCCTGCACCTGACACATTTGCTCATCCTCGAAGCAGTAGGCATGCGCCCGCCAGAGAACTGTGGCGGCCCCTGGGGTTACGCCGAAAAGTTCGAAGCGCTCGGCGACTCACATCATGAATATTCCGAAGAGTCGCTCGAGACCCTTGGCGACGACTATGATTCCAACGCCAAGCCCGATATCCCCCTGATCGGGGCAAGGCTGGAAGCTCGAGAAAAAATGGGCGCCATGGACACGCCGGAAAGCCTGACAGGTCGCGTCAACGCCGCGTTCCGTCGGCGCTTACCAAAAGGAGGGGGCTGGATCGGCTCACAGGTACCGATCGCACCCCGAGGCGTGTTGTAGGATCGCTGGCAGTATTCATAGCGCCCTCCGGCTAAGCCGGGATCATCAAGCTGCCATGGCACGCAAAATAATGATCGGATTATCGCTTAAATCTAGGAGTCTGATCTGAAACTAAGTTGAGTGGTGTCAGCGGGTTCGCTTGCCGCAGTCGTTGATTCAAGGGTTTTGCAACAAGCCTCCGGAGATCA